>JAAUYK010013829.1_pt1 | contig 32100 bp, 29 predicted proteins | sample 7278021 | NCBI WGS metagenome assembly JAAUYK01 (sample SAMN14350223, study PRJNA611818) | marine sediment metagenome | isolation source: surface marine sediment (1.8m) | place: French Polynesia: Moorea | collected 2018-08
CTCCCGGCGACCGACATGCTGACCGCGCTGCAGACCGGTCTGATTGAGGCGATAGACGTGCCGCCGCTCTTCGCGCTGCTGGACCGCTCCTATCAAGCCACCGGCTACATGACCGACCTGGGCTGGGCCCCGCTCAATGCGGCCACGGTCGTCAGCCTCCAGGCCTGGCGGCGCATTCCCGAGCAGTACCAGGAACCCATGCTCGCGGCGATCCGAAAGGTCGCGCGTGACACGCGGCTCGAGTTCCGCCGCAGCGCCGAGCAGGCGATCGAGGAGATGAAGGCGCGGGGCCTGAAGGTGATTTCGATGGATGCCGCCACCGAGGCGAAATGGCGCAGCGAGGCCCGCTCAGCCTATCCCGCGCTGCGCGAGAGCATCGCCATCCCCGAGTTGTTCGACGAGGTGCTGCGACTGGCGGAAGAGTACAAGAAGAACAATCCGGACTCCTCTTCGTCGGACTAGGCGAGCCAGCCCTCAAGCAGATTGCCACCAAAGGAAATCACCCGAGGCGGGTCTGGGTCTGTGGCGTCGTGAGGATCTTGCGTGCTGAATTAAGCTGACGGCGTGATCCCAGGTTTACCCGGTCCGCTCTCGTGTCTCGACGGCGACGTTCCGAACTTGGTGCTCCGGTCGGCGCCGGTAATCCGATCCGGTGAAAACCTGAAGTTTCGTCTCCCGCACGGGACATTCCCTGTTCAGGATCAAACACTTTTCCTGCCGAGCGGCCGAAAATCAGGACCGCGGTTTCTTCACGAACCGGACGTTTTCGGAAGATGTACTCGACACTAAACGGGAACACCGATCCCCGAATATACTGGCCGGAAGGGACGCGGCTCTTCGATCGTTGTGAGAACGCTCTCGCAGTTGCCGTGTTCGCCCTGATCGCGGCCCTTCCGGTCGTGGAGCTGGCGTCCCGCGAGTTGCTGGGCGGTGGCGTGCCGGGCTCGATTACAATGGTCCAGCACCTCACCCTATGGATTACCTTCCTCGGCGCCGCCCTGGCCGCCCGCAGCGACCGGCTTCTGGCGATGGCGACCGGCGAATTCCTGCCAGACCCCTGGCGCAGGTGGGCCCGGTGGTTTACCGGCGGCCTCGCGGTGGCGGTCAGCGCGACCCTCGTGGTGGCCAGCGTGCAGTTGGTGGCGATCGACCACGAATTCGGCGAACGCGTGGCCTGGAACATCCCGGTCTGGGTCGTGTCTCTGGTCATCCCGGCCGCCTTCCTTGCGATCACCTGGCGTGTCCTGGTCAGAGCGGGGGGAAACCGCCGCGGCTGGCTCGTCGTGGCAGGCGGTCTCGCCATCCCGCCGCTCTTCGCCTTCGTCCCGGCCTGGGCCAGCGCCGACCTGCTCCTGCCGGGCATCATCGTGATCCTGATCGGCACCGCGCTCGGCATGCCGATCTTCGCCGCCATCGGCGGGGCCGCGCTGCTGCTGTTCTTCCTGGAAGGCACGCCGATCGCCGCGGTGCCCGGCGAGGCCTACCGGATGGCGACCTCGCCCATGCTGCCGGCGATTCCGCTTTTCACCCTGACCGGCTACATCCTCGCCGAGGGCGGTTCCAGCCAGCGCCTGCTGACACTGTTCAACGCCATGGTCGGCTGGTTGCCCGGCGGGCTGGCCATCGTGATCACCCTTGTCCTCGCCTTCTTCACGCCGCTGACCGGGGCGTCCGGCATCACCATTCTGGCCATGGGCGGTCTCATCCTTCCCATGCTTACCAAGGCGCGCTACCGCGAGGACCACGCGACCGGCCTGGTCACGGTTTCCGGCTCGATCGGCGTCCTGCTGCCGCCCAGCCTGCCGGTCATCCTCTACGCCTATTACGCCGAGCTGCCGCTCGACCAGCTCTTCATCGGCGGGCTGATCCCCGGCCTGCTGCTGATCTTCGCGGTGGCCGGATGGGGCGCCTGGCGCGGCTGGTCCATGGGCGCGGAACGCACGGACTTCCGCTGGCGGGCGCTCGGCTCGGCCCTCTGGGGCGCCAAGTGGGAACTGCCGCTGCCGCTGATCATCATCGGCGGCATCTTCGGCGGCCTGGCGACCCTCGTGGAGGCGGCCGCGGCGACAGTGCTCTACGCTCTGATCGTCGAAACCCTGGTATTCCGCGAGCTCGGCCTACGCAAGGACCTGCCGCGCATCGCGGTCGAGAGCGCCACCATGGTCGGCGGCTTCATGATCATCCTGGGCGTCGCGCTCGGGCTGACGAACTACCTGCTGATCGCCCAGGTGCCGATGCTGGCGCTCGACTGGATCCAGCGGATCATCGAGTCGCCCGTCCTCTTCCTGCTGGCGCTCAACCTGCTGCTGATCGTGGTCGGCGCGCTGATGGACATCTACTCGGCGATCATCGTGATCGTGCCGCTGATCGCGCCCATGGCGCTCGCCTACCGGATCGACCCGGTCCACCTGGGCGTCATCTTCATGGCCAACATGCAGCTGGGCTACCTCATGCCGCCCATGGGCGAGAACCTCTTCCTCTCCGCCTACCGCTTCAAGCAGTCGCTGCCGCAGATTTACCGGGCGACCCTCCCCTACATCGCCATCCTGCTCGTCATCGTCCTCCTGGTCACCTACTGGCCCGGGCTCACCCTCGGCCTGCTCGACCTGGTGCGGAACTAGTGCGGGTCATGTCCTGACTCCAGTCCACTGGAGGCGACGTTCCGGGCCTGACCCGCGGAATCTTTCGACTTGCCATCCATGCACTTCCACGTAAGGAGTCGATCATGAAACTGAGAACCCTGATTGGCGTCGCCGCAGCCACGGTCATGCTGGCCGGCAACGCGCTGGCGGCCGACATGATCAGCGAGTTCCGCATCGGCATCCTGGGCGGCGAGAAGGCCTCGGAACGCCTGCGCAGCAACGAGTGCGTCCGCGAGATGACCGAGCAGGCGCTCGGCGTGCCGACCAAGATTTTCGCGCCAGTCGACTACAACGGCGTGATCGAGGGCCTGCTCGAGGGCAATCTTGACATTGCCTGGCTCGGCGCCTTTGGCTACGCAAAGGTCTATCTGACCAACCCCGATGCCGTCGAGCCGGTGCTGACCAAGATCAACGAGGACGGCTCCTTCGGCTACTACTCGATCGGCTTCGCCCGCGTCGACCGCTCGATCAACAACCTGGACGACATGAAGGGCAAGGTCTTCGGCTTCGGCGACCCGGACTCCACCTCCGGCTACCTGATCCCCTCGATCGAAATCCCCTCGGCCGGCTTCGACATGGCGCCCGGCAAGCACTTCAAGGACGTGGTCTTCACCGGTGGCCACGAGCAGACCATCGTCGCGGTGTTCAACGGCGACATCGACGGCGGCGTGGCCTGGGCCAGCGGCCTGGGCGCGTGGGAGGACGGCTTTTCCAGCGGCGCGCTGCGCAGGGCGGTCGTCGCGGGTCTGGTCGACATGACCCAGCTGACCGAGATCTGGCGCTCCAGGGTCATCCCCGAGGGCCCGATCGTCCTGCGCAAGGACCTGCCGACCGACGTGAAGCTCCGGATGGTCGGCCTGCTGGCCAGCCTCCCTTTGATGGACCCGGATTGCGCCTTGAGCTTCGCGGCCGGCAAGATCAAGGCGATCGTGCCGATCGGGCACAGCGACTACGAGATCATCATCGAGGCACGGCGGCGCCAGTCCCGGTAGGCCGGCCGAGGCCGCCGCCGATAGGGTTTGCCGGAAAAATCAGTCTGTTTCATAGTCGGGGTCCTGGTTCCAACGCCCGCAGGAGGCCCCCCGCATGGAGTTCTGTCCGCAGCTCTCGGCCTACTATCCGGATAAGAGCTACGGCGGCGACCGGCTCTACCGGGACATGCTGGAACAGGCGGTGCTTTCGGACCGGCTCGGCTACGAGTGCCTCTCGATCACCGAGCACCACCTGATCAACATCCTGATGATGCCAGCGCCGCTGACCTTCGCGGTCAAGATCGCGGCCATGACCGAGAAGATAAAGATCATGACCGCCGTCGTGGTCCTACCGGTGCGCGATATGCGGGTCCTGGCCGGCGAGATCGTGGTCGCCGATATCTTCACCGAGGGCCGGCTCCTGGTCGGGGTCGGGCGCGGCGCCTTCGCCTTCGAGATGGATCGCCTGGGCTGCCCGCTGGAGATCAGTCGGGAGAAGTTCGACGAGTCGCTCGACGTGCTGACCGCCCTCTTGAGCCACGAGGACGTCTCCTGGGACGGCAAGTACTACAAGTTCGACGCGCTGACCGTCATGCCGCGCCCGGTAACCCCCGGCGGCCCGCCGATCATGATGGCCGCCGTGACGCCCGAGGCGATCTACCACTGCGCTCGGCGCGGCTTCGACATCCAGACCACGCCGCTGGCGGGCGGCCACCAGCTCATGCTCGACCAGGTCGACGCTTTCCGGCGCGGCCGCGCCGAGGCGGGCGCCAAGGGCAGAGACCGGACCCTCTCGCTCTCTCGCGTCGCCTTCCTGGCCAAGGACGAGGCCGACCGGCGGGAAAAGCTCCGCCAGGCCCACGACTACTACAGCCGCTTCGACAACCTCCGCTCCGGACCCGGCCTGGTCGAGGGCGGGATGATCGCGCCCCTGCCGCGCAAGCAGACGCTCGAGGAACTGGACCAGAGCCTGCTGATCTGCACGGCGAGCGAGATGGTCGACAAGCTCGGCCCCTATGCCGAGGGCGGCATCGACCGGATGATCCTCAACGTCAACTTCGGTGCCAGCCAGGCCGATACCCTCGATTCGCTGGAGCGTTTCGCCCAGCACGTCGTGCCCCACTTCACGAAGCCCGCGGGCCGGGTGGCCGCGGCGGAATAGCGTCGTGACTGCACCGATGGCGGTCGACTGCGCCTACAGTGTCGAGGGCGGGGGCCCGGCGCTCTTCATGGTCCACGGCATCGGGTCCAGGCGCGGCGCCTGGCGGCCGCTCGCCAGGATCCTCAGCCGGCGCTTCACCTGCATCAGCTACGACCTGCGCGGCCACGGAGACTCGCCGGTACCCGCGCCGCCCTACTCGTTGGACGACCTGGTCGCCGACCTCGAGGCCCTGCGGGAGAAGCTCGGCATCGAACGGGCCCATGTCATCGGCCACTCCCTGGGCGGCATGATCGGGCCGGCCTACGCCCGGGCCCACCCGGAGCGGGTGCTCTCCCTCGGCCTGCTCTCGACGGCGGCGGGGCGCAGCGACGAGGACCGGGCCAAGGTCCGGGCCGTGATCGCGGCCATGGAGCAGAAGGGCATTCGCCCGGTGCTCGACACCCTGGTCGAGCGCTGGTTTACCGACGCCTTTCTCAAAGCCCGGCCCGACGCCGTCGAGGCGCGCCTCGCGCAGGTCACCGACACGCTGCCCGAGGTCTTCCTCAGCGTCTTCCGCATCTATGCCGAGACCGAGATGGCGCCCTGGCTGCACGAGGTCTCGGCCCCCGCGCTGGTCCTGACCGGCGCGCTGGACGGTGGCTGCAACCCGCGCCTGAACCGCTTCATCGCCGACGAATTGCCCGATTCGGAGCTCGTCATCCTGCCCGGCCTCAAGCACTCGATCCTGATCGAGGCGCCGGAGGTGGTGGCGGAAGCGGTCCTGGGGTTTCTCGCGGCCCGATAATCCCGCTTCAAACGATCTCGACGGAGATCTCCGCGACGCCCTCGACGCCGCCCGTCACCTTGTCGCCGCGGGAGAGCGGGCCGACCCCCGACGGCGTCCCGGTGAAGATCAGGTCGCCGGGCATGAGCAGGAAGTAGCGGGAGAGCTTGGCGGTCAGGTCCATTACCGACCAGATCAGTTCCGAGAGATCGCCGCTCTGCCGCTGCTCGCCGTTCACCGCCAGCCAGATCCGGCCCCGGCTCGGATGGCCGATGTCCGCCGCGGCCCGGACACGGGAGCAGGGCGCCGCGCCGTCGCAGCCCTTGGCCGTGTCCCAGGGACGGCGCAGGGCCTTGGCCTCGGCCTGGAGATCGCGCCGGGTCAGATCGATCCCGACCGCATAGCCGAAGATGTGGTCGGGCGCCGCCTCGGGCGCGATGTCCGCACCCTCGCGGCCGATCGCCACGACCAGCTCGATCTCGTGGTGCAGGTCGCTGGTCATCGGCGGATAGGGGATCTCCGCGCCGTCCAGCACCACGCAGTCGCGCGGCTTGATGAAGAAGAAGGGCTCCTCGCGGTCCGGATCGTTGCCCATCTCCCGCGAGTGGGCCGCGTAGTTCCGGCCGACGCAGTAGACCCGGCGCACGGGAAACAGCCGGTCGTCCCCCTCGACCGGAAGCCGGGGCATGGCCGGCGGCGCGATCACGAAGTGCATGGCTGCTCTTTTCTCCCCCCGGTAGGCTACATTGTTCTTGTCGGCCTTCCGGGTATCATGCCATGGCGGGGTACCATGACAAGACCGGTCCGGTTTCAGGCGAAGGAGCCGCTTATGCAGCGCAACTCATCCTCGGCCCTCTCGATCGGGCTCGCTGTCGCGGCTTGGTTGCTCGTTGCCGGCCTGGCGCCGGCCGGCGCCCAGGAGGTGACCTTGAAGGTTCACCACTTCCTGCCGCCGCCTTCGGTCGCCCACGCGAAGTTCATCGAGCCCTGGGCGCGCAAGGTCGAGGCCGAGTCCGGCGGCCGGATCGCCGTGCGCATCTTTCCCGCCATGCAGCTGGGCGGCAAGCCGCCCCAGCTGTTCGACCAGGCGCGCGAAGGGGTGGCCGACGTGGTCTGGACCCTGACCGGCTATACCGCCGGGCGCTTCCCCACCATCGAGGTCTTCGAGCTGCCCTTCGTGGCGGGCAGCGCCGAAGCGACCAGCCAGGCGGTCCAGGCCTTCTACGAAACCCATGCGCGCGATGAGTTCGCCGAGGTCCACCCGCTGCTGTTCCACGTGCACGCGCCGGGCAGCCTACACATGCGCGACAAGCCGATCCGCCGGCTGGAGGACCTGAAGAACGCCAAGGTCCGGGCGCCGACAAGAATCATCAACGAAGCCCTTCAACGGATGGGTGCCACGCCGATCGGCATGCCGGTCCCGGCCGTGCCCGAGGCCTTGTCCAAGGGCGTCATCGACGGCGCGGCCCTGCCCTACGAGGTCACGCTGCCGCTCCGGGTCCACGAGCTGACCGACTCCCACACCGAGATCGTCGGCGAGCGCGGGCTCTATACTGCCGTCTTCCTCTTCGCCATGAACAAGGCGACCTACGAGGCCCTGCCGGCCGACCTCATGTCCGTGATCGACGCCAACGCCGGCATGGCGCTGGCCCGGCGGGTCGGCGCGGTCTGGGACGCCGCGGAGGCGCCCGGCCGGGACAAGGCGGCCACGCTGGGCGACAGCTTCTACCGGATCGACGGCGCCGAACTGGCCCGCTGGAAAGAGGCGACGCAACCGGTGATCGACGGCTGGGTGCAACGGATGAACGAGAGCGGCCGGGACGGCGCCGCCCTGCTCGACGCCGCCCGGGACCTGGTCGCCAAGCATGACGGTCCCTGACGCCGGCGCCTCCACCGGCGCCAGGCGGTCATGAGCAACACCGAGACCGGAGACGGCGGCCCCCCCGGCGGCCTACTGCGCCGGATCAGCGCCGGCCTCGCGCTGGCCGGCGGGGCGCTGCTCTGCGGGCTCGCCCTGCTGTCCTGCGTCTCGATCGCCGGACGGGTCCTGTTCAGCGCGCCCATACCCGGCGATTTCGAGCTGATCGAGGTCGGTACCGCGCTCGCCGTCTTCGCCTTTCTGCCCTGGTGCCAGATCACCCGCGGCAACGTGGCGGTCGACCTGCTGGTCCGGCGCGCGCCGCAACGGGTCCGCGCCGCCCTCGCCCTCCTAACCAACGGGGCCTTCGCGGCGGTCGCGGCGCTGCTCACTTGGCAGGCCGCCTTGGGCGGACTGGACCTCTACCGCTACCGGGAGAGCACCATGGTGCTCGGCCTGCCCCTGTGGTGGGGCTTTCTGCCCGCGACTTTCTGCCTGGCGGTCCTGACCCTGGTCTGTCTGGCCACGGCACGTGAGGACCTACGGGTCCTGAAAGGCAGCGCCGGGCCGCGGGCGGCCAGGTGACATGAGCATCGCGCTCGCCAGTTTCCCGGTCTTCCTGGCGCTGCTGGCGCTGCGAGTCCCGGTCGCGCTGTCGATGCTGCTGGTCGGCGGCACCGGCTATTTGCTGCTGAGCGGCTGGACGCCGCTGATCGCCTCCCTGAAAACCGGCCCCTACTTCCAGTTCTCCAGCTACTCGCTGACGGTGATCCCCTTCTTCCTGCTCATGGGCCAGTTCGCCGCCAAGGCCGGCTTGAGCCGGGCGCTGTTTGAAGCCGCCAAAGCCTGGCTGGGCCATCGGCGCGGCGGGCTCGCCATGGCGGCGATCGGCGGCTGCGCCGGGTTCGGCGCGATCTGCGGCTCCTCGCTCGCCACCGCGGCCACCATGGGACAGGCCGCCCTGCCGGAACTACGGCGCCACGGCTACAGCGGCGCGCTCTCGACCGGCGCCGTCGCGGCCGGCGGCACCCTCGGCATCCTGATCCCGCCATCCCTGGTCCTGGTCGTCTACGCCATCCTGACGGAGCAGAACATCGGCGTCCTATTCCTGGCCGCGATCGGCCCGGCGCTCCTGGCGGTGCTGGGCTACCTCGCGGCGATCGCGATCTTCGTGCGGCTCGACCCGGCGGCCGGCCCGGCGGCGGAGCGGGCGTCGGTGACGGAGCGCCGACGAGGCCTCGGGGCCATCGCGCCGGTGGCGGCGATCTTCGCCCTGGTGATCGGCGGCATTTACCTGGGCTGGTTCACCCCGACCGAGGGAGCGGCGGTCGGGGCCTGCGCCACCGGGCTGCTGGCGCTCCTGCTGGGCGGCCTGAAAGGCCCGGCCCTGGCCGACTGCCTGCTCGAGACCGGCCGCACCACCGCGATGATCTTCCTGATCCTGCTCGGCGCCGAGCTCTACAACGCCTTCCTGGCGCTCAGCGGTCTCCCGGCGGAGGCCGCCCGCATGATCGCCGAGAGCGGGCTACCGCCGATCCTGGTGTTGGCGACAATCCTCCTGGTCTATCTGCTGCTCGGCTGCGTCATGGACAGCCTCTCCATGATCCTGCTGACCGTGCCGATTTTCTTTCCCATCATCATGGCCCTCGACTTCGGGCTGAGCCCCGACCAGACGGCGATCTGGTTCGGCATCCTTGCGCTGGTCGCGGTCGAGGTCGGCCTGATCACCCCACCCGTGGGCCTGAACGTCTTCGTGATCCACGGCCAGGCGCCCGACGTCCCCCTGCTGCAGGTCTTCAAGGGCGTGCTGCCTTTTCTCGCGGCCGATATCGGCCGCATTCTCCTGTTGCTCGCTTTCCCGAGCATCGCCCTCTGGGCTCTCCCCGCATCCTGACGACCCTCGGAACCGGATGGCCGCGCGGCAAACGCAAAGTCGTGTCGCGGGACGGCAAGAGGAATCGCGGGCAAGAACACAGCAGATCTGCACGACAGATAAGCCAAGCCAAAGTGAAAAGACCTTATGTCTTGATGAAGTATTTCTAAACTTTCCTGACAATTTCTCAAACAATAAATGTATATACAAAAGTTAAGTCCCTTGTTTTATTGATTAATTCTATGATTTTAACAATCTGATATTTGACACAGCTGTGAAATGTTCGTAAAATGTGAAAACTGAGATTCAGCCCGGGCTGCCGGGACATCGCACACTGAGACCCAGAGGCAGATGACCGACACCCGCCACCAGACCGACAAAGCAGAAGCGCAGCCGGAGATCCCCGGCCGGCGGATCCTGCGCCTGTCGCACCTGGTCGCGACCGCGGCGCTCGCCATTACCGTCCTGCACAGCAACGCGCTCGGCAATCAGGACTATCGAACCGCGTCCGACGGCGCGCTGGCCAGCCTCGAGGCCATGAGCTTCCGGGTGCCGGCGCCCGGTGAAGGCCTCGCCACCTACCCGGCCGGCGATCGCGGCACGCGCTGGGTCGCGAGCCGGCCGACCCATGTGCCTGAGCCCAACACCGCGCCGGGCCGTCGTGTCGTCGCGCTCACCATGCTGGACGCCCCCTTCGCCGCCGATCCCGCATTTCCGGACAGCGCGCGCGAAGGCTACGGACTTCGCGGCACGCAACTTCAGGCGGAGATCGAGCTGGCCAAGCGGGAAATCGCCTGCCTGGCGCTCAACATCTATCACGAGGCCCGGGGCGAGTCGGCCAACGGCAGGCTGGCCGTCGCCCATGTGGTCATGAACCGGGTCGCCGACCGGCGCTTTCCCGATACGGTCTGCGCGGTGATCCGGCAGGGCGGCGAGCGAGTGCGCCATCGCTGCCAGTTCTCCTGGTGGTGCGACGGCCGCAGCGACCATCCCCATCATCACCAGAGCTGGACGCTGACCAAGTCCCTGGCCCGGGACGTCTACTGGGGCTACGTCCAGGATCCGACCGACGGCGCGCTCTGGTATCACGCCGACTACGTCTCGCCCTATTGGCGCACGGCCTTTCAGGAGGGACCGACGATCGGCCGCCATATCTTCTACAAAGACAAGACCACCGAGGGTAGGGGTAAGCCTACGCAAGTAGCCAGCAGCAAGTAAAAAAGCAGCGCGGTCAAAAAGACCTAGCGTGACCATCGAAGAGAGGCGCTCCGGCGCCTCTTTTCTTTTGCGGAATCCTGCGGCTTAACAGACCCTTAACCGAGCCATCCCTAGCCTCTCGGGACTCATTTTCCTGGCGAAGGGTGGAACATGCGGCTCTCGGCGGCCCGATCCGGTTACCTCCTGCGGTGCGACTGCCGGCCCGCCAACCTCGTCCTCAGCGGCCGAGAGGTGGCCTTCGAAGGCCGGGTCACCTGCAGGGCTTGCGGCCGCTCGGCGCGATGGCGCGACCTGATCGACGCCAGTGAGCTGCCGGAAGGCGGCGCCGAATTCCACCACTTGCGGCTCTGACCTCGTTTTAGGATTCTGCCGGGGACGCCGGCCCCCTCGGCCGAGCGCGCAGGTCCCGACCACCGGGGTTGAGAACCGCCATGCCTCAGACCACAGCCCGCGCCTGGCAGAGAATGCTGAGCGGGCGGCGTCTCGACCTCTTGGACCCCTCCCCGCTCGACGTGGAGGTCGAGGACATCGCCCACGGCCTCAGCCGGGTCGCCCGCTGGAATGGGCAGACCTCGGGCGATTGGGCGTTCAGCGTCGCCCAGCACTCCCTGCTGGTCGAAGATCTGCTCGCCCGGTTGCGCCCGGATCCGCCGCCCGCGTGGCGGCTCGCGGCCCTGCTGCACGACTCGCCGGAGTACGTGATCGGCGACCTGATCACCCCCTTCAAGGCGGCTGTCGGCCTCGACTACAAGGCGCTCGAGCGGCGCCTGCTCCAGGCCATCCACCTGCGGTTCGGCCTGCCGGCCAGCCTGCCGAAGCCGTTGGCCTCAGCGATCAAGCGGGCCGACCGCGTGGCGGCCTACCTGGAGGCGACACAGCTGGCCGGCTTCGAGACCGCCGAGGCCCGCCGTTTCTTCGGCCGCCACGACGCCTTCGGCGATATTGCTCTGGCCCCCTGGCCGCCCGACCAGGCCAAGAAACAGTTCCTGGATCGCCACGCCCACCTCGCCGAGGAGGCGCGGTGTAAAATCTGAGGCCGCCCGTCTTTCGCCTTGCCTCGGCGCCATTAACCGCGCTTCTTGAGGGAACCTTAGGACCAAAACTGCATGTTTGTTGGCTTCGACTGCGGCGGACGATCAGCGAGCGATCGCCCCGGTCACCAGGCAGACAGGCGCCGATGGCCGATATTCTCACCCAAAGGCTGATGCCCGAAGAGCGCATGCTGTGGCGCCAGAGCCCGACCGCCGGCAGCATCCCGGCGGTCTGGGGCACGGCGACCGTCGGCGCCATGACCCTCGCCGCCATGGACCCTCGCCAGGGCGCGTTGACGGTCTTCCTCCTGGTCCTCCTGGTGCTCGCCTCCGGTCGTTCCCTTGCCCTCAACCGGGCCGGCCAGTACGCCTCGGTGGCGGTGACCAACGAGCGCCTGCTCTTCGCCTTCCACTTTCTCGGCGAGGAGTTCGAGGACGGCTCCCAGGTCAGCTCCATCACGCTGCGCTGGATCCGGCAGATCGAGGTGCTGCCACGAGCCCTGCGCCTGACGATGAGCGACGGCCGCGTGCACGTCCTGGAGCCTCTGGGCGACCCGGCCGCCGTGGGCGTCGCCCTGGCGCGCAGCGCGCGCCTGTCTCGGCCCTGGGTGCCCAGCCTGAAGGAACGGCTCGCCCTCGAAGCCGTCGTGTTCGTCGCCTTCGCGGGCGCGGCGCTGGCCTACGCCCTGGCCTTCGCCGGGGTCGAGCCCGCAGCGGCGGAGGCGGGCCGGCTGGCGGTGCTAAGCGTGAAGCTTCCCTTCGCCCTGGCGGCCGGCTTCGGCGGCTGCGCGCTCGGCATCCTGGTCGGGATCCTGATGGTCAAGCCCTACCTGACCCACGGCGAGATGCGCGCCTGGATGCGCCAGTGCCTCTTCTTCGCGCCGCCGCCCGAGCCGGGCGCAAAGACCCATCTCTTTGCGCGCTTCTGCCTCCACTTCGTCGACCTGATCTACAATCCGCCCTCGACCGCCGCGCCCGAGGAGCCCAACGAGCGCTAAGCGGCGAGAAGTTAACTCTATCGAAAAGCGATCGCCGCAAAGATCGTCCGGACGCCGGCGCGTTTGGAGATCTCTTCGATGGCCAGCAACCTCGGCACCAGGCGGATCGAATTTCCGCTCGATCGCTCGCCCGCCACCCTGACCCGGACCGGCGGCCGCTTCCTGGGCGGCTTCATGATGGTCTTCGCCGTGATCTGGGGCGGCGCGCCCCTGATCGCCCTGCTTTCCGATTCCTTGGCGGGGCAGAGCAGTTCGGAAACCCTGATCCTGCTGATTTTCCCGACCATCGGGACCGGCCTGTTCCTCTTCGGGCTCCACACCTTCCTTTGGCGCAAGGAAGTCACGATCGACAAGTACTTCGTCGCGGTGGTGGAGCGGGGTCTGAGGGGCCGCCGGGAATGGCAGGAGACCCTCGACTCCTATCGCGGCGTCCTGCGCCGCAGCCGCCGCGTGAGGCGCAAGAACTCCAGCTACACGGTCTACATGGTTGACCTGGTCCACGAGGATCAGGACCGGACGATCAATCTCTACAGCTCGACCGCGAAGCAGGATTGGCGCGGCAAGTGGGAGGCCTACGCCCGCCACTTCCGCAAGCCCGCCCTGGAGGAGAGCGAGGACGGCATGGTCGCGCGGGAGGCCGAGGACCTGGACAAGTCGGTCGGCGAGCTGATGCGCGAAGGCAAGATCGAGGTCGACCTCGGCGCCCTGACGGAGAAGGCCGAAGGGCTGGCGGTCGATTTCGAGGGCGACACGATCGTGATCACCCGGACCGGCCCGCGAAACAGCCTGTTCGGCAGCGTTCTAGCGCTGCTCTTTCCCCTGATCTTCATCTACATTGGCTTCTTCCATGACGACGGGTCGCAGCCCGTGGTCTACATCTTCGGGGTGATCGGCATCTTCTTCCAGGCGCTGACCGTGATCCTGGTGGCCTGGGACCAAGTCTCTCGGCATCGCCTGCGCATCGGCCCCCGGACGCTGCGCCTCAACCAGATCGGGCCCTGGGGCGAGACCAAGGGCAAGACCTTGCCGGTCGAGCAGATCGAGAACGTCAAGATCGGGCGCGAGCAGGGCAGCGGGCCGACCGCGGTCATCGCCAGCGGCGACAGCGGGATGATCAAGTTCGGCACCCGGCTGCCGCGGGCCTCGCTCGATTTCATCCACAACACCATCCTGGCCAAGATCGGCAAGCACCACGCCGCCTAGTGCAGATCCGGACGCGCCGAGGTTAATCCCGCGTTAACCAAAGGCGTCTCCGGCTAACTACCTGAAAAACCGCCAGTAAACTGGCCGCCCCTCGATGGGGTTAACGAGGCCGGCCGAACTCGACGGCCCAGCCCCGAGACCGCCTTCCGGGCGGCCGCCGGACGATGACGTCTGGATCACGCCCCCCATGGTAAAGCCTCCGTTAACGATCGATGGATCAAACGGGTTGGGGGTTACGGGTAATGAAGTGGCTGGTGGATCAGATCTACGGACCCAATGCGATGGGCGATCCCTACTACGAATTCTTCGTCGACGCGGCCGGGCTGATACCCTGGTGGTATCCTACCGTGATCATCAGCGTCACGGCCATCCTGCTGTTCGGCCGCTGGTTCGGGCGCATGCAGTACCGTCGGCACACGGTCCTGGCCGCCGCCCGGGTCCGCCGGCGCACTCTCCGGCTGGAGCTGGCCCGCCGCTGAAGCTAGCCGGCACCCGGACCCTTCGCTGGCCCCCGGGACCTGTCCCGGCAGGGGACCCTACCCTCAACCGAACAGCGGCTGGAACTGGGGCATGAAGAAGCCGAAGGCGAGCGCGCCCATCGAGATGGCCGCGCCGTAGGGCATCTTAGCGCCCTTGTTCAGCGCCCTTGGCCAGACAGTCTCCCCGGGCAGATCGGTGGCGGGGCAGAACCTGGGAGCCAGGCGGCGGAGCACGATCAAGAGAATCGCCAGGCCTCCGCCGGCCAAGGAGACCAGGAAGAGCATCTCGACCAGCAACGAGAACCCCGACCAGAATGCCAGGCTGGTGAACATCTTGACGTCACCGGCCCCGAGCCAGCCGAGCGAGAAGGGCACGAAGGTCACGGTCAGCACCAGGAGCGCCGCCCCGCCGTGCGCCAGCCAGTCCACCTCGGCGGGAAGCAGCAGGCCCGTGGGGATGAACAGCAGGAAGAGGGCCGCGTTGGCCAGGTTGGGAATCCGGAAACTGCGCAGATCACTGACCGCGATCCAGAGCAGGATCGCGGCGTAGCCGGCGAAGAGGATCGCGGCGATGATCGGGACATTCTCGTCCATGAACGGCCTTCGCTGGTTGTACGGCGCGCCTGATCGGGAGACCGGAAGGGCTCATCACCGGCGCGCCGCCCAGCACTGTGGAGCAACAGTTTAAAGATTTGCCGAAGCGGCTGGAGCAGGTCGGGCGAAACCGCTTCCGGGCTCTACCGCAGTTGCGGCCGTTCGGCGTGGACCGGATCGGCCCGGTCCGCGCCGGCCGTTTCCTTCCCGGCGCCGATCCGCAGGATCAGACGCTCGGCCTCGCCCGCGGCCGCCTCGGCGCGCCGCGCATGCCCGCGCAGTTCGAACAGACGGGCGCGGATCATCATCGAGCGGGCGAGGTCGAAGTCGAGACCCAGATCGCGCTGGGTGCAGATCGCCCAATCGATCGCCCGCTCCGCCTCCTCCAGCTCTCCCAGCGCGGAATCGGCGAGGCATCTGGCCAGCGCCCGGCTGGCGATGGAGGCCGCCCACGGCTGGTTGCTTTCGCGGGCGAAACGCAGGGCCTCCTCGCAGACCGATCGCTTGTCGCCGTAGCGGCCCGACGCGCAGACCGTCTCGGCCATCCAAGCCATGAAAAAGGGCAGAAGGAACTGCGTGTCGAGATCCCGTCCCCGGGCGATCGCCTGCTTCAGGGAGGACCAGGCGAGGTCGTGCCGGCCTTCCGACAGCAGGGCGGCGCCCCTGAGACCGCAGAGAAGGTATTCCCGCAAGAGGTCGCCGCGTCCCAGGGCCGCCCGCAGCGCCGCGTCGAAGCTCGAGATCGCCTGCTCGGAACGCCCCGACCAGAGCAGGACCAGGCCCTCCGCCTCGTGCGCGATCAGCTCGACGGCGGAAGATGCCGACTGATCGGCCAGCGCCACGGCGCGAGACGCCAGATCGCGGCCGCGAACCAGGTCGCCACGGCTGGCCTTGATCACGGCCAGCAACGCCCGCGCCTCGGCCTCGTCACCGACCAGCCCGAGCGTCTGGCTGCTCTCGATACGGGCCGTCAGGGCCTGCGCCGTCACCTCCGAGCGGGCGATCGAGAGATGGAGCTGCGCCATCCAGCGCTCGGCTGGCAACCAGGCGTCGCCGTCGAGCGCCGAGCCGAGCTGGTCGAGCGCGCGCCGCGCCGCATCGAGAGCATCGCCTTCCCGGCCGCCGCGCTTGTGGACACGCGACCAGGCGAGGGCCGCACGGGCCGGGCGCTGGACCGTGGAGCCGCCGCGTTCGAGGTCGTCCACCACGGCGAGCGATCGGCGCGCCGCCTGCAGATCCCCCCGGTCCTCGGCCAGCGACGCGAGCGAGAGGTGGAGGTCGCCCACGGTGTGGCCGGCCTCGCCCTGCAGGCTGTCGCGCAGATCGTCGAACGTCGTGATCGCCTGCTCCAGGATCGACTGAGCCGCGAGGACCGAGCCCCGCTTGCGTTCCAGCCTGGCGCCGCGCAGAACCGCGGAAAGGGCATCGCCGCTCTTGCCCATTTCGCGCAGCTGCGAGGACAGCACCTGGTAGTGGGTCCTCAGTAGCTGCGCGCGCAGCTGCTCGACGGCGCCGCCGGCCGGGCCGAGCAGGACGTCGTTGCCCTCCTCCGCCTCCTCCGCCTCGTCCTCCACGGCTTCGCTGTTGCCCCCGCCTTCCAGGCAGCCGAGCTGCAGGCTCTCGCGCCGTTCGTCGAGCTGCCTCTGGTCGAGCATGTCCTCGATCAGTGCCTGGGTCTCGCGGTCCGGCTCCACGCCCAGCTCGCCGGCCAGGATATCGCGGCACGCCCGGTACTGCGCCAGGGCGGAGGACCGCATCCCCTTGCGCACGTAGAGCGCGATCAGCTTGCGGTGCATGTCCTCGCGAAGAGGATCGATGCGGACCACCTGGTTGCCGGTGGCCACCGCGGCGCCGATCTCGTCGCCCGAGGCCTGTAGATCGAAAAGCTCCTCCATCCCGAGCACCATGGCGTCGCGAAGCTGGCCGCGCAGATCGTCCATCCAGTCTTCGAACTCCGGGGCGTCGATCGTGAGCCCGGCGAGGAAATCGCCGCGAAACAGCGCCTTGGCCTCGCTCAGTGACTGGGCCGACCCCTCGGCCAGAAGCCACTCGGTCTCGACGACGTCGACGGCGATGGTGCCCGGGACCAGTCGAACCTCCTGGCCATCGATACGGAGCACCTGCTCGGCCTCCTCGCCCAGCGCCTTGGTCAGGGTCGCCAGGGTCTGCCGCAGGCTCTGCCGCGCGCGTTGGGGATCGGAGCCTGCCCAGAGCAGGCCGACCAGTTGGTCGCGCGAAGCGCACTGCCCCTTGACCACGGCGAGATAGGCGACGAGCGCCTGGGCCTTACGCAGCGGCAGGCTGATCGAGCGCCCTTGAGCATCCTCGAGCTGAAACCCGCCGAACAGGCTGAGACGCAAGCGCGACGTCATGATCCGGCTCTCGCCGGCGCGGGCTGGGCCGTTGTGTCGGCGCGGAGCCGGCGCAGGTAGATCTCGATGACCGCGCCGGGAGCGTTGGCGGCCTCGGCGCTGACGATCTCCACGTAGCCGCCGGACTGCTGGACGAAGCCGCGCACGATGCTCAGGCCGAGCCCGGAGAAGGCGGGGCCCTTGGAGGTGAAGAAGGGATTGAACGCCCGCTCGGCCAGCGCCGGGGGCATGCCGGGCCCGGTGTCGCCGACCGAGAGGCAGACATAGTCGCCGGCGGCAAGGCCGCAGCGCGATGCGACGAAGGCGCGGTCCAGGCGGCGATTGGCGGTCTCGAGAGTGATACGGCCGCCCTGTTCCATCGCCTCGCAAGCGTTCCACAGCAGTTCCAGCAGCACGACGACGAGCTTTCGCGGGTCCACGAGAACCGGCCAGAGACCGGCGCCCTCGACGGCTTCGATCGTAACCTCCTGGGGCAGCGCGTCCGCGAAGCGGTCCAATTCTGCGCCGATCAGCGCGTTGAGATCGCAGCGCTCCGGATCCAGGCGCTGACGGCCTGCCGCCGCCTTCACCTTGGCGAGCAGCGCCGCGTTCGCGAGCTCCGCCGACGGCGGCGGGAAATCATTCTCGGCCTGGCGGGCCCGGGCCAGCCCGATCGGAACGACGCTGCCCGAAGTGGGCGGCTCGGGCCGCCGGACCTGCCTTTCCGACTCGAGACGGTCGAAGAAGCCGCCGAGACACTGGCTTACCTGGGCGAAGCGGGTCGCCGCCGCCTCGCTGGCCTGGCGCTGCTTCAAGGCCGTGATGTCATAGTGGTGGCAGTGAGTCTCGCCGTTCTCCAGCACGCTCTCCCCGATCAGGATCCAGCGTCCGCCGCGCAGCCGCTGCTCGATCAGGCCGCCGCCGGCTTGGTGGCGCTTCATCCGCTCGCGCCGCCAGGAATCGCTGCGAAAGAGCGTGTCCGTGGGCAGCAGCCGGTCGGCCATCTCCTTCTGCAGATCTTCGTAGCGCCGGCCGATCTCGAGGCAGTAGGCCAGTTCCGGGAAGAGCCTGTGCATGGCGTCGTTGGCCGCGATCAGGCGGTCGAGCGGGTCGAAGACCAGGACGCCGGCCAGGGAGGTCGCGAGAAAGGGTGCCGAGGCCACCGCGCCGAGGGCGTCGGAGCCGACCGTCCCACGCGCGTCGCCGGATTCGCTCAAGGCCAGCGCGAGTTGCTCCACCTCCCGGCCGTGGAACGGCTTCTGCAGGAAGTAGAGACGGCCCGCGGGCGGAACCCGGCGACTCGCCTCGAGCGGATCGGGGTGCCAGCCGGTGCTGACCACGACGATCGGCAGCGCCGGATCGGCGGCGCGAAGGCGGGCCAGGAATTTCAGGTGAGACTCGTGATCCCCCTCGCCTGGATCGATGAAGGCGACCGAGAAGGGCCGGTCCTCGGCGACCGCGCTGCAGGTCCGGCGCACCGCCGTTTCCCGGTCCTCGACGAAGTGGAGGTCGAAGCGCGGGTGGTCCTCGGCCGGAGCGGCGGCCGCTTCCGCGCCGCACAGGGTGAACCGATAGTCATCGACCACCGTCTTCTGCGGCTCGAGCACGAGCACGCGGCGCATTGCGTCGTCTAGTCCCATTTCCCTCATACCGTCGCCGGTTTAGCCGGTCGCAGCTCACCCGTGCGCGGGAGTTTGGCTCCTCCGCACCCCCATTACGGCGGCAAAATCCGTTCCCCAAACCGCCGTTAGAAAAACCCTATAGAACGCGAAAGTCAGCGGCAAGCTTTTATTAATTGTTTACTAATCATTTACATCAGAAGTTAAAATATTAACTATTTTTATTTACTTGTTCTCACGGACGCCTGTCGCAACTCTATCAGCTTCGACGCAGGGTCGGCGGCAGGCCGAGATACTGCATGCGCCGCATCTCGCGGCGTCCGCGCGTAACGCTGTCGAGAATCATGCCGCAGGCGAGAGACAGGAAGGCCAGGAGCATCATGCCGGTGGAGAGGATCGCGGTCGGGAAACGCGGCACGAGGCCGGTCTCGATGAACTCGACAAAAAGCGGCGCTGCGAGGCCCAGCGAGGCCAGCGCCAGAGCCGCGAAGATCGCGCCGAAGAACTGAAACGGCCGCTCCTCCTTCACCAGGATAAGGATCATGAAGAGAATGCGGAAACCGTCCGTATAGGTCTTCAGCTTGCTCGACGACCCTTCCGGCCGGCTGAAGTAGCGGGTCTCAATCTGGGACATCGGCATGCGCAGATCGAGGGCGTGCACCGTCAGCTCGGTCTCGATCTCGAAGCCCGCGGAAAGCGCGGGGAAGGATTTCACGAAGCGGCGCGACAGGACGCGGTAGCCGGACAAGAGATCATCGATCCGATCCCCGAAGATGGTGGTAACGATCTTGCTGAGCATGGCGTTGCCGAAGCGGTGTCCGTGCCGATAGGCCGCCTTTTCCTCGGCGACGCGGGTCCCCGTCACCATGTCGTAGGGCCCTTCCAGCAGGCGGTTCACCAGGCTGGGCGCGGCCGTGGCGTCATAGGTGTCGTCGCCGTCGACCAGCACATAGATGGCGGCGTCGATGTCGGCGAAGCTGCGCCGCACGACGTTGCCCTTGCCGCGCAGTCCCTCGTGTCGGACCGTCGCGCCGGCCTCTTGAGCGAGCGCCGCCGTACGGTCGCTCGAGGCGTTGTCGTAGACGTAGATGCGCGCCCCGGGGAGGTTCTCCTGGAAGTCCTGGACGACCTTTGCGACCGTCGCCTCCTCGTTGTAACAGGGCACAATGACGGCGATCTCCAGGGAGCCGAATTGGCCGGGCTCCGGTGAGAAGGCTTCGTCGATCTGTTCCTGGGTGATCATCGCCATCTGCGGAATTCCTTGAACTGGCGCGGTCGCAAGGCCGGGCCTCCTTACCGATTGACCCGATAAACCAGAACGTCCCGCGCCAGGGGCTCGGGCAGATCCACGGGCGCGAGCCACGCGGGATAGCGCTCGGCCGCCAGCTCGAGCGCGAAGGCCTCCGGATTGACCAGGGAGAAGTGTGCAACGGCGGGGCCTGCACGGCAAATCAGGAGCAGATCGACCGCGCGGCGCTCGACCACGCGTCGTGCCGCGGCGGCGCCCGTCGAGCCGAAGGCCTCGTGCGCGTCGCGCAGGCCGGCGGCGTTGCGATGATAGGGCGAGGCGACCACGGCGTGGCCGGTCCGGTAGAGGAGCTCCGGGCCGTGGTTGAAGTGCGCCAGGATCAGGCGCGGCCGGCCGCCCATGCCCGCGGGGTCGTCGAGCCAGGCAGCAATCCGATCGATCGGGCAGCTTCGCTCGGCCAAGACCGGGCCCGCCGTCTCCGCCGTTTTCGCCGCCGTCGTCGCCGAGGACGACGACGGCGCCAGGGCCAGCGCCAGGCCCGGCGGGCCGAAGAGCAGACCGAACACCGCCACCAGGCGCAGGCCGAAGCGGGGCAGGAAGGCGCGCATGCTCTCCGTGATCATGAGGACCTCGCCGAGGACAAGCGCCACGGGAACGGCGAGAAAGACGCCGGCCAGCGGCGCGAAACGCCGCATGGTCATCGCCAGGACCACGAAGGCGACGGCACAGACCGCGGTCAGGAGCCAGCCGTCCCATTGCCGCTCCGACGCGCCGCGCCAGAGCACGAAGAAATAGAACGGCAGTGCCAGCGCCGAGGCGCCCAGATAGACCAGCCAGTCCCTGAAACCCTGGGCGTCGAGGGGCACGATCGGCCTGAGCTCGGACACCCAGTCGAGAAAGACCGTCTGTATGACGGGGTCGTTGTCGACCTCGGGCCCGCCGAAGAACTTCGGGAAGGAGGCCAGCATGGCGACGGTCCAGAGCCCCGCGCCGACCAGCGCCAGGACCGCCCGCGGCCCGACGCCCTCCCGCGCTCCCCGGACCCGCTCGAGGGCCACCACGGCGGCCCAGAAGGCGCCCAGCAGCACGGCCACCACAAGGTGGACGATGGAGAGACGGTCGTATTCGTCGTTCGCCCAGTCGCCCGGCGGCCGCTCCACCGCCAGCGCGAGCGCCAGCAGGGCCGCCAGACCGAGCGCCTGCCAAAGGCAGCGTCGCGCCCGGTCGCCGCCTCTCAGCACCCAGAGGCCGCCGGACACGGCGAGGCAGCACCCCAGAAGGATCAGGCCTTCCATGGTCAGCCAGAGGCAGAACCCCAGGCTCGCGCCGGCCGCCAGGCCGAGCAGCGGCCGCGCCGCCTGCATCACAAGGCGCAGGTTCGCGCCCAGGGCCAGGACGAAGCCCAGGATGATAAGCATGTGGTGATCGGCGCGGCCGATCAGCCCCATGGTCAGGAGCGGCACCTGCAGCAGGGCGACGGCGCCGAGGGCGCAGCGGTGCCAGAGGCCGAGCAGCGGGATGACCGCCCAGATCAGGGCCATGATCGCGGCGAGATGGAGCAGCGGCGAGATCGCCACGGCCCACCAGTAGAGCGCATCCCGGAAGTCCATGACGGCGGTGAGCGCCGCGGCGCCGGCCAGCAGCAGGACGTCCATCGGCCGGGTCCAGTGCATGGCGAGACCGTAGGGCGCGTTGTTGCGCTCTATCACGGTGCCGTACCAGTCGCCGCTGTTCCAGAGCGCCTCGACCCGGACCAGGCGAAGGTAGCCGTCGGCCCCGTAGAGTCGGCCGTCGAGCCCGGCCCCGGCATCGGTCAGGATGACCAGCACGTGCGCGCCCAACGCGAGGCAGAGGGCCTGAAGGAAGGGCGAGTGCGGCCTGAGGCCCTCGGCCGGACTCCGCGCCAGGGCGCCGAGGTCGATCCGAAGATCCGTGGAAACCGCGAAGCTCATGAAGACGTTCCTGGGCGGGACAGATGGCCGCTTCGCCGCCGGCCGCCGCCGGCCTCGAAGCGATACAGATCATGGGGTTGGGCGAGACCGGCCGGAAACCTTCGCGGACCGGAGCAGCCTTGCGCAAAGGCTTGAACAAAGGCTTAAACCAGCGCGCGCGGCGCCCCTCCGGCAACGGCCGCCGGACTTAAGGAACCTTTAGCGGGCGACGGTCAGATTGGAGGCCGAAACCCCTGGTCCTGCCGGAGACCTCCTCTTGGCCCAAGAGGCGCACAGCCCACCCAGCCCCAAGGGCCCCGACCTGGATCTCGATCGCGGGTCCGTCGCGGCGGCCTGCTTGGCGAGCGTCATCATCACCGGGGTCTTCACCTATCAGAACTTCAGCGAGCTCGACGGCCTGTTCGACGCCTCGGGCATCCTGATCGGCCGGGACTACGTGGTATTCTGGTCGGTGGCGATTCTGGCCTTCGAGGGCCAGCTTCAGGGCCTCTCCGACCTGGGCACTTTCAACCGGCTGCTCGATGAGGTCATGGGCGTCCCGGTCCCGACCTACGCCTGGCTCTATCCGCCGACCTACATCTTCTGGATCTTGCCGTTCGGCCTCGTCCCCTACCTTTGGGGCTTCTTCCTGTGGATCTCCCTGACCTTGGCGGCCTACCTCTGGGCCCTGCGGTCCCTGATCGGGGGCGGGCGCTGGCTGATCCCGGTTCTGATCCTCGCGCCCTCGACCTATATGACCGCGCTGCTCGGCCAGAACGGGTTCCTGACGGCGGCTCTCCTGGTCGGCGGGCTGGCGCTGCTCGAGAAGAGGCCGATCCTCGCCGGGGTTCTGCTCGGGCTGCTCTCGTTCAAGCCCCAGCTCGGCCTCCTGCTGCCGGTGGCGCTGATCGCCGCCGGTCTCTGGCGGCCCTTCGCCAGCGCCGCGATCACCGTGGTGGTCACGATCCTGTGCAGCATCGCCGCCTTCGGGATCGATCCCTGGATCGCCTTCTGGATCGACAGCACGGCGACCCAGTCCAGCATGGTCGACGAGAACACCGGCGCCTTCATCAAGATCGCCGTATCGCCCCTGGTCGCGAGCAAGGCCCTGGGTCTCGATTGGGGCGCCCGCCTCGCGGTGCAGCTGCTGTGCAGCGCCTTCGCGGTGGCGGCGGTGATCTTCGCCTTCCGCCGTCCCTGCGGCCCGGAGCTCAGAATCGCCCTCCTGCTCGTCGCGACCCTGCTCGCGAGCCCCTACAGCTACCACTACGACCTGCCCCTGCTGACGGCCGCCCTCCTGCTCGCGTTCCGGGAAGGGCTGCGCGGGAGCTTCCTGACCGGCGAGCGCTTCCTGCTCGGCTTCGTCTGGTTCCTGCCCATCCTGGTTCCCGTGTTCAACGAGATCGGCGTGCCCATCGCCCCGCCGATCCTCCTGGCCTTCGCCGGCTTCCTGCTGAAGCGCATCATGAACAAGACGGCGCTCGGACCCGAGACCGAACGGCCGGGTCACGCCTACGCCGCGAACTGAGCGGAGCGCGGGACCATGCTCCGCATGCCCCAGGGCATGATCTCGCCCCCGGAAGCCCGAACGGCGCTCGATCGCCCGATCGCCTGGGTCGTGGTGCTGGGCAGCACGCTCTTCCTCGGCACGGTCGCCTACGGCCTCTATTCGGGCATCGAGGGGCTCCACGACAGCGCGGGCAAGGTGCTGGGGCGCGATTTCATCGTTTTCTGGGCGGCGGGCGGGCTGGCGCTCGACGGGCAGGTCCGGGAGATCTTCGACCTCGCGAGCTTCCACGCCCTGCAGAAAGAGCGCTTGGGCCTGACGGTTCCGGTCTATCCCTGGCTCTATCCGCCGCACTTCCTGCTCTACCTCCTGCCGCTGGGCCTCCTGCCCTACCTCTGGGCCTATCTGGCCTGGACCGGGGGGACCTTGGGTGCCTACCTCTGGGCGGGGTGGCGGGTCCTCGGACGCGACCCCTGGGTCCTCCCCCTGCTGATCCTCGCGCCCACCACCTACACCACCGTCCTGCTGGGACAGAACGGCTTCCTGACCGCCGCGCTGCTGGTCGGCGGCCTCGCCCTGCTCGATCGCCGGCCGGTCCTGGCCGGCATTCTGTTCGGCCTGCTTTCCTTCAAGCCCCATCTCGGCCTGCTGCTGCCCGTGGCGCTGATCGCCGCCGGGCACTGGCGGAGCTTCGCCAGCGCCGCGGCCACGGGCACGCTGCTCGCCGCCGTCAGCGTCGGCGCGTTCGGCATCGAGGCCTGGCAGGACTTCCTGACCCTGGCCAGCGCCAACTCGGCGCGGCACTTGGCCGGTGGCGACGGGATCTTCATGAAGATCGTGATCTCGCCCTACATGGCGAGTCGGGTCCTCGGCCTCGACCAAGCCCTGGGAGTCGTGCTCCAGGTCGCCGCGACCGCGCTGGCGGGCTGGGCTGTCTGGCAGGTTTTCCGCCGGCCTTGCGGCGGCGCCCTGCGGATCGCCGTGGTGCTTGCGGCGACCCTGCTGGCGAGCCCCTACGGCTACCACTACGACCTGCCCCTGGTGACCCTGGCCCTGCTGCTCGCTTACTTCGAGAGCGCGCGAGAAGGCTTCCGGCCGGGCGAGCGTTCGGTCTACGCGGTCATCTGGTTCCTGCCGATCCTGGTGCCGGTCGCCAACGACGTCGGCGTGCCGATCGCCCCGGCGGTCCTTCTCGCCTTCCTCGGCCTGCTGGTCGCGCGCCACCGCGCCGAATCGCAGACGGCCGGTCTGCCCGCACCCTAGAGCGGCTCTGCTCCGGGGGCTGTCGAACGTCAGCTAGGCTGTCGGCTTGATGTTGGCGTTCACCCGGAAAAGGTTGTCCGGGTCGTAGGTGTTCTTCAACTGCACCAGGCGGGGATAGGCCGGCCCGAAGTTGGCGATTGTCCTGCTTTCCGATTCTTCGCGCAGATTGTTGTAGTAGCCATCGGTAAGGGGCTCGAAGGCCGACCACCAGTCCTCTAGCATGGCAATCCTCTCCTTGTCCTCCGCGGCATCGCTCCAGCTCGCGGTGATCCCGATCATGGTGTCGGCGTGCCGGTGCGGCCAAGCCGTTGCATTCTCGGCGATCCGGGAGATGGCGCCGCCGCAGGTGTTGAAGTACAGCTCATAACCGGGCCGCGGGCGGAAGCTGTCGACCAAGGCCTCGACCAGTTCCTGTGTAAAGGTCGCCACCATGCCGGTCCTGACGTCGTAGCGATTTCCGTGCGCTGAGGCCGCGTCGATGGCCGACTGGGTGGCGATGTAGTCGGCCATGGCGACGGTGTCCCCAGCCGGCTTGCCGAACTGGCGCAGCGGCGCCAGCTCCCTCTCGCCGGTCCCCGGATCGCCGACATAGAGAATGTCCATGCCGACGATACCTCTTCCGTCTTCGCCCCCGAGGGCCATGAAGGGCGCCGCGTAGAGCTCGTCCGATATGCCTGTCGCGTATTCGGCCCAGAACGCCAGGACGTCACGCGCTTGAGAGATCGGCCAGATGACGCTGCCGGCGAGCAGCTCCGGCCCTGCGGGATGCAGCATGAACTCGAAAGCGGTCACGACGCCGAAGTTGCCGCCGCCGCCGCGAATGCCCCAGAACAGGTCGGCATTCTCCTCGGCGCTCACCCGCCGGATCTTTCCGTCTGCCGTCACCATGTCGGCGGCGACCAGGTTGTCGATGGTCATGCCGAACTTTCGATTGAGCCGGCCGAAGCCGCCACTCAAGGTCAGGCCGCCGATGCCGATGTGGGAGACCACGCCTGTCGTCGTGGCCAGTCCGTGTGCCTGGCTCGCCGCGTCCAGGTCGCGGAGCAGCGCGCCGCCGCCGACAAGCGCGCGGCGTCTTTGAGGGTCCACGTCGACACCGCCGATAGCCGACAGGTCGATGATCAGCCCGTCCTTGCAGCTCGACCTGCCGAAGTAGCTGTGGCCTCCGCCACGAACCGCCGAGAGCAGGCTCCGTTCCCGCGCGAAGGTGACGGCCTTGCTGACGTCCTCTGTGTCCGCGCAACGGGCAATCAGCGCCGGGTAGCGGTCGTATCTGCCGTTCCAGACTTTCCTGACAGCTTCGTAGCCCGGGTCGCCCTTGACCAGCAGTCCGCCTTTCAGTGCCTCGGCGAACTCCTTGACCGCCGCTCTCTCGAGCACGGTCTCCCCGCCGGAAAGGGTGGCCGCCGGGATGTCGCTTGAAGGTCGGGTCCCCGCCAAGACAGCGCTGAAGGGAAAGCCCACCACCATGCCCGTCGCCACGGCGGACTGGCAGAAACGTCGTCTCTTCATGGTGAAACTCCCTGCACGTGATCGCGCGCGGTGATCGAGGAGCAGGTCAGTCTATGGTTTGTCCACTTGGACAAGCTGCTCGTAATAGTGGGCGACCGCTTCGATTTCCTCAGCAGACAAACCGGCGGCAATCGGCTGCATGATTTCGGCCTGCCCCGTTCGTCGCGTTCCGTCGGAGTAGACCGTGAACTGCTGTCGAACATAGAGGCTGTTCTGACCCGCCAGGCGGGGCCCCAGGTCGGCAGCGCCTTCGCCCGATGCACCGTGGCAGCTCATGCAGGCGGGAACCTCCTTCTCGGGCACGCCCTCTTGCGCGATGGACTGCCCTTTCTGAAAACGGCGGTCCTCTTTCGCCAGCTTTGCAAGCTCACCGGGAGCTTTCGAAGCCGGGGCCGGATAGGCAGCGAAGGTGCGCGCCATGAAGTCTATCGTTTCCTCATCCAGCATGGCCGCAATAATTTGCATTTCTTCGTGCGGCCGGCTCCCGGTCTTGTAGTCGATGAGCGACTGCTTGAGATAATCCTGCGCCATGCCCCTCAAGGCAGGTGTGCCGAAATGGACGTCGGGGCCGAAATCGATGTCGCCACCCGCATGCTCTCCGTGGCATGCCAGGCACTTGGCTATCCTCTTCTTCGGGGCCAGCTCCGACGAGAAGTCCTGTGGAGCGATCTCGACGTCCCCCACCTTGACGGATTCGGCCTGCCCGTTCGTCGGAAGGAGGAATAGGGCGAGGAGACACGTCATCCAAAGTCGAAGCGCAAGTCCATCACGTTCGATGATCATGATTCCTCCGTCTCGAGTCCGGGACAGGCTGGCGAACCCCACGACTATGAGTGAAAGGATGCGACGATCAGCCTGTCCCGTGCAAGGCCGGGCGGGTGCGGGGGCTGCGCGCTGCTCTGGTGCCCGCCGATCCTGGTGCCGGCGGCGCCTTCAGGCGTCGGCCCAGGGCGGCGCCTTGCCGAATTTCTCCAGAAGGAAATCGATGAAGGCTCTGACTTTCGCCGTCAGCACGTTCGATATCGGATAGACGAGCCACAGGGCGACGCGGTCGTTGATCTCATGGTCCGGCAGGACCCGAACGAGACGGCCGTCGGCAAGCTCGCGATGAACGCACCAGAGCGAGTTCATCGAGATCCCGCCCCCCGCGAGGGTCGCCACCTTCTGGCTCAGCCCGTCATCCACGACCAGCCGGCATCCCGAACGGCGCGGGTCGAACTGCGACAATTTCCCGTCGCGTCCGATCAGTTCTTTCGGCGAGGCATCCTTGAAGCCGAGCAGCCGATGCTCGGCGAGCTCGTCCGGGTGCCGGGGTGTACCGTGTCGCGCAAGATAGTCGGCCGAGGCGCAGAGGATCCGCCTGTCATCGGCAAGTTTCCGCGCCTTGAGGCTGCTGTCCTCGAGCTCCGAATTGCGCAGGGCCAGGTCGAAGCTCCCCTCGATCAGATCGAACTGGGTATCGGACAGGCGCAGATCGAGGTTGATCCCGGGGTGCAACGCCAGAAACTCGGGCAGAAGCGGCGCGATGTAGAGCTGCGCGAAAGTGCTCGGCGCGGTGAAGCGCAGTGTACCCGTCGCCCTTGAACTGCCCAGCCCGAGGGCCGCTCGCGCCGCGCTCTCCTGGGCCAGGATCTCCTTTGCGTAGGGCAGGAACTCGGCCCCTTCCAGCGATAAGACCACCTTACGCGTCGAGCGGTGCAGCAAGTCGGCGCCCAGGCCGTTCTCAAGCTTCGCCAGCCTGGCACTGGCGACGGCAGGCGCCATGCCGAGCTCTCGGCCGGCAGCACTGATGTTGAGCTTCTCCGCCGCGAGGACGAAGAGGCGAACGCTTTCGATGTCCATGGGATTATATACAAAAACCGAATTATGAAGTCGTTTTTTGCCCCATTTATATCGGATTGGAAAGGAATACATTGCCGTCAGATCATCGACGAGACGGCCAATGGACTACGACAGCTTCACCACATTCAACGTCCAGATCGAGGGCGCGATCGCCTGGGTCACGTTCGATTATCCGCCCGTCAACATCCAGGGCCTGCCGATGCTGGCCGACCTCGACATGCTGGCCCAGAAGCTGGAGGCCGACCGCAAAGTCAAGGTCGTCGTCTTCCAATCCGCCAACCCGGAAATCTTCGTGGCGCATGCCGACACGAACTTCCTCAAGGACATGTCGGGGGCCGCGGTCTCCCGAGACGAGGTCAAGCTCCTCGACCTGCAGAGAGTGCTGGAGCGCATCAGCAGGGTGCCCCAGGCGACCATCGCCAAGATTGAAGGCTTCGCCCGCGGCGGCGGCCACGAGTTCGCGCTGGCCTGCGACATGCGCTTCGCGGCCCGCGGCAAGGCCAGGTTCATGCAGATGGAGGTCGGCATGGGCATCCTGCCTTGCGGCGGAGGCGCCTCGCGCATGGCCCGCCAGACCGGCCTGGGCCGCGCCCTGGAGATCATCCTGGGCGCACGCGACTTCGACGCCGACCAGGCCGAGGCCTATGGCACCATCAACAAGGCGCTCGACCCGGAGGAGATCGGACCCTACGTCGAGGCGCTCGCCGAACGCATCACCCTCTGGACACCCGAATCGATCAACGCCTGCAAACAGGCCGTCTATGCGTCGATCGACAAACCGATCGAAGAGGCCCTGAAGGAAGAAGCCTATTGGCTCTACCAGGCGACCAGCCAGACGCCGGCTCTCAAACGTTTCGCCTGGGCCGATGAGAAGGGAGCGCAGTTCGACATGAACAATCAGCGCAGGTGGGAAGACCTCGTCGTCGATGTCCAGGAGATCAACTAGCGACAACCACGGCGGCGCCAAGCGCGCCATGCAGTCTCACGGCGCCGTAAAGATCAATCGATGGCCAAAACCATACTCATTACCGGGTCGACCGACGGGATTGGACTGGAGACGGCTAAACGGCTGGCAGAGGACGGCCACACGCTCCTGTGTCACGGCCGCAACCCTGAGAAACTCGAAGCCGCGCGGCGTGAGCTTACTTCGATTGCGGGAGCAGGACAGATCGAGACTTACGTCGCGGACTTGTCCCGTATCGCGGAGGTCGCGGGGCTGGCCGATGAGATCGGCAAGCGGCACACCAGGCTCGACGTACTGGTCAACAATGCCGGCGTCTACAAGACCTCTCAACCGATCACGGAGCAGGGGCTCGACCTGCGCTTCGTGGTCAACGCCCTGGCGCCGTACCTGCTGACGAAGCTGCTGTTGCCGCTGATGGACGCCAGCGGGCGGGTGGTCAACCTATCCTCAGCCGCCCAGGCGGCGGTCAATCTCGATGCCCTGACCGGACGCGTGCGCCTGGAGCACATGGACGCCTACGCGCAGAGCAAGCTGGCCATCACCATGTGGTCGCGGGCGATGGCGGAGAAGAGGACGGACGGCCCGATCTTCATCGCCGTCAATCCGGGCTCGCTCCTGGCCAGCAAGATGGTCCGCCAGGGCTTCGGGATCGCCGGCAACGATCTGGGCATCGGCGCCGATATCCTCACCCGCGCGGCGCTGTCCGAAGAATTTGCGGACGCAAACGGCAAGTATTTCGACAACGACGCGGGTCGCTTCAACTCGCCCCATGCCGACGCCCTGGACCCGCGAAAATGCGGGCAGTTCGTCGAGGCAATCGACGCGCTCTTGAACGACATGAAACCTTAGTGCCGCCAACGAACATGCAGGCAACGCCGCGTTGATAAGGGCTCCATTCGAGCAGAGAGCAACAGACACCCATTAGGAGCAGTCAAATGAAAGCAATGGTCTTGGAAGCCTACGGTGACGAGGCTGAGTTCCACCTCGCCGATCTAGCCCAGCCCTCTGCCGAAGCCGGGCATGTCGTCGTGCGTGTCGCTGCGACCAGCGTGAACACGGTCGACACCATGATCCGTCGCATGGGAAAGGATCTGCCGCTCTCGCCTGATTTGCCGGCTTTGCTCGGTATGGACTTTGCCGGCACCGTGGAATCTGTCGGCGAAGGCGTTACCGGTTTCGCTGCCGGTGACGAAGTCTACGGCTGCGCCGGCGGCCTCGCGGATTTGCCGGGCGCGCTTGCCGACTACATGCTCGCCGATGCCAGACTGATTGCCCACAAGCCGAAAACGCTTTCCATGCGCGAGGCGGCAGCCCTGCCATTGGTCGGCATTACCGCCTACGAGGGCCTGCAGCGAGCCAACGTTCAAGCCAGCCAGAAGGTCCTCGTGCACGGCGGCGCGGGCGGCGTGGGACATGTCGCCGTGCAGTTGGCCAAGCACTTCGGCGCCGAGGTCTACGCGACAGTCTCGGACGAGAAGCAGATGGGCATCATCGAGCGGTACGGCACCACGGCCATCAACTACAAGACCGAGACGGTCGCGGACTATGTCGCGAAACACACCGGCGGCGCAGGCTTCGAGGTCATCTTCGACTCTGTCGGGGGCGCCAACATGACCAATTCCTTCGAAGCAGCGGCTTTGAATGCGAATGTGACGACAACGGTTTCTCTGCTGGAACTGGATCTGACGCCAGCCCACTTCAAAGGTCTGTCGCTGCACGTTGTCTTCATGTTGATACCCATGCTGTACGACTTTAAGCGGGAACAGCACGGCGCCATCCTGTCGAAGCTCGGCGAGATCGTCGACGCAGGCGCCTTGAAGCCTCTGCTCGACGAGAAGCCGTTCAGCCTTCCCGAAGTTGGGCAGGCCTACGATCGCCTTACGAGCGGACAAGCCATCGGCAAGGTGGTCGTTGAACTCTAGGGCATCGCCGGCGAGGGGGATGTCGAGGGAGGCGGCAGGCCGGGGCCCGCAGGGCCCTGACCGGGACCCCGGAGCCGCGTCTCGGGTCTAGCGCTAAAGCTCGTCGGGGGCCTGCGCGGCGGAGCCCAGTCCTTGGTAACGGGGCTCTGCCGATTCTCTTTTCTTACCTATCGTTAGCCGTGGCAGGCACAGCCCGTGTGGTCGCAGCCCGCGCCCTTGGGATGTCCCTCGGCGCAAGCATCGCTGCAATAGTTCCGTCCGCCCTTTTTGACGGCCTCCTTCACCTCGACAATGCAAACACAGTCTGCGCAGGCACACTTTTGCTGGGTCACGTTCACCATTATTCCTCTCCCTCGTGTGGCTCATCAGAGCCGCCATGTTCGTGAATGAACAGGTGGTTGATCATGATTTTCAGAACGTCGCGAACACAGTCATCGGCCATCGAGTAGAACACCTGCTTGCCCCGTCGCTCCGCCCGGAGCATGCGCGCGGCACGCAACAGCCGGAGGTGGTGACTGACCAGCGAGGCGGAGAGACCCAGTTCGTCGGCGATGTCGCCGGCGGGGACCTCGCGCTCCATGCAGACCACAACGATCGACAGACGAGTCGGGTCGCCCAGCAGACCGAAGGTCTCGGCCAGCTGCGCCGTTTGTTCCGACTTCAGTTCAACAACCTGCATGTATGAACAATTAAACCATTGTTCAAATGTTGGCAAGAAGATTTCTGTCGCCATGGCTCAGCCGCGCTTGGATTCTGACCTCACCAGCGGGGACAACGGTCCTGCTCGCCTTCCTCCGCCTGCTGGTGGCGCGGTACCGCACTGGGTTGGAGACGGCGGGTTTGCCGCTATAAAGTCCTCTACTGGGGGTTAGACCAGACGTGTGGTCATCGTCGCCCAGAGGGCCAGGAACAGCCATGTGTGGACGGCTCACAGCTTCGCAGATCGCCTCGGCGTCGGCCGCGTCGTTCTTGTTCCGCTTGACGTAGGCCTTCACGTACTTGGCCGGCATCAGCTTGACCTCATGCCCCCGCGCCGCAATCTCCCGCGCCCAGTGGTGCGCTGTGGCGCAGGCCTCGATCCCGACCAGGCACGGCGCCTGCTTCTCGAAGAAAGGCAAAACCTGACCTCGCCTCAACTGACGGCGCAC
>JAAUYK010015939.1_pt1 | contig 31937 bp, 30 predicted proteins | sample 7278021 | NCBI WGS metagenome assembly JAAUYK01 (sample SAMN14350223, study PRJNA611818) | marine sediment metagenome | isolation source: surface marine sediment (1.8m) | place: French Polynesia: Moorea | collected 2018-08
ATTCGCTGCAATTTAATACCCGAAATTGTCTGGCCATTCCGGTTTGACGAGGGGTGACGGAGGCCGAATAAAAGCGAAGGCCTCCAAGAATTTTCATAGCCCTTTACTTAGAGGACAAGAGATATGTAAAGAAAGTCCAAGTACATTGCTTGGGAAGCGACTTATTTTTTTGCAAGATCTCGGCTCCTACTTTAAGAACGGCCTCTTTGCCCTATTTGCGCCTCCTTGCCATGTCGTCCCTTCCCCCGTGGAAGTCACGCGCTGCGCTGACTGACACACAGACGGACGGACTCGAGAGAGCTGCTGGCCTGTCCGTCTCTCTCTCTGTCATCTAGTCTAGTGCAGCAGTCAGTCACCCTCTTTAGAAGACCATCCAAGAGGGAGGAACCTTCAACCTAGTCCCTTCCCCTAGCTCCCCACGGTGTACCACCTCCGCGACCCCTACAAGTGGCCCCACTTGCCAGTTGTTCGCGACTTGTTCGGTCGGACCTCCGCCTCCGCCTCCAAGATGCCGACCATCGACCTCGCCCAGGCTCAGTTCGAGCACAAGGCGGCCGTCAATAGGGACTACATCGCGCAGCCGAGGATCACCTACAGGTGCGTGGGTTGGATCAACTGTGAATTAATCATGATAGTATAGAAGAGTCTACGTCGTAGTATTCCACCAGATATATATAATATGTGCACGTAAGCTCCGCTTTACGTACCTAGCTACTGCAAATTTATTGTCATTGCCAAATGCTCCATGTAAAGTGTACTACATCACGTGACTTACAACTCGAATTTATTTAGGACCGTGTCCGGCGTGAACGGGCCGCTCGTCATCCTCGACAATGTCAAGTTCCCCAAGTTTGCCGAGATCGTGAACCTGAAGCTCCCCGACGGCTCGTTCCGCGCCGGCCAGGTGCTCGAGGTGACCGGCTCCAAGGCGGTGGTGCAGGTCTTCGAGGGCACGTCGGGCATCGACGCCAAGAAGACCACCTGCGAGTTCACCGGCGACATCCTCCGCACGCCCGTCTCCGAGGACATGCTCGGCAGGGTGTTCAACGGATCCGGAAAGCCGATCGACAAGGGTCCCAAAGTGATGGCGGAGGACTACCTGGACATCAACGGTCAGCCGATCAACCCCTACTCGAGGATCTACCCGGAGGAGATGGTGCAGACCGGCATCTCGGCCATCGACGTGATGAACTCGATCGCCAGGGGGCAGAAGATCCCAATCTTCTCTGCGAACGGCCTCCCGCACAACGAGATCGCGGCTCAGATCTGCCGGCAGGCGTCCCTCGTCACCCTGCCCGGCAAGTCCGTGCTGGACGACCACCAGGACAACTTCGGCATCGTGTTCGCCGCCATGGGCGCCAACATGGAGACCGCTAGGTTCTTCAAGCAGGACTTCGAGGAGAACGGCAGCATGGAGAACACCTGCCTCTTCCTCAACCTGGCCAACGACCCGACCATCGAGAGGATCATCACCCCGCGCCTGGCCCTCACCACCGCCGAGTTCCTGGCCTACCAGTGCGAGAAGCACATGCTGGTCATCCTCACAGACATGTCCTCGTACGCGGAGGCGCTCAGAGAGGTCTCCGCCGCCAGGGAGGAGGTGCCGGGCCGTCGCGGCTTCCCCGGCTACATGTACACCGACTTGGCCACCATCTACGAGCGCGCGGGCCGCGTCGCCGGCAGGAACGGCTCCATCACCCAGATCCCGATCCTGACCATGCCCAACGACGACATCACCCATCCTATCCCCGACCTGACGGGCTACATCACCGAGGGCCAGATCTACGTGGACCGCCAGCTGCACAACCGGCAGGTCTACCCTCCGATCAACGTGCTGCCGTCTCTCTCCCGTCTGATGAAGTCCGCCATCGGCGAGGGCATGACCCGCAAGGACCACTCCGACGTCTCCAACCAGCTGTACGCGTGCTACGCCATCGGCAAGGACGTGCAGGCCATGAAGGCGGTCGTCGGCGAGGAGGCGCTCACCCCGGACGACCTCCTATACCTCGAGTTCCTCGGGAAGTTCGAGAAGAACTTCATCGCGCAGGGCAACTACGAGAAGCGCACCGTCTTCGAGTCGCTCGACGTCGGCTGGCAGCTGCTCCGAATCTTCCCCAAGGAGATGCTGAAGCGTATCCCGGCCAACACGCTGGCCGAGTTCTACCCCCGCGACACCAGGCAACCCCATTAAATTAATTAAAGGCCGATCGAGGCAATTTACGTCGTTGCAATCGTAGTAGTGTCACGAGAAACTGTTACGTCGCATATGGTACTTATGATGATGATGAAGACTTTCAAGCGTTATCTGACCCCCGCAACTATATTTGCCCACGCTTATTATTTTTCCATCGTTTGTTGGTTGCCCCCCATCCATGCAGTTGATTTCTCCTCTTGTACGTGTACTATGCATTTGAATGAAATAAATGTTGATGACATTAACTAGTAGTAGTGACGAAAGTGCAATACGTATCATATTATCTCTCGACCGCGAATGTACGTACAGTGTACGTTCGTACGTAGTATATGATACGTGAGTATGTGCGTACATTTGATCGACGTCGGTCGGCTTTCATAATTGGCGCTCCTCTCCGGACGCGGACGCCCTCTACCTGGCAAGTGGCAGGAAGAAAAGAGACAAGTCGACAGAACAACACTTCTATAAAGAGGTTCACGCAGCCGCCTCCGCAAGGCAACGAAGCGAAGTGTGTATACGCTCGCTTTGCACTATAAATTGTCTTGAATGTCCAGTTTGTGCTTTTGTCGAGCGCTGCAGTTTTTGATATCATTGACTGACACGTGGAGGAGGGATCCCTTTAAGGTGAGCTTGAACAAGGACCCGACAATTAATAACGTCAGAGTCGACTGCATCCACCTTGAGAAATTGCTAATCTCGCTATTGCATCACGTTTCGTTCGTTTTTAGATGGCTTTCGCCAATAGCAAGACGTCCCTCGCCGTTTCCCTCACTATCTACGTCTGCACCGAGTGACCAGGGTATGTGCTAGACATCATGGCGGCCTGATCATTTTTGAGCGGCCGTTGTAACGGCCGCCACAGGGCACCAAAGACGCGATGGCATCCACCAAGTTCCGCGCAGAGGCCGCCGAGTGCACGTCCAAGTGCCGCTCGAAGGGCGACGCCGCCGCCCTCATCTCGGCCGTCACGCAGAACGAGTCCGAGGCGAAGCTACTGCACCACCTGGCCACCGCCGGCATCTGCTCCCAGCCGGGACGGGTCTCCGACGCGCTGGGCCGGCAGCTCCTGCACGTGGCGGCCTCCGCCGGCAGGAGGTCCGTCGTCGAGTGGCTGGTCAGGTTCAGAGAGGCGGCGATCAACGCCAAGGACTCGGAATCGGGCTACACGGCGCTGCACAGGGCGCTCTTCTCGGGCCAGATCGGCGTCGCAGAGTACCTGGTGTCTGCGGGCGCGAACGCGGCCATCTGCGACCACGACGGACTCACGCCCTACGACCACGTCGTCGCCGACAGGAGGCAGACCGACCTGCTCACCAACCTCAGCGCGGCCGACCCGTGCGACGTCTACGCGTGGGGCTCCAACGCCAACTACAATTTGGGCATAGGGCACCAGCAGCGCCAGTCGCCGGACGTGCTCGAGTACTTCCGCCGCGAGGGAGTCCACGTGAGGAAGATCGCGCTGCAAAAGTTCCACTCGGCGTTCCTCTCCTCCTCCGGCCAGGTGTTCACTTGCGGCCACGGGCGCGGAGGCAGGCTCGGCCACGGGGACGAGGAAGCGCAGCTGGCCCCGAGGCAGGTCAAAGACATCCAGCCGTGCTCGGACGTCGCCCTCGGCGTCGACCACACGGTCCTCTTGACGACGGCGGGGACGGTGCTCACCTGCGGCACCAACCTCCACCACCAGCTGGGACAGAGTCCGGCGCCGAAAGTGTCCCCCACGCCGCAGCCGATCGCCCTACCCAAGCAATGTGGCAGCCGAAAGGTCGTCGGCGTCGGCGCCTCGCGGTTCCACTCCCTCTTCTGGACCGAGGACGCCGTCTTCACTTGGGGCCTGAACGCCGGCCAACTGGGCCACCTGAAGGGCGACCGGACCGTCAACGTGCCTAAGATCGTTGCCTCGCTGAACGACAAGAACTTGAAGATCGACCGCGTGTCGACGAGCCAGGCGGCGATCGTGGTGCTCACGCGGGACGGGGAGATCATTGCCCTTCACGAGTACCGGACGCGCCGCATAACCATTAGGCAGTTCGGCGTCGTCAAGATCGAGGTTCTCGGCGGCCACCTAGACCCCAAGGTGGACAGCAGCGGCAGCGGCAGCAGCGATTCCGGGTACAAGCTAGTGGAGCGCGGAGGACAAGACCTGAAAGTCTTCGTGCTGAACAGCATCGGTAAGATCTCCGTCTGGGAGGAGGAGCGGAGCGGCTCCCAACTCTTCTCCTGCGTCTTCAACATCAACCGCGAGCTCTCAATCGCCGACATGGCGGTCAGCGGCAAGGGCGGCAGCCTCATGCTCGTCACCAAAGACGGCCTTGCCTTCGAGGGCACGCACATCTCGAAGAAGTCGTCCCAGAAGCAGCTGCAGCCGCCACCGAAGAAGTCCTCCAAGGAGGAGAGCTCGTCGCTGTCCGCATTCGTGGCACGCAACCAGTTCGACACCATAAAGCTGAAGCGGCTTCCGGGCATCTACCGGGCGGCGAGCTGCGCGGCAGACCCCAAGGGGCAGAACTTCTGCGTCCTCCAGGTGCTGCCCAACGCCTCCCTCTACGAGGTGCCCGAGGTCTCAGCTCAGTCCATTGCCAGCGACATGGACGCGTTCAGAGAGCAGGCCTCCGAGATGGACGCGGTCTGCGACGTCGTCTTCGTTCTCTCCTCCAACTCTGTCGCTCGCTTCCCCGCCCACAAGTACGTCATGGCGAGCGCGAGCGACAAAATCGCCAAGATGCTGCGGTCCGTCGTCAACGGGAAGGAAGTCCAAGTTGACGACGTGGGGCCGGACGCCTTTGCAGAGATAGTGAAGTACGCCTACACGAAGACCTGCGACCTCTTGAAACCGGGCCAGTGCCCAGCTCGCTTTCTCAAATCAAGGCCTAATGGTAAGGGCGATCAATGCAATGACGCTTGCGGCAGCCCAGAGCCCATCGTGGAGAATCCTCACGCCGTTTCCGCCTTCGCGGTGAACAAGAGCAAAAAGGACAAGTTGAAAGGGAGGAAGGCCGCGGACAAGGTAAAGGAGAAGCAGACTCCTCTACAGGCCGGCGACAATCCTCTGGAGTCCCTCTCGTCCGCGGCGCGCAATCTTGCCGTCCACGGACTCGTCAAGGCCTTGGAGAACTTCAAGATGTCCTCCGACGGCCGCACGATCATGCTGAAGGAGAACGGAAAGCAGCCCCGCGCGCAGCCCTGCTTCTCCCGCAAGAGCTTCCCCGAGTTCCACGACGTCGTCATCGTCTCCGAGGAGGGCGAGGAGATCCCCTGCCACCGCTGCCTGCTCTCCGCAAGGTCGGAGTACTTCATGAGCATGTTCGGCCTCGGCTGGATCGAGACGTCTGGCTCGAACCGGACGCTGAACCTGCCCATGCCGGCCAAGGTCCTCGTGGCCATGACGGACTTCCTCTACCGGGACGAGAGCGCCGGCGTGTCCGGCTCCGACGACACCGAGTTCCTCTGCAACCTGCTGGTGGCCGCCGACCAGCTGCTGCTCGGCCGCCTCGTCGAGCTCTGCGAGAGGCAATTGGCGCAGCTGTTGACGTTGAAGAACGCCGGCCAAGTGCTCCGTTTCGCCTTCGACTACGGCGCCAAGCAGCTGGGGCGGAGCGCGATGCAGTTCCTCTCTCAGAACATGGCGGTCGCCCTCGAGAGCAGGATCCTCGCCGGGCTCAGCAACGAGTGCCTGGCGGAGCTGACCGAGTACTACCAGGACAGCATCCCGGCCATGGCGCGAAGGAGGATCACGCCGTATTCTGGCCGCCACGAGATGAGGGACACTGAGCTCAACGTCGAGGACATTGTGAGGGAGGAGGAGGCTGCGATTGTGGCTGCTGCGACTGCCGCGGCCACGGCAACGACTCCTTCAGCGGGCGGTGGCGGCTCAGCGTCCAAGAAGCGGAACCGCCGCAACAGCTCCGGGGAGCGGCCGTTCAGGTTCAGGCGCGACTCGACCTCCAGCAACGCGTCCGTCACCTCCGACTCGTCCGGCGGCAGTGACAGATGTGAGCAGGACTCTCGCGAGGGAAGTCTCCTCTCCCTGGAGGACTTTGAGTTCGAAGAGAAGAGAGGGGGGAGTGACGACCAAGACGCCAATACCAAGAGTGTGAACGAGGCCCAGGAGGGCACGGCGGCGGCAACCGCCGGCAACAACTTTCTTGCCAGCTTTTTCCTGCAGAAGGCGACCCCGCCGCAGCAGAGAAACAACGGCGAGATGAATGCTATGTCAGGCAGCAAAAAGTTTGTCAAGAAGTCTCAGAAGGATCGTAAGCGCGAGCTCGAGGAGAGGGCGAATCGGAAGGAGCCGTCCAATGTAGCATCATCACCTGTTACAAACTGGACGGGATGGGGCGCTGACAATGGAAAACAGCACGCGTCGCCATCGCCCGTCACTCTGGCCGACATAATGAGCAGCGAGGAGGCGAAGGTGGTCGGCGGAACGAAGCCGAAGACCTTCAGCGGCGGGAGGAGCAAGAAGGCCTCGTGGCGCCAGCTCTCCTTCACCGACGAGGACTCGGCCCTGACATCGCCGACGCCGCAGACACCCCAGAATCCCTGGAAGACCCTTCCTCAACCTGCTTCCCCTCCTGGCGGCGGCGACCCGGACCCGGACTTGTCGGCGCCCCGAAACTTCTCTACGATCGTCAAGTCGCAGGAGGAGAGTCGGGCTCAGCGCCGGCAGCTCAGCACAAAGTCTCTGCAGACGCTACAGATCGAGGAGCTCGCGATATCTCAGCTGCTGGCGGCCTCCAACACCAACGCCTTCGAAACTGTGAAGGTGGTGCGCGTGGAGAAGCCCATGGACCCGCCGGTGTGGAATTGGGCTAGCAAGAAGTAGCGGTGCTGGGCATTATGATATCAACCGTACCTTAATTAATACACTGAGAAGAAGTTTAATTTCTCATGAAATCATGCAGACACGTTTATACATCTGTCTAAGGCTAAAAAGGTTATATAATATATAGTGGTTTTGACTGCATCGTTGAGAATCACTGGTTAATTTTGCCTATACGTATGTGCCTATAGTTCATTCAATTTTCGGTTGGCCACTTGGGCTTTTCCAGGTCGATGGAAGTCCAAACGGGTACCTCTGTGTGCCTTCGCCGGTTCGGCCTCGGCTGCTGCTGCCAGCCGTACCTGTCGTTGTAGGAGCTGGTCTGGACGCGCCAGGGCTCATCGCTAAAGCCGGGGCCCTCCTTGTAGTAATAGTAGTGGCCGCTGGCGGGCGCGGGAGTGGCCGGCGGCGCCGCATCAATGTGATTCGAGGGCGCCATCCGGCTGTTATAATTTATCCTCCAATGCTCGGGGAAGTAATAATCTGGCTGCTGCTCTCTGTATTCCGGCACCGCCACCGATATTCTCGACTGGCTCCTGCGCGCCGCGTACTCGCCCTTGCCCCTGAATCCCTTCCGCATCTTGGACTTGCGCATGCTCGCGTGGTAGGCGAACGGGTCGTAGCTGTTGCGCCGGTCGGCGCCGGCGGGCCCCGGCCGCACCGTCGACGGCCGGTCAAAGTAGGTGGCCGTGGTCGACGTCACGTCGGAGTCGTAACGGTCGATCGAGTTGCTGTAGATCTGCGAGGAAAGGGTCGGCAGCCGTGATGATGAGCCCTGGTAGTAGCTGCCCTCCCATCTGTCCGTCGGTGACGCCGCCGCTGGCCGCAGTTGCGAAGAGGCCGCCGCGGCCGTCGTCATCCGCGTTGTCGGCCGGTAGGTGGTGCGGCGATTTCGCTCCGCCGTGATGAACTTGTTGCGCCAGTTGTCGATGCTCGGCTTCCTCTTCGCCTGCCACCACGAGGAGCGCTCGTCCTCGATCTGGTACTCGGGCCAGCGGGTCGTCCGACGCCGCCTCGGGGTCGTCGTCACTGCGGGAGCGCTCGTCGTCGTCGTCCTTTCAGTAGTTGAAGTCGCCGGTGTGGTGGTCGACGTCCGCTGATAAAAGTACCTACTATCCTCGCCGTTGCCCCACCGATTATTCTCGTCCTCTTCCTCCACTGACTCTTTCCCGAAGTAGAACTTCTCCTTGATCTCGTTGCTCAAGTAGTCCTGCTGCTGGCCGAAGTAGCCGTTATTCCTGTCCTGCTCCTCCTCGTCCTGGCCGCTGTAGTCGACGTCCACGACGTGCGAGCACCGCTTCCCGCCCTCGCAGTCGAGGACGTAGAGGTGATCGAGGTCGTCCCAGACGGGCTTCTTACTCCCCATGAAGTACTCGTCGCTGTTGCTATTCTCCTCCTCTCGGGCAATGAACGGCCTCGAGGTGAGGATGAACGACTGCATCTGCTGCTTCTTCGGCGACCTCGGCGCCTCGTAGAGCGCCAGCGGCCGGCCGCCGCCGTTCGACCCGCCCGCCGTCACCCGGAGCGACAGCCCCGGCTTCAGCAGGGACACGGCCATCAGGGTGAGCAACGCCCCTCTGTACGTTCTCTGTCTCTCCCTTGGCACCATCACTACTACGTCGACCACTTTTCCGGCGAGATTTCTCTTTCGATCGCACTCTCCTCCCTTCTCACTTGGTCGTCGATCCGCTTTCCACGGGTCAGTCACACTTTACGCACTGATCAACGTTCGTTCGCTCCCTTGTTGCACGCTTCGCATGCTACGGACGACGAACGGACGGACGCGCGTTTCGCTCGCGGCGGCGGGTTACGCACGCTAATTAGCTCCGCCGCCGCATCTTTCTCCCTTTAAATAACAAACGGCGCCGCCGCCGACCTGGTTAATTTATCCCGGCGCTCGGCTCGCTCCGTAGCTCAGGGTCATGATGCCGGGAGGGGACGGACGGACGGACAGACGTGATGCGTACGCGCGGTGAGCAAAGAGACATTTTCTCTGCATCGCGACTTCACGTGCTGCGTTTCCCCAACTAAACTAGCCATGTACGTAGCTACTTTCGCCGCCGTTAAAATCCGGGGCTGTGGCGCGCGTGGGCAAATCAGCAAGGAAATCTAGCTCCTACGTACGCGTACGTACATACGAGGAGGTGTTGTGCAATTTGAGTGGCGAAAAGCGTACGCACGAGCAAGATTAGCACGAAAAGCCAGGCCCTCGGCCACTTGCCTTACGATTCTCCGCTCGGCGTCGATCTAATGCTACGTTATTGTCGTCCGATCTCTCCCTCGATAGCAGCGACGTCGACGGTCATGGGTGCAACCAAGCGCGATGTGTCGACCGGCGACCGCCCGGCCATCGAACCGGTCGCGAGAAAGAAATCGCTACATAAGTTTTCGTGCGTGTGTTTTCCCATGCAGCTTTTACGTATACTATACCCATGTGATTTTTTGTTTAAAAGCTTAAAACGCGTAAATGTCGGGGCATGCAGGTGCCAAACGTATTGAGGAGAGTTTACGTCCTTCGATCGATCGCGACCTAGTATATACGTGCACAAATGTATTTACTACTACATGCCCTGACATTACTGTTCCGACCTTACTTTTATAGCCTGCACGCAAAGTTCAGGATTCGTCAACCGTTGCATGCGTACGTACGTGTACGCAGAGAGCGCCGTGTGTAGTAATGGTCCCGTGCCGCTCGCGTCCGTCCGTCCGTCTGTCCATAAGTGACGCAACGATCGTTTCAGTGGGAATAACATGCTTATACCACCATGCAGCTACAATTGGTCTGCCTGCATGCGTGGTGATCTACTGTACCACACCTCGGGTATGACTGCCGCCGCCGCCGCGACCGGGCCAATTATTAATTACGGTCACTAGGTACGTAGGTCAAATAGCAGATGTGCCGACGTACACGCGTACGGGCATGATGGAAGAGTCAAGTATCTGAATGTATTTGAATTCGCATATAATAAATCCACAGATCGGCCTTGAACACGTGCGCGCGCGTAATTAATGTCTTCCTCCGCGGTGACCTTTTTTCTCAAATCCATCCGCCGACTACGGCATATGCGGATGCGTGCTTTTTACTTTCCACACTCCCGGTCCGACTCTGTGAACGACGCCGGCGTCGCCGGAGACTCGTGCGTAATCGGAAGCTCAAAGTCCTCTTCCGCCGGTCGGGCCGACTCGGCCACGGCGGCGCGGAAGCAGACGGGACTCTGGCAGGCGCCGATGACCTCATCGAGGTTGTATCTTAACGTCGGCCAATTAAGACTATTGAAATAAGTCATAATAATTTAGTGATTAATATTTACCGAATACCAATGGCTGCAGCCGTCTGTTCAAAGTGCGTGGGCGGCGGGGCGGTCAGTGAGAGGCTTCCTTCGGACTTGTTCTTCGAGAAGCCGTTCAACGTGGTCCTAAATAGGTGGATGTGCTTGGGGAGGATCTGCTCGTCGCCCTTGCGAAGCCCCATGCGGTCCAGCATCCAAATGGGAAGCGTCTGTTAAGGAAATCAAGTTTGACCATATTCGCTCGACGTGTGCTCAATTATTTGACTTGCCTCCTTTGGATCGTGCGGCGTCATCTCGACGGGCACCTTGGTCATCTTTCCCATCAGCTCCCTGACGCGGTAGCTGTAGAAGGCGTCGCCGAGGGCGGGGCTGAGCAGGTCGGCCAGGTAGACCTGGATGAAGTGGTTGCAGGTGGCAGACGGCTCGACGGAGACGAGGGAGGCGGGGCCGAAGCCGGACGAGGACAGCACCCGGCTGTGCACTCTCACGCGCCGAATCCTCTCCTTCTTGGGGTCTCTGAGCCGCGACTTCGAGTGTAGCCTCCTCTCAATTACGGGCTATAGCAAGGCACATTGCATTGTAGTAATTACGTATACGTACTATACGTAATGATGCATGTACGTACCTCGAAATGTCTGCCGTGGTGTGTGTGCTCCCGCTTGCCGACCTTAGTCAAAACAACGTCCACGGCCTCTGTGACGTCCTTCAGTCTGGGCACCCCGTTGGTTACGGCCAGGTAGGCGTCCTTTAGCTCGTACGCTCTCTCGCTCCGGTTCAGGCACTTCTTCAGCCTATTGTAGCCCTGCTCGTGCGTCGCCAGCAGGGTCAGTCCCGACGAGTACCTCTCCGGCGCCCTCACGTACAGCAACGTCTCTACCTGCAGCTCCTTGGCGAGCGACGGCAACACGTCGAAGAGAGAGACGTCGGCGTCGTCGGCGGACCGGACGGGGACGCCGATGGGCTTGTTGAGCGCCACCAGGCCGTTCTTGCTCGGGTCCACGTAGACGGCGTTCGCCAACAGGTCCTCGACGAGCGCAGCTCGGTCTCTGTAGACGCCGGCCGACGCGTAGACCGGCTTCAGGGAGCGCTTGAAGTCGTTGGAACGGGTGTTGCCGCGCTTGTTCCCCGTTGTCTGGCTGCTGAGGTATCGGAGGAAGAAGGTGCATTGAGAGCCTCTGAGGAGGGTGAGGCCGGAGAGGGTGGCCGCAGTCGCGGCCGAGCCGAACGCCAACGGAGACGCACACATGGCGCTAAACCGATCAAAGTATGAATCCGTAAATTCCGTATTAGAGGACGCACAGACGGTGCGTCAAGATATCGATCGAGGTTGCGTGCATCAAATGTTTATTGTTTATTACCCAGCTGTTGCAGCTGCAGTCGATCACACGTGAAATTAAGCATCAATCATTATCAAAGCTATCTAGCTAAATTAAGTCAAACAAGGTTTACGTGCTTATTTCTTTATGTGAAGAAGATTGTACGTGCTTAGGAATAAAATACACAATATTATTACATACAGTAGTATTTCACCTCCTCATCACCTCAGGAGCATGAAGACCCGTAGACAAAAGAAGGCGGTCGACGACGCGGAGGAGGCCGAGATGGCGACGGCCGACCAGAGCGGCGGCGGAAAAGGCGGCAGCGAGTTGGGCTTCGTCATCTCGACCGACCCCAGCCAGGACAACAACGACAACGACGACGACGAGGAGGAGGAGCGGACAAAGGCCACAGACGAGGACGAGGACGCGGGAAGGAAATCTTCAGATTCGGAGGAGGAGGAGGAAGGCAATGCTGCTTCCGAGGCAAAAGGCGACAGGGACAAGCAGGAGCGGTAGGAGTTAAGAATAGGAACTTATTACTCGATTCTATTGTAACACTTGTCCTACATCAAAAGGAACTTGGAGAACTTTCTCTTCGGGAAGAAGTCCGGGAAGGGAGCAAAGGCGTGGGACGTCTCGTCCTCAGAATCAGACTCGGACTCGGATGCCGCCGACGCTCCGAAACCGAGTGTCAAAAAGGCGGTCGGTCGATCCGATCTGGAAGAATCGGATGATTCCTCCTCCTCGTCCGACGAAGAGGCGCCGCCGCCGTCCAAGAAGAAGAAGACCTCCGGCTGGAGCATGAGCTTCGACAGCGGCAAAAAGAGGAAGGCGGCCTGGGTCGACCCCGACGACGAGACCACCACGTAAGATGGCATTTAGAGAATTACTTAAGCACAATTAACTTAGGTATATGGGACTGTTTCTTGCAGAGTGAAGGAAGTCACTTCGAACTATAACAAGGCGATTGGCAAGCACGGCGCGAAGGAGACCTCCACCGAGAACTACGTGAAGGCGCAGAGGCGAAAGTACGCCGCCATGTTCGGCGAGCAGACGTGGGCCCACTTGGACAGGGAGGCCAAAGACGACGACGGTGATTCAGACGACGAATTCTTCAGGGTACGTAGGCATAATCAGGGCTACATGCATGTAGACAGCGCCTTATTAATTATCACACACAATAGGGCACGACGGACATGTTGGAGCGCGGGAAGCAGTCGAGTTTGTCGAGCGGCCGGCTCGAGTTCCGCAAGCTGAAGGACCTGAACCAGAGCAGCTACAACGAGGGCGCGGTGATCCGGTGTGCCGAGTTCCACCCCTCGGCCACGGTGTCGCTCGTGGCCGGGCTCAGCGGCACCGCGTCGCTCTTCCGCGTCGACGGCAGGGAGAATCCCAAGATGCAGACCGTCAACTTCAAGGACTTCCCCATCCTCACGGCGCACTTCTCCGCCGACGGGAGAGAGTTCCTCGCCGGGTCCAAGCACTACGACCACTTCTACGTCTATGACATGGGCAAGGGACAATCGGTAAGGGGAAATATACTGGCTATGTTCTTGGCAAATAATAGGAACTTTGCAAACTCCAGACAAAAGTTCGGCTCCGTCGCGAGCTGGAGCAGGGCAGCATGCAGCGCTTTTGCGTCTCGCCCGCCGGCGACCTGATAGCCTTCCAGGGCCGCTTCGGACATGTCCACTTCCTGAACGCGAGGACCAAGGAGAAGGCCTTCTCCCTCAAGATGGAGGGAAACGTCGACGCAATCACCTTCAGTCCAGACGGCCGTCGACTCTACTCTCATGGGGGTAATGTTTTAACGATGCTTATTTTAGTCGTGGTCTTTGCTCATTTAATACAATTTCAGTTGGAGGCCAGATCTTTGTTTGGGATGTACGGGAGCAGGACTGCGTGCACCGGTTCGCCGACGAGGGCAGCCTCTACGGTTCTGCGCTCGCCGTCTCGCCCGACAACAAGTACCTGGCCGCCGGCTCCAGCTCCGGCATCGTCAATCTGTACGACGTGCGCAAACTCGAGGCGTCGCTGGACCCCGCGCCCAAGCCTGAGAAGGCCTTCCCCAACCTGACGACCAGCGTGTCGGGCCTCAGCTTCGGACCCAGCTCGGAGATCCTCGCCATGCACTCCGAGGCGAAGGAGAACGCCGTCAAGCTGGCCCACGTGCCCTCCAGGACCGTCTTCGAGAACTTTCCCGGCGCCGGCTTCAACCTGAAGAGAGTGAACTGCGTTGACTTTTCGCTCAACGGCGGCTACTTGTCTGTTGGGAACAACGCCGGTGCCGCCAATCTGTACCAGCTGAAGCACTTTGGAAGTTTCTAACTGCCTATGATAAGGAAACATGTTGAAGGCTGTACATGTTAGTTGCGTTTGTTATTGCGCGCTTTAGTCAAGTGATTAGCTCGAACCGGCTGACATGACTTCGTCTGCCCTGGAAGTAGGCCCTCGGGACGGACTTATTACGCGTACGCAAAGAGAAAGCAAACCGTTTTGAAGAGGATAGATACTCTTAATCAAATATCAGTCTCCAACCGTTACGATGATCAAGGCTACAATAATGTGCGTCATATGTAGCTATGAGCATCAAGAAACCTGCCTGACTTGTGCCCTCGGCGCAGCTCAGGCAAGGCCATGTAGCAGCTCCCTTTCTTTTTTCGCTCTCTCCTCTCCCCTTCCCTTCCCTATCGCGCCTCAGAAAGTCTGCTGCCGCTGCCGCCACCGCCGCCGCTGCACGTACGCAACGCGACGAGTAGCTAGACGAAGCTCTCGATCAGCTTTGGACCTTTTGTTCACATTCGATCGTCCACACCGAGGAGGAATTAAGCAGCGTGGTTTTGGCACAGAGGGCGCATCAAAGAAGCATCGATCGATCCGACGCCGCGCCGCCCCCAGGGATCCCGATGTCTGTTGAGGAGAACAGCAAGCCCTCCCGGGAGAGCCTGTACGTGAGTTACTGCACATTTTAGCAGCCAGCCAAACCCCTCCATTGCATCGTCTCTTAACATATACTACGTACCATGTGCAACATTGGATTGCCAACTCTAGATATAATCGCCGTTTGATGGATCGAGTATAAATGAGATGAAAGTGTCGAGAATGCTCTTCAGTGTTCCTTGATTGCTCGTACAACTACGTTTAATCGAACTGAGTGTGGTAGTCGATTTCAATATGATATGTGGTGGCCAATTCGGGACGAGCATACATACTAGTAGACCTGCCGAATTGAATGGAAAAGTAAATGCCAGCCGATCGAAGAAAGTTAGACAGCAGCAGCTTTCTGTAAATCGCAAAAGCTTCTCATTTAACACACAATAAATATACTGCGTGCTTACTATATACCTCCATTCTCGCTCCTAACTTGTGGTGAAACGGCATTTATTTCGGTGTGATCTCTATCCTATAGCGTCTCTCTTTTCTCTCTCTCTCTCCCTCTCCTATATCTCTCTCTCTCTCTTTCCTTTGACGCCTTCTTTCCGTAGGTGAAGCATCCGTTTCTAGAGTGCCAACCAACCAATCGACCAAGCATCACACGTACATATAGCGCGTGTACCCAACATCGTACACACACAGAGAAACAAAACCGGCCTTCTGTAATCCGGCCACTGATCGATTGGGATTACTGCTCGGCAGCTAGTGTAAGGCCAAGAATAGGAATTAACCTTCTTATATAAGTGTCTTTAAACGTACAATATCCAGCCGTTTTTTGTACAGTACACACTAAAACAATTACTCATAGCACAAGCGTACTACTGCTAGTACGTACGTCCATAAGTTTATGACTTGCGTATATGTACACGTATATACTTTATTATGTACATTTGGCTACAGGCCAGGTTCCTTTGGTTATTCGCTTTGTACCTATGTCCATTTATTACGTGTCGCTTGCGACGTTCGCACCAGCTAGCTCACCTAGCTTCACCTTAAGAATCCTCCAACGTACCTACACGCTAAATGTTAATTGTATTCGTTGAATGTTGCGAACTCGATTGGGATCGTATGTACGTACGCGTACGTACGCGTACGGCGTACGTCATCACTGCATGCCAAAATTCAATGTTAGCCCGGCCAATCTTTGAAGGTCCGACTACTACATAGTACGTGCGCTACATTACATCCTCCCCTGAATTACCTCAAGTCTAATAAATTTACGTACTACGTCGATATAGTAGTCGAAATTAACAGTAGGATTGTAGTATGTCGGTGATTGCATGGCCATCTCGTCATCGCGGTCATAGGTCACGCGACTTGATTCCAGTATTAAGCGACACGTTCACCCATCACTTAAATAATGTCTCCTCGCGACGATCCACTTATGTAATTAAGGCCTACCTGGACCTGACTAAAGTTTCTTATTACATTCGTAACTTACTTAATTCGGTACACTTAGCGTTACATCACCGACCAATTAAACCGTAATTACCTGAGGGAATCGTTTAATGGTATCACTCGCTCGGTTTCAGGGGGCGCGCTCCTATCGCTTCCATGGATGCAATGGAAGATATGGATCTTCTATCGGGAAGCAACAGTCACTTGAGGTGAGGATACGTAATTTACAATCAACGACGCAAAGCCGTTAATTACTACGTACAGCAAGCTAAATGGCAGCGCCGCTGACTTCAGCATCAGCGGCGCCGGTGGCGTGGGCGGCCCGCACGCGCCTTCCTCCACTGTTGGCGTGACGCCCGGGTCCTCGGCGCTCACACCGGGGGTCGTCTCCGGAACGGGCGCCGCCGCCGGAACTGGTGGCGGGGGAGGCGCCGGCGGCGCCGGCAGCAAGCCGTCTTCCGGCATCAAGTACCGCCACGTGGGCAAGTCCGGCCTCATGGTGTCCAACCTGGCGCTCGGCTCCATGAAGCTGTTTTCGGGCGGCGACGCCAACTCCGAGGTCGCGGAGGAGATCGTGACTACGGCGTACGATCGCGGCGTCACCTTCTTCGACGTGTCCGACCCCTACAGCCACGAGAGGGCCGAGATCGAGTTCGGAAAGATCTTCGCCAAGAAGAACTGGCCCAGGCGGAGCTACGTCGTGTGCACCAAAGTCTACTGGGGGAGGTTAGTAAAGCTAGTTACGCATTGGGTGAGATCAGAAAAATACTATTATCGTACCCACTTTCAGGCATGATGACCGGTCGCTGTCGCGAAAAGAGATCATCGAGACGGTGCAGCAGTCGCTCAAGAACCTTCAGCTGGACTACATCGACCTGGTTCTGATCAACAAATACGACCCCAACTGTCCCACAGAGGGTACGTAATTCATTGTGTAACTTACTTTATTAGACATGTATGTTGTACTATAATAAATTTGCAGAGGTGATTCGTGCCATGACGCACCTGATCAACGCCGGTAAGGTGATGTACTGGGGCACCGCCCGCTGGAGTCCGATCGAGCTGATGGAGACGTTCAACCAGGCGCGCCACTTGCAGCAGATCGCGCCCATCTGCGAGATGGGAGAGTACCACTGGTGGCACAGGGAGAAGGTCGAGGTCTACATGGGAGAGCTGTACAACAAGATTGGTAATGCAGTATCATTTAATATTGGTCGAGTGAAACTAATCTTTAATCAAATTTTTTCACGCTCTCCTGGTCGTGGCAGGTCTCGGCCTCTTCACCTGGTCTCCCGTCAGCTACGGCCTAGCCATCGGCAAGCAAGAGGAGACCACGCAGCTGCTCATCAAGTTGCTCATTAAGGTGAACCGTAATTGAGACTGTGCTACGCAGATGGAGAGCCAATTGGAATGCCCTAATCCAGAATGCCAAGTACCGCGAGAACGTAGTGCTGGCGTCCGCGAATGCCGTGGGCAACCTGCAGGCTGCCGCGAACGCCGCGGCCGTCGGCGGCACCAACGACGGGAACGCTGCCGGCGGGTCGGCCGTGGCGGCCGCCCTCTCCGACCCGCACGGGAAGGTGAAGCAGCTCGAGCAGCTCGCCAAAAACCTCAAGTTCGACACCGTCAGCCAGATGTTCCTCGCGTGGACGGCCAAGAACCAGACGAGCGTCTCCGTCGTCGCGAGTTGCTCCACGGTGGAGCAGCTGGAGGAGATCCTCGGCGCAATGGCGGTGAGAAAAACGTGAAGTGGTGCACGCACATACATAGTGCTAGTACATAATGCGGTACTTATTTCAATCTTACAGCAAGTGAGCAAGATGACGATTCCAAACTGCGATGACATCGAGAAGATCCTGGTGAACAAGCCCTCCCGGCCCGCCATGGTGTCCACGCTGACCCAGAGGTGGGCGGCGACGGGCGGCATCCCGCCCTGCTAGGGAAAGCTCAACCGGCAGGGCAGCAGCAAGAGGGCAGCAGGCGGCGGAGGAGGCGGAGGCGCGGCGGGAGGAATCGGAGGAAGATAAAGTTGCAGACTTCGATTGATCGATCGATTGATCGAGCGAGGACGGACGGACGGACGGACAGGCAGCAATTAACCACCAACACCGCGTGCAGCACCGAAAGAAATTTTGCCCCAGGCCGGAAGGAGAATTGATTGACTTTGAAAACGGAACTGGAACACCGAATCAGGAAATTTTCCAGAGCTAACACTTCGCATAAAACCACATGTCACAGCTTTCTAAATTCGAAAGGCTTCCTATATGCCATCATACACGTATTTATCAGCCCGAGTTTAGCATGATGTACGCATCGATCGTTTTGTTGGCACCCTCCCTTTGGCTCGTAGCTCATTTGGAATGCTTAGCTCTTCTCTAGCTCTCGGTGTGAATTAGACCCTTACAGCCCGATAGGATAGGTTGGGATAGGTTAGGATAGGATAGGACCCTTCACACACCCGCTAATTCATTGTCCCTAGTCCCTTTCCTCATTGTGCTCGCATTTGTCACGCTGAATGTGCTACGTACGAACTACAACACCGCCTCCTCTTAGATGATGAAGAAGAAGAACATCGAAAGTCCGCCGACGAGACAGATGGAAAAGTATTGCTATGCTTAGCTATAACGAAGAAAAAATATGCTTTAAATGTGAAATAGTTCCGGTGAATGAAATATACTATAAGAATTTTAACATCGCATGTCTCTCGATCGAGTCAGCCTTGTCCAAAGCGCGGCGATAACGCTTTTACAAGCATCAAACTGCTTATTATCACCCGGCCGGGGCTAGTTTTTATTCGTCGTCAGCCGTAATCTAATCTACTAGACGGACGTATGAGTCCGTCGTTCTGATATATCGCAGGAACATTCTTTGGTCCTGCTGCTGACTTAATTTGTCAACTAAAGCGAAATCTTTAGCCGGATGTGATTGCGTTTTGGAGTGACCATGACGAGAGCGATTTGGTTCTGCGCCGCCTTCTGCCTCCTCTTGACCGCCGCACAGGTATTATATATTGATAATGAGACTTTTTTTTGCCTTTCGAGATTATATGCAAATTTGGTGAACTTACTCGACCAGGATGATGATTCGTCCACGCCTGCTCCCGAGGATGCGAATGCGCGCTACTGCTACAAGTACAGTTGGAAGGGTCCCGTGACCGACCAGACGAACAGCAGCGAGAGCTGCGCCACCCTCGACGCGTGGGACATCCCCTGCCAGGAGCCGATCGTCTGGACGGAAGGCTCGAACGCGATGAACGGGCCCGACCCCGAGGAACTCGAGCAGGCCTGCGAGGACGGGCTCACAATCGACGGACAGGTGCGCTAAATGAATACATGTATCATCTACCTCATGTATGTCACGTCCACCCATATCGATTATTTTGCCAGACGTGCGATCCAAAGTGCCTGAAGGCCGACCAGACGTGCATCAAGATGACCTACTACCGCATCGGCGGCTCCCGCACCGTGGAGAACTACACCAGCTTCTGCGGCAAGGGCTACAAGGACGAGTCCGGGGAGGAGATCAAGACCGGCTGCTACACCCAGGAGAACGTGGACGGCGTCGACGTCGAGGTCTGCTTCTGCGACAACGACCGGTGCAACGGCGCGCCGACTTCTCTAGTCAGCCTCGGGTCGGCAGTCGCCCTCCTCGTCGCTCTCGCCACTGCGGCACTCGCCAGCTAACCACATGCATCGATCGTATCAATCGCCCCACACACACTTTTAGCTGTGATATACAAGTAGTACGTAGGTCAATCATATTCGCATTCATCAGCGTCTTTATTGGCTTTTTGGGAGCCTGTTCCGTTCCACAGCACTGCTTCCAGATCCATTTACGTACACTCTCGTCTCGTCTCTCGATCACACCTTTTGAGCGGCCTGCGCGGCCTGCTGCGCCTGCACGAACTCGGGGTAGTCGATGTACCCGTCACGGTTCTTGTCATCGCTGGCCAGGATCGGGTCGATCATGTTGACCAGCTCCTCGTCCTTGAAGATCTTCGCCTCGGGCACGGGCTGGCCGCTGTTGTGGTCGTGGTTCGACTGGTCTGCAAAATAGGAACAAGAGCACAATTTAGTCGATTCGATTCAGCTCAGGCGATGCTTCCTTACCGTGCCAGTGAATGAGCGACTTGACCAGCTCGCATCCGTCCAGCTTGTTGTTACCGTCGGCGTCGTGCATCTTGAAGTAGTGGAACTGCAGCTCCTGCTCCGACATGTTGCTCGTGTCGATCGGCACCTCCATGTGCTCCTTCATGTGCCTGGAATCGAATAAGGTGTACGTGTCAGGTTACTTTGAACCTGGTTAGAGCTCAGCCACCACTCACTCTCTCTCCTTCTTCACGTCCCGGTGCAACACCTTCTGGTTCTGATGCTGCTGCACGGGCTGACCTCGGCTCTGGACCTGCGGGGCCTGCTGGCCTTGGATCTGGCGAGGCTGGCCCTGCTGGGGCGGCGGCGGAGGGGGACCGCCCTGGAACTGCTGGGGCTGCCCCTGGAACTGTTGGGGCTGGCCCTGAAACTGTTGAGGCTGGCCTTGAAACTGTTGGGGTTGACCCTGAAACTGCTGAGGCTGGCCTTGGAACTGTTGAGGCTGGCCCTGGAACTGTTGAGGCTGGCCCTGGAACTGTTGGTGCTGGCCTTGGAATTGCTGCGGCTGACCTGAAATTACAGAGGTTTTCCTATGCAGTGTCAGCACTTGTTGGTCCGTGAGCGATCTATCCGTACCTTGAAACTGTCCCTGTCCGGGAGGGGGCGGCGGAGGGTGGTGCTGGCCACCTCCGCCTCCCTGGTAGTGCTGCGGGTTTACCCCGGGCGGCGCGCGGTTCTGGGCCTCGGAGGAGCGCGGTATCACAGACGAGCAGACGAAGAGGAGGAGAGACAGCCAATGAAGTCGAACGGTGTACAACATGGTGTCGGATAGATAATCACTTGTGATCTACGCATATAAATGGACGTGGTACGTCCTAGCTGCCGGCGCTGAAAAAAAAGTATTGTTGTTTAGCGTCTAGCTACAGTATCATGCAGTATCACATTTCGAGTATAAACATTTGCACATGTGAGCGCAAAGGGCACCGTGGCCAATACATACTATGTAGACGTACGCGCCAGCAGCTAAAGACTATATATATATATGTATGTATCGCCGGTGGCTTTACAAGTGCTTCTTCGAAGATCCCTCCACTCACCTGAGAGCAAGTTATCCTATCGGCGGAGTCATGCAAAGGTTTTGACCGGGGGAGGACGGCTAGCATACGCAACTCATCTTAATTGCCTGGCGCACGTCACATTTACCAGTGACTAATTTAGGGTGCTACGTACGTATACGTATACTCTTGAAAACCATGACAGGCACTAGTATAGCTGCTGAACTGGCGGCGGCGGCGGGGACGGCGAAGGTACAATTCTTCCATCGAGCCAGCTAGCGGCGTGCAGGTTGAACCATCCAGCCAGCGAAGGAAATGGTTGGTTCCACGTCGCACAAGAGAAGAGACGACGGCAGAGGGAGGGAGGGATGGAAGCAACAGCTGCTGGCTGCATGGAATCTGTGCGTCGGTCGGTCGGTCGGTCGGTCGACGCGATGTGCGCGCGCGCGAGCACGGTGGCAAACACCGGTCGCTCCAGTCTCCTTCTCATTTCGTTCACTATGATGCGATAGCTAAAGCTGTAATCATACAAGTGGACGCGCTATACGAGTCCAATGAAAATCTTTTTTAAGAACTGCTAGGCACTGCATCTACACTCGATCACTTTGAAATACAGGCTACGTTTATTAAACTTCCAATTGCTCTCATGTAATAATAATGCACGTGTACATTTCCTCGCCGTACGATGTTTTCTCCGGCGATCCGAACGATCGAGCGCGCCTACCATCCTAATTTTTCGCTGCGTACCTGGCTCATGCTTTCCCCGACCTTCCAATCGATACGAACTACTATATACGCATATACTACGTAGAAAGTAGGCCTTCTTTTCTAGGGAAGTAATGGTGCTGGTCGCGATCGTCGGCGCCGGCCAGTTGGGCGGGTCCATCGCCGGCGACCTGGCCTACAACGGCCACACCGTCAGGATCTGGGATCCCGGTATGCGTGGGAAAGTATTCAATAGGACATATTTTTCCATCGTTTTGTACGCATACGTACGCAGACCCAGCAGCCCTAGATGTCATGGACAAGAGATTGTTGGCGGACAAGGAGGACTTGAGCAGCGACGATTTAATGGTCCATCAAGATTTTCTCGTAAGTGGCTCTTTTTTCGCCCAGGCTCTCCACATATTTATACGACAGATTTGCTTTTCAGGGAAGCGTGCTCTGCTTCGGAAAGCTTCAGGACGCCGTCACGTCGAAGGTGGACATGGTCATCGAGGCGGGGCCGGAAGAGTTGGAGAAGAAGCAGAAGCTATTCGAGCGTAATTAGTCAATGGATAAATGAACTCATAATTATTATCCTCCTTCAGGTGTGGCCAAACTTGCCCGTTCGGATGCCGTCCTGTGCACGTCAACGCTTCGCCTCCCACTCGACCTTGTCTTTCAATTCGTTACGGGAAAAGAGGTAGGATCGATGCACGTACGTATTTAGGGGCTATATTAACATCTATTTCATTCAAGCGCTGTATTGGGATGCGGCACCTGTACCCCGTCTACTGCATCCCGGAAGTGGAACTGAACCCGAGCAAGGACACAGCAATATCAACGGTGGAGTTTTGTAAGCTAGGCACAACTATAGTAGTAAAAAAGTTGGCTCTTCTCTAGTACAATCGATCCAAAATACACAGGTCTGAGCTTCCTTGAGCGCATAGGCAAGACCGGCTACTTCCGCTCCGGCCCCGACCCCCTCATCCTGTCCGAGTCTGAGCGCGACCAGCGTCGCGTCGAGCGTCGGCGCGCCTCGGCGCTGAACGCCGGCCTCGGAGGACGCCGGTCGCACTATTTGGTCCCGCACCTGGCCCACGCCGGCAACTTCGCGCCTCAGCCGGACGACGTGACGGCTTCGCGGCCGTCGGCGCTCGAGAGCGAGTGCGTCATCTGCATGGACGAGAAGCGATCCTGCGTGCTGCAGCCGTGCCACCACCTATGCACGTGCACGGGTACGTGCAAATACTCTATTCCTGCGTATTAAAGTTTTCAATGAATTGTACTATATGTATAGACTGCGGACAGATGCTCGTGGGTCGAAAGGATTCGTGTCCGATTTGCAGAACCGTCATCACCAGCGTCGTTAAGTTTTTCAGGAGTTAAATTCTTTAGAAGCGCACTTACTGCTCTCATTTAAAGCATGCAGGCGTATTCCTATTTAGGGTCAAATGTGCATTTGTGTATAATATACCAATACGTATTGCGAAACGTTGAGACAGCGATGTGACAAATTTTACATACATAGAAAACGTCAGTCGATCGAATGAATGCGTTCCAGTAGCAGCCTGGATGGTGAATTTATAAAATTCTGGGGGGTTCGAACGAAGAGATGTAACGGGACCCTCTAGCCGCTGGATTTCTCCCGATAGTAGGTAGCCAGGACGTCCCAGGCCGCGGGCGACATAAACCCGTCCGGGGGACTCTTGCCCTCCCTCGCCAACTGCCGCATCTTAGTCCCCGATATCTTGAGAAAGTCGTCCGGCCTCTTCGGATCGAAGAAGGCCATGCTGCCCGTCGTCTTGTCGTACGCGGCTGGACAAAACTTCATGATCTCTAGGGCGTCAAGCCCCGGCGCCATGGCGAGCACCGCGCCGCCGTGGCTCGGCTCGTAGAGGTCTCTGCTGCCGTCGCCGTCGCTGGGATGCGGCAGCCCGGCCGGGTCCCTGCCCACAATGTAGAAGTTGGCGCCGGCGGCCGTTCGCGCCTTGGCGTGCCACTGCACCTCGGTCGGGCCGGCGTACAGCATGGGCGAGGGGAAGATGGCGAGCACGGTAGACGCGGGGTCGAGCACGCCGTCCTCCATGACCGCGGCGTGCTGTCGCATCCTAACGGGCAGCGGCACGTCGTCCTCCTTGGTCCATCCGCCGAGCGGGTGCAGCAGCAAGACGGGGCGCTGGAAGCCGCGGCTATCCAGCTGCTCGCGACAGCGGCGTATGAGCAGCGCGTGGCCGTTGTGCACCGGGTTGCGCAGCTGGAACGCGAACACCGCGTCGGCGGAGAGCGCGCGGAACCGACTTCGAAGCTCGTTCGGAGTCAGCCTGAACTCGTCGAGGCCGTCGTGCCAGCGGATGCGATCCAGCACCTCGAGTTCTCCGCCGGCGAGCCAATCGCCGGAGTCGTATATCATCTGGATGGAAGCATAATTTAGTATGTGTACGTACAAGGACAATGCTTATACGTACCTTGATGGATGGATGGTTCCGATCAGTCGTGCCAAAGGTCCTTGCGCACCGCTCCTCCTTTCTATGGGGGTAGAACTCTGGCGATCGCATGACTGCCACCTCCCGCCCGTCGTACTTCAGAGCGATCGCATGGGACTTCTCCGCCCTGGCCTTGTCCCCCTCCGTCACGGGGAGCACGATCGGGACCGACTGGTTGGTCACGCTCTTCGTCTCCACGAGACAGTTGAAGTGGATCGACTGGAGGTAGTCGCGCTCGCGCATGAAGCCCCTCAGCGGGGCGGCCCATCCCTCAGATAGGACCTGCACCCACTGCATGCTCACGGTGTCGATGTCGACCGAGGGTAGAGACTTGGCCTCCTCTGCCACAGCCGCCCTCCTCGACGCGGGAGCGAAGAGCTCGTCCACCACGTCGCCGCTGTCCTTGGCCAATTCCGGCTGGTTCGCTCTCAGCCACGTGTCGTAGTCGTCGGCCACGTTCGCGGCCAGCACGTTGTTGGCGACGAGCACCCCGAGCACCTGCCTGACGCACTCGCCCACGCTCTTGCCCACCGTGGTGACGACGAGCTCGGGGTTGATCGGCTCCTCGTAGTCCTGCCCGATCCCGGTGAAGCCCTTGATCTTGCCCTCCCTGGCCTTCTTGTACAGTCCCTTGGTGTCGCGCCTCTCGCACTCGGCCAGCGGCGTGTCCACAAACACCTCGAGGTACTTGAGGTCGGCTGTCTCGTGGATCTGACGCGCAAAGTCCCTCTGCAGCTTGAACGGGGAGACGAAGGAGCAGATGGCGACGGTGCCCATGTCGGCCACGATCTTGGCCACCTCGGACACGCGGCGGATGTTCTCGTTTCGGTCCTCGGGAGAGAAGCCGAGGTCGCTGCAGAGGCCGTTGCGGACGTTGTCGCCGTCCAGACCGTAGCAGTGAATGCCTGGGTATTAATTTAGGTCGTAATATACCTTGATCATATCCACCCCGTGTCGGGATCGCCTGCTCGAAATATAGTTATCTTGAACACACCTTTGTCAATGAGGTACTCCTCGAGTGCGAATGCGATGGTCGTCTTCCCAGCTCCGGACAGCCCCGTGAACCAGAGCGTGCATCCGAGCCTGCCCCCACGGCCGAGCGCCTTGGCCCGCTTCTTGCGGGACACGCGGTGCTGCTGCTCAAACACGTTGGTCGCCTTCGGAACGCTCACGTCGCCGCGGATCATGCCGCCGACGCCGTCGTCGCCGGTGCACAGGCGCTTAGCGCCCTTCTCGCCACTCGTCTCACCCTCACTCGATCCCGACGACGAGGAATCCATTGCGGTCGCTTTGGCGTTCGGGTCTTCTCCAGTCGAGTAGATCGAGCGCCTGGCTTCGTCGTAGGTTGCTTTCGAATACGGTAACGCTTCGATCCTTCGATTAATTCATGCGCAAGTCCACGTATGCATTGCATGCACACCACACACGCATGAGACGAGAGAGGGAGAGAGCGGAGAGAGGAGGGATGGCAGGCAGAAGGTCTTCCTTTGGGAGATTTGTTACTATAAAGCCAGGATGGAACCCGTAATCCCGTATTATAAAATGCTATATGTAAGGAGCGTGCCAGGTTCCAGAAAATATGTTTTAGTTCCCTTCTGTGGAAATGGGGTGATAGACAGCCGGCTGAAATCCCCGCTATATAACCCACGTAAACATAGAGAACTGTACCTTGGCAGCCTCAGTCCGACCGACCGACCGAGATGATCGCGCCGCGAGCTGCCGCCGGCAGCGATCGAGCGCAGGCTGCGCAGCTATAGCAGCGGGGCACTGTTGCTGCTCCGGTCGGTCGATCGGCCGCCCAGCTGGCGCTGCGCCGCCAGAAGCGAAATTAGAAAGCTCGAGCTGCTGTCACAGCTAGACGCGCCGGGTAAATTTAAAGAATTAACCTAGCACGTGTCACGTTTTGCTACATGTACGTAACTGAAGGGTACTGTATATGCGCGCGGGCAAGTATACTGAGTACAGCATAAGCATAAGTAAATGAAAGTGTACTTACATAGTACATTAACAATGATGAAGGCCTAGTACGCACAGTATATAGTAAATATCATCTTCTATTTCTCTAGGTATAATTAAAGTTTCACATGACTATATTCGAGCCATATCGAACGATTGGCTATATGCGTACAGCCGTAGTTTGAAGCAGAATTAAATGCCTCAATCCTTTGCTAGAATTCTAACCTCGCCTTGTACGACGTGCCATACAAGAGAAGAACGGACGACGCGAGCACGAGTGACGTTGCCATCTGAAACGAGATGCGAGCGATTAAAGTGATCGGATGCACAAACTCGCGGTTTTCTCTACGTACCTGTTCCTTGACTTCCTTCCACCTGAGGTTACGAAAGCCGTCCACGACGGGGTCGTTGACTCCTCCCACGACTCTCACCTTCATGTCGGGGAACACAGAGGACAAGGAGGTGCCGTCCGAGAGTTTCGTGTCGACCAGGTGTCGCATTCCGAACTGCAGTGTAAAAGAAACTATTAACGCTAGGCCATTTTTTTAATCGGGATCCTAGCCGCATGCTCCTTTCCTTCTCGCCTATGCCGTCGCTCCCCAGTAGGGCGTCCTTGACGGGGTACTTGACCCGGTGCACCCGATTGGCGGCCAGCTCGTCCGTCGTCCGCAGCCGCTTCTGGTTGAGCAGCGTCGTCAATATCGCGTTCAGCTCGATGGAGAGCACCTTCATCCTCAGCTTGGTGTCCTTGGCCCCTATGATCCTCGCCGGCTCCTCCACGAAGTAGAGGTCGGCCTCGGGAATCTGCTCGGCGACGGCGACGCCCGCGCAGTACATCTTGGGGTGCTGGAACTCCGCCTGCGCGAAACTCTGCAGTCCCTGGAATGTGGCCGCGTGTCCCCAGGAGAGCAGCTCCCTGCTGGACTTGTTCAGCGCGGCGAAGGACACCGTGTTCAGACTCATCTTGATGCCGACAATAGTCTCTGCCTGCTGCCACTGCTCCGGTGTCACGGCGGGGCTGACCTGGCGAAGCATCTTGGCAAGGGTTTTCTACAGCAGGGTTTAAGTTAACGCATTTGTACTGTTACATATGTGGCATAAAGGCCGTATCACTCTCACTCACCGCGTTTCTCTTCTCGTTTCGGTCGAGCGTCGCCGTCGCCGCATCCCCGCTCGACTCTGACTTCTCTCGCAGGTGCTTCAAGACGCTCTCCACCGACCTCTTCAGCTTCGCCTCGTCCACCTGTGGTAATTAAGCCTAATCAGCCTTAAAGCAAGAACTAAAGAATTAAATCAATGCCAACTCGCCTTGTCAACGTCTAGCAACTGCTCGATGCAGTCGAACTTTGCCCTATGGTCGTTCGCCCTCCTGTGCTTGGCGACGTTCTCCGCCATCACCTTGGTCATCCCGATGTCCCTCATGGCGTCGACGCCCTTGGCCGACGCCTCGTTGATCGCCTCCAGGGCGGCGGCGGCCTCCGACGCCTCGAACGGCGCCACGTAGCCCAGCTCCTTGTAGATGTCGCCAGAGTGCATCCGGCGGCGGCAGTACGTCGACGACGGGGAGCACATTAACCGGGCGACGGGACGCCGACACAGGGCCAACGTGGACCAGGGCATCATGGAAAGAAAATCACGCAAAAACTTATATTTATTTTGTTTTGATCTTCGTATATAGTATATATGTCCTGCGGTGCGTATCAATTTATGGCGGAACAATCACATTCCAGCCGACAGAAACCTCCTCGCTCAGAGTGAGTGTTTTGGAGGATAACTACTACAGAGCTGTGGTGACGAGCAATAAGCCGAAATATATTCGATTTAGTCGTTATAACAATGCACATTCTATCTTGCACGTCATAATAAGAATACCACATTGCTGTAATCAATATGATTGGAAGGTTTGTAATGCGATGTTAATGCGATAGCGTCCTATTTAATTCTATTGCTTCCTCATCCCCCGCCTTCTGTTTGGACTTCCGTTCAGCTGTCGCTCCCTTTCCTCCTTTTTCCGTGGCCCCTAGGAACGTGAAGGCTGCTCTGAAGCGGTAAGAGGGAAATTCGAGGCTTTCGAGGCCTTTTTAGGCCTCCAATTCGCCTCCTAACCATTTTCAATTCCTTGTTTTATTAGACCGTCGTCATGGGCATCTCCCGCAACCACTGGCACAAGCGTCGTGCCACGGGCGGCAAGCGCGCCCCCATCCGCAGCAAGAGGAAGTTCGAGCTCGCCCGTCCGGCGGCGATGACCAAGCTCGGTCCGATGCGCGTGCACCCGGTGCGCGTGCGCGGCGGCAACAAGAAGTTCCGCGCGCTCCGCCTCGACACCGGCAACTTCTCCTGGGGCAGCGAGGCGGTGACGCGCAAGACGAGGATCATCGACATCGTCTACAACGCCTGCAACAACGAGCTCGTGCGCACGAAGACGATCGTGAAGAACGCGATCGTCGTGATCGACGCGACCCCGTTCCGCCAGTGGTACGAGGCGCACTACGCCCTCCCTCTCGGACACAAGAAGGGCACCAAGCTGACAGAGGCCGAGGAGGCCGTCATCAACAAGAAGAGGTCCAGGAAGACCGAGAAGAAGTATAAGGAGAGGCAGAAGGAGGGAAAGGTGAGTTTAGGGTTGGATGGCTTAAAATGTACGTAATACGCATGTTCTACTTGTTAAGAAGCATCTAATAGGTTGTTACTTAAACAAGTAAGGGGGGTTGGGGGCCCCCAGGAGAGCATTAACGGGTCGGGGATTCGTCCCTGAGGCAACTTATATCCGTCCGGCAATCGCACTAACCCCTCCCTGTGTTGTCTTTCTTTCAATAGGTCGAGCAGGCGCTCGAGGACCAGTTCCAGACCGGCCGTGTGCTCGCTTCCATCTCCTCCCGGCCGGGCCAGTGCGGACGCGCCGACGGATACGTCCTGGAGGGAAAGGAGCTCGAATTCTACCTGAGGAAGATCAAGGCGAAGAAGGGCCGTTAAGCCGTCTATGTCGTAATCGCGGAGGGCTGGATAATAAAAGTGCGAAACCGTATGCAGCCTTAAGAGGGGTTTGCCTCATTATTGATGCGTGCGCGTCATGATTGACGCAAAACATATACGTATAAGGCGTGTATTTCCTCAGTTCAATGACTTATGGTTTGGCGATTAACCTTAAACTTGCTTCTATGCAACAACGAACATCCCATAAATTAAGTGCAAATCCGGTTAAATTATGTTTCACGTCTCGTGACTGTAGCATACGGTATTGTAGTGTAGTACGTACATGCTCTAAAATGTGGAAGGGGCGGGACTATACTACATACATTCAGTAATAACTAGTAGAGGAAGAGCTCTGGGAACATCTTTTCAAACTGCTGTGGTCCCAATGGGACCGGAACGGCCGCGCTGCCGTCTGCCGGCCCGGCGGCCAGGTGGTCTATTGCCGCGACCTTGTCTTTCATGCCGACCTGCGGCGCCTCCCCGAACGACATCCGGCTGAAGATGTCGTCGAGGAAGTCCCTCATCTCGGGCCCGCGCTTCGCGGTCATCTCGTTGAGCTCGTCGAGAGAGGCGAAGAGGAACTTCTCTTGGCACTCCTTCCTCCTCCGCTCCTCCGCCTCTCGCTCCGCCGGCGTCGGGCCCTCGAGCACGCGCTTGAACGCCGCCACCGAGGTGTCTGCGCAGAACGGCCTGCGCACGATGCCCGGGCTGGAGCCGGCGCTCGCGTAGTCGATCCCCGTCGAAGTGCTAGACACCGTCGACGGACGGCGACTCGTGTTCGCGGAGAGAGGGAGCGGCGGGTCCGACCAGGAGTTCCTCGACGGCGACTTCCGCCTCGGCAGCGAGTCGATCCGCTGCACGTCTTTCCCTGCGTTCTTCAGCGCCTCCTTCATCTGGCTCGAGTCTATGAGGATGTCCTCCTCGGGCGTGTTGGGGTCCAGGCCGGGGTGGTACTGCTCGATGAGGGGCGGCAGCATGTGCGGCGCCTTGGCGTGCCGCGCCTGCACGATGCCGTCCACGTAGGCGTCCAGCTCGGCGCTGTTCACGGTGGCGGCGAGCAGCGCGAGGAAGCAGACGGCGAGCGCGTGAAGCGCGAAACGGTTCTCAGTGCTCAGGTTCATGTTGCCGATGGCGATCTTCTGAACGGAGTCGATGAAGTCCAGGAGGTAGAGCGCGCTCTCGTCCGTCGCCGACGTCTCCACGTGGAGTAGCACACACGTCGTGTAGATCGCCTCGAGGAACTCGATCGAGTTGCTCTGCTCCTCGATCACGCGCTTGAAGTGGCTGAAGATGTTGAAGAGGCTCTTCTGGGCGAACATCTGGTCCGAGCGGTTGAATTTGTTCGGGTAGCCCTCAAGGTCGAGTGTCGTGGGCTCGAGGCTGAGCTCGGCCAACTTCTCTCTGTTGCTGTGACGGTCGACGAGGATCTGGAAGGTCTGGAGGACGAGTAGGCGGACGTCCTGGTCTGGCGCCTGCAGCAGCCGCAGCAGGATGGACAGCAGCTGCGGGGAGAAAGTGGTGGAGAACAGCGTGGAGCAGTGCTTGTCGGCGACGCAGTAGAGAGCCTTCATCAGGATCAGCTGCAGCTCATGGTCGGGATTCGCGTCCACCGGGATCTTGGTCAGGATGAACGTCATGATCTCGATCTTCTGGAAGTCGGGCATCTTGTTGGCGTACTCCCCGAGCGAGTCGAGGAGCGCGTGCTGCAGCTGCTGCTTCGGCGCCGAGCTCGACTGGTCGTAGGTCTTCTCCTTTTCCGCCGACTTCTTCAGGTGCTTGAGCAGCTCGTTGACGATCTCGAGGACGGCCGGGCCGACGGTGGAGTCGCCGACGCCGATGCCGATGATCTTGGAGAGCACGATGGCGATGCTCGCCTTCTGCACGACGTCGTAGGTGGGCAGGTTGAGGTGGGCCATCAGCCGCTCGATCACGATGTAGGAGAGGTCGCTCTGGATCGAGTACATGATCGCCTCGAAGGTGTGCGTCGCCTTGGCCAGGCCAGGCTCGTCCCACAGCTTGTGGTCCTTCATGAAGGTGAGCACGGGCCGGAGAATGGCCTTGATCGAGGAGAAGGTGGCGGCCATGACGAGCTCGCGCAAGATCTGGTCGGCGAGCCGGCTCGGAGAGTGGTCGTCGTCCATGGGTCGGCCCAGGTCGGGCGTCTCCCGGTCGTTGCCCGCCTCCGCAGCCAGCTGCGACGCGTCCAGGTTGTAGAGCAGCGACGGTACGATCTTGTCCATGTGCTTCGCGTCCCAGATGTTCTCCGCCAGGTCCTCGTTCACGGTCTTCCTGATGACGCCGTTGAGGCCCTGCAACCCCGAGAGCCGGATCTCCCGGGTGAGGTCGGGGTCGTTGGGGTGTTCGGCGTGGCACATGGCGGAGAAGCGCTCGATGAAGAAGTTGTAGCTGCGGTGGTAGGACGGGGTGTCCTCCTTGATCTGAGAGAAGGCCTGGAACGAGGCGGAGGCCACGATCTGAAAATACGTTCAGGTTAAATTTAGCACAACGATGGAGTTTCGCTCTTGGTCAGAGTGTCTAGGAGTAAGAGATGGGTATACCTGTACGTACTACTATATATTCGCGGGTTTGAGAGGTAATTGTGTTGGGAAGGCTTCCGAGTTGGGGAAAACCCAAATCCCTCTAGCCCGTGAATTCCTTTCTCCCCACCCAAAGGCATTAACCTCAAGTCATCCAGCCTGCCAAGTGCCAACTCTATCCCCAGG
>JAAUYK010056206.1_pt1 | contig 31907 bp, 25 predicted proteins | sample 7278021 | NCBI WGS metagenome assembly JAAUYK01 (sample SAMN14350223, study PRJNA611818) | marine sediment metagenome | isolation source: surface marine sediment (1.8m) | place: French Polynesia: Moorea | collected 2018-08
CATCAGTACTATTTTGTCCCTACCGGCCCGGGTTTGATTCGACCATTTCGTTACGATATGCGTTTTGATGAATATGGTATTGAAACCCGCGTGCAGCGGACGATTAATAACCTGTCTGCGGTATGGCAGCCGGTGGAAGGGGGCTATAACATAGAAATGAAAATTCCCGCTTATCTCATTGGTAAGCACATGGGTTTTATACTAAGAAACTATAACGGTGATGAATATAATGATATCAGCACGGCCGGTGAAGATACTTACCTTTATCCAAATAGTATTTTGCGTTCTTCGAACCAGATAGAAGACATTATCCTGACGCAAGGTCGCAGTGAAGGTCGCAGGACCTGGGTATTGGATCAGTTTGGCCAGGTACTTGCCAGTGACGGTAGTTTACGACGAATTTTTCCCGACAACGCATTCAACATTATATACACATTATTATTACCTCCCGCCTATGATTACTTTGCAGATGATTTAGCTGGTGCCTCAAGGCTGAAGGGCAGTGAAGTCAACAGTGCCCTGTCCGGAAAAGCGGCAACGCGTTGGCGCTCGTCGCCTGATGGCAGGGCAGTAATTGTTTCTGCTGCAACGCCGGTCTGGTTTGAAGATCGAGTTGTTGGTGCGGTTGTTGTTGAAGAGACCACCAACAATATACAAATTATGCAACGCCAGGTACTGGCAAACCTGTTCAATAAAACGCTATTGCTTTTCGTTGCAGTGATGTGTTTATTGATCCTGTTCGCGGGCAGGCTGTCATCAAGGCTAATACGGTTGAACCGTGATACTGCGGCAGCGATTGATGAATATGGCAGGGTGCAAGGTGTTTTTAAACCTGGAAGTTCGCGTGATGAAATAGGCGAGCTATCAAGAAACTTTAGCGACATACTTGAACGTCTGCAGCAATATCATCATTACCTGGAAGGCATGGCTGGTAGTTTGTCGCATGAATTGAAAACACCCATGGCGATAGTGCAATCCTCACTGGAGCAGTTGCAGCAGGATGATAGTCCCGAAAACAGGGAAAAGTCGCTGGCATCAGCCGCTACGGGTTTAAAAAGATTGCAATCACTGCTCACCCGACTCAGTGAGGCAGCCAGTCTTGAGAATGCGATGCAAGAGGCCGTTAAAGAGCAAGTCGTGCTGAATGATTTTCTCGATCAGTGTATTGATGGATACCGACTTGCTTATCCCGAACAGTCATTTGAACAGCAATTACCCCAGGAAAAATTACAACACGAGATTAGTCCGGAATTGTTCTACCAGATGCTGGACAAGCTGATTAGCAACGCTGTTGATTTTGCTACTACCGGTACGCCCATCATCATCAAGATGGAACGTTCTAATGAATTGATATTGATAAGTGTTGCTAATCATGGCCCACGCTTACCTGAGGGTATGGCTAGCGAATTATTTCATTCAATGGTTTCTGTACGCAATGAAGGACGTAAAAAGGGTCCCCACCTGGGGCTGGGGCTTTTTATTGCGCGCCTGATTGCCGATTTTCACCGTGCAACTCTGTCTGCAAGCAACCTGGAAGACAAAAGTGGTGTCTGTGTCACAATCAAAATGTTGAAGACAACTTGACGTTAAAACTGTCTACATTAACGTTAATGATGTTTAACGTACATGGATAGCATCTATGCAGACTAACGTAAAACGCTTGTTCATATTCATCGCCACACTGGCGATCTTCATTGCATTAATCGTGCTGGGCATGTCTTTAGCCTACAAGTCATTACCAAGACTGGTTTCCTCCAAGCAGTTTCAATCAGCATTTACGCAATTACATTACATTGCCAAGGCGGATGAGTACGTAGTTGTGGAAGAAAGCAACAGCGTTACTCTTGGACTGGAGGCCACGCGGCTATTCATGGAACGCTGGCCAATCGGCGAAGGACAGGCAGAGTTGGCGGTCAGTGCAACATTTAAATATTTTGTCAGGTTGTCAGAACTGCGTTATCAACTGGACGCGCGAGTGTTGGAGATACGTGTGCCAGCATTATACCTTTCTACGCCCGTGGCCTTTGATTCAGCAAGCATCCGGGATCGAACAACCAGTTCATTGCTGGGCCCTTCCGATGACAAGATGCGTGATGAGTTGCTGAAAAAGGTATCGGATACCTTGCGACTGCAGGGAAAAATGCAAATGGACAACGTACGCGATAAGGCTGCACAGTCCCTGGCAGAGAATTTGAATCAGTTCTTCAGTAATAATGATGCATCAGGTTACTACGACCAGCTCAAGGTGGTTTTTGAGGATGATGAGCAGCAACTGGTCAGGACGTTTCAATTTGAAAACAGTTTTTGTGGCGATGCTCCTTGCGACTTAATGCTGGAATTGGCCGATGATGCAACCCTCGTTTTTGATTAGCAAAAAGTGTGATCGGGCACCGGTTATGTGACCGTATCTATTTGTTCCGGCTGACAATTCATCACTATCATGTATACTCTCGAGGTAGCAGCCGCATGCGGGCCAGTATGCAGCTTGACGCTGGCGCAGTTACAATAAATTAGTAGCGCGCTTGTCTATTCAGGACGTAATCGATAGGGAAACAATGTCAGAAGACCAAGAACAACTAGTTGAATCTATTAGGAATTTCGTCCCCATCAACGAGTTGACGTCGAAACTTGCCAGTCGCTTGCTGGATCGTTCCAAGGTCATGGAGCTAAAAAAAGGCAAGACTCTTTTTAAACAAGGCGATACCGACAGCTTTTCCTATTACCTGCTTGATGGCGAAATTGAATTCTATGCCAACAAGGAATTGAACAGTGTCATTCAGAGCGGTAGCGACCGGGCACGCTATGCGCTGGCGCAGCTGCAGCCACGGCAATTTACGGCCAAGGCCAAGAGCCTTATCAAGATATTACAAGTTGAGCGTGCAGAGCTCGACAAGCTCATGATGGTCGCCAACGAAACTACGTCTGAGCTCAGTGCCGGTGGTATTCAGGTTGAGGTCGAAGAAATCGACGCTGACGACGGCGGTGATGAAGACTGGATGAGCGCTATGTTGCAGTCGGAACTGTTTGCACATATGCCGATGCAGAACATACACCAGTTATTTGCCATGCTTGAACCTGTTGAATATTCGGCCGGTGATGTCGTGATTCAGCAGGGCGATCCGGGCGAAGACTATTTTATTATTTCTAACGGCACCTGTGCCGTTTATCGTAAACCTTCACCGAAGGCTACCGAGGTCAAGCTGGCCGAGCTGGGTTCCGGAGACAGCTTTGGCGAGGAAGCATTGATCTCTGACTCTACCCGTAACGCTACTGTAAAAATGGTCAGCAATGGCACGTTAATGCGCCTGGCAAAGGATACCTTTGTCAATCTCATCAAAAACCCTACCTTGTCATCGGTCAAGTTTGATGCGGCTGAAGGATTAATTGGGGCTGGCGCCAAATGGCTCGATGTGCGTTTCCCAAATGAACATGAGGAATCCTCCATTGATGACAGTATTAATGTACCGTTGAATGCGTTGCGCCTCAAAACGGATGAACTCGAACCCTCGGTCAAATACATTATTTACTGTGATACCGGTGTGCGCAGTTCTACCGGGGCATTCCTGCTGGCCGAGCGTGGCTTTGATGTCAGCTATCTTGAAGGTGGACTGGTGAATAACCCTGAGGCAGTCGGGGTACAAACCGTTGTGCCTAAAGCTCCACCGGCGCCAAAACCAGAGCCAAAGCCTGCGGCGGTATCGGAACCTGAGCCTGAGGAAGATGATGGCGAAATGGATGCCGACGTTATGGCCGAGGTCATCAATGCTGAACTGGAGACGACTGATTTCAAGCTGAAACAAATTAAGGAACAGAGCCAACAGGAAGAAGCAGACGCGGCCAAGAAGAAAGAGCACGAGCAGAAAATGAAACAGCTCGAGGCAGAGCGCAAGAAACTTGAACAGGAAAAGAAGAAAGCAGAGGCCGATTCAAAAAAACGTGCTGAACAGGAAGAAGCCCGCCTCAATAAGATCAAGCAGGATGCAGAAAAGAAAATGCAGGCCGAGAAGAAAAAACTCGAGGACATTTACAATAAGAACACCGAGGAAATGTCAAAGCTGCAGAAGCTCAAGGAAGAATCGGAAGCCAAACTGGCCAAAGAGAGAGAAAAGCTGGAACAGCAGGCGGAGCTTGCCAAAAAGCAGATGGAAGAGGCCCAGAAACTCAAGGAGCAACAGCAGGCTGAAGCCAGAAAGCAAATGGAAGAAGCAGAGCGCCTGAAACAGGAGATCGAGGAGTCGAAAAAGCAGCTGGAAGAACAGGCGGCAAAAAAGAAACTGGAAGAAGAAGAACGCGAAAAAGCCGTGCAACAAAAGGCACGTGAAAATATAGAAGCAGAACGCAGAAAACTTGCCGAACAGGTAGAGAGAAACACCAAGGAGTTTGAGCAACTACAGAAGCAAAAAGCCGCCGCTGAGGCTGCACGCAAGGCTGCCAAGGAAGAGGCGGCAAAAATTATCGAGGAATACAAGAAAAGTCATGACCAGGAACGAGATGCTGAAAGAGCGAAACTTGAGGCTGAACGAAAAAAACTGGAAGAAGAAGCAAGGCATATCAGGGAGACCATGCAGCAGATTGAACAGGCTCGAAAAGAAGCTCAGTCGATCAAGCAGCAGGCCTTGAAAGAGGCGGAAGAATTACGACAAAAGCAAACTGAATCAACCAGCTCGCAGTCGCTTCGGGATCAGTTAGCTGCCGAGATCAAGGCTGCCGAAGAAAAAGCAAAAGAAGCCGAACGTGAAATCGAGGATGCAGAACACAAGGCACGACTAACGGAGTCAGCACAGCAGGAAAACGAGGCTGACATGGAACGTAAGAAGCAGGAACAGCAAGAGCTTGCTGCCCAGATTAGTGATGATCTGCAAGAGTTTGAAGAGACACACCAGTCGGCCAAACCATCAAGAACTCAGATGCAAATGCAGGCTGATATGATGAAGCGAATCAAGCAGAAAGCGGCGGCTGCCAAGGAGCAGGCCAAATCCAAGAATGAAAGCCTGCTGGATGATATATCCAAGCAACTTGGTCAGAATGATTAACCACAATAAGTTTCTACTTGTAACACACATCTGTAATTCAAATTTCAAAGAAAATCTATAAACACTCAGGAGAATAGAAAATGAGCGATCGTATTGTTATGCGAGTTGGAGAAGCGCTTGTAGCTGGTGGTCCCCCGGGTACAGCAGCCGAGCCGGAAGTCGTTATTGGTGAGCTGGACGGGCCAGTTGGTACTGCCTTTGCCACATTGCTAGGCGACCAGGTCAAGGGTCATTCCCGCGTATTGGCGATAATGAATACCGATATTATGGTGAAACCCGCCACGATTTGCGTGAGCAAGGTAACTGTAAAGAACGAGCGATATACCAATATCCTTATGGGTACGGTACAGGGTGCAATTGCCAATGGCGTGCTCGATGCTGTCAGAAATGGTGACATTCCAAAAGAAAAAGCCAATGACCTGGGAATTATCGTGTCTGTTTGGTTAAACCCGCTGGTGGCCAAGGCTGATGATCTGGACCATAAGATTCTGTTCGATATTCATCGCAAGGCTACCACTGCCGCCATTCATAAGGCCATGAATAACGAGCCGGATATAGACTGGTTATTGGAAAATCAGGAAGAAATTGTGCATAAGTATTACCAAATGGGACTGGACGGAAAGATCTAGTTCTATCCAGATCGAAGCTATGTATAACGGGCAGCATGTAATGAACCTATCGATAAGACAGTTTGTTGCATGTTGCTTTTCTTTATGCAGCATGGTCGTTGTTGCAGAAGAAATTTCAGTTGTAAATTCAAACGAGGTGCTGGACTCAGCCTATTTGTCATCAACCTATCATCGTGTTGAAAATGTAGACTTTATCAATGGCTTCTACGTATTCGATGTCGAGTCAGATTTTGGTCAGCTTGAACTGGTATCAAAAGCACTATTTTTGAACCGTGTGGACGAGATAAAAACGCTTGGCGAGGCAATGACGCTGTATGATAGAGAGAACAGACAGCTTTCCTATGAACTTAGAAGTGGACTACAAGTAACTGCAAACTCGCCAGTCGACATCATCGCCAATCCCTTTGGCACAGCATCGGAACTGGCAACGCAGCTCAGCAATAACCTCGGCGATACACTAACTGGGAAGAGTCCTTTCATTGAAGAATATGCTTCCCGCTATGTATATTCTGAACCGAAAGATCCGACTACAGCAGCACATAAACGAAATACCGCTTATCAGATGCAACTGGACCTGTATTCAGGTAGTTACCGGGTACAGACATTTTTGAATACGATAGCCAATGCACGTTCGGCAGGCAGGGTCTCTGCAGGCGTAGGAGTAGGGCGCGGTTTTTTTAACACGCGTAGACAAAGCGCGCTTGATCTGAGCATCAGGCAAACACTTAAAAACAGGACGCTGGAAGAATTAAATCAGTCGCATCGTAATGTTTTGCTCAGGCTGGATACCAACCTGCTTCAGACTGATGCCTTTATGGGGCAGCCTTTTTTATCTCCTACCAACAGAACTGTAATGCTGTCTTACCTTGAACAGATATCGGGTGTTGAAGATCTGAAGCTTATGATTGAGATGATCAACAACACAGATAATGAGGTGACAACATTGGTATTTGAACGACTTTGCAAGTCACTTTACTTTTACTACAACCGAGATGAGCAGTTCACCCGTTTTGTCAATTTTGAACAGCACCCAGCGGTGACTACAGCAGCTAACCGGATTGTCTTTTTTGAGCATCGCGATCATTTTATCTGGGACGAAAATAATCAGGATACTTATTCAAAACTCGCAGAGGCTGCATTTGATAACGGTTACCTTGAACTCCATGTTGTGTCACTTGGGACTTTTTCGGACAAGGCATCCGAAGAACTTAAGCAACTTGGCTACAAAACAAAGCAGGAATACTTGACTGGCCTTTCCGAGTAGACACATATACTGCTATGAAAAAATTCTCTGAATCTGAAATATCACGCATCATAGAGATGGCCTGGGAAGATCGTACGCCGTTTGAAGCTATTGAAAAGTGCTATGGGCTGTCCGAACAGGAGGTCATTAAACTAATGCGTAATAACCTGAAAAAAACCAGTTTCAATAACTGGCGCGCTAGAGTGAGCGGTAGAAAGACCAAGCACGGCGCACTTAGGCCCGATGATGTTACCCGCGCATACTGTCCAACGCAGTATAAGCAGCGTTAACCTGGTTTCAGTGCCAGATTTCCCAGACCGGGGTCAGTCCATCCGGCATTGACGACAAGTTACCAAGCTGTCCCCATGGTGTTTGTTCATTGTGAAAGTCTGACCCTGCTGATGCAGCCAGTTCATATTTACGTGCATAACCAGCGCTTTGCTCAATTTCCTGTTTATCGTTATGGCCGGTCACTACCTCAATGGCTTTACCACCATGTTCTTTGAAATCAGAAATAAGTCGTCTTAGTTTACTCGCCGTCATCCTGTATCGCATCGGATGGGCAATAACAGCAATACCACCGGCCTTGTGAATCGTTGCGATCGTTTCATCCAGCAAGGGCCAGTCGACCGATACATAACCTGGTTTATTGCGTACGAGAAAACGCTTGAATACATCTGACTGGCTGCGGGCATGGCCTTTCTCGACGAGGAATTGTGCAAAATGCTGCCGGGTAACCGTACCGGCACCGGCCAGCTTTTTTGCATGTTCGTAGGCTTGCTCTATACCTGTCTTCGCCAGTTTCTCACCTATTCTGATTGCTCGCTGTTCCCGCAGCTTTGCCAGGTTAATTGTCAGCTCATTAATAGCCGCGCACTCAGGGTCTATTTTCAAACCAACAATGTGCACAGTTGAGTTGTTCCATTTCGCCGACAGTTCTATACCGTTAATCAGGTTAATATCAAGCGTAGCTGCAGCGTTACTTGCTTCGGCAAGTCCATTTATCGTGTCATGGTCGGTCAGCGCCAGATTATGTATACCTAATGCATTGGCCCTGGCAATCAACTGCGCCGGCGCAATGGCGCCATCCGATGCCGTCGAGTGTGTATGCAAATCGTAGATCACTGACATGAAATGGTTTCAATCACGGAAATTGACAAATTGTAATGGCAGGCTGAATTTAGCGGCCTTGATATCTGCAATCGCCTGTTGGAGATCATCTCTTTTCTTGCCACTGACACGCACCTGGTCACCCTGGATACTGGCCTGCACCTTCATCTTTTTTTCCTTGATGAGTTTAACTATCTTGCGTGCGAGATCAGCGTCTATCCCTTTTTTGATTAATACTGTCTGCCTTGCCTGATTATTATTTTCCTCTATATCACCATATTCAAGGCAGCGAACATCGATGCCGCGTTTTGACACTCTATTTTCCAGAATATCTTTAATCTGTTTCACCTGGAATTCGGAAGCGGAACGTATCAACAAATTTTCTTCATTGAGTTCCACACCAGAGTCTGTACCTTTGAAATCAAAACGGTTACCTATCTCACGGTTAGCTTGATCGACGGCATTGGTCAGTTCGTGCTGTTCAATTTCAGAGACGACATCAAATGATGGCATGAGAATTACTCCGTATTCGAATTAATTGTATTCTTGTCCTGACATTTCAACAATGTGTCCTTGTGGATGCTCAAGGTGTATCGAATGAATCCTGTAACCTATCAGGTTCGCAGTGCCATTATAACGATTATAACCATCAAGACTAAATTCGAATCGATACTGCCTGAGCCAGGTAGCGAAACCATCGCTGTCGCGCCCCGGACGAATAGAACAAAGGGCAACAGTTTCGTCCAGCAGTTGATAATTATACTTTTTACAATAGCGCCGCGAATTAGAAACGGCCTGCTCCCTTGCGCGTAATGAATCCTGCCAGAACCAAACCAGTAGACCGAGGATGATAAGGAATATAATTGAATTCATTGCTTTCCCAGGTATTTTTCAAAGAAGGTATTATGGTTATCTGTAAAGCCGTTGTTCGACCGACTAATCATATAGATGGGTATCTCCAACTGATTTGCAAGTGCCATACCGGCATCTTTTCCCATTACGAGCAGCGCGGTCGCAAGTGCGTCAGCATGCATGCAGTTTTCATGAATGACGGTTACAGATGCAAGTTCATGCGTTACCGGTCTTCCGGTTACGGGATCAATAGTATGTGTATACCTGTTACCATCTCGTTCGAAAAAATTGCGGTAATCTCCAGAAGTCGCCATGGCCATGTTGTTTAAACTGACGATGGTTTGTGCATTGCGTGCATATGGGTCAGGCTTCTCTATTCCTATTTGCCACGCCAGTCCTTGCTTGTTGCTGCCATTGGCACGTAATTCTCCACCGATATCCACCAGGTAGTCCTTTATACCAAGCAGTTCTAGCTGTTTTGCAATGCGGTCAACCGCATAGCCCTTGGCCAGTGCAGACAGATCGATATACATTAATTCACTCTTTTTGGTGATACTGCTTTTTGTTTCGTCCAGCACCAGTTTTTCATAACCAATCCCGGCAAGTGTTAATTCAATCTCGTCATCGTCAGGTATAGCTGACCGTGTTTCTGGACCGAAACCCCACAAATTCACCAATGGCCCAACAGTAATATCAAATGCACCGTCGGTAATGTCACTTATGTACTGCGCTGTGTTAATAACCTCAAACAGCGCTTCTGAGATAACGACTGGCGTATCGACATTGTTCCTGTTCAATCGTGACAGCTCTGAGTCACCGATATAAGTAGACATTGCCTGGTTGATATCCTGTAACAGGTTATCTATCTGGTTATGCAGGTTGTCATGATCAATTGTATTTTCACTGTCTCGGAATGTGACGTTGTAATACGTACCCATGGTCTTGCCCTGCAGCAAAGCCCATTTACCTGTTTCAGAACAGCCTGGAACAAGCAGGAGGAGAAACAGGTAGAAAAGTGTGGATTTCATGTAATTCATGACAGGAATAATTGATATAGAACAAAAACCATTTAAATAATCAATTTATTCAAGTATCTACATTAATAAGTGCTATTAATTTCTGTGAACTTTGTTTATTATTTTTACAGAAGCGAAAGGACTGGAGCATGGGATCGGTTCGTCCCCGGGTAAGGGAAAACTCCGTAATTTAATGATTAATTATAACCATGACAGTCGAGATTAAAAAAGCGCTCATCATTGATGATGATGAAGATTACAGGAACCTCCTGGTCAGGAAATTACATCGTAATTTCCCAGCGCTGGATGTAATTGAGCTTGACCCTCTCACACACGAAATGCCCGACGATGATTATGACTGGGCAGCCATCGATTTTATCCTGCTTGATTATAACCTGGGCATTGATGTCACCGGCCTGGACTGGTACCGACAGTTTGATGCAGGCGTTCTGCCCGCAACAATTCTCCTGACCGCAAAGGGTAGTGAGGAAGTCGCTGTTAAGGCTATCAAGCTTGGCGTTGATAACTATATTGCCAAAGATAAGTTTGACGACAAAAAGCTCTCAGAGTCCATTAAACGCTGTGTAGAGGAAAAGCACGAGGAAAGACAGAAACGCCTCGATATGTCCGACCAAATAAATGTATTCAGTAAACCTAATTTCATCAATCGACTAAAGCGGGTCACAGACGAAAAAAACACTGATGACCATTTACTGATGATTAACCCGGTTTCTTACCAGGAAATAGGCAGACAAAAAGGCATCATGTCACAAGAGCAATACATACGGCATGTTGCAATTAAACTCTATGACTATTTCAAGAGAAAGGAGATATCACAAAATATTTTCATCTTCAGGGAAGAATACATAGCAGTGATTTTGCGGGTAAAGGCCTATAAGAGACTGGTTGCGCGACTCCATCGCTTACTGGAGGAAGATACTTACGAGATTGATAATATTAGATACAGTTGTGAGGCAAACATCAGCGCGATTAGTCCTGAAAGCCTGGATGTGAAAGAGCTTGAACGCAGTGATTTTGAACTGTTGTCTATTGCAATGGTGTTGTGCAACTCATTGAAGAAAGACGAAACAGAGCACTTTCGTAGTTACGGCGACGTAAACCTGAAGAACTTTAATGAAACGAATGAAGTGCCCATTTTTTCTGATGCGATGCAGACCGTGGATATTGAAAATGCTATCAAGGATGGCAGGGTCTCTGCCAACTACCAGCCCTGGGTAGGAATGCATTCTGATACTAACGAGGATTTAAGAGAGATTTATGATGTAAGAGTCGAACTCTTCGATATCAGGGGCTTTGCTATTAGCCAGAGTATGCTAATAAAGCTAATGGATGATGCCTATGCCAAAAGGACTATCGATCGCTGGGTGTTGAAAACCGCGGCCAGCAAGATCATGGATTTACATGAGAAAAAAATTGATAACAACATTAAACTGGCGGTCAAGATTACAATCAGTTCGGTATCTGAAGAAACATTTATTCCCTGGTTTCGGGAATTATTATCAGAAGTTAATCAGGCCAATGATTATCTGCTTATAGAGATTGATGCCGGCCAATTTGTACGGAATCCCGATGTTTTCAAGGATCTGTTTTACTCAATCGGTGTTGAGTATAAGGTCAAATTCATTCTTTCCGGTATCCATGATATGGACCTATACCAGCTTGCCAACGAAAAATACCCGTTTGAATATGTGAAACTGAATATCAGTTTATTGATTGGTGGCGGTAATCGCTGGCATCTAAACAAATTTATTGCTGATATCCAGTCAACTGATACCAGTATTATTGCAATCAATATATCTGATGCCGCTAAGTTGTCGTTGGCAACGGAATACAACGTTGATTACATGCACGGCTACCTGATAGGCAAACCGGTTAAAGATATCATTACTGATAATCGCGGCGACTTTTACTGCGTAATTTAAAGTCAAACTAACCTGACTTCTGGTTGCAAATGATTTTTCACCTGGCGTAATCGTTTTTGGATTTCAACCTTTACTGATGACTTTGCATAACACCGTAGAGTCTAGAGTAGAGACCATCTTGATCGAGTAACTCGCGGTGGGAACCCTGTTCAGCAATGCCGCCATCTTCAAAGACATAAACATGGTTAGCCTGTTTAATTGCGCTAAGCCTGTGTGCAACAATCAGTGTTGTCTTGTCCTTGAGAAAATCAGATAACGCCTCATGCAGGTGATACTCGGTTTCCGCATCCAGTGCAGATGTGGCTTCATCGAGTATGACAACGCTGGGGTTCGTCAATACCATTCGTGCAATGGCAAGTCGCTGCCGTTGCCCACCTGAAAGCCTGACGCCCTGTCTGCCCACAATCGTATCCAACTGTTCCGGCATTGCCTTGACGGTGTCACTTAACTGGGCTATTTCCAACGCCTGCCACAGTTCGGCATCAGGTAGGTCCTTACCCAACGTCAAATTCATACGTACAGAATCATTAAACAGGGCAGGGTGCTGCAACACGGTTGCCACATGTTCTCTTACTACTTCGAGACCAATCTCGTTAATCGGGACGCCATCATAATAAATCATGCCCTGGTTGCCCGGATAAAGGCCGATTAATACCTGCACCAGTGTTGATTTACCACCACCGCTAGCGCCGACCAGCGCCACTTTTTCTCCTGCAGGTATCTCCAGGTTAATGCCATTTAATACGTCGGTACCCTCACCATAGGAAAAATGCAGATCTTTTATTGTGATGCCAACGGTATGTTTATTAGTAAAAGGGTTATGGATGTGCGGATAAGCGGGTTCCTGGTCCAGTTTCAGCAATTCATTAATTCGGGATAACGCAGCTCTTGCGTTATAAAAGGCATACTGAATGTTCAGTATTTCCTGAACCGGTCCCATCATGAACCAGAGATAACCAAATACGGCGAACATCTGGCCGATGCTGAGCCCGGAATAGATCACCATCAACATGGATACCGCGCGGAAGACGTCAAACCCGAACAGGAATACCATGAAACTAAAGCGGCTGGCGGCATCACTTTTCCAGGCAAACGCTATACCGTGGTCTTTGACTTCCCGTGCCAGTTCAATGACGTGTTTCAAGTAGTGCTTTTCCCTGTTGCTGGCCCTTATCTGGTGAATAGAGTCCAGTGTCTCAGTTAGTGATTGTTGAAACACACCGAATGCCGAGTTTTCGCGACGCTTTAATTCCTTGACGCGTTTACCCAGCACGGTGGTGAAGTAGATCACTATTGGGTTGGCAAACAGAATAAGTAGTGCAAGTTGCCAATGCATCACCAGCAGGATCACGGCAACACCAATGATTGAAAGTACCGCTATCAACAGACGGCTGACGGTTGAGCCGACGAAATCATCCACCGTCGTCAGATCAGTGACAAAATAAGAGGCCACTGTTCCGCTACCTAATGTCTCATACTCGGACATAGAGACCCGGTTAAGCCTGTTAAGTAATGCCTGGCGCATACCAAAAATGACATCCTTGGCAATGATAGTGAATTGCCTGGTCTGATAAACATTCAATGCCAGTGCGATCAGACGAAGAAATACCGTTAGCAGCAGTACAGACGTTATATATAGAAGTGGAACATGCCATGCGGCTGGCGTGATGCTATTCAGAGTAGTTACCACGACGCCCGGCTTGTCCAGCAACACCTCATCGACAAGTAATGGCAAGAGCAGTGGCACCGGCACACTGGCCAACGTTGCAAGGATGGCAATGATGTTGGCAACAATTAGTTGCTGCTTATGCTGCCTGGCAATATCAATGATGTATTGCCAGTCATAGGTAGTCCTGTTGTCAGGTATTTGCTCTGTCGCTGTTTGCGGATTGTCTATTGTTGTTGCCATGAATCTACTGATTTGCCTGCCAATTAAGTGGCGGTTCCTCCATTAATGCAATCTGTTCCCTAAGGCTGAGTATTTGCTCTTCCCAGTAGCGCTGTGAATTAAAAAAAGGAAAGGCAATTGGAAATGCCGGGTCATCCCAACGCTGTGCCAGCCATGCTGAATAATGAATCAGCCTCATGGTTCTGAGTGCCTCAACCAGGTGAAGTTCACGCGCGCTGAAGGGACGAAATTCGGTATAACCTTCAAGAAAATCATGCAAGCCAGTCGTCATGTAATTTCTGTCACCGGATAGGAACATCCAGATATCCTGTACCGCTGGTCCTGTTCGTGCATCATCAAAATCAACAAGGAAGAACCTGTCATCCCTGGTGAGAACATTGCCGTGATGGCAATCGCCATGCAACCTCAGTAAGGCTACATCACCGGCTTGTTCATGACAGTGCTGAACCCGTTTAATTGCCTCTGCAACAGTGCTGGTGTACGACGCCTCCAGCTCGGCTGGAATAAAGCGGTTCTCAACCAGAAAGTGCGACGGCTCAATAACAAAACTATCGATACTGAACCCCGGTCTTGAACCAAAAGCGGATACAGCACCGATATTATGCAGACGGCCCATTATGCGTCCCAGTTGTAACAGGTGTTCAGGGTTATCGAGCTCCGGCGCATAGCCACCAAAACGTGGATAGATAGCAAAGCGAAACTGTTGATATTCGAACAGCGTCTCTTCACCAAACTGCGTCGGCGCGAGCACGGGTATATCATTTTCAGATAGTTCCAGTGTGAAACGATGTTCCTCCTTGATCATGGCGTCGGTCCAGCGCCCGGGTCGATAAAACTTTACGATAATCGGTTCCTGTTCCTCGATTCCAACCTGGTATACCCGGTTCTCATAACTGTTCAACGCGAGTATGCGCTGATCTGACACCAGTCCTACGGACTCCGTCGCACTGATAATCGTATCCGGGTCCAGTTGCGTGAACGGATGTGCTGTCTCTGAAGCGTTCATTATGTTGCAGTGTAACAGATAAGTCGGCATCCATTTTCTGTGCAGATGTGGGCACAATTCCTGACTAATCGACTGTTATTGTCATTTGAATAGGTCTAAGATTTTCTTAGGTATTGGATAAACGCAGGGTCATAATGGCTGGTGAACTGGCAGGTTTGGTTGCAGATGCGGAAGCAGGCGATGTTGAGGCACAGATGCAACTGGCCGATTTGTATGAAAACGGGTTCGGTGTAGAACTGGACTACGGCAAAGCCGCCTACTGGTATCAGAAAGCGGCAGCCCAGCATGCTATCAAGGCTATTTCGCGGCTTGGGCAAATGTACCTGCGTGGTATCGGCGTCTCCAAGGATGAATACGAGGCGACCAAGCTTTTTCATCTCGCTGCCGAGCAGGATGATAAATCATCACAGGCTAACCTGGCCTGGTGCTACCAGCATGGTCTGGGAGTAGAACAGGACTTCGAACGTGCATTCAAGTGGTATCTGGTGGCCGCTAAACAGGGGCATGCCGGTGCCCGCTACAACCTGGCCTATATGTACGCTACCGGCGTTGGCACTAAACAAAATTATCTTGAGGCCCTGCATTGGTATGAGCTGGCAGCAGAACAGGGCCATATGAAAGCACAACTCAATCTTGGCCTGATGTATGCCAAGGGCGAGGGCGTCGCGATGGATGAAAATAAAGCTGCACACTGGTACAGGCAGGCCGCGAACCAGGGTTATCCCAAGGCCCAATATAATCTTGCATTAATGTATAGTGCCGGCGCCGGCGTAGAGCAGGATGATACGGAAGCATTTAAGTGGCATACGAAGGCAGCCGATCAGGATTATGCTCGTGCCCAGTTTAACCTGGGACTTTTTTATCTACATGGCCTGGGCGTTGATCAAAATGATGAGAAAGCAGCCGAATATTTTCAGCGTGCCTCACACCAAAATTATCCAAAGGCCTTCTACCAACTGGGAAAAATGCAAGCGCATGGGCGTGGTATGCCTGTTGATGAAATTGCCGCAGCGAAAAATTTTCTTGAATCGGCGACGGCTGGCTATGCAAAGGCGCAGTATGCACTTGGCCACCTATACCTGACTGGTAAGGGTGTGCAACAGAATGAACACGAGGCTTGTGAATGGTTTTTACGTTCCGCCAAGCGTGGCTATTACAAGGCCCAACATATGGTTGGAGTGAGGTATGCAAAGGGTTTAGGGTTTGAAAAAAACATTATCTGTGCCTACGCATGGCTGAAGCTTGCCTGTGATCAAAGTCCTAAATCCGAGCTCAAGCTTGCCCTGCAGCAGTTTGGTAAAAAATTATCCAGTGGCCAGATTGCTGAAGCAGAAGTGATGGCCAGTATGTTCAGCCAGTCTTACGCAGACAAGCCTAAAGCAATGGTGAGCTGAGCTGCAAAGTGTCGTAGTTAATAGGGCGGTTATATTTTTTTAACAGTTCCTCCTGTTGATATAAACGTAAAATATCAAAGTACCGGCGAATCCTGCGCACAAATGCGACCGGTTCATTCCCTCGGGCGTAGCCATGACGGGTCTGCACATGCCATTCTTGTTCACTCAACTTCGGCAAATGTTTCTCAACATCGATCCATAAATGCGGGTTGTCACCTGCCAGTTCTGTTAAAACACGCGCGTCCTCAAGATGGCCGAGACCAATATTGTAGGCTGCAAGTGTCATCCATGAACGGTCAGGTTCTGCGATGTCTTCCGGCAGCGATTCCCTGAGTAAGGCAAGGTAGCTCGCGCCGCCATTAATACTTTGTTCCGGGTCAAGACGATCGGTGACCCCGAGTCGCAGGGCTGTCGCTTTCGTCAGCATCATCAAGCCACGCACACCGGTCATGGAAACGGCGTCCTTGTCCCAGTTTGACTCCTGGTAGCTGACGGCGGCCAGAAAACGCTCGTCAAACGTATTCGCTTTTGCGGCCTGCCTGAACATGTCAGCGTAATTGGGTAGTAGCGTTTTTATGCGCTCCAGAAAGTAAACATCATCTACATACCGAAATACCTGCAGGTGGTTAAAATAGGTGGCAGCCAGCTTGTCGAGTTTTCCGCTCTGTTTATAGCCGGTAATAAAATTGTTGATGGATTTAAGCAGACTGCCATCCTCTTTTTTCAGGGTCATCCAGTGCGTTGGATGGAAGTGATCGAGTTTAAATGCAACCCGGATATCCGGATACAGATTTCGATAATAGGTATACAGGTCGGCATTGATAATGGTCAGTTTGAATCGTTTCAGGTGGATCTGCTGAATGACCTGGCGAGTGTTACCTCCTGGCAATTCTACCCAATTCACAAAATCGAATTGCTGTTTAAGATCTTTCATGACCAGTGCAGGGCCACTGTTTTCTGCAACGACAAGCCGACCGGGCACGATCTCTTCCAACGTACGTGGCAATGTGTTGTGACGGTTGCCAATGATATACCACTGGTTCTTGTTGTAGCCGTTACTTGAGCCTATGTCGCTGGAAGTGACCGGCGGTGCGCTGTCCGCTATCGCGACATGTACCTTGCCCTGCTTTAACAGTGTCATGACATCACCAAGCGTACTGGCAGGTGTGATATCCAGCTTGCAGTTAATACTGTTGGCATAATCAACCGCCATTTCGTAATCCAGTCCGCGTAACATGGATTCGTCAGGAAAGAATACTGGCGGTGATGCCAGCATCGCCACGCGTAAGGTTTCCCGTTTCTGAATGCGTTCAAGCTCGGTAAGCCCGTCTGAACAGCCCCACGGAACCAGTAAAAAGACTATCAGCAGCAGAGCAACCAAACGTGTTTTTTCAATGGGGAATATGGCAACCATAGTTGAATTGTCCATGATCCGGCCCTTTTTTGACAATCAGAACCGGGCGTTCACTAAATCCCCGGGTGTGTTATATGATGGAATGAAGAATTGCATGATATCAAAGCCAATGTTCACCAATTTTACCAAATCCATAGTGTTCCTGTTTGCGTTCGGCATAGCTGCAGCTGCCAGCTCACAAGACATGCCGATGGAGAGCTTTGATGAGGTCGTCGTCAATACTTTCTGGAACGAGCTCTATACTAATGGTGGCTGGTCCTTGTATTGCGGCTATCGCTTTGATGCTGCAAACGGCGTTACGGAAGGAAGACTGGTAGTGATCGAGCAAATCTACCCCAGTAGCTGGATGCTGCGCAGTCTCGACTGTCAAAGCCGGCAGCAGTGCAGGGAGGATGAACAGTCCCGGTTTACCCGCATGGAGGCGGATATGCATAACCTCTATCCTGTCTGGCAGGAAGTGATGGTAATACGCAGGGACAGTCGTTACGGCATTATCGACGGTGAAGAGTGGCGCTACAGTGACTGCGATTTTGAAAAACGGCTCGGGATCGTTGAACCAAGGGAGATTGCACGAGGAAATATCGCACGCGCGGTTTTTTACATGCACTCGCAATACGGTGTCCCGATTGATGCAGCTATGTTGCAAACCCTCAAAAAATGGAATCGTGATGATCCACCCAGCAACCAGGAAATCTTGCGTAACAATCGGATAGAGGAATTGCAAGGTAACCGTAATATCTATATCGATAATCCGGCACTGGCAGAACAAATCACCAGTAAATGGCTGGCTAACGATTAGTCCGCTAGTGCAGACAGGTTTAGCGGTTGCCTAATCAATACTGACCTGTTTGAATTCGTTCATGCCCGGCAGTAAGACGATAATCACTTCTTCACGGCGACTGAGCCGTCATTTGCGTTTTCTGGATGCTGCCAGCCAGTTGCAACAGGGTAAGCGTGCCTGGAACACCCTTGATTGTCTGCCCTGGACCGCCTGGTGTCATCGTTTATACAGCGATCTTCAATTGCGTTTGACTGATACGCCGCGATTGTTGACTGATGCACAGCAAGAGTGGTTGTGGCAGGGCATCATTCGGCGTTCCCGTTACCGTGAAAAACTGTTACAGGTAAACGCGACCGCAAGACAAGTCATGCACGCCTACCTGCTTTGCAAGCAGTGGCAAATACCAGTGTTTCCGTCGGACTTGTTCCTGACGGAAGAAGCGCTGGCATTTCGCAACTGGGTTGAAACATACGAAGCACAAAAACTTAAGCATGGCTGGATCGACTCAGCGACGTTACCAGACTGGCTGCGTGAAAATATTGATCATGTTGCTGGACAGCCTGTCATCGAGTTCCACGGTTTTGAACAATTTACACCACAACAACAAACACTACGGTCAGCCCTTGAAGATCGCGGCTATGTTGTAAAGCAAGCCGCGACGTTGCGGCGTAACAAGCATGTTGCTGTGCATGCTGCTGCCGATAAACGCAGCGAACTGCTCATGGCGGCGTGGTGGGCTAAACAAAAGTCGCGTGAAAACCCGGGGGCGAGTGTCGGAATTGTTAGTCCCAGGCTACGCCATATCCGTGACAAGGTCATTAGCGCGTTTACCGAGATAATGACGCCTAATGCATTCATAGAGCCATCTCGACTGAATACCACAAGCTGGTCAGTAGCGGTTGGTAAACCATTGGCCGAGTATCCGATGATAGATACCGCATTGGAGTTATTGGCGCTAGGACGTCGACGCGTTGCTGCTGAGAACCTGGGTAAGTTGCTTCACTCACGGTTTATCAAGGCCTGTGACAGTGAACGGTCACAGCGTGCCTTGTTCGATATGTGGTTACGCCAACTGGGTATAGAAGAGTTCAGTCTGCGTTCACTGTATCGATTGACTGAGTCAGAGCAGTTTCCAATATCCTGTCGTTGTGAGCAGTTTGTGCAACTGCTAAAAGACTTTGAAATTGCTTTACTCAGCCAGGGACGCCAGCAAACACTCAGACAGTGGTCAATTTCTTTCAGCCAATGGCTGGGCATATTTGGCTGGCCGGGGCAATCAGGCCTGAATAGTAACGAACACCAGACACTGCAAGCCTGGCAGGAATGCCTGTCTGACCTGGGGCAGCTCGATCCGACGGAGAAAAAAGTAGGCTACGCTGAAGCCTTCGCGTTACTTCGGCGCATGGTTGTGGACAAGCAGTTTCAACCCGAGACCGCCGAAACGCAGATACAGATTACCGGTATGACAGGGACTGCAGGTATGCAGTTTGATTACCTGTGGATACTGGATATGCAAGATGATTACTGGCCAGAGCAACCGGTACCAAATGCGTTTATCCCGACGACCTTGTTAAAAGAGTACGCCGTTCCCGGTGCAACGGCAGAAAGCCGTTTGCTACATGCGCGTGACCAGCTGGAACTGTTACGGGAGTCTGCCACCGAGGTCGTTTTCAGTTATGCAAGGCAAGAGGGCGACCGCGAATGCAGGCCCAGTACACTAATTTCGCCCTGGCTGGAGCAACCCTATCCAGAAACACCTGTACAAATGCAGCTGCCGGCAGACGTGATTTTTGCCGATCGTCAGCAGCATACGTTTATTGATGAACAAGGCCCCGCTATTGTCGATGGTGATGTCGTTACAGGCGGCAGTAGTTTATTCAGAGACCAGTCACTTTGTGCCTTTCGCGCGTTTGCTCGACATCGTCTGCATGCAACTACTCTACAAACCATTGATATAGGTTTGAGTGCTGCACAGCGTGGCAACCTGACGCATCTTGCACTCCAGTATCTCTGGCAACGACTACGCGACCGGCAGCAGCTGGAATACCTTTCTGATAATGAACGTAGCAGCCTTGTGCGTGCTGTCGTCAGTGAGGCTATCAAGCGCCAGGCCAGCAAGCTGCCCGAAATATTTAGCGAACGTTTTTCTACTCTTGAACAACGTCGTCTGGAAATACTGTTGGAAAGCTGGCTACAGGTGGAAAAAACGCGTGTAGATTTTAAGGTGGTCGCTACGGAGGAGTGGCGTACCGTCAATTTTTGCGATCTGGAAGTACATCTTTGCGTCGATCGACTTGATGAGCTCGCAGATGGACGCTATGTGATTGTAGATTACAAGACCGGTCAGGCCAGAAAGAGTGACTGGAATACTGACAATTTTAATGAACCGCAATTGCCGCTGTACGCGGTTACACATGATAAGAACATTGCGGCTATTGCGTTTGCCAGTTTGAAGTCGGGCAATCTGAAATATATCGGTGAAGCAGATGGGAATGACATCCTCCCGGGAGTAGAGCAGGACGAAACCTTTGACTGGAATCGCCGTATGGCCGAATGGCGTCAGTCGTTACAAGAACTGTCGCAGGCGTTTCGACAAGGTAATGCTGCAGTTGAACCGCTGGTTACGGCTTGTCGCTATTGTGATCTGCAATCGCTATGTCGTATCTATGAACGTGCCAGTACGCTTGATAGTGAAATGATAGTCGCAGGTGATGACAGTGTCTGAGCAAATTCACGATCAGGCTGTACGCGACGAGGCCTTGTTACCTGATCGTTCATTCATTATCCAGGCGCCAGCCGGATCCGGTAAGACCGGACTATTGATCAAACGCTATCTGCGTTTGTTGTCACTGGTTGATTCACCAGAAGAAATCGTTGCGATTACTTTTACCCGCAAGGCGGCAGCAGAAATGCAGGGCAGGATACTTGCCGCACTACGTAGCGCGGGCACAGAAGATACAGCCATTAGTAAGCACGAAAGTGAAACGCTGCAACTGGCAACTGCGGCGTTGGTCCGCGATGCTGAAAAAGGATGGGATATCATCAGCAATCCCGGAAGACTGCGTATACAGACTATCGATTCATTATGTGCAACCTTGACGCGGCACATGCCGTTAATGTCGCAACTCGGCTCGCAACCTGAGATCGTTGAAGACCCCCGACCTCTGTATGAACAAGCGGCAAGTCAGACGCTGGCAGAACTGGAGTCGGGCGAGGGCTGGTCTGATGCCATCGCCAATCTCGTGTTTCATCTTGATAATGATTTACCACGCATCAAACGTTTGCTGGTCGATATGCTTTACAAACGCGACCAGTGGATGCCATACGTGTTTCAACTACATGATAGGTCTGGAATGGAACAGGCGTTATCCCGTCTCGTTGAAGAACAACTACAGCTCATCCAGCATTTGTTCCCGGTTGAACAACAAGAGATTTGCTTGCAACTGTTACAGTTCAGTGCGAGCAATTTATCTGCTGAAAACCCTGGTCATGTATTGGCGCAAGCTGCAGATATCGGTGTTTTTCCATCGGCCAGCATTGCCGATTTGGGTAACTGGCGTGCCATCAGGGAACTACTGCTGACAAGGGACAATAACTGGCGCAGCCCAAGAGGCTTGAACAAGCGTTGCGGTTTTCCCGCTCCATCGGAAAAGGGACTGGATGCGGTAGCCAGAGATAAACGCCAGGCCATGAAAGTCATGATGGAAACCTTGCTGCAGGACCTGCAACAGATTGATGGCTTGCGCGTAATGCTGCAAACACTGTCGATACTGCCAGAACCAGACTATAACGATGATGAGTGGTTAATTATCAATGCACTCACCGAGTTACTACGTCTTGCTGCTGCACAGTTAAACCTGTTATTCGCCGAACGTAATCAGATGGACTTCATTGGCATCGCTGAAAAAGCCGTACTGGCACTTGGCAGTGACGATAATCCGACTGAACTGGCCCGCCATATGGATTATCAATTGCGACATTTACTTGTAGATGAGTTCCAGGATGTGTCTGTCAGTCAGTCACGGTTAATCAAGGCGTTAAGTCGTGAATGGTCACTCGATGACGACCGTAGCCTGTTTCTGGTAGGCGACCCCATGCAATCGATTTATCGTTTTCGTGAAGCAGACGTGTCTATCTTTATCCGCACCTTCCACGAAGGTTGTCATGGCCATGTCCCCTTAACAGCGCTCAAGCTTGGCATGAACTTTCGTTCGGGCAATGGACTTGTAAACTGGTTCAACCAGTGTTTTGCAAGTGTATTTCCGGCAGAAGATGACGTTATCGCCGGTGCAGTGAGCTACAGCGCTTCACAGGCTATGAGTGCAGGAAACGGCGCCAGCAAAGTAAGCGTATATCCTGTTTATGGACGCGCCTTTCGGGAAGAAGCGGACAAGGTTGTTACACTGGTTTCTGAAATCCAGGCGAACGATCCCGAGGACTCAATTGCAATACTGGTGCGGGGGCGTACACATTTAAGGGACATTGTGCCCGCGCTGCGCCACGCTGGTATACGCTTCCAGGCCCTGGATATCGAACGTCTTGACACACAGGCAGCGATACAGGATTTACTGGCGTTGACGCGGGCGTGGTGTTATCCCGCTGATCGTGTTGCCTGGCTCGCCTGCTTGCGTGCACCCTGGTGTGGTCTGACATTGGAAAGCTTGTATCAGCTTTGTCATGCGGATCGAGACAGGCTCATTATAGATAGCCTTAACGATAGTGAACTATTGCAACAGTTGACACCGGAACAACGTCAACGAGCCGAAAAGTTCAGTCAGTTATTCAGCATAGCATGGCAGGACAGGCAACGTTTTTCGCTGCGCTTTGCGATTGAGTCGCTGTGGTGTCAGTTAGGTGGTCCTGCCACACTTGCCAGTCATAATGATATCGATAATTGCCGCGCCTATTTCGAGCTGTTGCAATCAATCGAAACGGCGGGTGGAATACCTCGACTTGATGAACTGGTACGCGCGGTAGATGAACTCTACGCCACTCCTGATGAACAGGCTGGACCAAACTTACAGTTAATGACAATACACAAGGCGAAAGGCCTTGAGTTTGATCACGTAATTCTACCGGGACTGGGTCGTGCTACACGTGGCAGCTCAGATGAACTATTGGTGTGGTTACTACGCGAGACTGATGACTCTGATGATCTTATATTGGCACCGATACGCGAGGCCGGAGAAGATCCCTCTGCAATTTACAGCTACATCAATGCAACCAGGAAAGAAAAACAGTATTTTGAAGATCAACGCTTGCTATATGTCGCCTGTACGCGTAGCAGGAAAAATCTGCATTTAATCGGTCATGCTCGTTTAAAAGATGATGATGGTAAGGTTATTTGTGAACCCGATGCGCGATCGTTACTCTCCGGTCTCTGGCCTCTTGTCTCGGAAGACTATTTACAACACTGTCCCGCGCGTTTACCCGAGCTGGATGAACAACAGGTTGTCGTATTAAAAACCGAAAACAAGCGACTAGATGACAATTGGACATTACCCGCACTGCCCGAAGACCTGGTAGTGTCTGCGACAGGAACGGAAGACGTGCAGACAGTATTACTGGTGGAATATGAATGGGCAGGTGAAACGATCAAGCATATTGGCTCGGCAGTTCATAGAATCATCCAGTGGGTAGCAGAAGAAGGCATGGATAAATGGGCGCCGCAACGTATCCAGGATGAACAGCACAGGTTTACCGCATTGCTTCGCCAACTTGGCGTGCCAGAAAATGAAATGGATGATTCAATAAAACAGGTAACCAGGGCAATTAGTCGTTTATTGGAAGACGAACGCGGCCGCTGGATTTTATCTGACCAACATGACGATGTTCATAATGAATACAGTGTTAGCGGGCTGATAAACGGTAGTGTGGTAAATGCCATATTGGACCGTACTTTTATTGATGATGAAGGTATACGCTGGGTGGTTGACTACAAGACCAGCCGCCATGAAGGCGCTGATATTGATGCCTTTCTGGACCAGGAGCAAGAGCGTTACCAGCAACAGCTGGAAACCTATGGCGCGCTAATGCAGGAGCTGGGATCTGAACCAGTACAGTTGGCTCTTTATTTTCCGCTACTGCAGGGCTGGCGCGCGTGGTCTATGCCAGTACAGTCTTAACTCCATACCGCAGTATGAGTATCAATTTTTTTCTCGCCCATGCTGACATCGTATTTTTCCATCAGGTAAAAAAAGCAATCCTGTCGAATAATCTTTACATTATCTGTCAGCATAGCCGGCATAACGTGCGCTCGGGTTTGTAACGCCTGCTGCTTGACCTCGAAATAGTCGTCAAAGATATCGTTGCCATCTTCGTCCATAACGATCATGGGCCGTTCAATTTGCTTTTCCAAATGCGCTAGTTGAGTGTTTACTGGTATTTCCTCGAAATTAAGACGCTCGATACCATTAATAAACTGTACGTCCGCGGCTTCATTATGAAAACTAATGCTAACTTCAGGCGGTATCTTGACCACGCCTGCGGTGTGGTACAGATCTATATCTTCAATATTATCGGCATGCTGCAGTGACGACATATTCAACACCCGGTCGACGTAGTTCGTTGCCAGCTGGATTCCGTACTCATCACCAGGTTGGCCACATTCCAGTGTTACCGATGGACACAGACTGGCAAATGCCAGGCTTTGCACACCAACAGGTCGTACAAAATAAATCACCATGCGTGAGAATTCACGCGCAAGTCCAAGGTAACGTGAGTCAAGCCTGTTGGTGCAGGCGTAATGTGGATTCAAACCGTTGTTGTTATGTATATCGATACTAGCGAACACCTTACGCTGTTGCATGGTATCAAATACCTTGGCCATCATTCGATGCTCCTCTGTATCGCCGTCGACCCAAACCCGGTTGAAGTCCGGTTGTGATTCCAGTTTGCGCTTGTGGTAGCGTGCTGCTTTAACGTTGCCGACAAAAATAGAAAGCTCGCGCGGCAGCTTTTTTCCTCTGTACTTTTCAAGTACACGTTTGATGGCTTCCCAGCCACTTGATTCATTACCATGTAGCAACACAGAAACAAACAACGCAGGAGATTTTTCGCCTTTTAAATGAAACAGGCTTGGCCCCGGTAGGTGTTCATGGAGGCGATGCGCAGGTACGTCGAATAATTTCCTGTTGAATGTTTTATATGTTGTTAACACCTAGAAACCCCACTCATGTACGGGTATGCCGCTATTTTGTCGCTGTAGATAGCTACATGTGAGGCGCTGCATGTCATGCCCGTGTGTAGCGACCCATTGCCGTTGCCAACTGGCGCCATTTTGACCGCTTTCTACTCGCTGCCGTATCACACCCATGTAATTTTCAATATCGTTTATATCAACGTTACATTTTTGTAAGCCCGCGGTAGCTGCTGGTATAAGTTCTTCAAGGAGTAACTGTTTGATGTTGGTCTTGCTATCCGTGTTCCACTGTATGTCTGCTGCCAGTCCATGTTTAGCGCATTGGTAAAAATTGTGCCGGGCCTGTGAAAAGGGAATACGTTTGGTTAACTGTTCAACGTTGTCTTCCAGACCATTGATCAGGCCAAAATATAAAGCAGCATTCGCAACGCTATCAGTTACGCTGGGACCGGACGGGATAACACGATGTTCGATACGTAAATGGGCGGTCTGGTTATCATCAAAGCCGATCAATGGTCGGTTCCAGCGCCAGATCGTGCCGTTATGAAAGGCAACATGCTTGAACTGTTCCGGTGCGGCATCCTTATCGATCGGTACCAGAATCGGATATTGATGCAGGTTTTCGTGGTAGCTTTCCATGATGGACTCATGGATATAGTCATCACCAAAGGTAACTCTATGTCGGTTGTTATTAACAATATCTACTGATTGCTCAAACAGTGGTATTCGTGTTTCATCCCATAGATCCTTACCAAACAGGTACGGTGAATTGGCAGACACGGCAACCATGGGTCCGGAAAGCAGGCTGGAGAGATTCAATAACCTGGCCGCCTTGTGCAAAGGTGTTTGCAAATGCAGTTGCAGCGATGTGCACGCGGATTCCATCATCACGTTGCTATGTGTTGTGCTTATCTGTTGCCGTCCCTTGATTTCCAGTTGTAATGGTCGGCCTTGACGGTGTTTCATTAATTGCTCATTCAGCGCCCGGTAACGATTCAGCTTCGACATATTCTCCATGGAAAGATGTCGCTCCTGCACGCTAGGTAAAATGCCAATCATCATGATAGCTACAGCAAGCTCGTCTGCATGCTGTTGACAGGTCTTCCAGGTTGCGTCGAGGTGCTCTTCCATTATCGAGAAGACCTTGCCTGTTAAGGCCAGGGGATCGCTGTTTAACTCCACGTTAAATGCGGCCAACTCATGGACAACCAGTGGATTATCGAGTTGTTGCAGGAAGGTATGGTTTACCGGAGCAGGGATACCCGACGGGCTGACCAGCCACGCCTCTATTTCATAACCAACGACATTACCCTGCTCGGAGAATTGCCCCGCCGCAAACGCCTTTTCCAGCAATGTCGTTTCTTCTCTGAGGCGGGTCGAGAATTGTTCGAAATCACTTTTACTGAATTGACTGGATTCTATTTCCTGGCCCATACATCAACCGGCTTTATTAGGCAGCAAACTCATCATCAGATAATACGATCTTATAAACATTCTGTTAACATCAAACTATGACTGATAAAGACACGCCAGCGCTGGCAAGACAGCATTTTTTACATGAGTATCAGGCTGTACTCAGTACGCTTTCAGTGGATGTCAAAGGCTATCCATTTGGCTCGGTAGTGCCTTATTGTGCCGACAGGTCAGGTCAACCCGTCATCCTGATTAGCGATATAGCCCAGCATACGAAAAATATTGTAGCTGACCCACGTGTTTCGCTGATATGTCTAGATGACAGTGCTGATGACCAGCAGGCATCCGGCAGGGTTACATTACTGGCAGATGCCATAAAAATCAGTGCCGATGATAATGATAGTGTTTGGCGCTACTACAGTTATTTCCCGCACTCCCGTGATTATCATAAGACTCATGGTTTTGACTTTTACCGACTTGAGATAAAAAAAATTCGATTTATTGGTGGTTTTGGCAGGATACACTGGCTGGAAGCAGAGCAATTTGTGCGGGCAAACCCGTTCAAGCTGGAAGAGGAACAGGGTATTGTTTCGCATATGAATGAAGACCATGCTGACGCCATCAGGCATTATTGCGCTACGTCTGAAATAGCCACGAGCCATGAGAAAAGTCCTGAAATGGTAGGTATCGATGCTGAAGGCATACATATTAAAGTAGGCAAGGCAATTCATCGGCTTACATTTGAGCAACCGGTTAAAAACGGTGGTGAAGCAAGGAAAGCGCTGGTTGATATGGCCAGGGCAGGCAAATGAAAAAAGTCCTTATAGTATTAGTGCTTGGCATCCTCTATCTCAGCTGGAATTTTATTTTTACAAGCGATCGTAAGGTTGACCTTACCGACCCTGCAAAAGTACTGCAGGGACTTTCACTTGCGATTAAATATAAACTTGCTGTAGGTCAATACTGGCAACAGCACGATGCCTTTCCTGATAGCAAGACATGGCAGGCACTGGAACAGCGACCTCGTGCTGACATAAGCAAGTCACTGGTATCTGATATCAGGGTTGGGGAAGAACGCCCGGGTGCAATTTCAGTTTATTTTTCAAATAAAGATGTTATAAATGTTGCTGCCGATATTGATGGCAAAACAATTACGCTGATGCCTGTTGTGGTCAATGGCCGCCTTGATTGGGTTTGCCAGGGCACCATGAACAGGGATCTAATGCCTGAGGCATGTACCTTCTTACAACAAGGAAATAAATAGAATCAATGAGCAAGAGCGTCGAAGAAATACAAGCAGTTTTCGAAAAATACGATACCAATGGCAATGGCACCATCGACTGGAATGAATTTCAGGATTTGTTACATGAGCTCGACAAGGACCTCAGTCTGCTTGATAAGGCACAGACTTTTGACATGGTTGATACCAATCATACTGGCATGATTAATTTTGATGAGTTCATGGCCTGGTGGAGCCAACGCTAGATCAAAAAAGCCGGCACCAGGCCGGCTTTTTCTTACTAACGAGAATGTACTAGTTAGCTGCTACCGCAGTGGCAAGACTGCCATTTTCAGCAACGATTTCTGTTACCGCATCATTTATCGCATTGCTGTAGGCGTTACCCATCAGTGAGTAATCCTCTTCTGCCATAACCGCAGTGTAACCAATTGCGTAAGATGCCTTCAGCAGACCCATGCCATCACTACTGCCGTCGCCCATAAGTAATTGCATAGACGAATTATCCTTGTCACCAAGAATCTGGTCATAAGGTCCCCACAGCTGTGGTGCTGAAAACGGGCTGCCGCCAACGAGGACGTCCAGGATTACCTTACCGTCTTCGGTGTGATAGCCCAGAGCGCCAAAACCATCACCTTCATAGTAACTAAACGTGTGGCCATTGCTGAACTTGTGTTGATAGCGATTGATATATCCACCAACATAGGTCTGCGGCATTTTTATGCCACGAGTACTCACTCGCTTTAACTTGCCATTGGCCTTGGTTTTAGCCGCAATAGCAAGAATCGATTCGGCTTCGCCATAAGGATTAGTGATAAAGCGCTTGCCGTCCTTACCACTGTAAGCGCGGTCGAGTCGGTTATATTTGCCAGACACTTCAACATCATTCAATTGTTTGACCTGTGAGGGCGCAGCAGCAGGATTCATGATGTCGGTAGCAGAAGCAGTACCAGACAGAAAAATGCCACTGGCGAGAAAAAGCAACGGAATGGTTTTCGCCATACGTCGTTCAAAACTGACTTTCCTGGTCACCCTGGAGCGCTGATCTTCCTTAATGTTGAAACCATTTTCCTCTGCGTAGGCCTTAAGCTGTTTTAGTGCATCCGGATTGCTAAGTCCGAGTCCACGCTCATAAACAAGGGTACGTTGGTTGTTAATTATGCAAGGATGAACCTTTGTTGCCATTTGCAGATGACGGTTCACCTTTTTTTCAAGGAAGACCTTGGAAACTTTCTCTATCCAGTTGGATGAACCCTGTTGGGTTGAATCCTTTTCCTGGTAGTTCTTTACAGCGACGACGTTATTCATAACTTGTCTCCAGTACTATTTAACATTTTATTACTTTCAGTTATTGCCTTATCTTGACCGGGTCTTCTGGAATCTACCCAGTGTTCAATGAATTCTTCAAAATCTTCCTTGAACGCCTCAGATAGGCTTATGCGTTTAACTCGCGTGTCTATCTGATCAGTGATTCTTACAACTACATTCATTTGCTCCAGTGCTTCGAGGCATCTCAATGAACGATTTCTTGATTCATTGGTGTTTAGATATACCTCTTTCATCGATGGCATCTTGTCTCGCAGGTTACAAATTCCTACGAAGAAAACTGTGTCAAACATCGTTCCCAGCATTTTGCTGCGGTCAAGTTCGGCCTGGCCATTACTGTACTTACCAAGCATCTCGACAAAACGCTCCCTGACTTTCAGCAGGTTTTCCAATTCTCCATCGCGATATGCAAATTTATCTGGTCTTGTTATCACTTGATTATCCTGAAGTTTAGTTATGCTTACTTTCGTTTCAATTTACAAAATGTCTGGTTCTCAACGTAACGAGCTAAGCTGTTGAGCTTGCTGGGTTTTAAACATGTTGAATTCCGAACATGTAGCACCCTATAAACTTTCATACTCATTGGTTACGCATTAAACGATTCTCTCGTTGTACTTATAGCGGCAGTGTTATGAGTATCTTTAGTTACTATGGGTCCCCGGTTGGCGAGGAAGGACGTTCTTTAAATTATTGAAAATTATATTAAAAAATCAAAAAGCGATAAGGAATCTGCTGTTAGGTCTACGGGTAAACCTTTCTGGTCATTTGAAATAAGCAGTAAATCAAGCGCATATAACACTGCTTCCTGCGAGTGTTGCTCATCAAAAAAAATCATCAACTTTTTTTCCTGCATGCCGCTAAAGCGCAGGTACAGGACTAATTTATTGCGTATAGAGAGGCATAGAACAGGAATGGAAGCCACGGATGTTGAAAACAAGGATTGCTCAATATGGGCCGAAGTTGCCGTATTGCTTGTCGGACTATGGTTTGCTTTTGTTTGTATTGCCTTCTGGTGGTTTGAAAGCAGGTTACTGCAACCCTTTATGTATGGTGAAAACAGCAAGGCTGTTTTTTTTGATGGTGAAAGATTGATGCAGCAACTTGGAAGTACCTACATGGATAGTGTTCAACATACTGAAGAAAAGAGTATTGCCACTGTTTTACATTTCTGGGACCCGGATTGTCCTTGTAACAGTAAAAATGACACGCATGTAAATAATATTATTGAAACGTACGGTAACGAGGGAGTGCAGTTCATTATTGTTACCCCTGATGCAGATTCACTGGACCAGGCACGGGACAGATTCTCCCATGTATCTGTGACAGATTTTATGTCAACAGAAGCACAGGGAGTATCACCGCCCTCCAGTCCAGCAGCCGTTGTTATTAATGCGTTCGGTGATACCAGTTATTTTGGTCCTTATAGTATTGGTGCGCAGTGCTTGAGCGAAAATGGCGCCTTTGTCGAAAATATTCTTGACAGTTTGCTACAGCATAAACAACGCACACAGGTTAATACCGCCGCAGTCGGTTGCTTTTGTGACTGGTCTGCAAGGGTATAAATAAAAGAATCATTCAGGATTTCGAGATTAGGAGTTAATCATGGAAAACACAAAGCAATCTGCAGGTGAACAGAACATGACTGTAGAAATGTTTTATAAGAAAGCCGACCGATTGGTGCTGGTTGTTAATTGGTTGCTGTTTCTGGCGTCTATTGCAATAGCTGCCATCCATCAGACATGGGTTGAAGCCATGGTCATCGGTATACCAACCGTGGCGCTGGTTACATTTCTTGTGAAAGTGCTGCCGGGTAAAGTGTTAACACGCTTGACTAATGCCGCGGCATTCATGGTGTTTGCTGGTTTACATATTCACCAGGCCCACGGCATGATTGAAGCACATTTCGGTATTTTCACGCTGCTGGCTTTCCTGCTTTGTTACCGTGACTGGAAGCCAATTGTTACTGCGGCCGGCGTGATTGCCGTACACCATCTTGGTCTTAACTACCTGCAGGTTGCCGGTTACCCGGTTTATGTTTTCGAAATTCATACTGGCCTCTATATCGTGTTGTTGCATGCCGGCTTTGTTGTATTTGAAACAGCGGTACTGGTTTACATTGCTAAAGGCTTTAGTAAGGACATGTTTCAGAGTATTGAACTCTACGAGATTGGTTCCAGGCTTGCAGTGCGTGATGGCATGATCGATCTCGGTTACCGCAAGGAAAACGCGGAGAGCGAATTCGCACATGACTTCAACGCCTTCATGGAAGTTATTGGTAATGCCATCTCAAAAACGCAGGTATCTGCACATTCATTAAAAAGTGCCGTGTCTGCTATGAATGAGCAGAGTGATAGCGCCAATGCATGTGCTGCTGAGCAACAGCGAGAAACAGAACAGGTGGCTACCGGTATTAATGAAATGTCGGCCTCAATACAGGAGGTGGCTCGTAACGCCAGCGCA
>JAAUYK010130903.1_pt1 | contig 31797 bp, 29 predicted proteins | sample 7278021 | NCBI WGS metagenome assembly JAAUYK01 (sample SAMN14350223, study PRJNA611818) | marine sediment metagenome | isolation source: surface marine sediment (1.8m) | place: French Polynesia: Moorea | collected 2018-08
CCTTAATTGGCATTCATCCTCAAGCTTTGGGAGCTGCGAAAGCGTCTTGGGCCGCACAACAACAAGGAAAATTTTGGCCTTATTATGATGCTTTATTTACGCAACAAGACAGCTTAGGAGAAGATTTCTATATTGAACTTGCTGAAAATTTGGATCTTGATATTGAGCAATTTGAACGCGATCGCAATAGTAGAAATGCTGATTTTGCCATTCAAAAAGATATGGAACTTGCTGCAAAAATTGGAATTCAAGGAACCCCTTTATTTATTTTTAATGGTCAAGTTTTTTCAGGAGCAATTCCTTTATCTACCCTAGAAGAAGCTTTGTAAAATTAGCTTCATTAATTGATTTACTGCTTCTATAGCACTAAGCATTATGGTTAGGACATTAGTAGAAATTCCTCGTACCTCACCAATGACAGCGACAGATTCAAACAATGTCCTAACTAATTTTTATCTGCTATAGTATTCTACAATTATATCTCTTATTAAACCGATGAAAATTGTTTTGCTCAGTTTTGGTATTATTCTCATTAGTTTCCTAATTTTTGAAGGCAGCTTAAGATTATTTTTAGGATTAGGTAAACGTCCCCTTTATATCGCTGATGATGAGATTGGCTATTTATTAGCCCCTAATCAAAAGGTTCGTCGTCTCGGAAAATTGACGATTATTAATCAATATTCTATGCGGACAGAAGCCATTGAATCTAGTCCTTTAAATGATACTATAAGACTTTTTTTCATCGGTGATTCTATTGTTAATGGTGCTTGGTGGACCGATCAAAAAGAAACTATTTCTGCATTAGTACAAGAAGAAATTGACAAGAAACTATCACCAACAATAGAGGTTTTAAACGCTTCTGCCAACTCTTGGGGACCAAGAAATCAATTGGCCTATTTAAAACGGTTTGGAACTTTTGAGTCCCAAGTAATTCTTTTAGTAATCAATACAGATGATTTGTTCGCTACAAAACCCACCCCTTTAAGAGTAGGAAAAGATATCAGTTATCCTGATAAACAACCAATTTTAGCCATAGAAGAAATTTTAGAAAGAGTGTTTTATCGTAATCCTAATATCCCAGGACTAGGAGAAATAATGGGAGAAAGAGGAGATCGAGTAGGATTTAATTTAGAAGCGATCGATAAAATGAAAGCGATCACAACTGAAAATGAGAGTCAATTTATGATAGTTTTAACCCCTCTTAAACGGGAAATGAACCCAGAACCCAGAGATTATGAAAAAGTGGCTAGAAAACGCTTACAAGAGTGGGTAGATACTAATAATGTAGCGTTTATTGACTTTTTACCTATTTTTAGTAAACAGGAAAATATTGATGATTTATATCGAGATCATATTCATCTGAGTTCTTTAGGCGATCAATTAGTTAGTCAACATATTAGTCAATTAATTATTAATTCTACTAACCAATAGGAGATTCATAGGTATTAGAAGTAACTTTTTTAAATTTACGCATTAAATTGAGAGTTTGCTGATAACCTGTCTGGTTATTTTGTTCTTGAAACTGAGTAAGAGCAATTTTAAAATTTTGCCAAGCAACCGTCTGAAATCCTAAAATCGCAGCAGAAATTCCTCGGTTAATATAGGCAGTAGTTAACTGAGGATTTAGGGTAATTGCTTCTGTAAAATCTTGAAAAGCAGCCTGATAATTTCCTGATTTTTGATAAGCATAACCTCGTTGATAATAGGCTTGTTCGTCTTTTGGATTTAAAATAAGAACATGGGTAAGATTAGCGATCGCTTCAGAAAAATCTTCTAATTGTAAATGGGCTAAAGCACGATCATGATAAATCAATGTTTTATGCTCCAAAGAATCATCTTCATCGATTTTTAGAGCTTGATTATAACTATTTAAAGCTTGTTGATAATTCCCTAGTTGAAAATGGACTAATCCTTGATTATAATAAGCACGATAATCATTTTCCTGCCTTTTAAGAACTTCTTGATAAGCAGCTAAAGATTGAGAATAATTTTCCAGTCTATAATCAGCTAATCCTTTATTAAGATAAGCTTCAACATTATCTGAATTCATCTCTAAAGCTTCTTGACAGTCTCTTTTAGCAGCTTGATTATTATTCAATTGTAAATAAGCCAGACAACGATTACTATAAGCAGAAGCAATCCACTGATTCTTATCATTAATAACCTGAGTAAATTCCCCAATAGCTTCTTGGTACTTTTCTTGTCTTAAATAGTAAATTCCTTGAGAAAAATTAGGAGAAATTGTTGATTTCTCTACACTCGCTGAAGAAAAACCTAAACAAAATAACATGGCTGTAACTAAGAGCAAAAACTTGAAGGAATTCTTAACTATATTGTTCATCGTTTCAGTTTCAGATAATAATTTCCGTGGTTTCAATAATGCTAGAAAAAATATCAAAATTTTTCCATAGACAGACGGTCAAAGATTAAGGAAACCTAAGGATACTTGAGTAAATTTTTATAATATAAATATGAGATTTTTAATAGTTAATTCAACGCTTACAAATTATTAGGAGTTTCATTCCTTGACAGAGCAAGCATTATAATGTATAAAATTGATACAATCTATTAAAAAATTAATTGTATTATAGTTTAGCTAGATATTAAACCAATGAAAAAACCTACCTTATCAGTTATTATTCCTATGCGGGATAATGTTCCTCAAGTTTGGATAGAAGCATTGGCAAAAGTTGAGGGAAATGTTGAATTTATTTTGGTTTATCCCCCTGAAGTTCCCTTACTGAATAATGATGATCCTCGTATTCGTCAAATCACCAGTCCCATCAGAGGAGAAGTGATACAAAGGATTACCGCTGTATCAAATGCGTCAGGAACTTATGTTTTATCCATTAATTGTGATGAATATTTGTACCCGAAAATAGAAGAGGTTGTTCTTGAATATTTTAGAATTTTTCCTAATAGCTATATGTTCAAACTTAGACAAAAATTTTATCCTTACGGTAGCCAAGAAAAACTATTAGAAGAATGGGAACCATTTACTAATTTAGAAGCCGTTCAAGTTAGAAGGGGAGAAGATCGACATTTAGAAACAACAGAAACTCTACAAGAAGTTCCTATTTCTCCTTTAGAAAATAAATTAAATTTGCTGTGTCTTATCAAAGATCGTAAAGATCATCATGGACCCCATCAAGAAAATTTTGACAAAAAAGTATGGAAAAATAGCTTAGTCCAAGAGTGCATTAATGATGTGGTTAAATTATTCACCCTTTTCGGACCATTCAAATATATTCCTTTTTGGTGTGCTGATCGACTGCTTGGTTTAGGAGTGCAAGCTAAATTGTACACGAAAGGCCTTGTCAAGAAAGGTGACATTATTGGACATATTTTACCCTTTCCTGAACAGTTTCGTACAGAAAGTAATCCTCCAGAATTCCAGTATAAGACCACCAACCGACGGTATGTTTTAGCTGAAGTTTTTTTGGTAAAACTATATCCTCAATATGGATATCTTTGGAACTTAGTTCTTGGTAGTCTCAGAAGGTTAGTGAGACTCAAACCTAGAAAAGAGACATTTTTAAAACTGATACCATTTTCTAATCAATCCTAAAAAAATTTCTAACGATTACGCATTAATGGGTCTACCTATAATTGCTAGAAAGTTGTAATCCAACAGAATTATCATTACTTAATGATAACAATCTTAAGAGTGAGTTAATTATGATATTAGGAAAATATAGATGTGATCCTTATCAATTTTGTTTTTCTAAGGTGAGCAAAGATTTCAGATTTTTCCTGGCTTTAAATACCTATCTGCTTTGCCCACCCCAAGGTTTATGGAGAGATGTTGAAACAATTATAATGAATCTAAGCCATGACTCAAACGACTTTTATCCCACCCTTTTTGATTAAGTAAAAGCCAAGATTGAATTAAATCTGGCCCGTGTAATTCACCCATTAAACCAGCACGAAGCGATCGCATTACTAATCCTTTTTTCACTTTAAAGGTTTTTGTCACTTGTTTGATGGTATCTTTAGCTTCGTCTTGTGTTAACTGAGAAGATTCAACAATCTTCTGCAAAACAGCTTGCAAAACTTCCCTAACCCCTTCTTGCTGCATTTGGGCTATAGCTTCTTCACTGTATTCTACAGTTTCACCAAACAATAAGACACTTTCTTTAGCTGCATCACTCAAACGGGTGAGACTAGGACCGATCAGGGTAGCCATTTGTTCTAACCAAGGGCGATCGCTATCTAAATTGAGAGAATAACCGGCTTCTTGCCAATAGGGAAGCAAAAGATCCACTAATTCATCCCCCGACATTTTGTGTAAATATTGACTATTAATCCAATCGAGTTTATCCCAATCAAATTTAGCCCCGGCCTTATTAACCCGTTCCAAACTAAACTTCTCAGCAGCTTCTGTCAAGGTGAAAATTTCTTCAGTGGAGTCTGGGGGAGTCCATCCCAAGAGGGTCATATAGTTAGCTAAAGCTTGGGGTAAAAAGCCCATTTTACGGAAGTCATCGATGGAAGTCACTCCATCTCGTTTGGACAATTTTCGTCCTTCCTGGTTCAAAATTAAGGGGGTATGGGCAAAGCTTGGAACGGTTGTCCCGAAAGCTTCGTATAAGAGAATTTGTTTAGCGGTGTTAGCAATATGATCTTCTCCTCGGATAACTTGGGTAATCTCCATATCCATGTCATCCACCACCACGGCCAAGTTATATAAAGGCTGACCAAAAGGTTGTTCTGGGTTATCAGCAATACGCGCGATCACCATATCTCCACCGAGATCACTTCCTTTCCAAGTAACTTGACCTCGGATGAGATCCTGCCAAACAATTTCGCGATCGTCATCGATCATAAAGCGGATGACTGGTTTTCTTCCTTCCGCTTCAAGAGCAAGACGTTGTTCTTCTGTGAGATGACGATGACGGTTATCATAACGAGGAGCTTGATTTTTGGCTTTTTGAGCCTCTCGCATCTCTTCTAATTCTTCTGGGGTACAATAACAACGATAGGCAAATCCTTTGTCCAGTAAGGTTTGAATGGCTTTACGATAGAGATCGAGGCGTTGGGTTTGAAAGAAGGGTCCTTCATCCCAACTCAAACCTAACCAGGCGAGACCTGATTTAATATTTTCTGTATATTCTGGACGCGATCGCTCTTGATCGGTATCTTCAACTCTGAGGATAAACTGGCCTTGGTTATGATGAGCAAATAACCAGTTAAAAACGGCGGTTCTGGCGGTTCCTATGTGTAAATTCCCTGTAGGACTAGGGGCGATCCGAACTCTGACTGTCACAAAATTTTCCCTGTAGTCAATATTATTTAGTTCAACTTATGATCATAATTGATTTTTGGTTAACTCATCAACTAATTATTTTCAAACCCCGTTGTTAACGACCGGGTTTTATCAGGGAATGTTTTGTGATTAAAAATAATGATAACTAATGGAAAATTGGCATGAGGAAAAACTTTCAATTGATAGTATTTTTTCTTGTTATAAAAGGTTTGAAAATGCAAAGAGATGTTAGTTCCAGAACAATCAGAGAGAGGGAGATAAAACCCTCTTTTAGCCGATTGTTCCCTTAATTTTTGCTTACTCTAATCATTTAGGCTCTTTCAACCAAAAATGGCAAAGATAAGCGATAGAATATCCATCCGAAAAATGTAGTAATCAAGGCTACACCACTAGCGATCCAAAACCCTGAGATATTAGCAATGTCTCCAGTGATTATCAAATCTCTTGTGGTTACTAATAGGGGAGTAACAGGATTAATTGCGACTAAAATTGCCCAGATACCCTCTCTAGGCTGAGGATAAATCACAGGAGTCACAAATATCCAGAACTTATTTACAAAACCGATTCCTCTATTAACGTCACCATAGAGACAAGCAAAAGGGCTTAAGATTAATCCGATACCAGTACCAAACATTAGCATATGGATAAAGGCAACCGGAGCTAAAATAATTGTCCAACTGACTGCTACTTTAAACCAGACAAACATGAAAACAATGGGAATTAGTTGAATGAGAAAATTAAATAAAATTTGTGCCAGTGTCGAGATTACAAAGGCTTCTGGAGGGACATTCAATTTCATCAACATCTGTTTGGCCTTTCGAGCGGCTCCCATGGTATTGTTAAAGCTTTGAATGAAGGTTTGCCAGAGAGTCATACTCAAAGCAACATAAACAGGGTAGGGGATGGGGGTTTCTCCTATATTCAAAACATTCGTTTTTCTGAGAACCGTTAAACCCAGAGCAGTGATTAAAGGAGGAAGGAAAATCCACAGGATGCCAAGTATAGACTGACGATATTGAGACTGAATATTTCGTTGAAATAGTTGCCACGCTAAATCACGAGAAGCCAGCAAATCGTACCACATTTCCTTGACTAACAGAAGTGGGTGCTTGACACGACTTTCCGGTTGATAAACCACTACAGGCAAGGATTTCTTATATTTATCTTGAGTTTTATGAGGGTTAGCTTGGCTCATGAATAGACACTGAATATTACTAAAGCATTGCAATAGTTTTATCATATAACTTGAGATTACGAGAAGATGTCAAGCTCATTGATGGCCTAAACTAAGAAACGGACTTCAAAATCGGAACCTATCGCTGAGGACGATCATGCTGAATAAAAGTGCTATTTTGTCAATTTTATTGATTTTTATCCCTTTATCTCTAGGATCTGAATATCTAGAATGGGGAGCAACCCTGACTTTCATTATGGCGGCCTTGGCTATTGTGCCTCTAGCTGCCTTGATGGGCCAAGCGACAGAAGAAATCGCTGTGGTGGTCGGTCCCAATTTAGGAGGGCTATTAAACGCGACCTTTGGCAATGCTACAGAATTAATTTTGGCATTAGTGGCTTTAAAGGAAGGTTTAATTGGTGTGGTCAAAGCAACCATTAGCGGCTCAATTATCGGTAATTTATTATTGGTGGTGGGCTTTTCTATGTTGTTGGGGGGACTTCGCTACAAAGAACAGGAATTTCAATCCGTGGCGGCCCGTATGAATGCCTCTTCTATGAATTTAGCTGTCATCGCTATTTTATTACCCACTGCGGTGCAATATACTTCTACTGGTATTGAAGAACAAACTTTACAAAATTTGTCGGTTGCTGTGGCTATTGTTTTAATTTTAGTTTACGGCTTAACTTTATTATTTTCTATGAAAACCCATGCTTATCTTTATGATGTTGGGGTAGCGGCCGAAGATGAAACGAAAAAAGAAGAAGGCGGTGATATTAATGTTAGTAAATGGGTGATAATTCTTTTGTTAGTGACTCTTGGGGTTGCGATAGAATCAGAATTATTGGTCAATTCTTTAGAACAAGCCACTTCCTCTTTGGGTTTAACTCCTTTATTTACTGGCGTGATTTTATTACCTATTGTTGGTAATGCGGCAGAACACGCAACGGCGGTTACTGTTGCTATGAAAAATAAAATGGATTTATCTATGTCGGTAGCGGTGGGTTCAAGTTTACAAATTGCTTTATTTGTTGCCCCAGTTTTAGTGATTGCTGGTTGGTTTTTAGGGCAACCGATGGATTTAGATTTTAATCCTTTTGAATTAGTGTCTGTAGCGGTGGCTGTGTTAATTACTAATTCTATTAGTTCTGATGGTCGTTCTAATTGGTTAGAAGGAACTTTATTATTAGCAACTTATATTGTCATTGGTTTTGCTTTCTATTTCCATCCTCTGGTAGATGGACTTTAAGCAACAATTACTTAAGCATTTAACTATTGGTTTAAGTGAATGTGGGGAGTGTTAGAAGGAAGATTTGATATTAGGTTTCATCTCCTAGCTGAACCCTTAAGTTTAGGGGTTATAGGGGATTGCCTTCTGCCTCTTCTCAACTTTAACGTTTATTTTTGTCCAGGTACTAATTACCTAATTTTTTGATGAAATAAAATTCATTATGACACAACTAAAAGCTTTAATTTTTGATGTAGATGGAACATTGGCTGAAACAGAAAGAGATGGCCACAGAATTGCTTTTAATCGTGCTTTTTCTGAGGCTGATTTAAATTGGTATTGGTCAGAAAATCTCTATGGTGAGTTATTAGAAATCTCTGGGGGTAAGGAAAGAATTAGACATTACATACAACAATATCACCCTAAAATCAAGGAGAGTTTAGAAACCTTAATACCTCAACTTCATCAAGCAAAAACAACTCATTATTGTGACTTATTATCATCAGGAGAAATTCAATTACGTCCAGGAGTAAAACGCTTAATTGAAGAAGCTTATAATCAAAAAATAAGATTAGCGATCGCAACTACTAGCGCATTACCCAATGCTTTAGCTTTATTGGAAAAACACTTAAATCCTCATTGGTTTGAAGTGATTGCGGCCGGGGATATTGTTGCTGATAAAAAACCATCTCCTGATATTTATAATTATGTCTTAGAAAAGATGGATTTAAACCCAGAAGAATGTTTAGTTTTTGAAGATTCTTTTCATGGCCTACAAGCTGCTGCTCAAGCTAATTTAAAAACAATAATTACTTTACATGATTACACAAAAAATCAAGATTTTTCTTTAGCTAGTTTAGTATTAAATAATTTAGGAGAACCCCATAATAATTTTACAGTTATTAGAGGTGACTTCCCAAACAAAGGTTATTTTGATCTAGAATTAGCAAAAGTTTTAACTTAGGAGGAAATGAAATGGGTTTTTATTCTGATGTTATTTTTCCTTATGGAATTGAAATGATGATGTCTGGTTCTCCTTTTTCTGAGTATAGAAAAGAATTATTAAAAGATGTTTCAGGAGAAGTTCTAGAAATTGGTTTTGGTACAGGATTAAATCTTGCTTATTATCCAGAAAGCGTAACAAAATTAACAGTTATCGATCCCAATCAAGGCATGAATCGTTATGCGAAAAAAAGGATTGAATCTAGTGTTATTCCTGTTGAAAATAAAGTGTTAGGAGGAGAAAATTTACCGATGGATGATAATAGTTTTGATGCTGTGGTTAGTACCTGGACATTGTGCAGTATTCCTAACATTGAAAAAGCGTTATCAGAAATTTATCGTGTTTTAAAACCCGGACAAAAATTCTATTTTATTGAACACGGATTAAGTGATGAAGCTACTATCCAAGTTTGGCAAAATCGTTTAACTCCCCTACAAAAAATTATTGCTGATGGTTGTCACTTAAATCGCAATATGAAGCAATTAATTGAAACTCAATTTAATCAAGTTGAGATCCAAGAATTTTATGCAGAGGATATGCCTAAAGTTTCAGGCTATATGTATCAAGGAGTTGCCACTAAAACAATCTGAAAATTAGAATTTCAACTAGGTTTAATGGTTTCAAATTCTGTTTAAGATTTCGCTTTTTGATAAGATTTATCTATTATTGCCCTCATCTGCAACCGTTTTAAAATAATACGCAGTGACAGCAGTTACCAAAGTCCCCAAAAAAGAATAGAGGGTTTTAGCGGTATCATCTACCAATGTGACAGCAGTTTGGACTTTTTCAAGTTCTATGGGAGTATTTGAATCTACAAGATAGTTAGAAAACTTAACAGTAGAAATCAAATGATAAACTATAGTAAAGATAAGGGTCGCCCACAAAGCAAGAGCTAAAATAGAGGCTATCCAATTATTTCTATTCCTAAGCCGAAAATCTGTATCATCATCTTTGCTGGACTCCGCTTGTGAATTATTAGACTTATCAGGATCATACTCCTCAGCAAATGATTCTAAATTTTCCGAGTCAGTTTTTCTTTTTTGTTCAGGTTTTTCGGATGGATCTGAAGTCATTCTAAACAATTATTTCTTGTGTTTTGCCGTCTGCTTCTAAAAGAATACGTCCTCTTTTCGATTTTTGTAATCCGGCATACAATTTCATAAAAGTTATCCCTTTTTGCACAACCTCCTCTTCTGTAAGATCCAATTCTTTGGCTACCTTTCTGATCAAAGCGGATGAGTTTTTGCCAGCAACGAATTCCATAGTAGTTTTATTTCCCATGATGACAAGGTTTTTCAAGTCTTAACTTTTACTATCTCATATCATTATAGCTAAGTCATGGTTAATCATGGTAAAACAAAAGAATTAAATTTATTATCTTTATCTAAATGGAACTAGAGGCAGAACTAAAAACAGCACTAAAAACTGTGAATGAAGCTATGCTTTCCAAAAATGGAAGGGGATTAAGTGATGCTGAGACTGTTCTATTTAAAGGTTCTTGGCAAGGTTTAACTTATGATGACATGGTAAAAGATACATCATACACAGCAAATTATTTTAAAGGTGATCTTGGCCATAAGTTCTGGGAAGACCTGTCAAATGCTTTAGGGGAGAAAGTCAGTAAGCGCAGTTTCAAGGGGGCGATTATAAGATTCCAAGCAACACTTAAACCTGATTCACCCCAAACAACTTTTGTACCTAAAAAGCAAAGACTCAGTATAAATCACTATGTTGAACACCCTATCCTGGAAACAATAGCTAAGAAAGAAATACTGAAACCTGGTTCTTTATTGAGAATTAAAGGCTCGCCTAAAATGGGTAAAACCACTTTCTTATCCCGTTTAATCAACTATGGACAGAACAAAGGATTAAGAGGCATTAATATATCTATGAGCTTAGCAGAAAAAGATGATTTTAGCTCCTTAGATAATTTTTTGCAATTTTTTTGTATTAGTGTTGCCCAGATGTTAGGATTAGAAGAAAAATTTAAAGAATATAAATGGGAAAAACATCCAGGGAATAGTAAGCTCAAAGCAACGAGTTTTTTTGAAAAGTATGTATTATCTGATGATGAAGCACCTTTAATATTAGGATTAGATGAATTAGATAAATTATTTGAGCCTGAATATGCAGAAGTAGCAGGGGGTTTTTTGACTATGCTTAGAAGTTGGCATGAAACAGCAAACATTAATCCAACTTGGGGTAAGTTAAGGTTAGTGTTAGCCCATGTTGGGGACTATACCGATTTAGATATTAATCAATCTCCATTTAACATAGGGATACATCTTAAATTAAAAGAGTTTAATGATTTACAAATAAATAAACTTGCTCAACAATATCAACTAAAACTAGAGGCAGATGATATTAATAAACTCAAAGCTTTAACAGGTGGTCATCCCTATTTATTTGAGTTAACTTTTCAAAAAATTTCAACTAATGCAGAAAGTCTCAATAATATTCTCGATAAAGCATCTACCGAATGGGAAATTTATAGTCAATTTTTACGACAACAGTTCTCTATCTTAAGAAGAGAAAATAATCAAGACTTATATGAAGCATTTCAAGAAAATCTCAACAAACCAGAGTCAAAAGAATTGAGCTTTGATGAGATAAATAAATTAGAAGATTTAGGCTTTATCAAACGTAAAAATGGCAAAATAGAGCCACGATGTCAATTATATCGTTTATACTTTGAGAAGAATCTCAAGGAAAGACAATGAATATAGAATTTAATCCTCCCTCAACCAATAATAAGAGGTATTCCTTTAGAACAAAGATTTAGTAGTGGTGATCGCCGTTTATTTACTAATCAAGAAAACTCCTATGCTGCTCAAGGAATAGAAGCATTTAAGGAAGGAAAATATGAGCAAGCTTATCAAAACTTTACCCACGCAGTCAAGAAAGTACGTAATGATCCAGAAGTTCAAATTTATCTTAATAATTCCCAAGCGAGAAAATCGGGAAATCCCTTCATTTTAGCTGCTGTTGTTCCAGTAGATAAAAAACAAACCAACGCCCTAGAAATGTTACGGGGAGTTGCACAAGCACAAACTCAATATAATGAACAACAGAATAATAATAGTAGACTATTAGAAATTATCATTGTTAATGATAGTAATGATAAGAATTATGCTCAACAAGTTGCTCAAAAAATTGTCAGTAACACTGATATTTTGGGAGTCATTGGTCACAATTCTAGTGATGCTACTGCTGCGGGTTTAGAAGAATATGAAGCAGCAGGAATACCGATGATTTCTCCTACTAGCACCAGTACCAGTTTATCCGGTAATGTCTTTTTTAGAACAGTGCCACCTGATGAAGAATCAGGACAATTCTTAGCTAGATATGCTATCAAAGAGGATATGGGTAAAGTTGTTATTTTTTATACATCAACTAGCGATTATAGTAAAAGTATTAAACAGGCTTTTGTTGATGGTTTTACAGGGGTCGATTCACCAACAGTTTTAGATATGAATATGCCTAATTTTAATGCAAAAGAAATACTGGATACACTACAAAATGAAGTAGATGCTTTTGTTTTATTTCCTAATGCTGATGACAAGATTATTGATCTTTCGTTACAAATTGCTGATGCTAATGCTAATTTATCAAAACCTAAACAACTATTAGGAGGTGATGCTTTATATAACTTTAAAACCTTACAATCAAATCAAGGGAGAGTAGCAGGTTTAGTATTAGCAGTCCCTTGGTTTACTAAGCAAACTTATCTTTACACAAATTTAGCAAGAGAACGATGGGGAGGACGAGTCAGTTGGCGTACAGCAACCAGTTATGATGCAACCAAAGCGTTTATTAAAGCATTATCTGGAAATGCCACAAGGAATAGTGTGTTAAGTAATTTAGAACGAACTAATTTATCTGGCTTAGAAACATCAGGAGAACCCTTACAATTTCTCAAAAGTGGTGATCGCAATACCGCTCCCTTATTAGTAAGAGTAATTCCGAAAAGTAGTAATTTTTCTGAATACGATTTTGAAATTATCGAAGATAAATGAGTCATAAAATTATCTATAGTTACTTATTACCTAAAAAAAGAGCATTATAAATTATTGATCGCTATGTAGATATAATACCTATTATGGTAAGAGGGAATTGTTATCAGTTTAAAAATTAAGCTATCATTAAGCAAAAATAAGTAAAATTACAAGTTAACTTACGATTATTCATGAATAACACCTTAAAAATAATTTTCGCTACCTTAAGCACTATTGGAACTCTAACTATTATTATTGTCCTTTGGGAATTAGCACTTAAACCCCTTATTATTACTGATAATAACCGTCTTCCTGACCCCACTCCTACCCTATCTCCCTCCCCAACACCAACTTCGTCTCCTACTAACCCTAATTTAACAGGTATTCCCTTAGAACAAAGATTTAGTAGTGGCGATCGCCGTTTATTTACTAATCAAGTAAATTTCAATTCTGATCGAGGTATAGAAGCATTTAAGGCAGGAAACTATGAGGAAGCTTATCAACAGTTTAGACAAGCAATCAATACTGCACCAAGTGATCCAGAAGTTCAAATTTATCTTAATAATTCCCAAGCAAGAAAATCAGGAAACCCCTTCATTTTAGCTGCTGTTGTTCCCGTAGATACAAAACAAACCAACGCCCTAGAAATGTTACGGGGAGTTGCACAAGCACAAACTCAATTTAATCAACAAGGTATCAATGGGAGACTATTAGAAATCATCATTGTTAATGATAGTAATGATAAAAAATATGCTCAACAAGTTGCCAATAAAATTGTCAATAATAATGATATTTTAGGAGTTATTGGTCATAATTCTAGTGGTGCCAGTGCCGAAGGTTTAAAAGAGTATGAAACAGCAGGAATAGCTATGATTTCTCCTACTAGCACCAGTACCAGTTTATCTGGTAATGTCTTTTTTAGAACAGTGCCATCAGATGGAAAGTCAGGACAATTTTTAGCTAGATATGCTGTCAGAAATAATATGAGCAGGGTAGCTGTTTTTTACACTTCTACCAGCAATTATAGTCAAAGTCTTAAGCAAGCTTTTGTTAATGGGTTTCAATTGTTAGGTTCAACAGAAGTTTTAGATATGAGTGATCCTAGTTTTGATCCTAAAAACACAGTAAGAGCATTACAAAATCAAGTGGATGGTTTTGTTATATTTCCTAATACTAATAATAAGATTATTAATCTTTCTTTACAGGTTGCTGAGGCTAATGCTAGTTTAACAAACCCTAAAAAACTATTGGGAGGTGATGCGTTATATAACCCTGCTACGTTACAATTAAGTCGAGGGGGCGTAAACGGTTTAGTATTAGCAGTTCCTTGGTTTGCTCAACCTACTTATCCTTATACAAACTTAGCAGCAAAACGATGGGGAGGGCGAGTCAGTTGGCGCACAGCAACCAGTTATGATGCAACCAAAGCTTTTACAAAAGCATTATCTGAAAATGCTACTAGAAATAGCGTCTTAACTAAGTTACAACAAACCAATTTATCTCCCTCTGAAACGTCAGGAGATCCCCTACAATTTCTCAAAAGTGGCGATCGCAATACAGATCCTTTATTAGTGAGAGTAATTCAGAAAAGTAGTAATTTTTCTGAATACGATTTTGAAATTATCAAAGATTAATTAGTTATGAAACCATCTATACTTAGTTATCCTCTCAGTTTTTTCATCTTTTTTGGTATAACATTAATCAGTTGTTCTTCTCCTCTAGGAAAAACAACACAAGTCACCCAAGAAATTAGTCAAATATCTTCTTTAAAATTACCAGAATTTGCTCCAAAATATCGCAATCAATGGACAGAAGAACTAGAGAAAAACTTTCAAAAAAGATCATTAGAAGTTATTGATAAATTTGCAGATATAGAAAGTTACGGTAATGGCTATAGTGAAAACGAAAAACGCTCTTATCCTAGAGCAATGTTTGATTTTTTAGCAGGAAATGAAGACAAAGCGATCGCATTTTTACAACAAGAAGATCCACAAGCTGAAAAACATCAACACACCGATGGTATTGATTACTACTATTCTTTTACTTTAAAAGGACAAATTCGTAAGTATTTTTTATATGGAAAATTTCTTGATCCTGACTATAAAAAAAGGATGTTTGAAGGGGCAAAAAAATGGACACAAGAAGATCCTTTAATCCGTCCTCACCCTGTTTATGGGTTAGGAGATGGTAGTGGTAGAGACTGGGATATTAGTCGTCGAGGAAGATGGGTTGATGGACGAAATACAGATAATTTAAGGGCAATGAGAGAAACATCTGTTTACTTAATGGCCGAAGAAACGGGTAACGAAAAAACACGCTTAATTTATAAAGAGAAAATCCAGCGATATGTATGGGCATTATATCATATTGGTATGGGAGAATGGGACTCAGAAGTATATCATGGACACACTTTTGCTCCCTATCTAAATCTTTATGATTTTGCCAAAGATCCCGAGTCAAATTGTTAGCAAAAGCGGCCTTAGATTGGATGTCTATAGCTGCTGGAATTAAATATTATCGAGGAGGTTGGGGAGGACCAGTGAAACGAGACTACGGAGGAGGAAATGTGGCTTTAGGTTCCGATGCTTCACAGACTTTTTGGTTATATTTTGGAGACACTCCCTTACCTAATAATTATCCTGAGACTGATAGTTTATTTCTGATTACCAGTTCCTATCGTCCCCCATTAGCTGCTGTAGCGTTAGCCCATAAAAAGTTTAAGAAACCTCTGGAAATTTTCAGCACTAAACCTTTATATGAAAATTGGGAACCTGGCAATTCTGATGAACCTAGCTACTGGGAAACTCAGTTTTTTAGTCATAATTATCAAATGGGTAGTTTGGTTGCAAAATTTGCTGATGGGGATGTTGCCCCGTTTAAATTAATGGCTTATAATTCCCAAAGAGGAGTTGATTATTTTGTGGCTAATACGGGTAAAAATTTGGTGAGAAGAGGAAAAAAAAGAGGATATCAAATAGGGCAATATCGTAACCTTTTAATACTTTACAATAGTCAAACAAAAGATAAATCTCCTATATTTTTAGATTACAAAGAAAGAAAATTACAAGTTAAAGCAGGGGGATATGAGTTGAAAACTCAAGTTAGTGATGAGAGAAAAGTAGTGGTTTCTCCCTAATTTTAACTATAAGCATTCAACCGTCAGTGTGTTGGATTGTTTCTGATTTATAATTCAATAACCAGAGTAAAATAGGTGATATAATGGCACAAGCAAGGATAATTAAGCCAATCACTTCTAAGCCTTGTGAAAAGTCAGTGTTCATAAAATTACCTCCGAATGCTTTAAAATGATCCTTAAGTATTGATACTTAAGATAACTGTTTATTGTGACTCTAAGACAGGATATAATCGTATTGACAATAGGTTTGAGTGAAAATAAATAGGGAATAGAAAAATGTCAAAGATATATTTTTGTCCTGCTATAATTCTAGGATAATTAAACTACAATAAATTTGTTATAGTCTTCTCTCAAAATCTTAACAAATATTCTTAATAATGATTATTTATGTAAAATAATATATAGTTTATTTAAGTTTTGAAGCACAAGTAATAACAGAATTAACTTAGCTAGATTCTTTATTTTTCTAATTGTCCATAGTCTTTTGTTATAATCAGAGCCGTAAATGTGCCATAATCCTAAAGTATTGATGGGTCTCTGGCAAATGTCTTTAGCGAATAATAAGTTATGGAAACAGTGGCAAAAGAAAAATTCAACACGGGCCTTAAATGGATAGCTTCTTCAACAATGCTGTTAGTTATCAGTACTGGTGGCTGGTTGGGTTATGACTCGATGCGGAATCGAGCATTAGAGCCACTAGCTGTCCAATCTTTTACGGTGAAGAAAGATACTGTTGAAAATTTGATTAATGAGAGCGGCATTGTTGAATTAGCCAATCAACAAACTCTCAAATCCCCAGTTGATGGAGGAGGTATAGTAGAGCGGGTACTGGTGCAAGTAGGTGAGAGGGTAGAATCTGGTCAAATATTGGTTATGCTGAGAGACCCAGAACAGCAAACTGCTCTGGCTCAACAGCAGTTAGAGATTCAAAAACAAGAACTACAACTTGAGCGTAATCGGGAGAAAACTATTGAAGCCTCCCGTAAGCTAACAGTAGCTCGACAAGAAGTCGAAGGACTTTCTGTCAAACAAATAGAGATTCAAAAACAAGAACTCCAACTCAAACGTAATGGCGAGAAAGTTATTGAATATACAAAAAAACTAAATGCTGCTCAAGAAGAACTCCAAGAACTTGAGACTTTACTGGAAAAAGGTTTCATTCCAGACAATGAATTTCAACAGCAGAAAGACCGAGTTCTCGTCGCTCAATCTCAATTACGGGATGCTGAATTAGCGGTTGAACTTGCTACCCTCGAATTCCAGAGTCTTCAGAACCAAAGACAAAGTAAACAGCGAGAACTCTCAAAGCAAGTCCTGATTGCTCAAGCTCAATTTCAGGACGCTCAATCAGAAGTAAACACCAATACTCGAGAATTGAAACGCCTTCAACTCGAGAAGCAGAAATTTGAACAGAAAATCCAGGACAATTTTATTAGGGCCAGCTTTACTGGAAAAGTGCTTGAAATTAACATCAAGGCTGGAGATGTGGTTAGGCTAGGCGAACCTCTATTAACTTTGGGTGATACCTCACAAGAGCTAGTGACACTCGAACTCTTTCCTCTCGATGCCAATCAAGTACAAGTTAACCAGCCAGTCCGCATTAGTCCTATAAGTCCCCAAGCCAAAAGTTACACTGGGCGAGTACAAACTATATCAAAGGTAGCCACTAATTTAAATAAGAATAACTCTAACGCCACTGTGACAGCAACGGTGGAACTGGACAAACCCAGCAAGGTTCTAATTCCCGGTAGCAGGGTGGATGCCGAGATTGTTTTAGCTGCGCGCAAAAATGCAGTAGTTTTGAACCGAGACTTAATTCAAGGCTCTGGAGCTAATGCTTTTGTGTGGGTGCAGGACGCTCAAGGTAAAGCTCAGAAGCAGCCAGTCAGTCTAGGACTAGAGGGCTTAATAAAGGTAGAGGTGACTTCCGGTCTGGACATCGGAGAACAGGTCATTGTCCCCTCGCCTGATTCCTCTCTAAAGCCAGGAATGCCTCTAAAAGTAGTTAGTGATAAGTGAGGATTATCAGGTTTCGTTGATTTTGATATTCCATCTATCCAATGTGATGCCAAGGGTTTGCTCAAGCCTTGTTAACGCATTTAGATAGTCAATCATGGCATTAAGTTCTCTATTTTTTGCTTGTACCAAGTCATTCTCGAATCTCAAAACATCAATCAGTCGAACCCCTCTGACTCCCAATCTTAGTTTCTCTTGTTCGTTTTCCAGTTGTTGCTCAGACAACTCTCTAGCATTCTTCGCGAGTTCTATTTGCTGAGAATTAAATTTAACGTCTCTAATTCTGTTGTTAAGCTCAATTTTCAGGCTTTCACGTGCTTCGTTTAGACTGTTATTTGTTTGCTCAAGGTTGACTTGACTTCGCTCCACTGACTGTTCCAGGGAAAGATTACCAAATTCACGGCTCACTCTTATTCCGGCTCTGACATCTGTTTGATTATCATCTATATCTCTCCTAGTGGTTAAGCCATAACTTACCTGTAAATCCAAGTCCCAACGTTTTTCATTTTCTGCCAACAATAGGTTAAATTTTGCTATTTGTAATTCTTTTAAAGATTGCAAATACTCTGGGTTATTGGCAAAAGCTAACTGAGTAAGTTTATCTCTGTCCAGAGTAATTGATTCTACTCCATCCTCAATATCTGTAGCTACAAGTTGTAGGTTTTTTTCAATATCAAGAATATCAATGATATCTAAACGAGCTTGAGCTAGTCTATTTTGAGCCTCTAAGACACGAACCTCTCGATTAGCAACATCTGTTTTGCTTTGGACCAGTTCAATTGGCGCACGTCTGCCAGCATCAATCAATACCTGGATAATCTCTAGTTGCCTTTTAGCATTATTAAGGGCAAGTTCCTGAATTTTCACTTGTTCCTGAGCTTGGAGTAAACTCAAGTATGTTTCAATGGTATCGGTAATAGTATCAATTAGGGTTGATTTTAAGGCAAAAATATTGACCCCTTCTTCAAGTCTGGCAACCTCAATGGGAACTCGATTGATTTCTGTTCCAAATCCCCTTAATAAGGGTTGGTCAAAAGTTACTCGAAAATCTAAATTGTTTATTCCTATCCCTTCGTCTAGACTCTCGGAGGTTATTTCCAGGGTGCCACCGATAGGGGTTTTGACCTCTAAATTTCCAGAGAGACTCAATTCTTGCGTATCTCGCTCTAATCTTTGATTAAATCCAAAAAATAGTTCGGGAATGAAATTAGGAACAAATACATCTTCAGCTACGGCCAATTCCTGTCTGTCAATTATTCTCTGAAGGTAGCTATTTTTAATAGTTCTGTTATTTTGCAGGGCCAGGTTAACAGCATCCGCAAGTGTTAAATTTACTTTCTGCTGGGTTGGTTGCTCTATGGTTTCAATTTCCTGCTCAGTTGGCTGGGAATCAATCTGCATTATAAGATTACTTTGAACTGGTTGAATAAAAATCAAAGAAACAGTACAAAACATTCCTGAAGTTGCCGACAGGAGAACTATAATTATCCTAAATAGATTGTATGGAAATACCATAGTAGTAAAATTTTAGCAAAATGAGCTTTCTAAATAGATTGTATGGAAATACCATCAAACTAATGATAAATGATAAATGTTAAATGATAAATGAAATGACCAATCAAGACAAATCTTTAGTTATCCGTCTGGAGAATATAGAAAAAGTCTATGGAAGTGGCAATACAAAAGTCCATGCTCTTTCTAAGATTAACCTAATAGTAGAAAAGGGCGAATATTGCTCAATTATGGGTCCTTCGGGATCAGGAAAGTCCACAACTATGAACCTGATTGGTTGTCTTGATAGACCAACTTCAGGACGCTATTATCTGGATAATGTCGATGTCTCTGCGTTACCAGAGGTAGAGTTAGCCAAGATCCGCAATCTCAAAATTGGCTTTGTTTTTCAGCAATTTCACTTGTTGGCCCACATGTCGGCACTAGAAAATGTAATGTTACCAATGATTTTTGCCGGGGTACCCAAAAAGCAAAGACGCGATCGCGCCGCAGAAGCCTTGAAGCGAGTTGGTTTGGCTAATCGAATGCAGAACAAACCAAATCAATTATCTGGAGGGCAACAGCAACGAGTGGCCATCGCTCGTGCCATTGTTAACCAACCGGTTCTTTTGTTAGCGGACGAACCCACTGGCGCACTCGACTCTCGTACCACGAACGAGGTTATGGAACTTTTTGACGAACTCAATAGTAATGGCATTACTGTGGTGATGGTAACCCATGAGATAGAAGTAGCACGTCTAACCCAGCGCATCGTTTGGTTTCAGGATGGGGAAGTGCTGCATTCCCATCTCACTCCAGAGGCCATGGTTGACATAGCTGTTGGTGCTTCTTAAAACCTAGACAAACAACATCTAAGATCGCAGTGCTTTAACTGGATCTAGCTTAGTAGCTTGAACGGCAGGAAAGAAAACACTTCCTAATCCCACTGTTAAGGATGATCCTAAGGCCAAAGCAGCAGTCTCTAGTTGAAATTCATAGGGCAACTCAAACCGATGGGCTATGATAATTGTTGCTCCATGCACAGTGGTGATGGCCACTGTTCCCCCAATTAAACTGAGCATGATTGCTTCCAGGATAAAGATCAGCGCAATTTCTGTCTGAGTTGCTCCTATAGCTCGCAAAAGTCCAATTTCTTGAGTGCGCTCAGCCACTGAAGCGAGGGTAATATTGGCAACACCAACACCACCAACCAACAGGGTGATTATCCCCAAGAGTAGCAGACCTCGGGAAACAAATGTCAGTGTTTCCCTTTGCTCCAAGATATCGTTCATATTGTTGTTAGACCAAAACCTTCCACCAGGATAGCGTTGCAATAATAGTTCCTTGGCCTGTTTTTCCAGGTATTTGATATCTTCGATGTTGTTGGGACGTAACTGTATTGTTCCAATCTCGGAACTACCTGTCAAAACTCTGGATATGGACATCGAGACCAATATCTCACCCCTTGGTTGGTCATCTGCTGATCTAAGTTTGGTTTCTACCACCCCAATTACGATATAGGGCTTGTCTGCTGCATAAACGCGCTTACCGATAGGGTTTTGTCCCTGAAAAAGTTGCTTTGCCAAAAATTCATCGATAACGACTGACGGCTGATAGTTGGCAAAATCATCAGCATTAAAGAAACGCCCTTGTAGAACTGACTCTCCCTTAGTTAATAGGTAGTCTTGGGAAACCCCAACGAGAGAAAGCCTTGCCCGCCTATCTTGGAAGATAACTTGACCCCTAGAGAACCAATTATCGGCACTAATGGCTTGTAAACCTGTCATCCTCTGTTTTAAAAATTCCATATCATCTAGCTGAAGTTTTCTCCCATCATTGAGCCGAAATTGGATAAGCAACTGAGGAGCTTCTCGCTCGGCCAGTTGCTGTTCCATGACAGATCGAGAAATGCTACCTATGTTTAGAGTCGCACTGACTGAAGCTACCCCCATAAACACACCTAGCATTGTCAGAACAGAACGCAAGGGGTTACTTCGTAAAGAGTTATAAGTTAGAGCTAGTAAGTCAAGGGATGAGATACTCATTTGATGAAAATTTTTTGATAATTAACTAATGTTTTGAAATTTTAACGATTAAAACAACTAATAAACTCTCGAAATACCCAACCAAAGGCCCCACTTTGGCCTTGAGAAGATCGTCTCACTAAAGCCCAAGGACGGCCTTGAGAGTCATAATTAATTTTAATAATATAAACTTCCACACCATTTTTTAATGTACCAACAATTCTACCATTGGGGGTTTCCCGAACATTAAGAGGGGTTCCAGTGGGATCGGTGACTTTACAAACTTGTTCAGCTTTGGCAATCTTAAATAAGGGCTGCCAGAGAAATAATAGGAAGCAAAATAATAGCATTTTAGATGGTTTCAACATGATTCTAACTAGCTTTTACTATTAAGTTTTTAGTTTAAAAATAAAATTTTGTCCACTGTTAATTTTAGATTAGGGGAAGTCTGAGAAACAAGAATTTGATTATTCTTCAGCAATTAAAAATAAAGAATTAATAATTACCTCTTCTTTCAAGAAGGAGATTGGCTAAAAGGAAATTTTTTTGATTTATCTCCTTGAAAGGGGAGGCTTTAAAGATTAATTATTCGGTAAAGGACTAGCAGGAGTCATAAATATTAATTATCAATTCGCCAGTTAATAAATACAATTTGTGTTATCATCGTATTCTAGATAGTTCTGAAAAGTTAAGTTAACAGAATTTTTTATCTTTCTTCCTCCAAAATGGATATACCTTTGATTATAACATAATCAATCAAAAAAACATTTAAAATACTCAAGGTAAGAAAATGTCAAAACCCAAAAAAGTAGTGGTTGTGGGTGCCGGTTGGGCAGGTTTAGGGGCAACCTATCACTTAGCAAAACAAGGTTATGATGTCACTTTATTAGAAGCATCTCCTTATCCTGGGGGTTTAGTTGCTGGCTGGAAAACTGAGGATGGCAAATCTATAGAAGCAGGAATTCATGGGTTTTGGTATCCTTATCAAAACATATTTCAATTAGTCAAAGAACTAGAGTTAAATCCCTTTACAAATTGGACTCGTTCCTCCCAATATTCCCCAGCCGGTTTAGAGGTAGAATCTCCTATTTTTCAAGATGAACCTCTTTTACCTACCCCATTAGGAACTTTTCTTTATACTAAGTTTAAACGGCTACCTTTCAGCGATCGCTTATCGGCTTTACCTTTACTTTATAGCTTGATTGATTTTGATAATTCCCCTGAAGCTTGGAAACGCTATGATAAAGTAACAGCTAGGGAGTTATTTAAGCAATTTGGGGTTTCTTCTCGCCTTTATAAAGATGCTTTTGAACCGATGTTATTAGTGGGTTTATTTGCTCCTGGAGAACAATGTAGTGCAGCAGCAACTCTAGGAATGCTTTATTATTTTATCTTAGCTCATCAACCTGATTTTGATGTAGTTTGGTGTCGAGGAACTGTAGGAGAAATGATCTTTAAACCTTGGGTAGATAAGATAGAAAGTTTGGGTGGTAAAATTTTAACTAATAAGCGAGTGACTGATGTTATTGTTAATAATCAAGGGATAGCTAAAGGGGTTAGCTGTGATAACGAAATTTTTGATGCCGATGCTGTTATTTTAGGAGTCAGTATTAGTGGGATTAAAAAAATAGTTACTCAAAGTAAAGTCTTAAATCAATACCCAGAATTTTCTAATCTATCTAATTTAGGGGCAATTGATGTTTTAGCAACCCGTTTATGGTTTGATAAAAAAGTTAATATTCCCCTCCCTTCTAATGCTTGTTTTGGCTTTGATAAAACCACAGGATGGACATTTTTTGATCTCAATAATCTTCATGATGAATATAAAGATTTACCTGGAACTGTTATCGAGGCAGATTTTTACCACGCTAATCAATTATTAACCATGAATGATGAACAAATTATTAAAAAAGTTCATCAAGATTTAACTACTTGTGTTCCAGGCTTTGCTAATGCTAATATAATGGATAGTCGTGTGATTAAAGTCCGTCAAGGAGTCACCCATTTTGCCCCTGGTAGCTATCAATATTTACTCCCAGCAAAATCTCCTATCGCTAATTTATATTTGAGTGGAGATTGGGTGATTACTAATCATGGTTCTTGGTCACAGGAAAAAGCTTACGTCACTGGATTAGAAGCTGCTAATTTAGTTATAGAAAAATTAGGAGGAAATCCTGCTAAGATTATTCCTGTAGAACCCGACGAACCCCATATCAAGTTAGGGAGAGTAATTAACCAAAATTTGCGTGAATTTGTTAATAATTTAATTCCCCAGTTTTGGTTACCCTAAATCAATAAAATCAGAGGTTAATTATGTTTGGAAGACAACCCAAAGAAGATCAATCTCCAGAAAATATGGAGATTCCTGATATTATGTTTCCTTCAGAATCTGAATTAGAAGAAACTGCTGAAGATGATACAGAATTAAGCAAAATCACCAATAGAAAGCAATTATCAGTTACTACAGAAAATCCTGAAATTGTTACTATTGTTGAAAAAATTAGTGGGATTGTTTCTCCTTATTTTATCGTAGTTGTAGGACTGATTTTATCTGATGATAACTTCCTGTTAGGAATTCTCTTAATTGCTATTGGCATACTCTCTTTGTTGAGGATTTCCTTGACCGATATTGTCGAATTTTTCTTAGACATTAAAGAGGGATTAACCTCAGATGAATAAAAAACATTTTGGAAATTATCATTCCAAGATAAACAGTAATCTTATTCTGTTCAATTACTCAGAAAAAACTGCCCCTCTTTCCATGAGGTTTGTTTTCATTTCTGTCGTCATGCCTTCATTATTACCGAATTTAGCACCTTTAACTAACGCACCACTTAAATTGGTTTGACTTAAGTTAACATCCTGTAAATTTGCCCCTCTTAAATCAGCACCAATCAAATTGGCTAAGGCCAGACTACTACGATAAAAATCGGCTTGCTGTAAGTTGGCATTACCTAAATAAGCCCCACTCAAATCGGCCCCACTAAACCTACTATAGCCTAACATTGCCTCACTCAAATCGGCATCGGTCAAGTTTGCACCCCGAAAATTACTGTGAGTTAAATTAGCCCCACTTAACTCAATCCCACTTAATTCAGTGGCTAAAAAATTGCCTCCTGCTAAATCAGTTTGAGAGTTTAACTGTGCAATTCCCAGTAATTCTAATAAATCGTTATGTTTAATCTCATAAAGCTTATCAATTAATTGATGTAACTCAGTCAATTGTTGCGGTTCAATATTAGTGATTGGACTATCTATTTTTTTGACTTCTTCTGATAAATTAGAGGTTAATTGAATCAGAGAAATTTCAGGAGATAATCTTTCTTTCCACAAAAATTGAGCCAGTTTTCTCTCTAAAATACTGTGTTTATTGGGGTGGATATCGTGTCGCCATAACCCTGTTACATCGGTAATGGAGACATCTGCTAAATTAATTGTATAAGAGACAGTAACAACAGCAGATTCATCCCTAATTTGAATGGTTGCTAAAGGAGATGAATGATCAATTTTAACGGTAGATTGTCCCGTTTGGGCTATTAAATGCCAGACAACGGTGTGATCATAAGATTCTATTAACTTAAAGGGAATATCACTATTTAACTGCGATTTGATGATTTTTCCTTGTTGTACCTCGAGGTTAAGTTTACCTCCTTTGATACCAAACTTTATTTGACCATCTAGTAATGACTTTTCCTGTTCATTGAAACGGCAATTTAAGTCTAGGGTAAACTCCCCCCAAGATGTGACTGATGGTTTTGCTAAGACTTGTAAAAAAACGCATCTACCATAAGGATTATACGCAGTTTGGAGGTGGAGGGATGGAGAGGACTCTGACATAGTAAAATAATAATCAATTCCTACTTAAAATCATAGCACTAAATAGTAGTAAAAATATTATAAATTATCAATTGTTAACTATTATTTATAGTCTTTTCCAATAGACTTGATTATTATCTTGTTGGCAGTTCCATCGTAATAAACTAGCATATTGCCCAGGAGAAATTCCTGGTAAACCTATGGCTTTTCTAGGAGATTCTGTCCCTAAAGCGATGGCATTTCCTAGAGGACATAATTGCCATTTAACTAAATTTCTAACCCCAACTAATAAGGGAAATGTTGTTCCTGCTAATGTCCCATTAGCTAGTCTAGCAGTGCCTTTTTTGACTTGGATTTGTCGATCATCCCAAGGATAAACCCCATCCCCTAAACCGATGGGTGCTAAGGCATCACTTACTAAGAAAACACCTTGTTCATAAAAACTACTTCTTAATAATAATTCGATCATCGTTGGACAAACATGATTTCCATCAGCAATTAAGCCACAATAAACATTATTGTTAATCATTGCTTCCCCTAATAATCCAGGTTTCCGATGATGTAAAGTAGGCATAGCATTGAAGGCATGAGTTACCATTGATGCACCCCTTTCAAAGGCTTTTTTGGCTTGTTTGGCATTGGCTTGGGAATGACCTAAACTAGCAATAATTCCCTGTGAAGATAAATAAGGAATCACTTCATCAGTTAGGTCTAATTCTGGAGCTAGGGTAATAATTTTAACTATGGATTCATGTCCTTCTAATAACCATTCTATTGCTTCTACGGAAGGAGTTAAAAGATATTGAGCAGGATGCGCTCCTTTTTTTTCATGGTTTAAAAAAGGTCCTTCTAAATGAACACCTAAAACTCTAGCAGTTTCCATATTTTCTTCCTCTTGTACCTTCATAAACCGCTCAAAAATTGAGAGCGATCTCTGTACATTTTCTACAGAAGTTGTTACTAAAGTAGGCAAAAAACCATCAATACCTTCCTGCCATAAAAATTCACAAATTTGGTGCAATTTGGGTAGGTGTTGTTCTTGGATGTCTGTGAAGGCTAATCCTAAACCTCCATTAATTTGTAAATCAACCCCTCCCAAGGAAATCCAGTCACCTTGGGCATCGTATATTTTATCCCGCTGTTGAGTTGAATTAATTGCTCCCATTGAGCGGATATCTTCAATCAATCCTTGCTCGTTGATCAAGATTTTTTGTTGCTCTTGATATCCGTGAATTTTAGCGTTAATAATGGTAATATCTTTTAACATTTTGCCTTCAAAATAATGGTTAGCTTTCTTGACATTTGACCAAAATCATGAAACAACATTTTGTATAATGGAAATATATTGAGTCTAAATAGGTAAATGTTATATTCCCAATATTAAGTAATTTCTATTAAGATGATAGCATGAAATGGAAGTTTATTTTACTATTAAATTCTGATGAGTTCTTCGTCTCCCCCAATCGGTATTATCATGGGTAGTGATTCGGACTTGCCCACAATGGAAAAAGCGATCGCTGTTTGCCAAAGGTTTGAAGTGGGTTGGGAAGTGGCCATTGTGTCAGCACATAGAACGCCGCAACGTATGGTTAACTACGCTCAAACCGCCCATGAACGAGGATTAAAAGTGATTATTGCGGGGGCTGGAGGTGCGGCACATCTTCCAGGAATGGTGGCTTCTTTGACCCCATTACCTGTCATTGGGGTTCCGGTTGCCACTCGTCACCTACAGGGCGTAGATTCTCTCTATTCCATTGTACAGATGCCGAGAGGCATTCCCGTTGCTACGGTAGCTATTGATAACGCCCAAAATGCAGGACTATTAGCCATTCAAATGTTAGCTGCTCACGATACTATTTTGTTGAAAAAAGTACAAAAATATCGACAAGAATTAGAACAAATGGTGTTAGATAAACAAGAAAATCTAGAAAAATTAGGTTATGAAGCTTATTTGAAACAGATGTCAACTTGATAGCAGTACGGATTATGATTAGGAGGTACTAATAAGTAGATAAAAGTATAGTTAAACCTCTTCATATCTTAATCAATCTTGCTAAAATGACATTATAACACTAGACTAGAAGTATCAAGATTGTTTATCCTAGAGTTGGTGTTTATTTTAGGTTCAAAATAATGGATAAGGAAACAATCCAGGAACAGGTCAAATTGATTGAAGGTAAACGAGGATTTTTAGTGGAACTTTTGGAAAAACCAGATTTAGGAATCTTACGAGTCGATGTTAAACAAGCTCTTGAAGAACTCGACGAACTGATTGAGGAATTTGAAGAAACTTTTCCTAATAATTCTTAATCAGAGAAACTAACAATTTTCTTTTATATTTTTCTTGTCCCTAAAAGCAACATTTTTTATATTATTTATGTTGCCTTTAGGTTTTTTCTTTCAGCATAAATTAAGTATGATAGATATCAATGTCTTTATTATTATAACAGTTTTTTCTACTTGTTTATCTACTATTATCCAAGTTATTAAAGAGATTATTCCTAAAAATGATGGCTGGATAACCATTAGTGTATTAATTATTTTAGTAACTGGTTTATTATTGACTATTAATTTGAGTTTAAGTGCTTGGATAGGGGGGATTTTACTAACTCTTTTCTTGATAATTCCCCGGTGGCTATTATATCGTTTTGATCGTTTATTTGAAGTAAAAAACTATCAAAAATCTCGTCAAATTTTATCTATAATACTCTGCTTACATTTTACGAAATATTGTCAAAATTATTACCAATTATTATTAGGATTAGAATTAGCTGATAATGGAAATATAAACAAAGGGATTAATATTTTAAACAAAAACAATACTTGTCTTCCTATTTTTAATTATTACTATGGACTTTTTTATTATGAAATTTTAGGAGATTGGCAAAAATGTTTACAGCTTTTTGAACATGAAATTGATAAAAAAATCTTATTTTCGGACCCTCTTTTATTGACTTATTACCTCAGAGCATTAGGAGAAACAGGAAAACTAAATCAACTATTTGAAAATATTTCAAAAGTGCAATCTATTTTATTAAAACAAAAAAAATACACTTATATTTCTCGTATTAAATTATATGGATTTGCTTTTTCTGGTCAAATATCAGCCCTTAAACAATTATTTGCCTCTGAATTGTCATTTTATCCAGAATACTTACAACAATTTTGGTTAGTGACAGCTAAAACGGTTATGAATAAAAATAAGGATTATTACCAAATTTTACTAAAAAAATATTCGATGAATCATAACATTTTGAGAGCATCAGTTGAGTGGAGAATCAAAAAAACATCAATTCCTTTATTAGAAAAGATAAAAAATAGTGCTTATAAAAATCTTTATCAGATTCACATTAATAATAAAAAAACAAATATAAATACTAATATTTTGAGGAGCAAAAATAAAAAAATCACTCTATTTTTAATCACTATCAATTTCTTGGTATTTGTTACACAAATCAGGTTTGGTGGTAGTGAAAACCTGGAAACCTTATATCAACTAGGTGCTTTAGTTCCTATTGTTGTCTGGGAAGGTGAATTTTGGCGATTAATTACAGCTAATTTTCTTCACTATGGGTGGGGACATTTTTTAATGAATATGTTAGCACTTTATTTCCTAGGAAATTTAGTAGAAGCTATTAGTAATAAATATCACTATATTATTATTTATTTTCTCAGTGGAATAGGTTCAATGTTTGCCTTTTCCTTACTCGCTAATTATACTAATAAACTAGATTATATTTTAGTTGGTGCTTCAGCATCAGTTATGGGTTTAGTAGGCAGTTTAACAGCAATATTTTTAAGGAGATGGTTAAATGAAAAGTCCTCTATTAACAGTAAAAGACTATCAATGATGCTAATAATTATTACTGTACAATTAATCTCTGATTACCTCATTCCTCAAGTCAGTATGTTAAGTCATTTATTCGGTTTATTAATCGGTTTTATGATCGAGAGTTTCATAGGAGTTTTTAGCACTCGAAAAACCTAATATAGCAGTAATAGAAAAACAATAACTGATAACTCTACATACTACTCAAATTATCTTGCTCATGTTCGATAAAGTTCTGTACTTTGTGACGATATTCTCTAAGATTAACATCTACCCATTCTCGATCATCGCTGTTAGCGACAATATGGACAAAAGCTTCTCCAGCATCCGGTAAAATTAAGATCCAATTATCATTTTGACGATTAATAATTTTCACACCGTCAATTAATTCCAGTTGTTCATGATGATGAATTTCTACCAAATAACGCATCAACGCCCCTTTAATCTTCCAAGGACAGCGTAAAACGTAAGATTTATGACAAATACGAGGTAATTCTGCTTGAATTTGTACAAGAGATCGCCCTTGAGTAGCCAGCATTTCCAACAGTTTCGCTAAACTAAACATAGCATCGAACCCAGGATGTAACTGAGGAAAAATAAAGCCAGTGTCTCCACTTCCCCCCAAAGAAACGTTAGGATTAGCTTGGGCCGCCTCCATCAAAGCAGTGGGGTTAGATTTAGTGCGAATAACCCTACCATCATGACGACGGGCAATTTGTTCAACCGCGCTAGAAGCTTCCACCGGAACAACCACAATACTACGAGGATAGGCGGTAAAAATAGTATTGACCATTAAAGCAGTCAACCATTCTCCACGAATAGGCAGGCCAGACTCATCAACTAGGATAAACTGTTCTCCATTAGCAGAAACCTGGGCCCCTAAATTAGCTTTCACTGCTTCAACCACCTGGCCCAGTTGATGAAGTAGAGACTCTCTCTCCTCAGTAGAAACCGAAGTTTGACGGAGACTAGCATTGAGGACAATAGCATCACAGCCAAATTTGCTCAGAAGTTGCGGTAAAATCGCCCCTGACACCCCGTAAGCGTAGTCAATGACAATTTTGGGTTCACTGTTACTAATGCTGTCAAGATCCAATTGGGTTTCAAAAGTTTGACGATAAGTTTCAATAACTTGTGCAGGATAGGCCATACTGCCAATATCAGCAATACCCACCCGTCGTAAATCTTCCTTAAAATAAGCCCCTTCGATTTTCTTTTCTTGGGACTTAGAAATATTAATACCTTCGTGGTCAAAAAATTCGATTAAAATATGATCCGTGCGATCCGGATGGGCCCGTAAATGAACCCCACCAGATACCCCCAACTTAGGGGTCATAGTACGAGAAATAGGAATGGCCGTAGCTTCCAGGTTTTGAATATCGATACCCACCGACATCAACCCAGAAATCAAAGAACGGCTAATCATGCGAGAAAACCCCCGTTGATCCCGTGATACCACCACTTGCGATCCAGCTTTGAGGGTTGATCCATAGGCCGCCCCTAATTTTACAGCAAATTCCGGGGTAATATCGATATTGGCCAATCCCGTTACACCCCGTTGACCAAACAAATTGCGATTAGCGGTACTACCCCAAATTAAGTTAATATTCAAGATAGCTCCTGATTCGATACGTTTACTCGGCCAAACTCGCACATTTGAGCTAATCTGTGCTTCTTCTCCCACAATAGACAATGGGCCAATAATTGCCCCTTCTAATACTTGGGCCCGACGGTCAACACGGGTTCCTCTGGCAATAACACAAGCAGCCAGATAAGATTCATCGCCAATGGTAACACCATTCCAAATAATTGGCCGTTTTAGGTCAGAAGCAGCCCCAATAGTGACATTATCACCCATGACACAACCTTGCTCGATAGCCACCCCTGGACCAATGCGACAGTTATCACCAATCAGTGTCGGGGGTTCAATTGTAGCTGTCGGGTCAATGTAAGTATTTTGTCCTAACCATATCCCCGGAGACTGTTCACTATAAGCAAAATCCAGGTTAACTTTTTTTTCTAAGGCATCGTATTGCGCTTCTCGATAAGCATCTAAATTGCCGACATCGCACCAATATCCTTCGGCAATGTAACCATACATGGGTTCTCCTTTGGCTAGGAGAAGGGGAAATAAATCTTTGGAAAAGTCGCTTTCTCGGTTGACTGGGAGGTATTGTAAGACCTCTGGTTCTAAAATATAGGTGCCGGTGTTAACAGTGTCGGAAAAAATTTCGCTGGAGGAAGGTTTTTCCATAAAACGGCTGATTTTTTGCTGTTTATCGGTAATAACTACCCCAAACTCCATAGGGTTAGGCACACGGGTAAGGACGAGAGTAGCTTTAGATTTTTTTCGACGATGAAAGGCGATGGCAGCTTGCAGGTCAAAATCGGTGATACTATCGCCACTAATGACTAAGAAGGTATTTTGTAAAAGATCCTCCACGTTTTTCACACAACCAGCAGTCCCTAAAGGTTGTTCATCCTCCACAGCGTACGTTATTTCCACTCCAAACTCTTTGCCATCTTGAAAATAATCCCGCATAACATCGGGAAGATAGTACAACGTAGCGATAATTTCTGTTATATTATTTCGTCTTAGTAGATTAATGATATGTTCTGCAATGGGGCGATTTAATATCGGTACCATCGGTTTAGGTAAATCGCAGGTCAATGGACGTAGCCGAGTTCCCGATCCACCAGCCATTAGCACTGCACGCATAAATTCTCCTCAATGGTTGATTTTTGTCACCTTTTTTGACAATTTCAGCTAAAATTTCTTTCTTATACCATAGCTTATTTTCGGAGGTTGCAGGAGGTGA
>JAAUYK010009822.1_pt1 | contig 31542 bp, 26 predicted proteins | sample 7278021 | NCBI WGS metagenome assembly JAAUYK01 (sample SAMN14350223, study PRJNA611818) | marine sediment metagenome | isolation source: surface marine sediment (1.8m) | place: French Polynesia: Moorea | collected 2018-08
AGAAGTACGGAATCCTCACCTACGACAACTGGAACATCTATCACATGTGCGTCGGGGCCGGGGTCGACCCCTTCAAGAAGCACGATCAGGGCGAAATCGACGCCTTCGAGAAGACCGCTCGGGCCTGGTTCAAGGGTGCCAAGCTGCTGACCGACGACCTTGTGGCCATGAATCTGGCTCTAATCAACGGCGAGATCGACTTCTACCTGACCGGTGGCACCTACACAGCCTCGCCGGCGCGCCTGGATGGCGCCACCAACATCCGCGGAATCACGCCGAAGCGCGGCCCGATGGACGGCAAGGGCGGAATCGTCTGGGTCGAGGTCACCTCGGTGGTCAACAACCCGCAGGTCTCGCCGCTGGCGGAGGATTTCCTGGCCTACGTCCAAGAGCCCGAGGCCAGCCATGCCGTGGCTTTCGCGGAAGGCACATACAATCCGGTGACCCAGATGGGCAATCCCAAGGTCTTCGAGCGCTTCAGCAAGGACGAGCTGGACGCCATCCAGTGGGACAGCCTGGAAGAGGAGATGGCGAACTCGGTCGACTACCAGATCAATCCCGACTACGAGGTCATGGACAAGATCTACAACGCGGCCAAGCGTGAAGCCTAGACTGGTTTGATCGGGGGACGGCAGGGGAGGCCGCCGGTGGCGGCCTTCCTTCGCTTTCGCGGCAGTTGGGAGAATCCCTAGCGATGCCTGAGCCAATCTTGCGGCTCGTCGGCGTGAACAAGCGCTTCGGCAGCTTCGAGGCGGTGCGGGACATCGACCTCGACATCGTCGAGGGCGAGTTTTTCACCATCGTCGGGCCTTCGGGCTCGGGCAAGACCACCCTGATCCGCATGCTGGCCGGGCTCGAGGCACCGAGCGCGGGCGACATCCTGCTCCGCGGCGCCCGGATCAACGAGCTCTCCGCCAACCAGCGGCCGACCTGCATGGTCTTCCAGTCTCTGGCCCTGTTTCCGCACAAGACGGTGGGCCAGAACATCGAGTTTCCCTTGAAGATGCGCGGGGTCGACCCGGAGGCGCGCCGGGCCCGCTGCCATCAGCTGATGGACCAGCTGCGCCTGCCGCGCGACTTCTACGGCAAGTCGGTCAAGCAATGCTCCGGCGGCGAGCGCCAGCGGGTCGCCCTGGCCCGGGCCCTGGCCTTCGACCCCGAGATCCTGTTCTTCGACGAGCCGCTGTCGGCGATCGACTTCCGGCTCCGCAAGATGTTGGAGAAGGAGCTGAAGGACATCCACAAGGACACCGGCAAGACCTTCGTCTACATCACCCACTCCCTGGAGGAGGCCATGGTGATGTCCGACCGGATCGGCATCATGCGGGCCGGAAGCCTGGTTCAGGTCGGCGCGCCCGACGAGATCTACAGCCGGCCGGCCAGCCGCTTCGTCTCGGAGTTCATGGGCGAGGTCAACATCCTGGAGGTCGAGGCGAACGGGCAGGGGCTCTACTGTGCCGGGCTCGAGACCGCCCTTCAGGCCCCGGAGGCGGACGGCTTCGAGAGCGGCTTCCTGGTGATTCGCCCGGAATACCTCCGCTTCCTCGGCGACGGCGAGACGGCCGATAACCGGGTCCAAGGCGTGCTCTACAACGAATACGCCCTGGGCTCGCGGATCCAGTACCAGGTCCGGGTCGGGGGCCAGGTCTTCATCGTCGAGAAGCTGCGCGAGCAGCGCTACCGCGGCGCCCTGGACGACCAGGTGACCATCGGCTGGGACGCACGCGACAGTGTGCTGGCGCCGGAATGACCGCCGTCGGCCAGGACCTGGCAGTCTCCGCCACGCCGCCGCGCCGCCGCGCCTGGCCGGCTTGGCTGCGCAGCCCGGGCGTGCTCTGCGCCCTGCCCATGCTGGTCTTCCTGGCGCTCAGCTTCGCCGCGCCCCTCTTGACCGTGCTCGGCTACAGCTTCCTGCCGCCGCGGACCTTCGATTTCGGCCAGGGCCTGAGCCTGGAGAACTACGGCGACGTCCTTGCGGAGAGCTATTACCTCTCCTTCGTGAAGTCGCTGGGGCTGGCGCTCGCGACCGTGGCCTTGCTGCTCCTCGTCTCCTGGCCCATCGCCTACGGTATGGCAAAGATTTTCGGCGCTTGGGCGAACTGGCTCACCCTTTTTCTCGTGATCCCACTCTTCGTTTCTGAAAATATAAGACTCTTTGGCTGGGTGCTCTTCCTGATCAAGGGCGGGGTCCTGCTCGGCAGCCTGAATACCTGGTTGGGGATCCAATCCGACGGGCTGATCTACAACGTCGGCGCCATCATCCTGGGCCTGGTCTACGTCTACCTGCCCTTCATGCTTTTCCCCATGGTCCTGGGCATCTCGATGGTTCCCAAGGACGCGACCGAGGCCGCCGAGGACCTGGGCGCCTCGCGCTGGCAGGTCTTCCGCGAGATCGAACTGCCGCTGGCCATGCCGGGGCTGCTGATCGGCTGCCTGCTGACTTTCATCCTGTCCCTGGGATCCCTGGCCGAGTCCAAGATCCTCGGCGGTCAGGCGGTGATCATGATCGCCGACGAGATCGAGACCGCCTTTACCTTCGGCCAGAACTGGCCGCTGGGCTCTGCGCTCTCGGTGATCCTGATCGTCTTCTCGGGGACCCTGGTGATCACTCTGCTGCGCTGGCTCGACCTCGACCGCATCCTGGGGCGCCGCTCATGAGGACCAAGACGCTATGACGCGGCGGCAGGGCAAGCGCCTGACGCATGGCCTGATCGCGGTCTGGACCGCCACGATTTTGGTCTTTCTCTATCTGCCGATCCTCTGCGTCGTCCTGGCCTCCTTTTCCAAGGCCCGCTACTTCCGCTTCCCGATTCTGCGCTTCGACACCCTCTGGTACGAGAAGGCTTTCAGCTCGCTGAGCGTGCGCGAACTGGTCTCGACTTCCCTGACCATCGCCCTTCTGGTCGCCCTTGTCTCGGTCCTGCTGGCCTTTTTCGGCGCCCTGGCCTTCGCCCGCTTCGACTGGCGCGGCCGCCGGCTCTACCAGCGGATCATCCTGCTGCCGATCTTCTTCCCCCAGGCAGTCCTGGGGCTTGCCCTGCTGATTTGGTTCTCTTCGGTCGGGATCATCCCGGACTGGCGCACGGCTGTGGTCGCTCACTTGGTCTGGATCACGCCGATCGTCACTCTGGTGATCTCGATCCAGGCCTACAGCTTCGATCCGGCCCTGGAGGAAGCGGCCTTCGACCTGGGCGCGAGCCGCTGGCAGACCTTGAAGGAGGTCACCCTGCCGGTCCTGGCCCCGGGGGTGATCTCCGGTGCGCTCTTCGCCTTCCTGCTGTCCTGGGGTAACTTTCCGCTGTCGCTCTTCACCACGGGTGCCGACCAGACCGTGCCGGAATGGCTCTATGCCAAGATGGTCTCGGGCTACACGCCGCTGGTGCCGACCCTAGGCGCCTTGACGACCACGGGGGCGGCGATAGTCCTGCTGCTCGGCTACACCGTGTTCATGCTGACCAGACGGATGCGCGCCTCATGACGCCTCAGGAAAAGATCGAGCTGGCCCGGAGCCTGCGCGGCGAGAGGCTGGCCCTGGAGGAAGTTCCCGTCGTCGACTTCGGGCCCTTCCTCGCCGGCGATCTCCAGGAGCGCCGGCGGGTGGCCGAGGAGATCGGTCGGGCCTGCCGCGACATCGGCTTCTTCTACTTGAAAAACCATGGAATTCCCGAGGCCATGGTGGAAGCGAGCTTCGCCGAGGCGAAGCGTTTCTTCGACCAGCCGGTGGTGCGCAAGCAGGAGATCGCGATCGAGAACTCCTCCTGCCACCGTGGCTATTTCGCGGTCGGCGGCGAGAACCTCGATCCAAGAAAGCAGACGGAAGCCGGAGACCTGAAGGAGGGGATTAAGATCGGCCGCGATCTCGGTCCGGCGCATCCGCGGGTCCGGCAGGGGTTGCCGCTGCACGGGCCTAATCAGTGGCCCGGCGGCCTTCCGGGCTGGCAGCAGACGATGCAGGCCTACTTCGATGCCCTGGAGGACCTCGGACGGCAGATCATGCGCGGCTTCGCGCTGGCCCTGGGTCTGGAAGAAGAGCATTTCACAGCGCTGCTGACCGAGCCGATGACCACCCTTGGCCCGCTGCACTATCCACCTCAGCACGGGCGGATTACCGAGAAGCAGATCGGCGCCGGCGCCCACACCGACTTCGGTTGCCTGACCATCCTGGCCCAGGACCCGGCAGGCGGCCTGCAGGTTCGGAACGCCGCAGGCAAGTGGATCGACGCGCCGCCAATTCCCGGGACCTTCGTGGTCAACATCGGCGACATGATGGCGCGCTGGACCAACGATCGCTTCGCCTCGACCTATCATAGGGTGATCAACACCTCGGGCCGGGAGCGCTACTCCATGCCCTTCTTCTTCGATCCGAACTTCGAGGCCGAGGTCGCCGTGCTGCCGACCTGCTGCGGGCCCGAGGATCCGCCGAAGTACCCGCCGACCACCGGTGGCCAGCACCTGCTGGACATGATCAACGAGACCTTCGAATACCATCGGGAGAAGGCCGATCCGCGCTGAGCCCGTAGAAATTGCGTCAGGCGTTGCAGGCCGATACAGGAATCCTGCAGGGGGACTTGACCGGACCTGTTGATAGGGGCGAGGTTTCTGGCCGGTCGGGCCGTCGGCACTCACGTGCCTCGGGCCCGGTCAGCGACCACAATAGGAACGCGGGGCCGCAGGCTCGCCCCGCAGCAGGGGGCGAAACTTGGCTCAGAAGGAGGTCGGCGGCGTCGTACCGGTCAATCCCAAGCTGCTTCAGCGTGGGAGCCCCTCCGACTACCACGAGTTCATCTTCCAATGGCTCTGCTACGAACTGGAGCTCTTGGGCGCCGAGGGACAGCTGAGCCCGGAGCGCCGGGCCGCCGCCAAGCGCCTGGTTGCCTACGTGGAGCGCCTGTCCAGCCGGCACGTCGGTTTCGGCATCGTCCTGGCCACTCGGCGCTATCTGCCGCACGCACGCTTCGACTGGCTGCGCTTCGAAAAGGAGTTCCGCAAGATCGTGGTGCGGTCCCTCGACGATCTCAACGCCAAGAAGAGCCGGCTGCTGCGCGACGGCAACCCGGACGACTTCGTCTTTCACGCGGTGCGCGTGCTGCTCGACGAGGCGACCCGCGAAGCCGTGGTCGCCTGGGAATAAGGGGCTATCTCGGGGATCAGCTGTCGGCGTCGTCGGGCCAGTCGCGCATGCGCGCCATGTCAGGCTTCGGCGCAGCCCAGCCCTCGCAATGGCGCAACTCGTGCTCCAGCAGCTCCTCGTTTCCCTCGGGAACCGCGACGATGCACCAGGGCCGCTGGCCGGCCCTCAGTTCGTGGTCCTTCGGGACCACCGAGCAGGCGTGATAGGGCGACAAGGTCACCACCGAGAACACGGCCGAGACCGGCGAGCGGGTGCTGGCCAGCTCCAAGCACTTGCCCCAGGCGGTGATCGAGTACTCGTAAAGGGTGATGTCCATGTTGTTGCGATCCCGCGGCTCGGCAATGCCCGAGATCAGGCGGGCCCGAGGCCCTTCCTTCTCCGGCATCGGCGCGACGCAGCCGGTCAGGGCAATCACTCCACTGAGTGCGGCGAAGGCCAAGCACTTGGAAGCAGTGCCGCCGCGTTGCCGGACCGCTTGCCCGAAGATGCCGGTGCGTCGTGAAAAGCCTGTCCGGATCGGATGATCTGCCATCGTGTGTTGCGTCCCTTGGAATCGCTTCGATAGGTCGGTACGGGACGAGAGGCCGTGAAGGGCGCGGCTTCGTCGTCGCCGGCCGAATAGTGGGTGTGACGTGGTAAACGAACGCTGAAGGCAATAATGGCTTCGCGCCCGATTCGTCTGTTGCCTTTCTGTGAAAATCCTGTGTCGAGGACTTGCCATTTGGCGACAGAGCTTGATTTTTCCCTGTGGCGCGGACGCGCATCAAATGGCGCCGGTGGCTGCATTTGAAGATTCGCTCTCTTGAGCGAAGTGCCTGGAAGCGCTGGCATTTCGATGGGAATGGTAGGTGGCGGTCGCTCCGTGATCGAGATGCAGGCATGGGCGTCTTCCGCCCAACAAGTAACGCTGAAGATCACAGAGATTAAAACCGGCCCGCCGATTTACCCCATAGGACCTATGATTGGCGCGATTTGTTCGATTTCTGGGAGCGTCAACAGATTTCGTGAGCCGATGGATGTTGTTATTGCGGCCCTTTCTCATAAAATGGCACCCGATGAATTGTCTACCGGAGGTTGTCGTGATTTCCCCCCGAGTCATCACCAAGGTCTTCACAGTCCTCGCCGCGTCGCTTCTTCTGACCACTCAATGCTTCGCGCAGAACAGCCTGAGCGAAGCCAAGCAGGAACGGAACCGGAGCACGGTCAGTGTGATCGGCGGCGGCATATCCGGCACCTACATTCGCTTCGCCACGGACTTGGCGAACGTTCTCGACGATCCCGAGAGCAACGACCTGAGAGTCCTGCCGATCGTCGGGCGTGGCGGCGGCCAGAACGTCCTGGACGTGCTGTTCCTGAAGGGCGTCGACATGGGGATCACCCAGCAGGACCATCTGACCTTCTTCAAGCAGGAGAACCCGGCGGTCTACGGCAACGTCGATCGCTACGTGCACTACGTCACCAAGCTCTACAACGCCGAGTTTCATCTGGTTGCGCGCAAGGAATTCAAGACCTTGGACGATCTGCGCGGCAAGACGGTCAACTTCTGGAAACCCTGGAGCGCCACCGACATCGGCGGCCGCACGGTCTTCAAGCTGATGGGCATCGAGGCCGACTTCATCAACATCGACACCCAGCTGGCGCTGGAGAAGATGAAGACCGGCGAAGTGGCCGCCACCAGCCTGCTCGCGGGTGCACCGGTCAAGGGCTACAAGGACCTCCTGTCCGACCAGGGTTTGCACTTCATCGGCGTCGATCCCAGCGACCCGAGGTATGCCAAGCTCTTGGAGGTCTACCTTCCGGCGTCGCTGAAGCACGAGGACTATCCGGGGCTGATTCCGCAAGGCGAGACGGTGCCCACGGTGGCTAGCGGCGCGGTTCTTGCCGTCTACAACTGGCCTCAGAACACGCCCCAGTACCGCAAGCTGGCGCGTTTTGTGAGAAAGTTCTTCGACAACTTCGAGAAGTTCCGCAAGGAGCCGCGCCATCCGAAGTGGCGCGATATCAACCTGGCGGCCGAAGTGCCGGGATGGACCCGGTTCAAGCCGGCGGAGGAATGGCTGGCCACCAACACCAAGGCGCCGGAAAGCGAGCTTAAGACCGCCTTCAATCGCTTCCTGACCAGCTTCCAGCAGTCCTCGGGCGTGCGGAACATCTCGGACCAGCAGAAGGACCAGCTCTTCGAGGAGTTCGTCCGCTGGTACAACACCCAGCAGTAGGACAGCCCGACTCCGAGGGAAGGCGGCGAGCTGCGCGATCCGTCTGATCCGTGGCGGATCCCGGCTGTCCTTGCCTTCGGCACAGATAGGGCTGCTGCGTGACCGGTGGTGGCGTTAGGAGCGTTCTGCCAGCTTCCGCTCCCAGGCCAGCGCGTCACGCACGATGCCGTGCAGGTCGTCGTGGCGGGCCCGCCAGCCGAGCTGCCGGCCGATCTGAGTCGCGTCGGCGACGATCTCGGCAACGTCGCCCGGGCGCCGGGGTCCGCTTCGGACCGCCAGGGGAGAGCCGGCGGCCTGTTCGACTGCCTCCAGGACCTGCTTGACCGAGTAGCCGCGGCCGTAGCCGCAATTCAGGGTCAAGTTCCGGCCCCGCGTCTCCAGGTCGCGAAGCGCGGCCAGGTGCGCTTCGGCCAGATCCGTGACATGGATGTAGTCGCGCACGCAGGTGCCGTCGGGCGTTTCGTAGTCGTCGCCGAAGATCTCCATCGACGGCCGCTGGCCCGCCGCGACCTCGCAAGCGACCTTGATCAAGTGGGTCGCGCCAGGGGTCGATTGACCGCTCCTGCCTTTCGGGTCGGCGCCGGCGACATTGAAATAGCGCAGCGCGGCATAGGCGAGATCGTGGGCCGCCGCGGCGTCGCGCAGGATCCACTCGGTCATCAGCTTCGAAGTTCCATAGGGACTTTCCGGTATGGCCGCCGCGGTTTCCGGCACCGGGCCACCGCTGACATTGCCGTAGACAGCGGCGGTCGAAGAAAAAACGAAGCGTCGCACTCCGGTCTCGACGCAGGTCTGAATCAGCCCGCGGCTATTGCAGGTGTTTTGCAAATAGTACTTCAGGGGGTTGGCAACGGACTCCGGGACCACGATGGCGCCGGCAAAATGCATCACGGCGGTGACACCATGGCCGTGGATCGTTTCCGCAACCAGCCGAACATCGCCGATGTCCCCCTCCACGAAGCCGGCCGCCGGCGCCACGGCGTCGCGCTGGCCGGTCGAGAGGTCGTCGACGACGACGACCGGATAGCCGGCCTCGAGCAAGGCGAGGACCACGTGACTGCCGATGTAGCCGGCGCCGCCGGTGACCAGAACCGCACCCGAAGTCATCGGCCGGCCCTCGTGGCCAGGCATTGCCCGCAGAGCGGTGGGCTCGGCCGTCCGACCTCCGGCGCACCGGTGACTCCCAGGAACGAGGAAACAGCGGCGCCTTCGAGCTCGGGCCTGGTGGTTCGCAGGGTCGGGACGGGGGTTCCTTGCCGTGGTTGCATCTTCGACTAGCTCCTGGGCGTGCGGGCAGCAATCAGAGCCTTCAGGTGCTCCTCAATGCCGCTCTTGGCAATCACGTTCGGCCAAGTGAAGGGGCAGGGATCCGGGATCGGACCGCTCACGATCTCTTCCGGTTCAGGCGCCGTGGCGAAGACATCGCCGGAGGTCACTGTGGCGCCTATGTCGTATCGCTGGATCGTCGCCAGGTTCATCGGGCTGTCGTTCGCCAGGATAGGGCGGCCAAGGGCGGCGTACTCGATCAGCTTGGTCGGAGTCTGATAGCAGTGCGGCCGTTGGGAAGGGAAATAGCTCACCGCCACCCGGCTTCTCATGACCAAATCGAAGGTCTCGGATTGGGATAGCCGGCCCGTGAAGACGACATTCTCGTGGCCCATGAACTCTCGGATGATGCTCCGCTCGGCGGGTCCGATCAACAGGAGCTGGCGCCCGCGAGGATAGCGCCGGAGGAAGGATCGAATCAGCGCATCGAGGCGTCGGTCCTTAGTTATCGCCCCGATGTAGACGAAGTCGAAGTCCGGCGATTCCGGTGCCAATTGCTTCGCCCTTGCGACCAGCGTGGGGGGCACGCCCATGCCGACATAGAGCTGCGGCACGTCGTCCGTGAAGCCGATCGTCTGTGCCATGACCTCGTTCTGGAGGATCCGCAGGTCCGGCTTGAAGTAGCAGAGCGCCTTCAGGCGATCCTTCAGCGGTGCTAGCGGGCCGACGGACAGGGAGCGGTAGTCATGGATCGTGGCCAAGGCGGGCGGCACCCGAAAGGGATAGAAGCCCATCATGGACCAGAGAATACTGCGCGCCGGGTCGCCCTGATCGAGGTACTGGCGCAGCGAGGTCTCCCTTATCTCGTAGCGATCGGAGAAGAAATCCCGGTAGCCGCGGATTGTCGGGTATATGGCTTGGCCATCGTGTATGAAGTTTATGATGTAAGACATGAATTTAGATGGAGAACTATCTCCGGCCGCAATCGGATTGCGGCTGCTCCCCGGCTCCCGGTCGTGCCCGGAGCAAGCAGAGCACGGTCGGGTCCACGGCCAAATGTTGGACGGCGAACCACCGGGTCCAGACGACCAGGGCGACCTGACCCAAGGCGCTTCCCACGGCGGCGCCCAGGGGTCCCAAGACGGGGATCAGCAAGACCTGCGCGAGCACCATGGCGATCCGCGTGCTTCCGAGAATCTGCAGGTACTTGCGCTCATGACCGGTCATCGTTAGCAGCAGGTTGGCGGGACCCGCCAAGACATTGATCACGAATCCGGCGGAGAGGATTGCCAGGATCAAGTGGCTTTCGGCGAAGCTGGGCCCGAAGAGACTGAGCAAGAGGTCTCCGGCAAAGATGACGATGAGCAGCCCGGCGAGGGCAGGGACGACCAAGAGCGAGCACATCGTCCTGCAGATGCGCTGCACTTCGTCGTGATCGCCGGCATGAAACGAACTGGAGATCATTGGTGCGGTCAGCACGTTGCTGACCGCGAAAAAGATCACGAACATCGTGGCGACCTTGAGGGCGACGAAGTAGCTGCCGGTCTCTTCCGGTCCGAAGTAGAGGCCAAGGACCACCACGTCGGAGCTCTGGCTGAGGATTCCCAGCACACCAAGGCCCCAAAGACCAAGGCTTGTGCCGCGCCACGCCGGTATGTCCAGGTCTGGCTCGACTCCCGGGGCCTGGCGCCGCATCTCCGAGACGATCTTGACCGCCTGCGGGACCAGGAGTGCAAGCCATAGGAGGCCCGAGGTCCAGAGCACGAGTTCCGCGGAGAGCTGCAGATTGCTGCCGATCAGATAAAGCAGGGCTATGAGCATGAAACCGCGGTGAAAGATCTCCGTTGGCAGCATCGCGCGGGCCACGAACCCGAGGGCGCGCATGGCGGCTCCTTGGTAGGCGGCCAGGGTGGAGGGAAAGGTCAGGAACGCGGCAGCGTAGAGATAGCCGGCATCGAGACCGGGATTGACGAGCTTGGCCAGGGTCACGACCAGAAATGCCAGTCCGACGGTGGCACCGGCACCGGCCAAGACCGTGACATAGCTACGGATCATGACGCCTTTCGCGCGCGCGGGGTCGTCTCCTGCCTGGAATTGCGGCCAGAATCGCAGGATCGCCATGCCTTGACCGCAGTTCGCGAGGATACCCAGAAAGACGGTAAGGCTGATGGCGAAGCCGTAGCGGCCGTATTCCGCCGGGTCGACGCTTCGGGCGAGCAGGATCAGGAACAGGTAGCTGAGGATGACCGCCGCCAGCTTGATCACGCTCCCAACACTGCCGTGGGTGAGAAAGTAGCGGAACAGCGATGCGGGCGCCTTCCGAGCTAAGACCAGATCGCTGTCTGCGGATACCTGCGTCATGCCTAGGTCTTTCATCGTCGTCCGTGGCCCCTTGGCGATCGGGCCGGCGGTTCTCTAGGGCAGGCCTGGAGCGCTGGGCCTGAGACGGGGCGCAGTTACGAGGGCCCTGGCGCCTCGACCGTTCGTCGAGAGACCTGCGAAATGCGGCGGCGCGGAATCGTGACGCTGAGCACCAGAAGTCCGGCAAGGGTGAGACCTGCAACCACGGCCACGACCAGAAGGACCAAGGGCTCCAAGCCGCTTGGCAGACGTGGACGGATCGGCGCCTCGAGCAGGATGGCGCCGTAGGGCTGCTCAGTCTGGGACAGCATGAGCTCGCGCTCCTGGTCGGCGAGCAGCGAGATCAGGGAGTCCCGGTAGATGTCGATCCGCGACTGAACCAAACGATCCTGAAGATAGGTGATGTTATTGCTCAGAGACGCGTTGCGCTCCTCGCGCATCAAGGCGCTGGTATCTTCGAAGAGCCAGACCAAGATCTGTGCCAGGTGCTCCGGGTTCTTGCCCGAAAGTGAGACCGATCGCATGGCGCCCCGGCTCACGGGGGCGATGCTGAGATTCTTGCGCAAATAGGTCTGAACCGCCTTGGCGTGCGGCGGCTCCCAGTCCGGATATCCGAAAAGACCTCGTGCGAAATCCTTGACCCAAAACACCAAACCGCCCGGACGGTTCCAGCTTTGGCGCTCTTCGTCCCATAGCTTGGAGAAGAGGATTCTGCTGACCTGGTGCTTCTGTTCCAGGACTTCTGCGACCCTATGCGTCTGAAGCAGGACGATAAAACGCTCGAACTCCTCGGGCTGGCCGCCACCGAAACCGCCGAGGAGCGAACTATCGTCCGAGAAACTGTAGCTGTTTCCGTAGAACTGCACTTTGTTGAGTGCGTCGTCGGTGACCGGAGCCACGATCATCTTGGCCGTGTAGGTCGGACCCTTGAAGTTAACGATCGCAAGAGCGACGAGAAACGCCAGGATGCCGCCGGCCAGCAGGAAATACCAGTTACGCAACAGATCCTTGACGGCAAGGTCGAGCCTCAGTCCGGCGACAGGTACGGCCTCGGGCCTTTGCCGGATCGCTCGGGGCGGCGGCGGGGACACAGCAGATGGATTGCCTGCCTTCAAAGGTTTAATGGCCATGGGCGTACCGTCCTGGAGGTGCGATTGCGCCGTAAGTCAATAACAGGCTTTCCCGATAATCAATCATTTCAAAGCAAGTTACAATATAAATCATAGCAAATATCAGTTGGGCGAAGTAAGAGCTAAGACCGACCTCAATAACAATATGGTTAAAGGGGCACGGAAAACGTCGCGGCGGCCCCACTCATTGACATTGGTACTGGGCATTGAAGCCAGGCGAGCATCACGACGGCGGATGTCCCGCCGTCGATGCTCCCGTCGGTCTACCCGGGCAGGCTGCTAATATGCACCGCTCCGCCCAAGGACGATCCGGACCGTCTTGAAAATGATCACGATGTCGTACCAAAAGCTCCAGTTGCGCACGTACCAACCGTCCAACTGTGCTCGGTCCGAGAATTGGGTCTCGCTTCGGCCGCTTACCTGCCAGAGGCCGGAAAGGCCGGGCCGCGCCGTCAGGTAGAGCTGGATGTTGCCGCCGTAGTCACTGACCTCGCGGCGGAGGAGCGGTCGCGGACCGACTAGGCTCATGTCTCCTTTCAAGGCGTTCCAGAGCTGCGGGAGCTCGTCGATGCTGGTCTGCCGGAGCAGGCGCCCGAGAAGCGTGACCCTGGGGTCGTTGCTGAGCTTGAAGTTGTTGGCCTTGTAGGCAGCCCAGCGTTCAGGATGCTCGGCCTTCCATTGGGCCAGGATTTCCTCGGCATCGTTCACCATCGTGCGGAACTTGATCATCCGGAAAATCTTGCCGTTGCGGCCGACGCGCTCTTGCGCGAAGAACACCGGCGCTCCGTCGAGCAAGCGGATCAGCAGTGCCACGGTAAGCAGAATCGGCGAGGTGAAGATGAGGATGCCGGCCGCCGCGAGCACGTCGAAGCAGCGCTTCATCGCCCGCCACTCCAGCCGCATCAGCCGGTTCTGCATCCAAACCAGTGCAACGTCGCGCCTCAACAGCACCTGGGTCGCGGCGCCCGTGACCGAAAGGCCGACAGTGGGCAGTGCCACGCCGACCGTCGGACAGAGGCTCGTCAGGGTCGGCACCAGCTTGTCGACCGCCGCAAACTCCTCAGGTGGCGGTGCGATCAAAATTACGTGATCACGGAACCGCAAGAACAGCGCCGCAAGGGGATCCTGGGTGGCCAGGATGGGCACCTCCTCGCCGGCGATCGTCACCATCTCGACTTCGTCGGCGGATCCTGCTTGGGCGAATTGCACGATGTGGGTCACGCTCAGGCCAAGGTCCTGATCCTCTGCGACGGCGCGGGCCACCTCCTGCGCGCGTTGGCCGCTGCCAAGCACGACAGCTGGCCGTCGCCAGCGGCCGGCCCGTTCCAGATAACGGCGCACCGCGATACGCCCGGACAACAACAGCGCGCCGACGGCTGCCCAGAGCAGCAAGAGCGCCGAGAAGGGCAGGGTGCCAGCCAGACCTTGCCAGGCCGCCAGATGCTCCAGCGCGATGAGGCTGCCGGCAACGAATGCGATATCTCCGAGGCGGTCCCAGGATGACCGGCGTCGGGAATAGTGACCGCGCAACCAGAAGTACCACACCGAGATCGCTGCGCCGCCAAGTGCCAGAACTGACGACAGCGCTAGGGCATGACCCAGCAGCTCTGGCCCCGCCAGCAAAAGCACCTCAAGCTGGCTGGCCGGCCAGATCGTCGGACCGGTCCAATCGGCCACTTGGAACGCCGGACGCAACACGCCGAGTCCCAATGCAATAATTGCAAAGTCCGCCGCCAGGACCTGCCAATCGAAATGAACACTCTTGGTGTTTACGAATCCTTTCGGTGCTTTAAGACGGCTGGTGGCCGAAGCCATCCCCGCCAGAGTCCTTCGCAACTCGGCCATCGTCCGAGCTCCTCCCCGTGCAAAGTCTCAATTCCCCAAGAGAGCAGTTCGCTCTTTTACAGAAAATTAGCACTAATGTTTCGCGATGTCTGCAGTAAATCCTTGCGTACTGAAGAAAATTCTTATGATCTGGTGCACGATAAGGGTGTCAAATTGCGTCTGATAAAATGGCACAGAATTTCACTGAATGGCGGCCCGTTTGAGAATTTATTAACGATTCAAATTGGAAATATTCTAAATTATACATAAATTGTATTCGGAATAGGGAGGCAGATAGGTATGACTTTTGAGGTGCAAGGGATACCTAAAAATAGGTAAAATCTCGCGACAAGTGGTCAGATTACTCTACGTCCTTCCGTTAACCATAGTGGCGTGGACGCTACAATTATTTGTATCTAGTTAACATTTTCACTTGATACCTAGGAGAGTTTTCGGCACTTTAACAATAGAGATATATTTGGAGGGGCTCGGGATTATGGTTAACAAGAAACTCTTGTCGGGTTGCGCAGTGGTGGCTTTGATGCTGGGCCCGGCGTTGGCGTTGGCGCAGGACGCCACGGTCAAGAAGGGCAGCCTGGAAGCGGCCGGTGCCGGTTCGGCGGCGACAGTGCAGCAGGCGCAGGATGTATCCGACGGCGAGTTTGAAGGCGCCTTGATTGCGGTCCCGTTCGTTGTCGGCGGCGGCGTGGCTGCAGGCTTGCTCTTGAGCGATGGCAGTGGCAGCAACAACAACACCACCAGCACCTCGACGTCGACCTCGACCCAGACGTCGAACTAGACGACCGACTAACGATCAGATTCCTTTGTGCCGGGCGCCTTTATCGGCTGCCCGGCCTTTGGCTTTTCCGGAAGCTGTGAGGTCGCGCCGGTGCCCTTGATTCCTGGACTTCGCAATGGAGTTCTGCCTTTTGGACCCGGTCTTAAGCGCTTGTTAACTCCGTCCATGAAGCCTTGGTGGCGACGGGGGACGACGGGTGACATCAAGAGCACTACACAACGACAGCGCAGCGCGGACCAGGGCCTCTCCACTTGCGCAGTGCGACCTGCCTGGCGCGCCAGGTAAGAGCGGCGGCGCTGTACCCCGCCATATCGGCTTGATTATGGACGGCAACGGCCGCTGGGCGAAGGCCAGGGGATTGTCCCGTGTTGCCGGTCATCGCCAAGGCGTGGAAGCCTTGCGCCGAAGTGTGAACGCCGCGGCCAGGCTGGGGTTGCGCTATCTGACGGTCTTTGGTTTCTCGACGGAAAATTGGCGGCGTCCCTCCGAAGAGGTGGGGCACCTGATGGCGCTTTTGCGCAGGTTTCTTCTTAGCGAGGTCAAGAACCTTCGCAAGCAGGGGGTTCGGCTCCGAGCCATCGGCGACTGGCAGCGGCTGCCGAGCGAAATCGCCGAACTGTTGACGGAAGCCGAGGCCGCAACGGCCGGGCAGGAGCGGCTCGACCTGATCATCGCCCTCAGCTATGGCGGCCGGCAGGAACTGATGTCGGCAGCCCGCCGGCTGATCGCTGCGGCCCTCGACGGCGGTCTGAAGCCCGAAGAAATCGACGAGCTCTGCTTCCGGGGCGCTCTCCAGTTGCCGGATGTACCGGATCCGGAACTCATCATCCGCACCAGCGGCGAACAGCGTCTCTCGAACTTTTTGCTTTGGCAGGCAGCCCACAGCGAGCTGGTTTTTGTCGACTGTCTCTGGCCGGATTTCGGTGAACCGCAGCTGGCGGCCGCCCTCGAGGTCTACAGGCAGCGCCAACCGGAGCCTGGGAGTGGCCAGGGCGACGAGGTCGGGCACCTGCGAAGAGAGCGGGCCGGCTGAGCACCGCGAGGTCTTCGCGATCTCGCTCTAAATCTATGAAATCTCGAGCAAAGCACGGGTCGGACTAAGTCGATCCAGAGCTTGCCCGATCGCGGGCTCAGACCCTATTGCTATCGGGCTGGTGGCTTGAGCAGCTCCATCACCACCGGTGGCATATCGGGATGAAAGTGTTGGACGCTCTTCCAGATCAGTCCGTACTGGCGGTCGACCCAATAGTCGTTCTCGAAACGCCAGTCGATCTCCCGGGCCCGGCAGGTCTCACGGATATGCCGGGTATCCCATTCGAGTTCGGCGATCACCACGGCCTGCGGTCCGAGGTCCGCGAAGCGAGAACCGACCATGATGCTGTAGCGCTTGGGCTCGTCGATGTCGAAGAGCCGCCGCATTGTAGCAGCGGAGGCGGCCCGGACGCCGGTGCCGAGCCCGGGCAGAGGATCGTCATCCAGAAGCCGAGTATGTCGAAGATTACCGCGCAGCCCCGCAGTTTGAATTAACCGGCCATCACGGGTCACAAGGCTTTTGCGGTCGGCGGTAATCCAATGATGATCTTTCCCGTTAACTCTTCCCAAAATAATTAATGATCTTGCCCCCTTCCCGATCTTGGCGGCGATTGAAGCATATGGTATAGAATTGACTTTATCTCGACTAATTGGTGTTCCTTCTTGATCGCTAAAAACTAGGCTTAAGCTCTCGCTTGCGGAATCAATAGACTCCGAACAGGCCGAAACAAAGAAACTCGAAATGGTTAACAAAGCGAGGCGTCGGGTCAGAGGGAAATGGGGGGATTTCGTCATGTTGCCACATGGTCCTAAGTTCAGGAAATCAATCTTGACCGAGAGCAAAGACTCGGTCGGAAGGCTCGCACTTAGCTTGGCTATTTTGGCGGTCTTCCTTCCGCCTGTCGATCATGCGATCGCCCAGTCAATTACGGACGATCTCCGCCGGTTGGACCCCTCTCTGCAGCAACGTTTCGGTGCACCTCAGCAGCCTTTGCTTAACGAAACGACAAGGGAAATCGTTTCGCCGATCGATTCCATGGAATTGGATGGCCGGATCGGCACGCAATACGGCTATCCCATGCCGCCGGAAGCGGCCTCGCGCCTGGAAGAGGACTATGCCGAGCGGATCGCCGTGCAGGCCCCCGAGTTCGGCAGCAAGCCGCTGGAGCAATTTGGCTATGGGCTTCTGGGCAGCATGTCGGGCATGCAGGATCCCGGGACGGGCGGAGCGATCAACGACAGCTACCGCCTGGGCATCGGCGACGAGCTTGTCATCACCTTCCGTGGTCAGAGCAACGAGAGCTATCGCACCGCGGTTGACCGCGAGGGCCAGATCTTCCTTCCGAACATGCCGCCGGTGCCAGCGGCCGGCTTGAGCTTCGGGCAGTTCCGCGAGGAGCTGGAACGTCAGGCCGAGGCCTCCCTGCTGCGCACGGAAGTCTTCGTTTCTCTGGGTCGGGTTCGCAATTTCCCGGTCATGGTTCTGGGCCAGGTCAGGCAGCCGGGCGTCCATCGCATGACCGGCGTGGCCAGCGTCTTCGACGCCATCGCCTCGGCCGGCGGGGTCCAGAAGTCCGGCTCGATGCGGCACATCCAGCTGATTCGCGGTGGCCGCTCCTTCGGGGTCGACCTTTATGACCTGCTGCTGACCGGACAACTCGACGACGACCTCGCCTTGATGGAGGGCGACAGGGTCTTCGTGCCGCCGATCGGGAAGACCATCGGCGTCGCCGGTGATGTGCAGCGACCTGGGATCTACGAGGTCAACGGCCGAGCCGACGACATGAGCGTCGGGGAAGCCGTCGACATGGCCGGCGGCACGCTCCGTCCCTCGGGCTATCGCTACCTCGTCATGACATCCGACGTGGAGGGCGGCGACACGGTGCTCGAGGTCGACGATCCGCAAAGCGCACCGGTGCAGCGCGGCGACATGATCCTGGTCGCGAAGATGGGCTATTCCTGGGAAGGCGCCTTCTTCGTCGACGGCCACGTTTCGGTGCCGGGTCCGCGCTCGCTGCGCTGGGACCGGACCGTCGGCAGCGTGGTCAACGCGTCCGACATCCTGCGAGAGAATCCCTATCTGCTGTTCGCGGCGCTGGAGACGACGGACCCCGTCACCAAGGCGCGGCACTTGGTGCCGGTCGATCTTGGCCGTATTGCGGCCGGGCAGTCGGACGTACCCTTGAAGCCGAACGATCGCCTGATCATCCTTGGCATGGACGACATCCGCTTCCTGTCTTCCGCCGCGGTGCAGGCCGTGATCGAAGGTCAGAACCCCGATGAAGTGATAGCCGGGGAATTGCTCGGCGGTGTCGGAATCAGAGGCGATGCGGCCGATGGCCGTGGCCTTTCATCCCGCGATCTGCGGGAGACCGACCGTAGTGGCTTTGCACCTTCGGCTCTGGGGCGCGGCAGGAATGCGGAGGTCGACCCAGGCCGCGCCGGCCTGGCACGGCCAGTTAGTTTGACGCCCGGCCCGGCGCTTTCCGGCGAAACCTCGATCTCCGGCTTGGCTGGATGCAGCGGGCTCTATTCGCTGGCCTCTGTGGTGTCCCGCAGCCGTTCCGAGCGCTTCGCGAATGCGCGGCTCTTCCTCAACCCCGAAACCGAGGCCGCGGTCCCGGTGAGCGGGCGTTGCCCGGAAGTCTTCGACCGCTATCCGAACCTGCTGCCCTTCGTGCTCGACTACGTCATCGCGGTTCAGGGCGAGGTACGCATTCCCGGAGTCTATCCGGTCGCGCCGGGCACCTCCGCCGGCGCCTTGGTGCCGGTCGTTGGGGGACTGACCCCCAATGTCGACCTCGGCCAGATCGAGTTGTCGCGCTTCGAGGTGACCGAGGACGGCAGCGGCCAGGCCTCGGTGCGCAACACCATCGATGCTCGGAAGGAGTCGCTGGCCAGGGTGCCGCTGCACCCCGGAGACATAGTCCGCTTCAACCCGCGCTTCTCGCAGCGCGATTCCGGCAGCGTGTTTCTGTCCGGCGAATTCAAAAGACCCGGCGTCTACACCATTCGTCGGGGCGAGAGGCTCTCTGAGATCGTAAAGCGGGCCGGTGGCCTGACCGCGGAGTCCTATCCCGAAGGTTCCGTCTTCACCCGGACCCGGGTTCAGGAGCAGGAGCAGAAGGCGTTCCAGCGTGCCGCGCTCGACCTGGAGTCGGGCCTTGCGGAGGCCTTGGCGAGCGGCAACATCCAGCAGAAGAGCGATTCCAACCCGCAGGCCGTCGTGCTCGCGGTGCGCGATCTCGCCGAACGGCTTCGCCAGGCCGAGCCAGTGGGCCGCGTGGTCGTGGAAGCCGATCCGACGGTGCTGGACTCCCGGCCGGAACTGGACACGATCCTGGAGCCGGGCGACCGGTTGCACGTGCCGAAGCGGCCGAACCACGTGACGGTCAGCGGCGAAGTGCTCAATCCAGGAACCATTCAGTTCCGCTCAGGTAAGGCGGCGGACGGTTATATCAAAGCGGCAGGCGGCACCCAGCAGGCCGCCGACGAGGGCCGGATCTTCGTGGTCCTGCCCAACGGCGAGGCGCAACCGCTCTCGGTCTCGTCGTGGAACTACGACGCGGTGCAGATTCCCCCCGGTAGCACCATCGTCGTCCCGCGTGATCCGAAACCCTTCGATCTGACGGCGTTCTCGGTGACCGTGGTGGATATCCTGAGCAAGCTAGCAATTTCAGCGGCCTCGTTGGCGGTCATCAACAGGTAGTGCGTTAGACAAAAAGAAACTGCGTTGCACAGGTAGTGCGTTGAACAGGATGTGTGGTCTAAGGGGGGACTCTATGGGGGATGGGGGAATATAGCCTTGGCCTGAGGCGGTTTGTACTCAGGGCCTTGGGCGTCACGCTCGTCATTATTGTCGGACTGCATGCGACCTGTCCCAGGGCGGAGCCGATGGCGGCCGAGTCCGGACAGGAACAGGGTGAAGCGCAGGAGCAAGCGCCTCCCTTGGAGTGGCCGGACGACGAGCAGGATGCGCTGAGCAGAGCGGAATACCTGGAGTATACGCCCTCGATAAACGACTTCGGCGGCACCGGTCTGATGCAGATGCCGAACGCCCGCTTCCACCCGGAAGGCGAGATGCACATGGGCATCTCCTACGTCGATCCATACACCCGTGGCTTCTTCACCCTCCAACTCTTCGACTGGTTAGAGGGGACGTTCCGATACACCGACATTAGGAACCGCCTGTACAGCAATAGTCGGGAGTTCAGCGGCAATCAGAGCTACAAGGACCGCAGCGTCGACCTGAAGATCCTGATGCTGGAAGAGACACAGCATTTCCCGCAGATCGCGATCGGCCTGCGCGACATCGGCGGCACCGACCTCTTCGGCAGCGAGTTCTTGGTCGCCAGCCGGCGCTACTATAACTGGGACTTTACCTTGGGCGTGGCTTGGGGAAATGCCGGCAGCCGCGGCCATGCCAAGAACCCCTTCAGCCTAATCTCCGACCGCGCGAAGAACCGGGGCGATTCCGGAGGCGCCGGCGGTCTCGGCTTCGACTTCTTCCGTGGCGAGGACATCGCCTTCTTTGGGGGAGTCGAGTACCTGGCGCCTATCGACGGCCTCAGGTTCAAGGTCGAGTACGACAGCAACAACTATCAGAAAGAGCCGCTCGACAACGAGTTCGACGTGGATTTCCCGCTGAACTTCTCGATGGCATACGACGTCTTTCCCTGGTGGCATATCTCGGCCGGCGTCGAACGCGGCAACGAGTTCATGGTCCGCACCAGCCTTAGCGCCAATTTCATGACCGACAAGGGCTTCCCCACGACCGACCGGCCGGCACCCAAGGTCCAGCCGCGAAGCGTCGAGCCCGTCGGCATGGACGGACCGGTTGCCGCCCAGCAGGCGATGCTGACCATGCCGCAGGCCGTTGACCGTACGTTGACCGTGGAGCGTCTCTTCAAGGATTTCGAGAAGCTCGGGGTCACCGTGTCCGATATCGAATACGAGGATGCGGACGCGATTCTAAGGGTGCCGATCGAGGCGCCGCGGCCCAGCGCCTCGGCGCTGGCGACGGCGGCGCTCCAAGTCATCCGCGCGGAACTGAACGGCCCGGTCGAGCGGGTCCGGATCGTCGCGACCAAGGAGGACGAGGACTACTGGGAAATCGTTCTCGAGAAGGAAGAACTCTTGCGCTCGGTGAGCCTGACCGGCAGTCCCATCGCCCTGGTCGAGCCTCCGGAACCGAAGTGGCTGGGCCTTTTCCCCGAGCCGGAACCGATCGCCGCGGCGTTCTTCGAGGAGGCCGAACCGGCCGAACCTAAGGACCGTTTGCGCCGGGTGGCCGAGCGGGTCTTCGCGGAGTTGGATCGCCAGGGCTTCCAGGGCGAGCGCTTCGACATGCAGGGCAGGCGGGCGACGGTTCACTTCTCCCAGGATCGCTATCGGAATCCGGCACGGGCGGTGGGTCGTGGCGCGCGGGCCGTCGCCGCGCACGTACCGTCGCATATCGAGGAGATCACCGTGGTCCTGACCGAGATCGGCGTCCCGGTGAGCCAGACCACGATCATGCGCAAGGACCTCGAGAACGCTCTGCGAGACCACGGCAGCACGGAGGAAATCTGGCAGAACGCGCTGCTCGAAGCGCCGTCGATGGAGGGTGGCGAGCAAGCTATCGAGAACGAGGACCGCTTTCCGAAGTTCAGCTGGTCGCTCATGCCGAAGATGCGGCAGCAGATCGGCGGACCGGACGACTTCTTCTTCTTCCAGTTCTACGGCCGGGCGTCGGCACAGGTCCAGCTCAGCCAGGGCCTAACGGTCAGCGGTGCGGTCGCCAAGGACATCTACAACAACTACGACGATCTCAAGCTCAAGTCGGATAGCAAGCTGCATCGGGTGCGCAGCGATATCGCGAAGTACCTCAAGGAAAGCGATATTTGGGTCGACAACCTGCATCTCGACTACGTCACGCAGCTGGCGCCCGAAGTCTATGGCCGCGCGTCGGTCGGCATTTTCGAGTTGATGTTCGCCGGCATCGGCGGCGAAGTCCTCTACCGGCCGCAGGGCAAGCGCTGGGCGGTTGGCCTCGATGTAAACTACGTCAAGCAGCGCGACTTCGACGGCCTGTTCGGTTTTCAGAACTACGACGTCGTGACCGGCCACGTCAGCTATTATCACCGCCTGCCCTGGTACGAAATCCTGGCGACCGTAAGCGCGGGTCGCTACCTGGCGAAGGACTGGGGTGCCACCCTCGAGCTGTCGAGGACCTTCGACAACGGCGTTACTTTTGGGGTCTTTGCAACCAAGACCGACGTCTCGGCCGAGCAATTCGGCGAGGGCAAGTTCGATAAGGGATTCTTCGTTTCGATCCCGCTCGACCTCTTCTTCACCAAGCATTCCCGTCAACATGTCGGCCTGACATACCGTCCGGTCACCCGCGATGGCGGTCAACGCCTCGCCATTCCGAAGCCGCTCTACGGCTTTACGGAGTCCATGGGCCAGCGCGAGGTCATGCGCGGCTGGAAGGAGCTGCTCGAATAGGGGCGGTAGGCAGGTCGGGACGCAAAATCCGACAAGCGGGCATTGGCTTGGGCTGGCATAATCCGCCTGCTGAATTGTATGCCTCCGGCCGGAACCGACCTGCATGTTCACGCATTTCACCCTGGGCACGAACGATCGCCCGCGCGCCGAAGCCTTCTATGCAGCGGTCATGCCGCCACTCGGCCTCAAGCTGGTCAAGTCTGTCGAGACCTTCTTCGCGTACGGCAGCGAAGAGAGCGCACCGCCCTGGCTGGTCATCAACCCACCTTTCGACGGCTTGCCGGCGACCTGGAGCAACGGCTTTCACATCGCCTTGCGCGCCAGCGACGAAGCGGCGGTTCGGGACTTCCACAGGGCCGCGCTTGGGGCCGGAGGCCGCGACGAAGGGGCGCCGGGCCTACGGCCCGAATACGCATCTGACTACTACGCGGCCTACGTCCGCGATCCCGACGGTAACAAGCTGCAGGCGGTTCACTATCGAGACCGCCGCATGGCCGGACCCTGCGGCGATGTCGTCTCGCACATCACGCTCGGCAGCAACAACCTGGTACGTTCGAAGGCCTTCTACGAAGGTCTCTTGGCCGTCCTTGGCCTCGAGCGGCTGCCTGCGGAGGAAACCCCGGGCGAAGACCTCGCATTCGGGATTGCCGGCAGCCAGCTTCCCGTCGTCTTCCTCCAGAAGCCCTTCGACGGCCGCCCGGCCACCTGGGGCAATGGCGCCCACGTTTCCTTCGATGCCCCGAGCCGTGACGCGGTGCGCGCCTTTTACGAGGCGGCCCTGTCACTGGGCGGGAGCGACGAGGGCCAGCCCGGCCTGCGGCCGAGGTATCATGCGGCCTACTACGCGGCCTACGTGCGCGACCCCGACGGCAACAAGCTGCAGGCCTATTGCCGTAGGTCCGAGTAGCCAAGCCTTCCAAGCCTGCATTTCAATGGTTTGGTCGCTCTGGCCTTCCCCAGATCGTCGAGCCGGCCCCTAAGCCACAGAAAATTTAAGGACATTTTTGGGTGGCGGACCCCGGCCTTCGTGGAGAGGGATGACCGCGACAATTAGGTCGAATCCTTGTGCGTTTAGGGCTTGCGCCAACGCGCTCCGACCCCCACGTTCGCCGAGGATGTCTTCGGTCCGAAGGGGAGCAGGCATGGACGCCTCGAAGCGGCCCCGCTTCGCAATTTACTTCGCGCCCACGGAGCAGAATCCGCTTTGGGGACTGGGGTCCTCGTGGCTGGGCAGGGATGCTCGCAGCGGCTATGTGGCCGCTCAGCCCGATTGGTCCAGCGCTGCCGGCGATAGCCTGGCGTCGGTGACCGAAACGCCAAGATTCTATGGATTTCATGCGACCCTCAAGGCGCCTTTCGGTCTCAAGAAGGGCCTGCTGTTCGGCGCCCTGGAGGAACGTTGCAGGAGACTCGCCGCGGAGATGGAAGCCGTGCCTGCGGTCTCGCTGGAGGTCTCCGAGCTGGACGGCTTTCTGGCTCTCATGACCGCGACCCCTTCTGTGGCGCTGCACAGCTTGGCGGCCGCCTGCGTGGAGTCCTTCGACGACCTAAGGGAGCGGCTGACGATCGAGGAGAAAAGGCGATATCAAGGGCCGGGCCTGACCGAGGTGCAGGCGGCGCTTCTGGACCGCTGGGGCTATCCCTACGTCATGGAACAGTTTCGTTTCCACATGACCCTCACGTCGCGACTGCCCGACCCTGACCGCGGGGAGGTCAAGGCCTTGGCCCGCGAACATTTCGGGGCGGCCCTGGAATCGCCGATGGCCGTGGATGCCATTTCGCTCTTCGCGCAGCCGGATGACAAGGCACCGTTCCGTGAAATCGGCCGCTATCCGCTGGGCCCCGCTTGAGGGTCCGGTAGGGCGGTCTACCAGGGGCTTCCCAGCCCTGTCACCGCACTTTGCATTGATGCACGCTTACTTCTGAATGGTCGCGCGGTCCTGACTTCGGGCGGTGTTGCATCAAAGCCCGTCAAAGACCGCTGTCGGCGGTCGGCCTTGCGGGCGAGATGAGGGGAGGAATATGGATCCAGTCGATCGCTTGATGCAGATTTTCGCCACGGCAGGAGCGCGGCGATACGACGGCGAAGAGGTATCACAGCTCGAGCATGCGCTGCAGGCCGCGGCCTGGGCCCAGGCTGCGGATGCCGAAGATGGCTTGGTGGCTGCCGCTCTCTTGCACGACGTGGGGCACTTGACGCATCCGGAGCCGGAGGCCGCCGTGGCCGAGGCGATCGACGACCGGCACGAGGACCAGGGCGCCCTCCTGCTTGCAGAGTGGTTTCCGCCCGAGGTGACCGAGCCGGTGCGCCTTCACGTGGCGGCGAAGCGTTATCTTTGCGCACGCGAACCGGGCTACTTCGATCGCCTCTCGGGAGCGTCCAAGCGCAGTCTGGCTCTGCAAGGCGGGGCCTTCACCGAAGGCGAAGCGGCTGCCTTCATCGGCCAGCCCTTCGCCGAGGCGGCCGTGCGCCTGCGGCGCTGGGACGAAGCGGCCAAGGTGCCGGGGGCCCAAACGCCGGACCTGGAGAGTTTCCGGACGCTGTTGGACGACTTGATGACCGAGCGTCATCGCGGCGCCTGACTGTCGCCCATCCTGCCGGTGCTCGGCAACGAATCCACGAGCATCGATCTATAAGACTTAGAGGCTATATCTTGCAGGCCTGTTAAGGAATCTTCATAACCCACTGCTTGACAAAGGAATTGCCTGTAGAGATTATAAGTATAGCAACCGGAGGTAGCGACTCTAGGTTGTCTGGCTGGCAGGTAGGGACGAAGACGAAGCGGCTCGTCTTCGTAGAATGGGGTGCGAACGCCCAGGCTTCTTATCATTGACGACATACCGGTGTTCTCCGCCTATGTCCGTGACGTTGCGACCGGGCTCGACTTCGATGCACGGGTTGCACGGCACGCGGCGGACTTCCGGGCGCTGCATCGGGACTTCCTTCCCGACGTAGTCAGCCTGGACATGGTCATGCCGCAAGGCGACGGCCTGCAGTTGTTGAACTGGCTCGGCGATCAGGAATCGCGAGCCTGCGTGCTGATCCTCAGCGGTTACGACTCGAGCTTCATCGATGCGGCAAAACGCTTGGCCGAGGCCAAAGGCCACCGCCGGGTCGAGGCCCTGCGCAAACCGATCGACGTGATCGCATTGCAGTCGGCTCTTGTATCCCTGGCGGCCTAGATCGGGCCGTCTCCGAACCGAGCCAACTTTTCCAACCACCCCGAATCCTGGGACTGAGTTCGCGCAGAAGGCGACCTAGGGCAGGATTTCTTCAAGGACGGGGCAGTCTCGGTTTTTCGCCGGGGTCCGGAATAGGTAAGATAACCGCGCGAATCGCGAGCCAAGGAGCTTGGGAAGGGGGGCTTCCCATCGGCCAAAGACTGCGACGGTTCCCGTTGTCTGCGGTCCTGGCCAGTTTTTCCGAAGCTTCGCGAGTCCGCATTGCAGGCTCGATGGCGGCCTGAGCCTGGACCCAGGGTGCGAAATGACGCGCTCAAGAGCTGAAGAGGTCCGGAATCAGAGATGCCGGAGTCAACGATGGATGACGTTGCCAGTTGGGGAGACCTGATCGTCGCCCTGCAAGAAGCCCCTAACGGCGACCGCAAGCTGGATGCCATGGTCGCCTATCACTGCGGTGCAGTCAGTCGGGACGTGCACCAGATGGTGCGCCTCCTGATCGACGAAGGTTCCTCCTGGGACCTTGTCTTCGAGCTGATGGAAGGCGACATTCCGGCCTTCACCAGCTCGCTGGATGCCAGCGTTCCCGGCGAGAACATCGTCTGCGCGATCTTCTCGACCAAGTACCAGCGTTGGGCCGCGGTCAATCGCGATGAACACGGCGCCGAGGTTCTCGCCTGGGCGGCCGACGAGGTGCTGGCCCGGCGTGTTGCCGGACTGAAGGCCTTCCGCGAGCAGGCGGTTGCGGACGAGCGACGGGCGGAGCTTCCGGGACCGGAGATCCAACAGCCGTCGAGGGCGCCGCGCCGTCCGGAATTCCATCTGCCGGAATTGGGCGGTGCCGACGAAGAGGAGTGGAAGATCCTCTTCTAAGGCGTTGTCCGGCCAGATGGAATCGCTTCGTGATCCGTCTGTTCGGAAGTAGCGCCTTGACCACTGAGTTTGGGTGCACGACTCCCGGCCAGAAGCGAAAGCACCTGACCGAGACGTGCGCGAGATCAAGACCGGGTAGACCTTAGCCGATCTTGATCCGGGTTGACGACTTGGCGCCCGATTGCGGTACACCGAACCGCCGTGGCGCGACCAGGCCCCGAGCCCGTGCGGCAGGGGAAGCTGAGGGGGGCGAGCGGAAAGCGTGGACGGATCGGTGCTGATACCGGACGAGCAGGGCCGGCGACCCTATGCGCTGGTCCTGGGCAACGAGAAGGGCGGGTCCGGGAAGTCGACCACGGCAATGCAGCTCATCGTCGCCCTGCTGCGCTTGGGCTACAGCGTCGGCAGCATCGATCTCGACGCGCGCCAAGGCAGCCTGTCGCGCTACCTCCGCCACCGCGAGCACCAGGTCGAGCAGGCCGGGCTCGATCTGCCGCTGCCGAGCCATTTCCGGGTCTTCGGGAGCGAGGAGACCAGTCGGCGCAAGGCAGAAGCCCAGGAGCGCGAAAGGCTCCAGGCTGCGTTCGCGGCGCTCTCGGGCAGCGACTTCCTCGTCATCGATACCCCGGGCAGCGACAGCCACCTATCGAGGCTCGGGCACCTCAATGCCGATACCCTGATCACGCCGGTCAACGACTCCTATCTCGACCTCGACGTCATCGCCGAGATCGACCGCGAGCGGCGCGAAGTGCTGGGCCCGAGCGTCTACAGCCAGATGGTCTGGGAACAGAACAATCAGCGGGTCCTGAACGGCCGACGGCCGATCGACTGGGTGGTCATGCGCAACCGGCTGAGCCATATCGAGCCGCGCAACAAGCGCGAAATCGGCGAACTATTGCAGAAGCTGGGCCAGAGGATCGGGTTCCGACTGGCTCCGGGATTCGGCGAGCGGGTCGTCTACCGCGAGCTTTTCCTCAAGGGTATGACGGTGCTCGACCTGCCGGCGGGGGAGGGCTCGGAATTGGTCAACAGCCACCTTGCCGCGCGGCGCGAGATCGGCGAGTTGCTGCGCAGCATCGGCCTGCTGCAGGACCAGGAGGCCTAGATCAAGAACGGCTCAGATTGAGTCAATCTGAGCCGTGAATCTTGATCGACTTCAGAAAGTTAGAGCATGATTCACGCTCCACGCCGTGGCGGCGTGAAACGATCACGCTCTAGGACGCGTCGTGGCAACTCCACGGGTCGGCGGTTCTATATGAGATGCGCACCGGCCGTAGCTACCCTGGCCGGGCCCGGACTGGCTCTTACCAGGAATTGTTACGGGTGAGGCGGGTGCGCGGAGACTCGGTCTCGCTCGCTTCGGTGCGCTTCACGACCAGGCAGGCTTGCTTCTGGCGGCGAAATGCGGCGCAGAAGCGGCGGGCGTCGGCCAGGGTCTCGAAGCTGCCGGTACGGACCCGGAACACGGCTCCGCGCCCGGCCAAGTCGGCTTCCTGGAGCGACAAGTCCTGCTGCGCCAGCAGTTCGGGATAGGCCTTGCGCAGACGTTGCCACTCGGACGCGGCGCCCGCGGCGCTGGGCGCCGAGGCCAGCTGAACCACATAGGGGGCCTGGAGCGCCGTCTCCTGAGGGGAAGAACCGGCTATCGGCTTTTCCGGCGGCAAAGGGGCCTCAATCTGGGCCTGCACGGGCTCGGTTCCTGGCGCCGGCAGGCGGCTTTCTTGGTCCGGAGCCGGCGCATCGCTGGCCTCACCTTCCGAGTCACCTGACGCGGGCGCGTCACGCTCAGGCGCCGCAGTCTCCGGTAAGGTCACCGAACCTTCCACGCTCTTCACGACGAGGCCGAATTCGTGCGGCCCTTCCGTTAGCGGCTCTTCCGGCAGCAGAACCCATTCACCGAAGGTGTCAGCCTTGGCAACGCCGATCGGGGTGTCGTTGTGCAGGACGATCAGCTCGGTACCGGGTGCCGCAATGCCGGCGATGACCGCCGAGCCGTCGTCCTCGACCCGCACCACGTCGACTCTGGGCGCGATGCCGTCGTTGCTCTCGGTTGCCGGGCCCTGGTTCTGGGGATTCTCAGGGGCCTCAGGGACGCTTTGAGAGTCGGAAGGGGTTTGCTCCAGGCTCTCGGGCGTCGGTGCGGCCTTGGGGGTGCTGGAGTCACCGTCTAGGTTCGCAGAGGGCGCCGTGCCCCCCGGCTCCGGCAGAGGTTCCGGCCTGGTCGCGAACCAGCCGGCCAGCAGGACTCCGACCAGTAGAAGCGAGGCGGCGACAATCCCGGCCAAGGTCCTCCGGCTGATCAACCCCCAAGGCGACTGGCTTTCCGGCGATACCTCTGTCGTATCGAACTCGGGCAGCTCTGCCTCCGAGGCCTCCGTCTCGAGGTCCTCGATCTCGGAGGTATCGGCCTTGGAGCCCTCCTCGGCGTCCCTCGGCTCAAATGAGGGCTGCGCTCTGCCTTCGGCGCAGCGCAGGATCTCGTCGAGGTCTTCCGAGACCTCGTCGAGCAGCCGAAACTGCAGCACGCTGGCTGCCGGGGCAGCGTCCGCCGACGCTCCCTTGGCCGCAGCTTTGGACCGCTTCGGCTTGCCGCGGCGCCTGCTACCGTCTTCAGCGACGGCCGCTTCGGGCCCATCCGTGGCGCTCGCCGCGGCCTCAGGTCCGCCGCTATCGGCAACGGAAGCTTCAGGATCACCGAGTTCGGCTACGACCTCGGTTTCCGCGACTTCAAGAGTGGCCGCCGCGGCTTTGCCCTTCCGCGTTCCGCCTGCCGGTGCCGCATCACCCTTGCGGGCAAAGAGGTCGCCCGGGAATAGCTCGAGGTTGTGTGAGGTCATCGCTTGGCTGGTCCCGGCCTATTCGGCGGCGAAGATCTCTGCGGCGCGGCTGCGCTTGGGCAGCGGCGGAAGCTCGATCTGCGGCGCTTCACCCTCCAGGCGGTCAGCCAGGTAGCGCCAGAGCTCGGCGATCTCGCTCGCCGCCCGCTGAGCGCCGGACAGCTCCATCACCGTCCGCCCGTCGACCATGCTGGCCGCGAAGTCGACGCGCTGGTGGATGATCGAGGGCGCAAGCGGCCCGTGCTGCGACAGCACCTGAATCGCCTCGTTGGTGATTTTGGCCCGCGGCGCCGCACCGTTGACCGCGAAGACCAGGGGCTTGCCCAGGTGCTCGACCAGTTTGACGGTGGCTCCGATCGAGCGAAGGTCATGCGGACTGGGCCGGCTCGGAATCAGCACCAGGTCGGCACAGCGGATAACCTCACCGACGGCGGTATCGAGCGATGGGGGGGTGTCGATGAACAGCAAGCGGACCTGACGTTCGCGCAGCCGCTCGACGGTCTCAGACAGCTCTTCGATGCTCGTCTGAACGTAGTAGGGCGTCTCCCGCGTTCGCAGGTTCCACCACTTGGCCAGGCTGCCCTGCGGATCGACATCGATCAAGACAACCGGCGCCGTGCCGGCGATCTCCGCCTGCACGGCCAAGTGCCCCGCGAGCGTGGTCTTGCCAGAGCCACCCTTGCGGGAAGCAATCGCCACGACCTTCATCGCTAAGTTCTCCCACTCCCCAGGCCGTCATTGTGGTCCGGGCAGTTTGATAGTCCTGCCCGTGGCCTGACACAAGGATACCAGATATACGTCCCCGCGAAACGGAGACTACTATATCGAGTGGCACAGCGGAAGACCATCTGGGTTAATTTTTCCAGATACGACGGTGCCGTACAGGAAAATCGTTTGAATTGAGTCGATTGTGGCGCTTACCGAATGCGCCGTCGCAGCCCGGTTTCGGCACCTTGTCGAACGCCCGCTCGACGGCTTTTTGGCGAGGTATCGGACGACCTTGAACGCAGTGCGTGTCGGCTGGCCGCGCTTGATTCGACTGCAATCAGGCCAGTCTTGGGAGGTTTGCCTTGCGTAGGTCTCGGGGCGGATTGGGAGTTGGTGTAGAGGATGAAATTCAGAGGTGTAAACGCTGAATCTCTGAAGATTTTTGCCAGATACTCGTGCAGTCTGGTGGGCTTCCAGGCAAACGGACGTTCGTAAAGCACCCGAGCGGTCTGCTACCAATCGATCCAGTCGGCGGTTTGTGGGGACGCGTCCTCGCCGTTGTCCCGCTCAATGGTATCCTTCGAGAGGTGCGAGGTTCGCTCATCTTCGGCCTTGGCCGATTCGGCTTCCGTGCCCAGGACCTCCTTGGCCCAGGAAGCGGTCGACCTGGACAGCTTCGCCGGCCCGGCAACGACGGCATCCGCCCAGCCATCTCGGGTCGACGGGAGAAGAGAGCCCACTTCGTTGATCACCAGGAGATCGTTGGCCTCGTCGAGAGTCACCGCAGCGTTCGGTATTTGGACCTCGGCGTCGGCTTGGTGAGCCGACGGTCGGGTCGGTCCCTGTGTTGTCGTTGCTGCCGAATCGTCCGGCAGGGATGCGCCACCCGCCACGAAGGCCGGACCTTCAGATCCCCAAATCTTCCGGGACCCCTGCGCCATGCAGGCTCTCCTAACCTGTTGTGTCCGAAATATTGATCCGGACAATTTTGACCAATTCAGCTTCAATAGAGCGCGAAGCCTCTTGTCTTCTTCATTATGACCTTAGTCTATTTATTTTTTACTTATGCCAGGAGAGGTATATTAGAGAATTAGCCAGTCAATTAGTAGTTTCATTTTATGAGGGAGTTTGGGCCGGAGGCCAGGTTTGTCTGCCTCCCTGAAATGAGGGGCACCCGGTCGGATCCGGGCGTCGCACCGCAGACCTTGGTATCATGCCTCTCGACGGTTGGCGGCGCAGGACCCCTGATGGGGTCCCGGCAGCCTACCATTCGATACGCTCGATTCCCTCGAAGGTCACTTCGCTGCCATCCGCCAGCGTGATGCTGCCTGCCGCGTCCTCGGAGAGGTCGAGGAAGTCCGCACCGCTGGATTCCACCGTGCCCTGGTCGATGACGTAGGTCCAGCCGGCGGTGGGGGCACCGCCCGAGGCATTCTCCAGCTGGATCACGTCGGTCCAGCCGCCCTGACCGCCGGAGACCAGATCGTTGCCGTTGCCCTCGGCGAAGATGAAGAGATCGTTGCCCCCCTCGCCGTAGAGCCTATCGTCACCGGCACCGCCGTCCAGGGTATCGTCACCGGCGCCACCGAAGATCGCATCGACCCCGCTGCCGCCGTCCAGCGTGTCCTCGCCGGTGCCGCCCTGCAGGAGGTCATTGCCGAGGCCGCCGTTCAGGCTGTCGTCGCCGTCGCCGCCGAGC
>JAAUYK010074733.1_pt1 | contig 31538 bp, 28 predicted proteins | sample 7278021 | NCBI WGS metagenome assembly JAAUYK01 (sample SAMN14350223, study PRJNA611818) | marine sediment metagenome | isolation source: surface marine sediment (1.8m) | place: French Polynesia: Moorea | collected 2018-08
AGCCGCAGGTCGTCCGGCAGGAAGGGGAAGTGGTGCTTGTAGCCGGTGCAGAGAATGATCGCATCGACCTCGGCCGTGCTGCCGTTCTTGAAGTGCGCGGTCTTGCCCTGGACCTTTACCAGGGCGGGCACCTCTTTCCAGTTGTCCGGCCAGTTGTAGCCCATGGGGGCGGTGCGGTGCGCGACCGTGACCGACTTGCAGCCGTACTTCCAGCACTGGGAGCCGATGTCCTCGGCCGAATAGCTGGTGCCGAGGATCAGGATGTCCTGGTCCTTGAACTCCCGCGCGTCGCGGAAGTCGTGGGCGTGGAGGATCCGGCCGTTGAAGCTCTCGAAGCCCTCGTAATAGGGCACGTTGGGCGTCGAGAAGTGGCCGGTGCAGACCACCACGTTGTCGTAGGTCTCGGTGGTCTCCCTGTCCGCCGCGGTGTCGCGCGCGGTCACCGAGAAGGTGCCGCTGGCCTCGTCGTAGCGCACGTCCCGGACGTGGTTGTTGAAGCGGATCATGTCGCGCACGCCGGCCTTCTTGACCCGCCCCTGGATGTAGTCGAACAGGACTTCGCGCGGCGGGTAGGAGGCGATCTGCTTGCCGAAATGCTCCTCGAAGCTGTAGTCGGCGAACTCGAGCCCCTCCTTCGGGCCGTTGGACCAGAGGTAGCGATACATCGAGCAGTGGTTGGGAAAGCCCGACTCGTCGGTGCCGGTGCGCCAGCTGTAGTTCCAGAGGCCGCCCCAGTCGGACTGCTGCTCGTAGCAGACGATCTCGGGAACTTCCGCCCCCTTGCTCACCGCCGACTGAAAGGCCCGCAGGACCGCGAGCCCGGACGGGCCGGCACCGAGTACTGCAACGCGTTTGCTCATTCTGGAGCCCCCTTCTCAAGGATGGATGTGGACATGCGCCGTAGCGGTGCGCCGGCCGCCCGGCGCCACGGTTTCGGAGGCGCCGCCCGGGTGGCCGAGAGCAACAGGGATTCCCGGCGCCGTCCCCGCAGGACCGGCGGCCGGCGACCGGCGATCTTCGTCCGGAAGGTGAACGCGCTCCGCGCGACCGCGGATCGGCGCGATCCAGGTTCGGTTCACGCTCTCTCCCTGTCCCCTGCCCCGCCCGGTATCGGCGCGGTTTAGAGAAGTCTTTTTCTTATGAGAGTCTTAGCTGACCTCCCTGGGGGAAACAAGAGCGGCCATGGCCGTGCGGCCCGGCGAGCGCGCCGGGCGCCGGCGCGGGACCCTTCCGCGCGCCACGAGACCCGCCGCGAGCCCAGCGACGCCTTGCCCGGCCGGTCGAAAACGTGTAACCGCTCTATCCGTCGGGACGGATGGCGGCTAAGCGGGGCTGGGGCATGAGACGATGAAGGTCTGTATTTTCGGCGCGGGCGCGATCGGGGGCTACCTGGGGGCCGAGATGACCCGAGCGCCGGACGTCGAGGTCTCCGCGATTGCCCGCGGCCGGCACCTCGCGGCGATCCGCGAGAACGGCCTGAAGCTGCTGATCGGCGGCGAGGAGCGGGTGGCGCGGATGAACGCCACCGACAATCCGGCCGACCTGGGCCCGCAGGACTTCGTCATCGTCGCCCTGAAATCCCACCAGGCCTGGGAGGTGGCCGACCAGATGGCGCCGCTGCTCGGGCCGGACACCGCCGTGGTGACCTGCCAGAACGGTGTCCCCTGGTGGTACTTCCACGGCCTGGAGGGGCAGTACAGCGACCTGCGCCTATCCAGCATCGACCCGGACGACCGCCAGTGGAACGCGATCGGCCCCGAACGGGCGATCGGCTGCGTGGTTTACCCGGCGACCGAAATCACCGAGCCGGGCGTGATCAAGCACACCTACGGCAACAAGTTCGCCCTGGGAGAGCCCGACGGCAGCACGTCGGAGCGCTGCCAGCGCCTTGCCGCCGCCATGGAGGCGGGCGGCCTCAAGGCGCCGATCCTGCCCCATGTGCGCAACGAGATCTGGCTCAAGCTCTGGGGCAACCTCTGCTTCAACCCGATCAGCGCGCTGACCCGCGCGACCCTCGACGTGGTCGCGACCGACCCGGGCACCCGCACCCTGGCGCGCGAGATGATGCTGGAGGCGCAGCGGATCGCCGTGCGCCTGGGCGTCCACTTCCGGGTCGACGTCGAGCGGCGGATCAACGGCGCGGCCAAGGTCGGCGCCCACCGCACGTCGATGCTGCAGGACCTGGAAAGCGGCAAGCCCTTGGAGATCGACGCCCTGCTGACCGTGGTTCAGGAGATGGGCCGCATGGTGGACGTGGAGACGCCGCACATCGACGCCACCCTCGCCCTGGTCCAGCAGCTCGGCCGCACCCAGGGTCTCTACCCGACCTTCCCCGAGCTGGAAGCCGCGGACGAGGTCGCGGAAGTGGCGGTGGACTGAGGGCGGCGCCTCTGCGCCCCTGCGAGAGGGGCGCGCCCGAACCTTGAGCACGGAGAGAGAGACGATGACGATACTGAGGACGGCTCTGGCGGCGGTGGTGCTGCTGGGAATCTCGACCGCGGGCGCCCTGGCGTCGAACAGCGGCCGCAGCGACACCATGACCTTCGGCAAGAGCACCGACTGCGCGGCCGCCCACGAGAAGTTCCAGCGCACCTATTTCCCTGTCTTCTTCGGCGTCGCCGAGGGCGGCAAGATGTGCGTCTACTCTTATTGCGCCGCGGCCTGCCGCACCAGCAACGCCCGCAGCCTGACGATCTATCGTTGCGAGAAGGAGAGCGGCACGACCTGCCAGCTCTACGATCAGAACGATCCCATCCCGGGACTGACCTCGAACTGAGCACCCGGTGGGGCGCGGTCCGAGAGGATATCGTGGCGACGCAGATCGCCTTTCTCGGAAAATCCCCGCCCCTGATCTACTGAAGGTCCCCTGACCAGCCTCGCCGGTCAGAGCCTCTTTTGTTCAGGAAGGCGCCGAGCCGTCCCGGCCCGTGGCACCGGCGGGTCGCCGAGTAGCATGGCTGCCCATTGACCGATTTCGGACAATATCTACGTCATTTTCCTCCAAAAGGACGGAAACTGGGTCATTTGTCTCTTCAAGCCCCTCGGTGAATCCCGCTAAGCTATGGTTGCGCCCGCAACGCGCAACGCTAGGGGCGCGAGAAAGATTTCCGATGATCGGAAGGAAACGGGGAGTAAGCGCGATGAATGGCTTAGGGAAACTGCTTGCCGCGGGTTTGGCGGCCGTGGCTCTGTCTGCTTGCGAAGGCACGCAACTCGGGAAAGCTGAGAAGGTCAGCCCGCCGAGCGGGGCGCACGACGCGAGCCTCTACGAGGGCTATCTCGGCCTCTCGAAGAGCGAGTACGGCGAAGGCGATTACAAAAGCTCCGACGTTTTCGCCTTGAGGGCGGTCGCCGCCGCCGAGGGCAAGGATGCCGGGCCGGCGTCGCTCGAGAGATGGCCCATGCCGCAGGACAAGGCGTCCGAGCTGGGCTCGGCGCGCAGCCGCCTGATCGCCGCGCTCGGCGAGGGCGCGGCCCAGAAGATGCCGAGCGAAGCGGCCGCAGCGCAGGTCAACTTCGACTGCTGGCTGCAAGAGCAGCGGGTCGCGGAAAATTTCCAGCCTGAAGACATCGCGGCCTGCCGCGACGGCTTCTACACGGCCATGGCGGCGCTCGAGCAGAAGCCCGTGGCCGAGGCTCCGAAGCCGGCACCCAAGGTCTCGCCGCTGCGCTACGTGATCTATTTCGACCTCGACAGCACCGAAGTCGACGAGCAGGCCAAGCAGGTCATCTTCGAGGCGGAAGAGGCCGCAAGAAGGCTCGACGGGACCAAGATCACCGTCGCCGGCCACACCGACACGCTCGGCAGCGTGGAACACAACCAGACCCTGTCGGAATTGCGCGCCGACGCGGTGGCCAAGATCCTGACCGGGCACGGCTATCCCGCCGCCAGGGTCGCGACCGAGGGGTTCGGGAAAAAGGACCTGGCGATTCAGACGGGGGATCAGGTGTACGAGCCGCAGAATCGCCGCGCGGTGATCTACGTTCAGCCGGAGTAAGTCTGGAACGGCCGGGGACGCCGAGGCGCTCCCGGCCGAAACTTTTTTTGAGCCTACGCTCCGGGGCCGGCTTCTGGCGGTGAGCCAGCTGGACGATTCCGGCGCCTCGCCCAGAGCAGATCCGGGTTCGATGGAGTCGCCAGGGCGACTATCAACCCGGTCAATCTGCTCTAAACTTCTGATGTAGATCGGTTTTGCATATTCGGTCGGAACCGCGAAGCGTTTCCGTCAGAACGATCCGCTCCTGGCGATGGCGTGACGCGCCCGATCAAGAAATCTTGTTGTTTATACTTGAACAATCATTTAATTGTTCATTTATGGAGAGCGTTGAACTGCACTCGGACCAGACGGCCCAGCTTGCCGAGACCTTCGGACTGCTGGCGGACCCTACCCGCCTGTCGATCGTGGTGGTCTGCATGGAGCGCGAGATTGCCGCCGGCGACATCGCCGACGAGCTCGGCGTCTCCGCCTCGCTGGTGAGCCACCACCTTCGGCTGTTGCGCGCCGCGCGCATGCTGCGGGCCGAGCGACGGGGCAAGCAGGTGTTCTATTCGATGGCCGATGACTGCGTGCGGGACGTTCTGAGAATCATGATCGACCACCTGTTCATCCACGAACATGGCGGTCCCGATGAACCACAGGAAGGAGAGGACTGATGGTCAGCGTTACCCAACAAAAGTGTGCCTGCGCCGACTGTGTTTGCATTGTCGACGTGAAAGACGCCGTCAAGAAGGGCGAGCGCAACTATTGCAGCAAGGCCTGCGCCGAGGGGCATCCGGCTGGCGCCGGCTGCGACCACGCCGGCTGCGCTTGCCACGGCTAGCTTAGAGGGGCTGGCGGAGCCACGACTGAAAAGGGCGGGCTCCGCCGCCTGACGCCGCAGGAGAGCGGGAAAGCGAAAGCGGACGGTCAACCGCCCGCAGAGCTTTCCGGATTCTCGAACCGGCCGAGGATACCAGCGGTCAGACGATCCCACGCTCGCGATAGGGCCGGCCCTGGGCGATGCGGCCATAGCCGAAGGCGCCGAGATCGAGCGAGCGGTAGCCGCCTTCGAGGATCAGCTCGGCGATCGCGCGGCCGCTCGCCGGGGCGTGCATGATGCCGTGGCCGGAATAGCCGCAGGCCATGAAGACGTTCTCCGCCCCGCCCTGCCACGGCCCCAGGATCACGTTGAGGTCGAAGCTGTTGCGCGCATAGTGGCCGACCCAGCTCCGTTGCAGCTTGAGGCTGTCCAGCGCCGGCACGCGGTGCGCGAGCTTCGGCCAGACCAGCTCCTCGAAGCGGGTCGGCTGGGGCTCGAGGTGGAACCCCGGCGGCTGGTCCCAGTCGGGCAGCCCGCCGGCGTAGCCCTGCCCCTCCGGACCGAAGGCCAGGTGGGTCTCGGCCTTGAGGAAGGGCAGCGGCTCGATCTCCGACCTGGTCACAAAGAAATGGCTCTCGCGGCACATCGGCTCGACCGGCAGCTCGAGCCCGATCATGCGGCCGATCTCGGCGGACCAGGCGCCCGCCGCCAGGACGAAAGTCTCCGCTGCCAGGGCGCTCCCTGACGCCAGCGCCACGTCGCGGGCGAGGCCGCCGTCCTTGCGCCAGTCGACGACCCGGTCCTGGACGTAGGCGACACCCAGCGCGCGCGCCTTGTCGCGGAATCCCATGAGCGCGGCGTGGGGATTGATCCAGGCGTCGTCGGGGGAGTGCACCGCGAGCGCGACGTCCTCGACATTGAGCGACGGAAGGCGCGCCTTGAGGGCCGCGCGGTCCAGCAGATCGACCCGAGCGCCCATCGCCGCTTGCAGGCGGTGGTTCGCCTCCATCGTGGCGTGATCGCCGTCGTCCGAGAGGAAGAGGTAGCCCCGCCGCCTGAAGCCGATGTCGGCGGGCTGGCCGTCGACCGCCATCTCGCGGTGGAAGTCCGCGAAGAAGTCGAGCCCGAAGCGGGCCATCTCGATGTTCTCGGGCAGGCTGAAGAGCTGCCTGATCCCGCCGTTCGCGGCCGGCGTGGCGGCGAACGCGTAGCTCGGGTCGGGCTCGACGACGGCGATCTTGCCGGCGCGGCCGCTGCGCGCCAGGAAGTAGGCGATCGCCGAGCCGACGATCCCACCGCCGATAACGACTATATCCGCTCGCTTCACGAGATCCTCGCAAGACTGCGCATTCTGCGCCCATCAGGACTGCCCGCCGATCCCGGGACGGCAGAGCAGCGGCACATCGCCTGAGCATTGCGCCGGCACGGCTTCGGCGCAAGAGAGCCGCCGAGAGCGCGCCGAGGCTCGGGTTTCGATCCGCTGTGCAGCCGGAACTGAGCAACCCGGAAACCGCCGCAAATTGATCGCCTGAACGGATGCGCCTAGAGCAGATCCGGGTTTGACTGAATCGCCAGAGGCGATCCATCGAACCCGGTGAATCTGCTCCACCAATTCGATGCCGAGCGGATTCACATGTTTTGCCGCGACCGCAAAGCGTTTCCGTCAAGACATGATCCGCTCTAGAGTGCGCGCCGCGGAAGCACTCACGCAGAGCGGATGGTTCGATTGTCTCTTGGTTTCCTAGTCTTCCTGGGGTCCGTGCGGGACAGCACGCCGCCCCAGCCGGCGCGCCTCGGGCTGAGGGTGGCGAAGGCTCTTGTTTCCCATCTGAACGAGGGCGGGGACGAGGCGACGCTGATCGATCCGCTGGATTTCAAGCTCGGCGGCGTGTTCAAGCCGCACTTCGCCTTCGCCCGGGGGAAGGCGCCCGCCCCCCTGGACGCGCTCGCCCAGGCGATCGAAGCGGCCGACGGCTACGTGATGGTCAGCCCGGAATACAACCACTCCATGAGCCCGGCGCTCGCGCATCTGCTGAACCACTTTGGAAGCTCGCTCTTTTCCTACAAGCCGAGCGTGATCGCGACCTATTCGGCGGGACAATGGGGCGGGGCCCGGGCGGCGGTCCACATGCGCACCTTTCTGTCGGAGCTCGGCTGCCTGCCCGTCTCGGCCATGATCCACGTCCCCAAGGCGCGCGAGCTCCTCGATGAGAAGGGGGACTTCCTCGCCGGCGTCGACGCTGCCGCCTGGACGTCCTACTTCGACCGATCCGCCTTGCAGCTCAGGTGGTGGGCGGCGGCGGCGAGAAGCCAGCGCGAGGCGGGGGACGCGGACATCCGGCCGCAGGCCTTCACGCGAGACCCCTCTCAGCGCAACGCGCCGTCCTGATTTCAACGGAGACGCAGCATGGATCGATTCACCGGCGGTTGCCTCTGCGGCAAGGTCCGTTTCGTGGCGTCGGGGCGCCCCTATCGGGTCGGCATCTGCCATTGCCTGGACTGTCGCAAACATCACGGCGCCCTCTTCTATGCCGCCGCCGTGTTCGCGGAGGATGCGGTGACGATCGAAGGAGAGACGCGCGACTACGCCGGGCGGTTCTTCTGTCCGCGCTGCGGCTCGCCGGTCTTCGCCCGCAGCGCGGACGAGATCGAAGTGCACCTGGGGTCCCTGGATGCCCCCGACCAGCTGCAGCCGTCCTACGAATGCTGGAGCGTCCGGCGCGAGTCCTGGTTGCCGCCCTTTCCGCTAGAACGACGGTACGACCGCGATCGCGACGCCACGGGCCGCGACGAGGCCTAGCTCGCAGGAAAGGAAGCCACGGGGCGAGACGGGCGAAGCCCGACTGCGACCCCTGTCGGTCTTCAAGCCGGGATGAAAGCAGAGACCCCACCAAGCATGGCAGGGAGATGCCTAAACCTCGCGAAGACTCATTCGAGGGCCCGACACCTCCCAATAGTACAGGGGAGCCGGCTTGGTGTAGGGTGGGGCGGCGCTCGTTGAACTTGGAGCGATCGCATGAATTTTTCTATTTGTCGGAAGATGGCTTCCGCGCTGACTGAGAGTTCGAAGACCGCCCAGCCCTAAAGAACTCCGAATGTACTGCGTCGATTCCAGGCTTCGAAGGAGACATTTCGATGACCAATTTCCTCATTACTGGACCGACCGGATTCCTCGGATACCACGTCATAAAGCGCCTCAACGAGCAGGGTAATCGCCCAAGAGTCCTGTTGCCTCGCGACGCCGACGCGTCGTCTCCGAGGGTCCAGAGTCTTTCCAAGCTGCAGACCGAGTCTTGCGAAGGCGACTTTGCCGACCCTGCGTCGCTGCAGGCCGCTTGCGACGGTATCGACGTCGTTCTGCATCTTCATTTCGCCATCGGGCTGGGCGCCGGCGACGAGATCGAGCGCAGCTTGCACGAAGGCAACGTCGTGGCGACGCGAAATCTGCTCGATGCCGCCGCGCGCGCTGGTGTGAAACGCGTGGTCGTCAGCAGCAGCTCTCTCGCCGTCGGATTGAACCGCGAGCCGGCGGAAATCGACGAGTCGGCCGATTGGAAGCAACACGCCTTCCGTCTGCCTTACGCCCTCTCGCGTCGCGAAGCGGAGCAGGCGGCCCTGGCGAGGAATTCCGATGAGATGGAAATCGTCGCCGTCAATCCATCCTTTACCATGGGGCCAGACGACTACGTCGGCGCGCCCGCCAACGGTCTGGCGGTTCGCATGAAGAGCAAGTGGTTTCGCCTCAATCCGCCGATCGGGTTCGGAATTCTCGATGTGCGCGACTATGCCGCCGGTGTGCTTGGCGCGGCGGATCGGGGTGTTCCAGGTACGCGCTACCTGCTGAGCGGAACCAACCTGAATGCCAAGGAGCTTTCACGCGCGGTGGCAGCGGCAATCGGCGCCGAGCCGCCCGGCTGGTTTCTACCGGTTCCCTTGTGGGTCATGCGGCCAATCCTGGCGGTACTGAACTTGCGGGCCCGCCTGCGCGGCAAGCCTCCGGCAGTCTCACCCGCGATCTTGGAACTTTTCGGCCGCCACGCCTGGTACGACACAAGCGGTGCACGGGAAGCGTTCGATTGGCAGCCCCGCCCGTTGAGCGAAACGCTCAAGGACACACTAGACTGGATGAGCGAACACCCGGCCGCCGACACCTGAGACACGGGTGATCCAAAATCAGCGTGATCCGGTGAGCTCGGGCGGCCAAGGTAGACGCTGAACCCCCATCTGGTCTCGTTCAGAGCCATCCAGGGAAACGTGCGCGAGGTAGATGCCATCCGACGCCGGCACGGCCGACGCAATTGACAAGAGCTCCGGACCGTCGTGGAAGGCTGAGTACAGCGGTACCGAGCCATCGGGCGACAACACGACCACCCCCGTTTGCTGCGACTGTGTGGACAGCAACAGGCTTGTCGGAAGACGCATCAGTAACGGCTTCAACCAGGCGTTCTCGTGCACCCAGGTCAGCAGGTCCCCGCGGTCGATGAACATCGCCAGCCACAATCGGCCCTCCTGATCCCGGTCCATGCCGTCAGGCGTTCCGGGGAGACCGTCGATGACGACCTCGGAACTGCCGGCCCGCGGCCCGTTCAAGAAGAACCGGGTGACCTGGAACAGAGAAGTCTGGGTAACGATGACCGACTCTTCGCGCGGTTGGCCAGGATGCTGGTCCACCAGCACGGCGTTGATGAAGTGGTAACCCTCCGCAATCAAGCGGGTCGATCCGTCCCCCAGATCGTAGCGGAACAGGCGCCCGTTGGGCGCAAGCGCGATGGCTTCGTCGATGGCGTCGTCGACGGAGGCGTCGTTATAGGCAAAAGGCTCGGAGAAATAGATACGCTGGCCGTCGGCGGTGACCTCGAGATTGTCGCAGACCGCCAGTTCGCGGCTTGGCGCGCCGCTGCCGTCAGCCTCTAGGGTGGGGGCAGAGGCGTCGGAGTCGGCATAGACGATCTGCCGGTCCAGTTGGAGCGCCGTGTCGGGTACGCGAATCGCGAGCGCTTCTACGTTCCCGGTATCGAGATCAAGCTGATAGAGGCCAGCCGTCTCGCCTTCCATGCGTTTTTCGTAGGAACCGGCGGCACAGAAGTACACTCGGTTCAGGCTGCCCGGCACTTCGTGAATTCCCCAGGCCATCAACGGCACGTCGGCGACCGGTTCCGCGATGGCAGCCGCGACATCGACGCGCCAGATGCGGCCGTCGTGACCGGTCACCAGCGCGGTCGTCCCGCCACCCGGGAAGATCGCATCGTCGTAAGCGGGAAGTTCCGAGGGAAATGACTCAAGCGATGCCGCAAAATCGGCAGAGCGGTCGACCGCCGCGGTGGCTTCAGAGGTCGCGGAATCGATGACGATGGAATCCGCGACGCAACACCCGATCTCGCCACGCGGCGCGGCGGCTATCCACCAGATGGCGAGGGCCGCCACTACCACCGCGCCCAACACCAGCTTTTTCACCTTCTTTCGCCTTTCCAGTCGCCACCATCACCAGCGATTCACCGACGAGCGCTCCTCGGGCGTCGGGTGACTTTGCCAGATCAACTCGAAGTGTTCCCCGCGCTTCGATCTGTGATAGTGTACGGAAACAACAAATCGATTCAACGGGAACAGATTAAACCAAAACTCATTTCTCTCGAGTTTGTCGGCTTGGGGAGGGCGGCATGTCGAACATAGCTGGCAAGGCGTATGCCATGAACGTGGTGACGCCGCACAAGCCGGGGCTTACCTGGCTCAAGGCGCTGATTTTCAGGTACGCGCGGTGTATGCCGGAGACGCTTTCAGGCCTGCTCGGCCTGTCGATCATCCACTTCGCGCGCTGGGTCATCATCAGGCGTGACCAGTGGCCCGACCTGGGCCAGGGCGAGCAGGATCTGCAGTACGACTACATGCTCTTCTGCAGCAACTTCAACGGAACCTGGGACCAGTACATCGATGCCTTCTCGGACGGTATCCCGTCCGGCCTGGACCTCTTCTGGTACAAGGTCTTCAAGTACCCCCAATCGATCCCGATCACCGCGTTCAAGTCCTACATCACCCACAACCAGATCCATACGGACTATTACTACAACGCGACACCGGGCTCGGCTCAGCGCGACATCAAGGCGGCGCTGCGCGTCTTGAAAGGGCTCCGCGAGTTGCAGGACAGCCACGCCAAGATGGACGCCGGCGCCTTCGCCAAGGAATACCGGCGGGTTCTGACCAACGTGCAGAACTGCCTGGCCTCGCCCGGCCCCGCACCGGTCGCCAGCAACGACACCAGAGACGCCGACATGAATCGCCGGAAAGGAATCGAGGCGCTGCAAAAGCGATTTCAAGCGGCTTCATAAGGGGGACCGGGCCATGCCCAATTTCGACGGCGGACATTACTTCCTGACCGTGCTCGTACCGATCAAGAACGACCCCTTCGTCGACGACGAAGGTCGGCACCGCTCGCGTCCGGACACGCTGCGCGAGATCCTGGGCAACCTGCCGACGGCGCATCAACGCGAGGGCGGGCACCAGGTCGCCGCCGAGAGCCCGTTCATGAGAAACAAGCAAACCCACCTGGCGCGCTTCGTCGTGATCAACGACGTGATCTTCAACGGGCGGGTTCCATCGGATGCGGTTCTGTCCAAGCTGAGCGAAGGCGGCAACCCGATCATTCCGGGGCCGGTCGATCGCTTGAACCGGCCGTACCTCCTCTTTGCCGCCGATATCGATACCGAGACCGGCGATAACTCCGCGCTGGACGGCTACCTGGCCGGACTCTGGAAAGACATGGGCAAGGAGCTGCGTGCGATCTTCGAGCACTGCGAGAGGTTCACGGACGACGTCAAGGACGCCAAAGATTTCTGCGCCTACATCCGAAAGTGCCAGCTCGAGACGACAATGCCGTTCAACGACTACTGGGCGGAAGGCTTGCCGGCGAAGAACCCACCCCTCAAGAAGATCTTGCTGGCGGTTCTGGCGGCCTTCGGAGCCGCCGCGCTGTGGTTGGGCTTCGGGCAGTGGGGCTTGTGGGGCTGGATACTCGCCGCAATCGTCGTGGTCGCGCTGACCGCGGTCTTCGCCTACGGCTTCGTCACGGTGAAGGGCGGAAAGCGCCTGCCGACCGCACCCGATTCCGATCTCAGGTCGATCCTTAAGGCGCTGTACCTGCAGCAGAACTTCGTGAACTTCGCGATCAAGAATCAAGGCGCATCGGACGAGGATCTGCACGCGAACTTCGGCAAGTTCCTCGAGGAGCACAAGCCGCAAGACCTCGACTCGCCGACGCAGGATCCCGGCGTCATTCGCTCGCAGATCTAGGAGAATCGGCCATGGAGGAAGACCTGGACCTCCCCGACATACAGGGCAACGTCATTCGTGGTTATGGAAAGTTCGGCTTTCCCAAGGCCCGCTACTTCTTCGTGCAGATTGCCAGGAACAAAGGCAAGGAAGGCCGCGAGTTCGTTGAAGAAGTGCGCCACAAGGTAACCACGGCCGAGCGTTGGGAAAAGAGCCCGGAGGGAGCCGGCAACCCCTCCAACCCGATGCCACACGTGACCTTGAACATTGGTTTCTCGTGGTACGGGCTCTACGCGCTCGAGTTGCCGACGCGCACGCTGCGCGCCATGCCGGCCGAATACATCGACGGCATGGCGAAACGCTCGTTCATCCTGGGCGATGAGGGCCCCAGCGATCCAAAGAACTGGGACAAGGTCTGGGGGGCAGACCCGACGGACCCGACGCGCGGGGCGCACATCTGGATATCCATGAACGGACGGCCGAACGGATCCGCCGATACGTTCGAGGCTCTCGAAGCGCAAACGAAGTGGCTCTGCGATCTGATCGAGGAGTCGGACGGCGTCAGCCTGCTGGAGGGCCACGGACCGGACGGCGCCAAGTACCAGGAAGCCTCGGTGCTTTACGCGAAGGATCCCGAGCACGGGATCGTACCCTTGTCGAAGGAGCATTTCGGATTCGACGACGGCATCGGCGATCCTGTTTTCGATCGCCAGTTCACACTGGCGACGGAGGAAAAGCGTGTCGTGGGCCGCGGCAAGCTGACGCCGGACCAGGAGTGGGCAACGATCGCCACGGGCGAGTTCCTGCTCGGCCACGTCGACGAGTCGCAAGAAATCCCACCCTCTGCGCCGCCGATCGAGTTCACGCGCAACGGCACCTTCATGGTCTATCGAAAGCTCCACGAGAACGTGAGGAGCTTTCACGACTACATCGACGAGAAGGCCAAGGTCTACGCCAAGGTCATGGACGTGCCGGTCGAGGAGGCCAAGGAGACGCTGCGCGCCAAGATGGTCGGCCGCTGGTCCGACGGCGTTCCGCTGATGCAGGCGCCGACCTACGCCGAATGGAAGAAATTCAACGAGGAATGGGACGACATCCCGGCAATCAAGCTCAAGAAGCTCAAAAAGGAAGCGCTTTCCAAGGGCGAGCAAAGGCGCTTCAACGATTACCAACGCCTTCTGATCGATTTCAAGTACGGCGACGACCTCGAAGGCACGCGCTGCCCGGTCTCGGCGCACATCCGCCGCGCCAACACGCGCGACATGCTCGATCCCAGAATCGCGCTACCGACCAAAGACGAATTGAGCGGCTCGTCGCTCAACAAGCGCCGCCGGATCCTGCGCCGGGGTCTGCCCTATGGGACCTACGACCCGGAGACCGGCAGCGACGATGGCGAGCACGGCATCATCTTCATGGCGGTCTGTGCCAGCCTGTTCCGCCAGTTCGAGTTCGTGCAGCAGCAGTGGATCAACTACGGCCTGGATTTCAACGTCGGCAACGACACCTGCCCGGTGATCGGCAAGCACGAGGAGAACGCCAAGTTCGTCATCGCCTCGGATCCGAAAAGCGGAAAGCCGCCCTTCGTGTGCGACCAGCTGCCGCAGTTCGTGACCACACGGGGCGGTGAGTACTACTTCATCCCGAGCATCACGGCCTTGCGCATGATCGCGACCGGGATCGTCGATCCGACCTGAGCGAAACCGGGTTTCACAACCCGGCGCCGGGCCTGGGGGGAGCCATGACCTATATCCGGAACCTCTTCGTCAAGCTGTGGCAGATTCTCGTCATTCTCTACGAAGGGCTGTCGAGCCTGGTGCGTTTGATCGGCCTGGTCGTCGGCGCGCTCCGCGGTGGCGAAGGCGATGTCAAGACGCGCATCGGGGCCGCCCTGAAGGCGACGAGCGGCCAGCGCCTCGTGTTCGCCGTACTGCGCGCCTTCGCGCCCAACCTGGCGATCAAGAAATCCCTCGTGAAGGCCTACGACAACAGCAGCACGGCCTTCGTCACACGCTACAAGGACGTGCTCGAGGTGCTCGACCGCGACGACGTCTTCGAGGTCGTCTACGAGCCGCGCATGCGCGCGATCACCGGCAACGAGAACTTCTTCCTGGGCATGCAGAACACGGCGCGCTACACCCGCGACGTCTCCAACATGCGCCTCGCCATGCGGCGCGAGGACGTGGCCGAGATCGTGAAGCCCTTCGCCGAGCAGCAGGCCACGGAGCTGGTCGAGGCCGCGAAGGGCTCGATCGACGTGCCCCAGGACCTGACCCTGGTGGTGCCGACCCGGATGGTCGGACGCTACTTCGGCACGCCCGGCCCGTCGGAGCAGGACATGATTGACTGGACCACGATCATGTTCTGGTACCTCTTCATCGACCTGGGCGCCGAGGAGGCGGTCATCGCCAAGGCCGAAGACGCCGCGCAGAAATGCCGCAGCTACCTGGACGAAGCGATCCGCGAGCGCAAGGCCCAGCCGACCCAGGACGACGATGTGCTGAACCGCTGCCTGGCGATGCAGGGCGCGGACCTGCCGGGCATGGACGACCTAGGGATCCGCAACAACCTGATCGGCCTGATCATCGGTGCGATCCCGACGATCTCCAAATCGGCCAACCACGCGCTCGACCAGCTGCTCGACCGGCCCGAGGCGCTCGCCGCCGCCCAGGCCGCGGCACAGGCGGACGACGACGAGCTCCTGGCCCGCTACGTCTTCGAGGCGTTCCGCTTCAACCCGGCCAACCCGGTGATCTACCGGCGCGCGGCGGCGGATACGGTGATCGCCCGGAGCACCCTGCGCGCCCGCAAGATCCCGAAGGGCGCCATGGTCTTCGCCGCCAACCTCTCGGCCATGTTCGATCCCATGCAGCTGCCCTCACCGAACGAGTTCCGGGTCGACCGGCCGTGGGCCGACTACATCCTCTGGGGCTACGGCATGCACACCTGTTTCGGGGCCTACATCAACCGCGCGGTGATCCCGATCATCCTCAAGCCGCTGCTGAAACAGCGGAACCTGCGGCGCGCGGCCGGCGACGCGGGGCGCATGGACAACCAGGGCACGCCCTTCCCCGTGCACCAGCGCCTGGAGTTCGATGTCGGCGCATGACAGAGGACCTTGAATGCGAGGAACCCGGAACGAGTTCGGTATTCTGACCGGAAGCGAGCTGCTCCCCGGTATCATCACACTCCAATCGGTCGGCCCATAATCTTACGCTCACCGCGGCGGCAAGAAGCGCGTCCGTCACCGCCCGCCGGCCGGTCCCTCGCCGATCACCACGGGGCCTTTCGGCCGCACCCGGTCCAGGGGATAGCGGTCCTTGTAGTAGGCCTTGAACTTGGCGGCGTCGCCGCCCGCCTCTGCCAGGTAGTGGCGCACGTCCTCGGCGCAGCGCAGGCCGCTGATGTAGGCGCCGTGCACCGCGAGCGGCTGGTAGTCGGGGTCATAGGCCGGGGCGGTCGCCTCGCCGGCCCAGAACAGCGGCAGGGTGTCGCGCGGGTCCTTGAGCGCCTCGCGGGCGTTCTGCGGCGCCATCGGCCGCGCGTCCTTGGGGAAGTACTTCACATAGGAGTTGCCGCCCTTGGCGAAGGGGTCCTTCGACCAGTCCTGGCGCAGGTACTTGGGGTGGAAGCGCCCCTGGGAATCCTTGCGCCCCGCCATCACCTTCTCGATCGTCCACTGCTTCTTGTAGGCCTTCTTGTCGCGCGGGCCGTAGATCCTGCCGACCGCGTCGAACACCCGGGCGACCGCCTTTTCGTCGCTCATGCCGGCGATGGCGTCGTGGTCCTGGTTCATCATCAGCGCGGTCAGCACGTGGGGGCCGTTCAGCTCCTTCGGGTAGTTGGAAAAGAAGGTGCGCGCCTTGCCCCGGGGGTTGCTCAGCACCGACATGAACTTGGACCACTGCCCGCCGTCGTCGTCCCAGAGGCGTTGCCTGAAGGCCAGGGCGAACTTGGTGATCGGCCCCATGCGGACCATCTGCAGCGCCTTGCGCTTCTTGGCCGGGAGCAGCGGACCGAAGATCGCGTCGCCCTCGCCCGCGACCGGGTCCAGCATGCCGGCCGAGAAGGTGCAGACCGCGGTGCGGCCGCGGAAGGTCCGGCCGTCCTTGGTGCCGATCTCGAGGGTGCCGTCGTCCAGGCGCCGGACCTTGACGATCTTGCAGTGGCCGGTCCCCGCGCCGCTGCGGACCAGGACGCCGCCGGCGCCGAGAAACTCATTGGCGATGTCGTTGGGCAGGGTGTCGAAGCCGCAGATCCGGTGGGGATTGCCGTCGTCGCGCTCGATGCGGAACTCGCCCTGCTCCATCAGCTGCTCGGGGATCCGGTCCTCGCTCGAACCGAGGATCGAGACCTCGTCGAGCCCGCCCGGCGTGTGCGCCGAGAGGGTGTAGCGCAGCAGCTCAGCCGCCTCCTTCTTGAGCTTGCGCTTCTGGATGCAGGCCTCGGCGAAGGCCGCGGCCGAGACGTCGGTCTTGGTCTTTTGGCGGTACTTGCGGAAGTCGTTGAGCGCGAGCTGGATGCCGAGCACGTTGGTCTTGAAGACCGATTCCGCCAGGGGAATGGTCTTGCGCCACTTGGGGAAGAACAGCCGGTTGCGCGGGATGCGCGCGATACCGACGCCGCACTTGTAGAGCGGCGCCGGCGTGAAACCGTGATGGCGCAGCTCGTTCCAGAACTCGCCGTAGCGGTCGCTGTCGATGTGGTGCTCGACGTGGATGTACTCGGCGCCCGCCTCGACCGGCACCGGGTGCCCCTTGAGCGTCAGGAAATCGCGCACCGAATACATGCGCCCGCCGATCCGGTCGGCGCCCTCGATCAGCAACACGTCGAACCCGGCCCTGCGCAGGTCGCGCGCGGCGGTCACCCCGGCGATCCCCGCGCCCATCACGACGCAGTCGAAGAGCTTGTCGTCCGGCATCTCCCGGCCCTCCCCAAGAGTCCGAAGCGGTGCTGCCTGCCCGGCTTCCGAAATTCCTGGCGTCAGACTAGACCGGCGCTTCGGGCCGCGATGTGTGCTTTGCCACGTCGCCGCAGGGAATCTGGGCCGATGCGAAGTGCGAAGGCCGGGTCAGTCTTCGACCATGGTGGGCGGATAACCCAGATCGCTGACCCAGGCGAAGAGCGCGAGGGTCGGCTCGGTCCCGGTTTCCATAGCGTGGGCGACGCCGCTCTCGTGCAGGATCACGCTGCCCGGCGGGCGCTCGGCCCAGGCCTCCGCGCCGCGCCGCCAGCGCGCCGTGCCGCCGAGCACACCGTAAACTTCGACCGCTGGGTGGGCGTGGGCCGGATAGTGGACGCCGGGCGTCTGGATCGTCAGGCCGCAGAGCAGCCGCGAATCGCGGTAGAGGCTCTCGAAGCCGTGGGTGCCCGGTCCGACCAGGATAGCGAAGGCGTAGTTGTCGAAGAAGTGCCGATAGGCGGGCGGGTCGCCGTAGGCGCTCTCACAGCTGTACCAGACCAGGGCGTCGCGGGCCTCGGCAATGGCGTCGAGCAGGGCGTCGTGGCCGCGCCCGCGGCCGAGCCCCAGCGCCTCCTCGAGGTGGCGCTCGACTGGTGCGAGCGAGGCGGGCGCCGGCGAATGCGGCTGGGCGCAGCGCTCGAGTCCGGCCACGATCGTCGGTACGTGGGCCGAGGCTTCGTGATGCGCCGCAACGCACTCGGCGTAGAAGGCGCGGATCTGGCGGATCAGGTCCAGAGGCAAGGAGGGCTTCCCGAGCCGTCAAGAATGCCCGCATCTGAGCCCGGATCGCGCGCCGCTGGCAAGAGAAAGCCAGGCTTTCGCGCCGACGCGGCCTCGCTGGTGCCAGGGACGAGTTCCTCCTGACCGCCACCGTGAAGAACCTTAAAAGGCTCGCCAAGCAAACCACAAGGCCGCCGCCACAGCCCAGGATCGCCTGAGCCATGCCGCAAAGCCCCTTCTAACCTCTCTAACAAGGCAAATCCGCGTCACCTGTTCGCCGAGGCGGAAATGAAATGTCCGCTCCTTCTATAGGCGGACACCAAAACAACGTTCCAATCCGAATTCTTCGACAGCCTTAGCCACAACCGATCGTTCGAACGGTGGAGGTCAATGTCTGCTATGTGGCGTGCTCAGATTCTGCTGCATTCTTTGATGGTGGGAAGCTGTGAGGGTAGCTCCAGCCACGTTCCGACTCCGAACACTTCCCAGGTGCCCGCTGTCAGGTGGGCATCGCGACGAGCAGGGGAGTCTGCAGATTGCCGACGGTCGATCTCGGCGAACCCAACGAGGCTTTGATGCCGCCTTTTTTACCTTCGATCATATCCAGCGTATGATGCACGCCGAATGACGAAACGACTACGGAACGCTGCTAGACAACACGCCCAGCGATAACGAATTCACGGATACTAACATGACCGAGCGCAAAGCCCTCATCACTGCCATCATCGGCGCAGCCGTCATGTCCGCCCTCGGAATCGGCTTTGCGCTGCTGACCGAATCCGAGGCCATCCTGCTGGACGGGATTTTCTCCGGCATCGCACTCATGATGGCCATGATCACGTTGAAGGTGGCGAGTTTGGTGGGGGCGTCGGACGACGAGCACTTCCAGTTCGGCTACGCGCACTTTGTGCCCCTCATCAATGTGATCAAGTCACTGCTGATGGTAACGCTGTGCAGTTTCGCACTGGTTTCGTCGGTCTCCGCTTTGTTCACCGGCGGCCGTCCACTGAACGTGGGATCGGCGGTGATCTACGGCGTGCTGTCCACCGGTGCCGGAATAGTGCTGGCGATGTATCTGTGGAAAGCGGCCAAGAACACCGGCTCGGCGCTGGTGGAACTGGATGCACGAGGCGCATTGATCGACATGTTCATGAGCGCAGCCGTGCTGGCGAGTTTCGTCGGTGGCTGGTTCCTGGCGCGCACGGAGTATGCGGAGTACCTTGTTTACGTGGACCCGGCGCTGGTGACGCTGCTGTGCATCATTTCACTGCCGGTGCCCCTCAAGCTGCTGTTCGCCAACCTGCGAGAAGTCCTGTTGGCCGCGCCGGACCAGCAGTTGCAGGACCAAATCCAGGAACGGCTGTCGGCGGCATTTGGCGAACTGGATGTGGCGGACTGCCGTATTCGCATGATCAAGCTCGGTAACGTCATGAACGTGCTGGTACATGTGCAGCCGTCAGATCCCGGCAACATGCCGCCGCTGGATCGGGTCGATGGCATGACACGTCGATTCAAGGAGTCGCTCGCAGGCCTGGGTTTAAGGGGCGCGGCCGACATCGTGTTCGTAGCGGATATCCGCCTGGCCGATTGATCGGTCCCCCATCAGCACTGACCGGGAGGCAGTCCTGAGTATACCGCTCCCGTTCGGCTTCTGACGGCTGTCAAAATCAAAACATGTCAAGAACGAGATCTGCATGGCTTCAGGGTTCTCGTCAAGCCGACGACCACGTCCGAAAGCGGCCAGACAGCTCGCGCCTCGGACGCTATCTTGAAATGGCATCGAGACCAAAGCCGGTCGGGAGAGCAACAAGATCATGGACGGAAGAGACACGAGCGCCGGAGCCCCGCAGCTCGACCCTCACCTCGACCCGCGGGCCTGCGAGGCGGCGCGGCTGGCCCGCGACCGGCGCTTCGACGGGCGCTTCTTCGTCGGCGTCGTCACCACTGGCATCTTCTGCCGGCCGGTCTGCCCGGTGCGGCCGCCCAAGGCGGAGAACGTGCGCTTCTATCCCAGCGCGGCGGCGGCCGCCGAGGCGGGATTCCGGCCCTGCCTGCGCTGCCGTCCCGAGTCGGCGCCGGGCACCCCGGCCTGGCTCGGCACCGAGGCGACGGTCGCCCGCGCCCTCCGGCTGATCGAGGAGGGCGCGCTCGACGGGAGCGCACGCGAGGGCGGCTCGGTCGAGTGCTTGGCGGCGCGTCTCGGGCTGGGCGCCCGGCAGCTGCGGCGCCTGTTTCGCCGGCACCTCGGCGCCTCGCCACTCGGCGTCGCGCAGACCCGCCGCTTGCTGTTCGCCAAGTCGCTGCTCACCGACACAGCGCTGCCGCTGGCCGAGGTCGCGGAGGCCGCCGGCTTCGGCAGCCTGCGGCGTTTCAACGCGGCCCTGAAGCGCGCCTACGGCCGCCCGCCCGGGCAGCTGCGCCGGGCGAGTCGCGGCGCGGCCGCGGCGACGTCCGGCGACGGCGCGGCGGCGGCCGAACCCCTGCGCCTCGCCCTGCCGCTGCGCGAGCCCTACGCCTGGCCGGGCCTGCTCGGCTACCTCGAGGCCCGCGCCACGCCGGGAGTCGAGGCGGTGGCTGGCGGCGCCTACCGGCGCAGCCTGACTCTGGACGGCGAGCCGGCCTGGGTCGCGGTCACCCGGCCATCGGCCGAGCCGGCGCTGCGGCTCGAGGTTTCGACGCCCGGGGCGCGCGGCCTGCTGACCCTGGTCAACCGCCTGCGCCGCATGTTCGATACCGACGCCGACCCCCAGGAGATCGCCGCCCACCTCGGCCGCGACGCCGTCCTGTCGGATCTGGTCGCGGCGCGGCCGGGCCTCCGCCTGCCGGGCGCCTGGGACGGCTTCGAGCTGGGTGTGCGCGCGATCCTCGGCCAGCAGGTCACCGTCAAGGGCGCGACCACGCTGGCCGGCCGCCTGGCCGCCGCCTTCGGCGCGCCAATGGATAGCCCAGAAGTCTGGGGCCCCAACGCCTGGGGCCTGACCCGTCGCTTTCCCACGCCCGCGTGTCTGGCCGAGTGCGACCCCGGCGTCGTCGGCCTGCCCAAGGCGCGCGCCCGGGCGATCCGCGCCTTCGCCGCCGCGGTGCGCGACGGCGCCCTTGCCTTCGACGGGTCGCAGAGCGCGCGGGAACTGGCCGCCGCCCTGACCGCGCTGCCCGGCATCGGGCGGTGGACCGCGGACTACATCACGCTGCGCGCGCTGGGCGACCCCGACGCCTTCCCCGCCGGCGACCTCGGGCTGATCCGCGCCGCCCGGCGGCTCGGCATCGCGGACGACGAGAGCTCGCTCAGGACGCGGGCCGAGGCCTGGCGGCCGTGGCGCGCCTACGCGGCCCAGTACCTCTGGCTGAGCGATCTCGCGGCGCCCGACGCAAAGCCCGCCCGGCGAACCGAAAGAAGAGAGGCGAGAGCACGTGATCTACACGCACCTGGATAGCCCGGTCGGCCGGCTGCTGCTGGCCGGCGACGGCGAGCGCCTCAGACTGATCTCCTTCCCTGGCGGTACCCGGCGCCGCGAGGCCGAGGCCGGCTGGCGCCCGGACCCGACACCCTTCGCCGAGGCCGTCGCTCAGCTGCGCGCCTATTTTGCCCTCGAACTCAGAGACTTCTCGCTGCCGCTTGAGCCGGAGGGTACGGCCTTCCAGCGAAGCGTCTGGGACGCCTTGCGCGAGATCCCCTACGGCGCCACGGCCAGCTACGGCGAGATCGCCCGCAGGATCGGCCGGCCCAAGGCCTCGCGCGCGGTCGGCGCCGCCAACGGCGACAACCCCCTCCCCATCGTGGTGCCCTGCCACCGGGTGATCGGCAGCAGCGGCAAGCTGACCGGCTTCGGCGGCGGCCTCGAGGTCAAGGCGGCGCTGCTCGCCCTCGAACGCGGCAACCGCGCCGGCGGCCAGGCCAGCTTCGCGTTCTCCGCCTGAGCAGGGGATCGGATGCTTGCCACCCCCCCGGCCAGCGGCTAGTACCCACTATCAGGATTAGGTGCGCCGTCTGATTGCCGAGGCGCTTGTCCGGCTAGGAAGCGGTGCGAGAGCGATGCCGGGCATCGGTGAGCGCCGCTGACGACGTCCGGGCGGGCGCCTCGGCAACCCTGCGGGCGCGTTATAAAGACTTTCGGCCCCGTTGAGACCAATGGGGTCGCGCGGCCCTTGTGATGTCCCGCATCACGGCGGACCACGCTCCTAACCGAAAGACTTGATAACGCGTCATACGACACACCTAATCCTGATAGTGGGTACTAGAGCAGTTCCGGGCCGTGGCGCGACCCGGCCTCCAACCCACATCCAGACAGCGCGATCGGCGCCGGGGGAATTCATGGCGAGTCACAGGGAGCCAACGGGGGCCGAGGCCCTGATGAAGACGGCGGCCGATGCCGGGATCACGGTCTGCTTCGCCAACCCGGGCACGACCGAGATGCCCCTGGTCACGGCGCTCGACTCCCAGCCCGCCATGCGCGGCGTGCTGGTGCTGCAGGAGAACGTGGCGACCGGGGCAGCGGACGGCTACGGCCGCATGGCCGGCACGCCGGCGCTGACCCTGCTCCACCTGGGTCCAGGCTTCGCCAACGGCATTTCGAACCTGCACAACGCGCGCCGCGCGCGTAGCGGGATCGTCAACCTGATCGGCGAGCATGCGACCTGGCACGCCGAGGCCGACGCGCCGCTGGCGAGCGACATCGAGGGTCTCGCGGCCCCGGTATCGGCCTGGATCGGGCGGGCGCAGTCGGCCGACGACCTGCCCGCCCTGATGTCCCGCGCCGTCGCCGAAGCGGGCCGGGGATCGGGCAAGATCGCCACCCTGATCCTGCCCCACGACCTGCAGGGCGAGCCCTGCGCCGGAGCGGCCAGGCTCGGGGAGCGGCCCGGCCGTTCGGCCGTCGCCGAGAGCGCTGTCGCCGCCGCCGCCGAGGCGCTCAAGGCCGAGGGGGCCTTCCTCTTCCTCGGCAACGCTGGGCTCAGCGAGGCCGGGCTGAAGGCGGCGGCACGCGTCGCGGCGGCGACCGGCGCGGTCCTGATGAGCCAGTCCTCCCTCGCCCGCGCCGAGCGCGGCGGCGACCTGCCGCACTTCAGGAAGCTGCCCTACCTGCCCGAGCTCGCGCTCGAGGCGCTGGCAGGCTGCCGCACGCTGGTCCTCGCCGGCGCGCCTTCGCCGGTCTCCTTCTTCGGCTGGCCGGGCTACCCCAGCTCGATGGTTCCGGAGGAAGCCGAGGTGATCACCCTCGCCGAACCGGACGACGACGTGGCCGGCGCGCTCGAGGCGCTCGCGGTGGTGCTCGGCGCCCCGGACTATGCGGCGCCGGCGCCGGCGCCGCGCCCGGCGCTGCCGAGCGGCCCGCTGACCGCGGAGACACTCTGCCAGACCGTGGCGGCGCTGCAGCCGGAGAACGCGATCGTGGTCGACGAAATGATCACGACCGGCTGGAGCTATCACGACTTCTCGGCCGGCGCGCCGCGCTTCACCCAAATGCAGATCACCGGCGGCGCGATCGGGCTGGGCCCCGCCCTCTCGCTCGGCGCCGCCGTGGCCTGTCCCGACCGGCCGGTGATCGGCCTGCAGGCCGACGGCAGCGGCCTCTATACGGTCCAGGCGCTGTGGAGCCAGGCGCGCGAGGCGACGAACGTGACCACGGTGATCTGCTCGAACCGGCGCTACAAGATCCTCGAGATGGAGATGCAGCGCGCCGGCGTGAACCGGCCCGGCGAACAGGCGGCGGCGATGACCAGCCTGGACAAGCCGCCGATCGACTGGGTCAGCCTGGCACGCGGCTTCGGCGTGCCGGCGGTCGCCGCGGAGACCGCCGAGGACCTCGCCGAGGCCTTCCGGGACGCCCTCGCCGAGCCGGGCCCCCGCCTGATCGAGGCGGTCTTGGCGTGAACCGCCAAGGCGCACCTTGCGGTGGGAACGCAGGCGCAGGATACTTGGCGTCATGAAGACACTACTGCTGCTGCGCCACGCCAAGTCGGACTGGAGCGATCCGGCCCTGTCGGATTTCGACCGGCCGCTCAACAATCGGGGGCGAAAGGCCGCGCCGGCCATGGCACGGGAGGTGCTGCGGCGCGCCTGGGTGCCCGACCTGGTCTACTGCTCCGCCGCGAAGCGGGCCCAGGAAACTTGGCAGGCCGTGGCCGAGGTCCTCGGCAACGAGGCCGTGACGGTCGAGACCAAGATCCTGCGCGGGCTCTACCTCGCCTCGCCGGCGCAGATCATGAACCAGTTGCACCGCGCGCCGGAGGGGGCGAAGCGGGTCATGCTGATCGCGCACAACCCCGGGATGGAGACCTTCGCCCAGCGCTTGGTCGGCGCCGACTCGAAGGACGGGGCGACCGCGCGTCTCGCTGAGAAGTTCCCGACCGCGGCGCTCGCCGTCTTCAAGTGTCCGATCGAGTCCTGGCGGGACCTGGCGTGGCACGGCGGGCGCCTGACCCACTGCCTGTGGCCGCGCGAGCTCCCGGACTCGTGACGCCCTTCGACGTCGTCGAGGCGCTCTGGTGCGAAGCCGGGCTGCCGAGCGATGCGCTTGACCGCCTGACCCTGACCGGGGTCGAACCCGCCCTGCCCTCCTCGCTCAGGGTCGGCGCCGCCGCCCAGGCCAGCATCGCCGCCGCCGCGCTGGCCGCCGCCGAGACCTGGCACCGCCGCGGCGGGCCGCGCCAGGGCGTCTCGGTCGACCTGCGCCACGCCGCCGTGGAGTTCCGCAGCGAGCGCTACCTCAGGATCGACGGGAAACCGCCGCCCGAGCTGTGGGACGACATCGCGGGCGCCTATCCCTGCCGCGACGGCTGGGTCCGGGTGCACACCAACTTCCCGCACCACCGGGAGGGTCTCCTAGCACTGCTGGGCTGCGCCGGCGAGCGGGCGGCGGTCGCCGCCGCGATCGCCCGGTGCGATGGGGAGAGATTCGAGACCGAGGCCGCCGAGGCCGGTCTCGTGGTCGCCATGCTGCGCCGTCCGGAAGAGTGGGCGGGGCACCCCCAGGGCGCGGCCGTGGCGGCGCTGCCGCTGATCGCGTTCGAGAAGCTCGACGACGCGCCGCCTGAGCCCCTGCCCGCGGCCGGCGCGCGCCCCCTGGACGCGCTCCGCGTGCTCGACCTGACGCGCATCATCGCCGGCCCGGTCTGCGGGCGCGCCCTGGCTGCGCACGGCGCCGAGGTGCTGCGGGTGACCGCCCAGCACCTGCCGTCGGTCGCGCCGCTGGTGGTGGACACCGGGCGGGGCAAGTGCTCGGCTCGGATCGATCTGCGGCGCGAGGCCGACCGGGAGACCCTGCGCAATCTGATCGCCGGCGCCGACGTCTTCGTGCAGGGTTACCGGCCCGGCGCGCTGGCGGCGCGCGGCTTCGGGCCCGCCGAGCTCGCGGCGCTGCGCCCCGGCCTGGTCACGGTCTCGCTCTCAGCCTACGGCCACGCGGGCCCGTGGCGCGAGCGGCGTGGCTTCGACTCCCTGGTGCAGACGGCGAGCGGCATCAACGTCCTGGAGTCCGAGGCCGCCGGGAGCGACCGGCCGAAGCCCCTGCCCTGCCAGGCGCTGGACCACGCCTCGGGCTACCTCATGGCCTTCGGCGCCCTGGCCGCGCTGCTGCGGCGTGCCGAGCAGGGCGGCAGCTGGCACGTCCAGGTCTCCCTGGCGCGCACCGGACACTGGCTCACGCAGCTCGGACGCCTGCCGGACGGCTTGGCCTGCCCTGATCCCGGTTTCGACGACGTGGCCGACCTGCTGGAGGAGAGCGCCTCCGGCTTCGGCGCGCTGACCGCCGTCCGCCACGCCGGCAGGCTGGAGGCGACGCCGCCGCGCTGGTCTCGGCCCGCCGTGCCGCTCGGCAGCGATCCGCCGGCGTGGCAGGTCGAAACCGGGCACGCCTGACGGGCGGCGACACGACACGCGACGCAAGACTCTGAGAAGAAAGGGAGGGCACGTGATGACCGGAGAAGGAAAAACCGCCATCGTGACCGGCGCGAGCGCAGGGATCGGCCGCCAGGTGGCAATCACGCTGCTGCGCGCTGGCTATGCCGTCGCGCTCGCCGGCCGCCGGGCCGAGGCCCTGGTGGCGACCGCCGAAGCGGCCGGCGACGCCGGGTCGCGGGCGCTCGCGGTGCCGACCGACGTCGGCGACCCGGCCGCCGTGGCCCGGCTCTTCGCCGAGACCAAGGCGCGCTTCGGCCGCCTCGACCTGCTGTTCAACAACGCGGGCATCGGCGCGCGGCCCGTCCCCCTGGAAGAGCTCTCCGTCGAGGAATGGCGGAGCGTGGTCGACGTCAACCTGACCGGCCCCTTCCTCTGCACCCAGGAAGCCTTCCGCATCATGAAAGACCAGGATCCCCGCGGCGGCCGGATCATCAACAACGGATCGATCTCGGCCCACGTCCCGCGGCCCCATTCCGCGCCCTATACGGCGACCAAGCACGCGATCACGGGGCTGACCCGCTCGACCTCGCTCGACGGGCGCCGCTACGACATCGCCTGCGGCCAGATCGACATCGGCAACGCGGCGACCGACATGACCGCGCGCATGGCCGAGGGCGTGCCCCAGGCCGACGGCTCGACCGCGGTCGAGCCGACCATGGACGCGCAGCACGTGGCCGACGCGGTGCTCTACATGGACAGCCTGCCGCTCGACGCCAACGTCCAGTTCCTGACCGTGATGGCGACCAAGATGCCCTTCATCGGCCGGGGCTGAGCCCTATCCGGCTGCTGAGAACGCGCCTAGAGCAGATCCGGGTTCGACTGAATCGCCGGAGGCGATCCATCAAACCCGGTGAATCTGCTCTAAACCTATGTCGTAGAGCGGATTTACATGCTTGGTTGGCAACCACGAAGTGGTTCCATCTAAACATGATCCGCTCTAGCCGGCACCATCACCCTTCGACAAGCTCAGGGTGAGGGCTATTTGTTTCAGAGACTTACCCTCATCCGCGCGTAGCGCCGGGCTGCGCCCCATGTCGAAGGATGACCGTGATCAAGGACTCAGGCGTTTTTCAACAGCCTGCTAGCGACGGCCTCGGTCAGGCGGGCGACGCGCCGCCTTCGCGTTTGACGCGGGTCTTTACGACCGAGGGCCGCTCGGCCATGACGCCGCACCAGTCCTCGAGCGCGGGGAAGTCCCGCAGCATGGCCTCGCCGCTCGGCGCCATGCGGAAGTAGACCATCATGGGCCAGGCCCAGAGGTCGGCCAGGCTGACCCGCTCGCCGAGCAGGAAAGGCCCGGCCGCGAGGCCGCTCAAGACCTCCAGCACGAGTCGGGACGCATCCAAGGCGTCGTCGCCAGCGGTTTCCTCCCCCTCGACCTCGTCGACGAAGACCCCCCAGACCAAGGCGGGATAGGCGTAGTTGTCCATGATCCGCATGATCTGCCGGCACTGGGCTCGGTCCCGGGGCGAGGCCGGCAGGAGCGCGCCCGCGCCGAAGGCCTCGTTGACGTAGTCGGCGATGGCGTCGGTCTCGAACAGCCTGAAGCCCTCGTGCTCGAAGGCCGGGATCTTGCCGAAAGGGTGCCTGGAGCCGTAGTCCGCCGGGACCGTTTCCGGCGCGAAAATGTCGACCTCGACCAGATCGTAGGCCGCGCCGGCCTCTTCCAACACGAGCCGCGCGATCCGGACGTAGACGCTGTAGGCCGCGCCATAGAGGGTCAAGCCGGCCATTTTTTCTCCCTTCCGCAAGCGGAAACATTGAGTTAGCTCAAGGCATCAGGGTAGACGTTATCACATAAGTTTGATTGACTCGCGTCGTCGGCCAACAAGAACAGGGACGGGCATGGCGCTGGAGACCGCGGTTGAGCAGGGAGGCGCCGAGGCGCCGAGAGGGATCGAAGTCCGCCAGCAGGACGGCGGCGCGGTCCTGGTCCTGAGCGGGAACTGGCTGATCGACAGCGGGATCTTCTCGAGCGCGCAGCTGTTCGACAAGCAGCCCTCGACGCGCGACGCGCGGGCCTTCACCATCGACGCCTCGGGTCTCGCGGAATGGGATTCCAGCCTCATCGTGTTCCTGGTCGAGATCAAGAAGGCCTGCGACGCGGGGGGCAAGACGCTCGACCTCTCCGGCCTGCCGGAGGGCGCCCGCCGCCTCGTCGATCTGGCGCTCGCCGTCCCCGAGCGGGAAGGCGCGCGCCGCAAGGAAAGGATGGCCGGCCTGGTCGAGGTGGTCGGGCGGGAAGTGCTCAATGGCCTGAAGAGCAGCGGCGAGATGCTCGCCTTCCTGGGCCAGACGATCATGGCCTTCGGCAAGGCGCTCACCGGCCGCGCCCGCTACCGCTTTTCCGACGTCTTCCTGATGCTCGACGAATGCGGCCCGGAAGCCCTGCCGATCGTCACGCTGATCTCGTTCCTGGTCGGCATGATCCTGGCGTTCGTCGGGCTGGTGCAGCTGCAGCAGTTCGGCGCCGACATCTTCGTCGCGAATCTGGTCACGATCTCGATGGTCCGCGAGATGGGGGCCATGATGACGGCGATCATCATGTCAGGGCGGACCGGCGCCGCGTTCGCCGCCCAGCTCGGCACCATGGAGGTCAACGACGAGATCGCCGCCTACCGCACGATCGGGATCTCGCCGATCGAGTTCCTCGTGCTGCCGAGGATGCTCGCGCTCATCATGGCCGTCCCGCTGCTCGCGCTCTACGCCAACGTGGTCGGCATCCTTGGCGGCGCGATCGTGACCGTGAGCCTGACCGACGTCAGCCTGCTGCAGTTCTACAACCAGTCGGTCGGCTCGGCGGGGCTGGGGGACTGGCTGGGCGGCACCTTCAAGGCGGCGGTATACGGCGTCATCATCGCCATAGCCGGCTGCCTGCGCGGGATGCAGTGCAAGAAGAGCGCGGCAGCGGTCGGCGAGGCGGCCACCTCGGCCGTCGTCCTGGCGATCGTCTTCATCATCGTCGCCCAGGCGACGCTCACCATCGTCTACACGATCCTGGACATCTAGTACCCACCATCAGAGTTAGGTGTGTCGAATGACGAGTTATCAAGACTTTCGGTTAGGAGCGTGGACCGCCGTGATGCAAGCCATCACAAGGGCTGCGCGACGCGATCCGAAAGTCTCGATAACTCGCCCGCAGGGTTGCCGAGGCGCCCGCCCTGCGTCGTCAGCGGCGCTCACCGATGCTCGAACATCGCTTTCGCACCGCGCGCAGCGCCGGGCCTACGCCCCCCTAGCCGGACGAGCGCCTCGACAATCAGGCGGCGCACCTAACTCTGATGGTGGGTACTAGCCTATGGCCGAGACGAAAGACACCCCGCCGATCGTGGTCGAAGACGTCACCATGGCCTTCGGCGATTTCGTGGTTCAGCGCAATCTGAACTTCACGGTCGAACGGGGCGACGTCTTCATCATAATGGGCGGCAGCGGCTGCGGCAAATCGACCGTGATGCGCGCCTTGATCGGCATGCAGGAACCGGCCAAGGGTCGTGTCTGGTTCGAGGGCCAGGACCTCTGGGGGATCGACGTGCCGGCCCGGGAGGCGCTGCTGCGGCACAGCGGCGTCGTGTTCCAGAGCGGCGGCATGTGGAGCTCGATGACGCTGGCGGAGAACATCGGACTGCCGATGGGCCTCTATACGGACCTCAAGCCGAAGGAAATCAGGGAGGTGGCGCAGCTCAAGCTGGCCCTGGTCGGACTGGCCGGTTTCGAGGACTACTACCCGTCGGAGATTTCCGGCGGCATGCAGCGCCGGGCGGGCGTGGCCCGGGCGCTGACGATGGATCCGGCGGTGCTCTTCCTCGACGAGCCCTCGGCCGGATTGGACCCGATCAGCTCGCGCCGGCTCGACGACTTGATCCTGGAGCTGCGCGACAGCCTTGGGTCGACCATCATCGTGGTCACCCACGAACTGGCCAGCATCTTCGCGATCGGCAGCAACTCGGTCGTGCTCGACCCCGTCTCCAAGACCCAGATCGCCACCGGAGACCCCCGGTGGCTGCGCGACAACAGCGACAACCCCGACGTCCGCGAATTCCTGAACCGCGGCGAAGATGCGGATCAGGCGGCAACCGCATGAGGGAAGCAAAGAGGACAGTGTCATGAAGAAAGCAAATCCTACGGCGGTCGGCGCCTTCGCGCTCGGGGCCATCGCGATTGCCATCGGCACCGTCATCGTCTTCGGCAGCGGGCGCTTCTTCCAGGAGCGTGAGACACTGATCTCGTTCTTTCCGGGCAGCCTCCAGGGCCTGCGCGTCGGGGCTCCGGTCGAGATGCGCGGTGTCCTGATCGGCACGGTGACCAACATCCTGATCGAGTTCGACCCGGACGAACTGAAGTTCACCCTACCGGTGGTCATGGAGATCGACGTAAATCGCATCCGCGTCCCTAGCGAAGACGTGGAGGAGTTCGAAGATCGGAACTACCACGACCTCTTGATCGCACGGGGCCTGCGCGCGCAACTCGCCGTTCAGAGCCTGGTAACGGGTCAGCAGACCATTCAGGTCGATTTCTTCCCGGGCACGCCGGTCGAGTTCAAGGGCGGCGATCTGCCCTATGACGAACTGCCGACCGTGCCCTCGAAGTTCGAGGAGATCGAGACTTCCGTCGGCAACCTGGTCAACCGCGCCGGCGTCGCCCTGGAGGAGTTCCGGCTACTGCTAACGGCCGAAAACCGGCAAGCCATCGCTGATATGCTGCAGAATGTCGCGAACGCCAGCGGCAATCTCGATCCGCTACACGAAGAGATCGTCGCCACACTGCAGACGATCGGCGGCGTCGCGACGCGCGCGGACAACATCCTAGCCGCCAACGAAAAAGACATCGCGGAAGCAATCAAGGGCCTGCGCGAGGTCGAATCGGCCTTGGTCGAAACGGCGAAGGCCGCCAACACGATGCTCGAAGAGAACCGCCAGGGAATGAAGGACTTCTCGACCCGAGGTCTCTACGAGATTACGAACCTCGCGGTCGACGCCCAGGCCACAGTCGAGCAGATCCGAGTGGTCATGGAAAAGATGGAGCGCGACCCCGCGCGCTTCTTCCTGGGGACACAAGGAGATGTGGAGGTGCGATGACATGAGCAACTTCGAAACGCCCGCGCGGGCGGCCTGGACCCGGCGCCGCTTCGCCACGGCCTGTGCAGGGACGGCCCTCCTGCTCACGGGCTGTCAGCTCCCGGGCGCCGGCGCGCCGCCGCGCCGCGTGAGGCTGCGTCCGGCCACCGAGTTCCCGCCCAACCTGCCGTCGGTCGCCTGGACGCTCCTGGTCAGGGAGCCCAGCGCCACCCAGTCGCTCAACACGGCGCGCATTGCCGTCCTGAACCCCAACCGCGAGGTGCAGTTCATCGCCAACGGGCAGTGGGCCAGCCGGGCCCCGGAAATGGTCATGGAGCTGCTGGTCGAGTCCTTCGAGAACTCGAACCGGATTGCCCGAGTCGGCGACAGGCGCTCACGCATCCGGCCGGACTTCGAGTTGGAATCCCGGCTTGAGGGCTTCTTCATCGAGAAGTCCGACGACGACAAGGACATCGCGACGGTCAGGCTCCAGGCCTCGCTGCTGCGCAAGCCCCAGCGCACCGCCATCACTAGCGGGCCGATCGAGGTCAGTACCGAGATCGCCTCCAGCGGGCGGGGCGGGGAGCTGGCCCTGGACAACATCGTCGCGGCCTTCGACGAGAGCCTCCAAGAGGTCATTGTCCAGCTGGTCGAGTGGACGCTGCAGACCGGCGTCGGCGCCTGACGGGGCGTCTGAAACCGCTAAGTCCGCTTTGGTAGGCTGCGGACAGAGTGCCTAGCCGGCAACATCACCCTTCGACAGGCTCAGGGTGAGGGGGAAACGTGTAAAGAACATACCCTCATCCGCGCGGATCGCCGGGCTGCGCCCCTTGTCGAAGGA
>JAAUYK010118919.1_pt1 | contig 31242 bp, 33 predicted proteins | sample 7278021 | NCBI WGS metagenome assembly JAAUYK01 (sample SAMN14350223, study PRJNA611818) | marine sediment metagenome | isolation source: surface marine sediment (1.8m) | place: French Polynesia: Moorea | collected 2018-08
AATCGGCCCGCTGCCGCGTTGCTTGTCGTCGAATATGCTCGGCATGTCCTTCCTCCTCGCGCCTAACAGCAGGCCGATTTCACTCGGACCAGGAGCGCGACGTGAGTGTCAACAGGCCCTAGTCCATACTGTTGAGCAGCGCGTCGATGTCGTCCTGACTGACCCCTTCGTCCGGCAGGGCCGGCCCGCTCATCAGATGCTCGTCGGGCCTCTCGGGCTTGCCGTCGGCGCGCCCGGACGCCGCTGCGGACCGTCCCGCCGGGACGCCCTCGGCCTCGTGCCCGAAGGCTTCGAGCAGACCGCGAACCTTGTTCTCGACATGCTGCAGGGCGTTGACCACCTTGCTGATGCGCTGACCGGTGATGTCCTGGAAGCTGCAAGCTTCGTAGACCTTGGTGACCTCGTTGGTCACCTTGCCGGCGACCGCAGGGTCCATCTCCCCAGCCAATTCCTCGATCGTCTCGACCGCCTCGAAGATCGAGTTGGTCGCCTTCTCGGTCGAGCCGACGATCGCCTCGAGCTCGTCGGCCGCGGTCGGCAAATGCTGCGCGGTGATCTCGTCCGGGCGCAGCGCCGCGATCTCCGCCTTCACCTCGTCCAGGAAGCGGCCGAGCGCCTGTATCTCACGGTAGAAGTTCACATTGACCGCGGCCACGTCGCCCGTGACCGAGGACATCACGCAGCGCACCGCTTCGACGATGTCGCCGGGATCGATCTGATCGCCCTGGGGCAACAGGGTTTCGACGCGACGGTGCAGGTCGCTCACTGCGGGATCGACGGTCATCAGCGGGCCTTCCGGATGCGCGCGGCTAAGGAGATCAGAACTCGCCGACCACCGTGGAGAGCTTGGACTTGAGGGTCTCGGCGTTGAACGGCTTGACGATGTAGTTGCTCACGCCCGCCTGCTTGGCCGCCACCACGTTGTCGGTCTTGCTCTCGGCCGTGATCATGATGAAGGGCAGTCCGTTGAGCTTGCCGTCGGCGCGCACCTCTTTCAGCAACTCGAGCCCGGTCATGGGCTCCATGTTCCAGTCGGAAATCACCAGGCCGTAGGGCTTGTCCCGCAGTTTCTGCAGCGCGGCGCTCCCGTCGGTAGCCTCGTCGACGTTGTTGAAACCGAGCTGCTTCAAGAGATTCCTGATGATCCTCAGCATGGTCTTGTAGTCGTCCACGATGAGAATCGGCATGTTCAAATCGACCGCGGCCATCGGTTGCTCCTAAACCTGAACGGGATGGGTGCTTTTTCGAAAAAAGAGTTTTAGTTCTAAACAGTTAACATATTCTATCTAGTTGACTTTGCTGGCTCCTGCCCTCTTCGGCAAGTCGCGGCGCTGGGCCAGCTCGAGGGTAATCTCCTTGGCGCGCTCGGGATTCATCTGAGCCAGGATCGGGGCGGTCTTGCGCTCTTTCATGCGCTCGATGACGTCGAGCAGCACGACCATGTCGAGGCCTTCGAAGATCCGCGCCGCGTCCTTCGGCTTCATGCTCTCGTAGATCTTGACGAGGCTCTGCATCTGGGCCTCTTCCTGCTCGTCGTGGCGCACCAGCAGGGCTTCGATGGTTTCACGCAGCGTGTTGAGCTCACTGATTTTTTCATCGATCCGCTGCTCCGCGGCCTGGAGCAGGGCGCTGCGCTGCTCGAGCACTTGGACCTGCTGCTCGATCTCCGCCCGCCGCTCGGACAGGCGCTGCAGCAGGTCGATCTCTTCATCGCTCAGTGAAAAGACGTCGGTCGGCAGACGGGCGACCTCTGGGCGGCCCGGGTCCTCTTCTCGCGGCTTGCCGGCTTCGGTCGGGTTCGGCGCCGGTGTCGCGGCACCCGTCGTCTCCACAGCGCCCGGCGGCTCCGGCGCCCGGGTATCGGCCGCCGTCGCCCGGCTGAACTCGCCGATGCCGTCGACACCCTCCCAGATCGCGCCGACCTTGATCGCCAGCGTGACAGCGGCGGCGAAGATCAGCACCGGAATCAGGCGCAGTCTCATGCCGTCCTCCGAGTGCCGGCGCGAACAGGGGCGGCGCGGCGCATCAGCGCAGGCCGTGAAGCTTGCTCGACCGCCGGTCGGGCGGCACGAGCCCGGGCTCTATCGGCTGGTCGGCCGCCTCTGCAGCGGCATCCGGCGTGGCGCCGGCCCGCGCCGGCGGCACGGTCAGCCGATCGGCCAACTTGCCCGCGCGCTCGACCAGGAAAACCAGGTCGTCCGCGATCGATCGGCCCTCGCTGATCGACTGGCGAAGCTCGCCGCCGGTCTGGTCGGCGGTTTGACGGATCTCGGCCAGGCCGTTCTCGGCCCGCGACGTGGCTTGCGCGAAGCGGGCGATCAACTGCTCCATGTCCCGCTTCGACTCGCGCAGCGCGTTCAGCTTGCGGTTCAGGGTCCAGGCATAGGCGATGGTCGCGACCAGCAGGGCCGCGACCAGCAGATTGAGCACGAGGCTGACGTAGCCCATGTCCATGACCGCGATCACCCGTAGATCCCTGCCGCGGCCAGCCGGTTGGCGATCCGGACAGCGATGTTGACGCCCTTTCGCCCCATCTGGCCTTCGAACATGGAGATGTCGCCGCAGCGCAGCTTGATGCGCGAGTCGGGAGCGCAGTTGAGCTCGATCCGGGTCCCCTCCTGCCAGTTCATCACGTCGCCCAGACTTAGCTCGAACTCGTCGAGCACGGCCTGGATCGGCACCTCGGTCTGCCACAGCTCCATGGTCAGGTGGCTCTCCCAGATCGAATCCCGCCCGAACTTCTCGCCGATGAACATCTGCAGCAGAAGCTCGCGGACCGGCTCCAGGGTGGCGTAGGGAATCACCAGTTCCATCTTGCCGCCGCGGTCTTCCATGTCGACCCGCAGGCTGGCGACGATCGTAGCGTTGGCCGGCCGCGCGATGGTGGCGAAGCGCGGATTGGATTCCAGGCGCTCGAAGCGGAAGGTGACCGGCGAGAGCGGGTCGAAGGCGGTCGAGAGATCGCCCAGCACGACGTGCACCATGCGCTCGACCAGGTTCCGCTCGATGGTGGTGTAGGGCCGGCCCTCGATCCGCATGGCGGCGGTGCCCCGGCGCCCGCCGAGCAGGACGTCGACCACGGAGTAGATCAGCGACGAGTCGATGGTCATCAGGCCGAAGTTGTCCCACTCGTCGGCCTTGAACACCGTCAGCATTGCCGGCAGGGGGATCTGGTCGAGGTAATCGCCGAAGCGCGCCGAGGTGATCGATTCCAGGCTGACCTCGACGTTGTCCGAGGTGAAGTTCCGCAGCGAGGTCGACATCATCCTGACCAGGCGGTCGAACACGACCTCGAGCATGGGCAGGCGCTCGTAGGACACCAGCGCCGAGTTGATGATTGCCTGAATTCCGGAGAGATCGCCCATGTCGCCGCCGGCGCCGGTGTCCACGCCGAGCAGGCTGTCGATCTCGGACTGGTCGAGCACGCGGTTGGACGAGCCGGTCATGGCCGTCTCGTCGCCCTCCCCCTCCGTCATGGCCTCCCATTCGGCCAAGACAGCGGCCTCGTCGGTCTCCGCTCCCTGACTGTTGTCTTCGTCCGCCATGCGTCCCGAACTCGATGAACCTGCGGGGGGTGTCCGGTGGGTGCGCCTAGCGCCTCACTGGATCAGCATTTCCTTGAACAGCACGTCGCGCACCACGGCCGGGCGCGCCGCCGCGTTGACTCGGTAGAGCAGCTCCTCGCGGAGGCGCTGTATGCCGGCGGAGCCGCTGAGGTCCTCGACGCGCAGCTCCCGCAGGTAGACCTGGAAACTGTCGATGATCCGGGGCCGCACCCGGTCGAGATGGTCGATGTGGCTGTCGTCGGGCAGCTCCAGACTGACCGACAGCTTGAGGTAGGCCGACTTGCGACCGCCCACGTTCAGATTCACCAGGAGGTCGGGCAGCTTGTAGAAGTAGGAATCGTTGCCGACGAGCTCGGGGGGCGTCGAGGTTTCCGCCTCGGCCACCTGCTCGACCGCCGTCTCCGGCTTCAGCAGGGGATCGAGCAGGCCGGAGAAGTAGGCGCCCGCGACCCCGCCGACGAGCAGCAGGTTGGGCAGGATGCCTAAGAGGATCAGGACCTTCCCGCTGATGCCACCCTTCGGCTTGGCCTCGACTTCGAGACCGTCTCCGATATCCGTCGTACTCGTTTGATCGGCCACGAGAGCGATGTTCCGTCTAGACTAATCCGCTAGTAAGGGGAAAGTAACGGGCGCAAGTTAAGAACCCGTTTAGCATTCGGCGTCGCGGCGGCGATTGGCCGCGCCGGCCCGGCAAGACCTGCCGGGCAAGCACTGCCCGAAGCCCTCTGGGCACCCCGCTGACCGTTGCCAACCCCCTGATTTCTGCAACCTCTTCCTCTGGCACGAGACCTGCAAAGGCGAGGGCCATGCGGTGAATTGCCGTCGCCCGAATGAGAAAGAGGCGCAGAGAGAAAGAGATGGAGAATCCCGGCTACGTCGCCCTGTCCCGTCAGATGGTGCTGAGGCGCCAGATGGAGGCGGTGGCGCATAACCTCGCCAACTTGAACACGCCCGGCTTCAAGGCCGAATCCATGGTCTTCGTCGAATACCTGGAACGCACCCTGCCCCGGGAGAAGGTCAGTTTTGTTCAGGATATCGCGACCGTGCAGGATCTGCGCCCGGGGCCGGTCAAGGCCACCGGCAACGAGCTGGACCTGTCGATCCGCGGCGACGGCTACTTCGCGGTCGAGACGCCCGAAGGCGAACGCTACACGCGGGCCGGCCACTTCGCCTTGTCGCCGGACAGAGAGATCGTCAACTCGAACGGCTATCCCCTGCTGAGCGATGCAGGAACGCCCCTGACCATTCCCGACGACACGACGGAGATCGTCGTCGCGGACGACGGCACGGTCTCGACCGATGAGGGCGAGCTAGGGCGCATACAGCTGGTCCGCTTCGAGAACCAGCAGGCCCTGACCCGTCAGGAGAACGGGCTCTTCGGCGCCGGCGGGCAGGTCGCCGAGCCCGACGAGGATTCGGTCATCCAGCAGGGCACCCTCGAGGGCTCCAACGTGGTCGGCGTGGTCGAGATGACCAAGATGATCGACACCGTGCGCAGCTATCAGGCAGTGGCGCGGATGAGCAACGAGGAACACGAACGCCAGCGCCGGGCGATCAGCGCTCTGGCGCCCGTGCAAACCTAAGGAACCGAGGAGGAGACGCGGATGAATTCGCTCGATATCGCCGCCACCGGCATGCTCGCACAGCAGCTCAACGTGGAAGTCATTTCCAACAACATCGCGAACATGAGCACGACGGGCTACAAGCGCCAACGCTCCGAGTTCCAGGACCTGCTGTACCAGGACCTGAGGCGGGTCGGCTCGGAATCGTCGGACGCCGGCACGGTGGTGCCGGCCGGCGTGCAGCTGGGGCTCGGCGTGCAGCCGGCCGCGGTCTACCGGATCAGCGAGCAGGGCGCGATGAACATTACCGACAATCCCTTCGACGTCGCGATCAACGGCAAGGGCTTCTTCCAGGTCGAGCTGCCCGACGGCGACACCGCCTACACCCGCTCCGGCGCTTTCCAGCTCTCTGCCGACGGGGATCTGGTGACGGTTGACGGTTACACCATCCAGCCGGGCATCACGATCCCGATCGACGCCACCTCGGTCACCATCAATGACAACGGCCAGGTCTCGGTCACGCTCTCCGGCCAGGTCGCGAGCCAGCAGGTCGGACAGATCGAATTGGCCACCTTCGCCAACGAAGCCGGGCTGCAGGCGATCGGCGACAACCTGCTGCTGGAGACGACGGCCTCCGGTACGGCCACGATCGGCACGCCCGGGTCGACCGGCTTCGGATCGGTCAAGCAGGGCCTGCTCGAGGCGTCGAACGTCAACGTGGTCACCGAGATCACCGACCTGATCACCGCCCAACGGGCCTACGAGATGAACTCCCGGGTGATCCAGGCGTCCGACGAAATGATGCAGAGCGTCACCCAGCTTCGCTAGCGCCTGAGGGAAAGGACGAGTGGTGAGAAGATCGAACCAAGCGCCCAGCGGCAAGCGGCCGATCGCCGGCCTGCTGGCCCTGGCCCTGCTCGCAGGCGTGTCCGCGGCCGACGCCGCCGAGACGCCCGCCGGCCGTGTCATGCTGAAGCCCGAGGTCGAGATCGACGGGTCCCTGCTGCGGTTGGGCGATCTGTTCGAGCCCCTGCCACCGGAGGCCGACCATGCGATCGCCCGCGCGCCGGAGCCCGGCCGCAGGATCGAATTCGGCGCGCGGTGGCTGGCCGCGGTGGCCCAGGAGCACGGCATCGCCTGGCGCCCCGCAACGCGCTTCGATCGGGTGGTGGTGAGCCGGCGCAGCATCGCGATCGAGGCGCCGCAGATCCAGACTGCCCTGCACGCCACCCTCGGCCGCATGACCCCCGGCCAGGAGATCGCCGTCGCCCTCGACGACCCCACGATCGCGCTGCATCTGCCGCTCGGCAGCGAGGCCTCCCTCGGCATCTCGGCGCTCTCGTACAACCCGGCCAACGGCCGGTTTCGCGCCAAGGCCGTTTCGCCGGCGGACGGCGCCCCGGCGGTCGAGGCCACGGTGACCGGCCGCGCCGTTGTGATGGTCGAAGTTCCGGTGCCGCGCCGCCGGATCATGCGGGGAGAGATCATCGGCACCGACGATCTGGACTGGCGGCGGATCGCCGCCGACCGACTCGCCGCGGACGTGCTCGTCGACGCCGCTGCGGTGCTCGGCAAGAGCCCCCGGCGCGCGCTCAAAGCCGGCGAGGCGGTGCGGTCGGGCCAGCTGCGCGAGCCCGTGCTGGTGCCCAAGAACGCGCTGGTGACGCTCCGGCTGGCGACCGAACGCATGGTGCTGACGGCGCAGGGCCGGGCCCTCGAGCCCGGCACCAGGGGCGACGTGATCCGCGTCATGAACACCCAGTCGCGGACCATCGTCAACGGGACGGTGCTCGCCTCCGGCGCCGTGGCGGTGCCGCACCCCGCCGGCGCGCCGACGCAATAGGACCAGAAGGGAGACAAACCAATGACGCGGATAGAACTTCCCAGACGGCGCAGCCTTTCCCGCAGCCTGCTGCGGCTCGTTGTAATCGCCGCCGCGGGCGCCTCGCTGCAGGCCTGCACGGTGTTCGAGCGGCTTATCGCCATCGGCCAGGAACCCTCACTCAGCGAAATCGAGAACCCGGCGCCAATCGCCAACGATCGTCAGGTGCGCCTGCCCATGCCGGCGCCGCAGCCCGCGCCGCGCCAGGCCAACTCGCTGTGGCGCACCGGTTCGCAGCATTTCCTGCAGGATCAACGCGCCGCCGTGGTCGGCGACATCGTCACCATCAACATCGAGGTGTCGGACAACGCCTCGATCTCCAACCGGACCACGCGCGGCCGGGCCGCCTCGGAGGACGCTTCTCTGACCTCCCTGCTCGGCTACGAGGGGCTCCTGCAGAACTTCCTGCCGAACGGCGTCAATCCCCTCAGCCTCGTCGACCTGGACAGCGCCGGCAGCACCGAAGGCAACGGCTCCGTCGACCGGGGCGAGACGATCAACCTCAAGGTCGCCGCGCTCGTCACGCAGGTCCTGCCGAACGGGAACCTCGTGGTCGCCGGCCGCCAGGAGATGCGGATCAACTACGAGATGCGCGAGCTTCAGGTCGCCGGGGTCATCCGTCCGGAGGACATCACCTCGGCCAATACCATCGAGTTCGAGAAGATCGCCGAGGCGCGGATCGCCTACGGCGGACGCGGCCACATTACCGACGTGCAGCAGCCGCGCTACGGGCAGCAGCTCTACGACGTGCTCTGGCCGTTCTGACGCCACGCCTGTAGCGGATTCACCGGGTTGCGGACCGCTTCCGGCGAATCAGTCAGAGCCGGACCTGCTCTAGCTAGGGCGGCGTGACGGCGGCCGGGTCTGCGGAAAACAGAACTCCCGGCCGCAGGATCAGTCGTCGCGGTGGGTCCGCTCCTTGCGCTCGTGGCGTTCCTGCGCCTCGAGCGACAGCGTGGCGATCGGCCTGGCCTCCAGGCGGCGCAGGCTGATCGGTTCCGCCGTTTCTTCGCAGTACCCGTAGGAGCCTTCTTCGATGCGCTGGAGCGCCGCATCGATCTTGGCGATCAGCTTGCGTTCGCGGTCCCTTGTGCGCAGCTCCAGGGAGCGGTCCGTCTCGAGCGACGCGCGATCGGCCAGATCGGCTTCCAGCAGCCCCCCTTCTTGAAGGTGCTGCAGTGTTTCGCTCGATTCGTGCAGGAGTTCGTTCTTCCAGTTGGTCAGCTTCTGGCGGAAATAGGCTTGCATCCGCGTATTCATGAAGGGCTCGTCATCGCTCGGATGATAGCCGTTCAGACCGTTTCGAACCTTGCCCTTGCTCATTCCTCAACCCCGATCCTGCCTGGAGTTCGCGCGCGGAGTATAAGAATTTCATGTTTGCTTTCAAGCACTACGAGAGGCGTGACGGGCCGATTTTCCGGCCGTGGCAGGACCGATGAAAATGCCCGGACGGGCGGGCGGCGCGAGGGGCCCCTGAGGCTCGGGAAATCGCCCCGGCAATCCCGCGGCGGGCCGGGTGGCGAGACGCCGTCGCGGTCCCCCTAGAGCAGATCCTGGTTTGACTGAATCGCCGGAGGCGATCCATCAAACCCCGTGAATCTGCTCTGAAACTTAGATGGAGAGCGGATCGGCAGGAAGGGCCTGGCGATCCGGCGCGATCAACCGATGGTTCCGGCGGAATGTGCTTAGCGGCCGCGCTTCGCGAGCTCGACCGCGACGCGCAGCTCGATCTCGTCGAGGACGGTGTCGAGGCGCGGGTCCTCGGTGGCGCCCTTGCGGGCCGCCGCCATTTCGCCCAGCCGCAGCAGGTTTTCCTGACTCACCGCGCCGTCCAAGAGCTCGAAACGCAGGCGATCGAGCGCCTCGAGCAAGGCCTGGCCATGGCGGGCCGCAGCTTCGCGGGACAGGCGGTCGCCTGGAACCTCCTGGAGGGCGAGGAGTGAATCGATCGTCGATGCGGCCGCCGGGGCGGTCGGCGCGGCCCCCTGGGCCTCGCCGGTTTCCAGAATCCCGGCGAACTCGCCCGGTTTTCCGGTTTTGCCGGCCGACTTCCGGCTCGGCTTCTCGATACGGCCGTTGGATAGAGAGCCTATCTTCATCAGGTGTCCCGCAGATAGCGACCCGGCCGCCGACGCGCGTCCGCCGCGACGGTGCGGCGATCAGGGTTAAAATGCCGTTAGCGCGGATGCCGCAGCAGCAGCAGGGCTCGGACCGGCCCAAAAGCGAATTAGACTATCCGCTTAGTAAGTATTTCTTAGTTTTTTCGGGTGACAGTGATAGTGGGCTCAAGAAGGGCTCACAAGAGGTTTGCGCTGTTATGACTGTCGCCGAAGCAACACTCGCGGGTTCAGCCGCCGCCAGCGTCAAGAGGACGCAGGCGAGCGCACGAGTCGAGGACTCGCGCGTGCGGGAAGCGCCCGCGCGCCCCGCAACGGCGGAACAGGTTGCGCCGAGCACCGCTGGCCGGCCGTCTGCGGGGGCATCCTCTCAGTCGCGCCTGGCATTCGACCAGGAGCTGTCGCGCGTTTTCGTCGAGATCGTCGATTCGGACTCGGGCGAGGTGGTGCAGCGCTTCCCGCCCGAGCAGATCGTGCGCTACTTCGCCGAGATCAGCGACGCCGCGGCCGAACCCATCGATACGGAGCGCACGGGCCTGGTGCTGGATCAGCTCGCCTGATCCCCGGCCAGGGCCGCCGGGCCCACCCCCAAACGAAACACCCGACCCGAACAAACCGGCGCCCTCGCCCCGGGGCGATGCCGGCTGACCGGCATTCGTCCCGCACCTGCGCCAGCAGTTCGCGATCCGGGTAAGTCTTGCCGGGCGCTTCTTGCCGAGCCAGCGGGCGACCCCGGTCTCGGCCCTACGGACATCCGGTCAACATATTGATATAATTCACCTTAAACAAGGAAGCGGAGCTGGCACGGCGTTCGCATCAGGAGCCCCGAGGAGAACCCTTTCGGAACAGGCTCGAGGAAAGACGCCGTGAGGACGAGTGCAAAGATCTGCAGGCTGACGTTCGGCGCCGGTGCCAGCCGGGCGTCGCTAGGGCTCGTTCTGGCCGCCCTGCTGTGGCTCGGCGCCTCGCCCGCCGCAGCCCAGGTCCGCATCAAGGATATCGCCGACTTCGAAGGCGTGCGCAGCAACCACCTGGTCGGCTACGGTCTGGTCGTCGGCCTGGACGGCACGGGCGACGATCTTGAGAGCGCGGTCTTCACCCGGGAGAGCCTGATCGGCATGCTCGAGCGCCTCGGCGTCTCGGCCCGCGACGACGACCTAGAAACCGACAACGTGGCTGCCGTCATGGTGACGGCCGACCTGCCGCCCTTCGCCCGACAGGGCCGGCGGATCGACGTGACGATCTCTGCCTTGGGCGACGCCCAGAGCCTGCTGGGGGGCACGCTGCTCGTCACGCCGCTGCTCGCGGCCGACGGCGAGGTCTACGCCGTGGCGCAAGGCTCGGTGGCCGTCTCGGGGTTCAACGCCGGCGGCGCCGCCGAGACGGTCAGCAAGGGCGTGGCCACGGCGGGCCGAATCCCCAACGGCGCCGTGATCGAGCGGGAGATCGCCTTCGATCTGGCGCAGATGCAGAGCATCAAGGTTTCCCTGCGCAACCCCGACTTCACCACCGCCCGGCGCATGGCCCAGGCGGTCAATCGTCGCCTCAAGACGCCGATCGCCCGGCAGCTCGACAACACGACGATCATGGTCGACGTCCCGAACGACTTCCCGGGCGGCACCGTCGGCCTGGTCACCGAAATCGAGCAACTGCGGATCACGCCGGACCAGGTCGCCCGGGTCGTGATCGACGAGCAGTCGGGCGTGATCGTGATGGGCGAGAACGTGCGCATCAGCACGGTGGCGATCGCCCAGGGCAACCTGACGATCCGCATCACCGAGACGCCTCAGGTCAGTCAGCCCAACCCCCTGGCCGAGACCGGCGAGACCGTGGTCGTCGACCGCACTCGCGTCCAGGTCTCCGAGGACGAGGAGAGACGCCTCGCCGTGCTCAACCGAGGCGTCAGCCTGCAGGAACTGGTCAATGGCCTCAACGCGCTCGGCATCGGCCCGCGCGACATGATCACCATTCTCCAGGCGATCAAGGCGGCCGGCGCCCTGCAGGCCGAGATCGAGGTGATGTGATGGCCGGCCAGCCGCCCATCACGTTACAGGCCGGCGCCGGCCAGGCACTGCGCGCTTCGGGGCCGGCCGCCGGCCCGGCCGGCGCCGGCAACAACCGCGAGGCGCTGCGCCGCGCCGCCGAAGAGTACGAAGCGCTGTTCCTGGCCGAGATGCTCGCACCGATCTTCGAGGGCATCGAGACCGAGGGCCTGTTCGGCGGCGGCTCGGCCGAGAAGATCTACCGCAGCCTCATGGTGCGAGAGTACGGCCGGTCCCTGTCCGAATCAGGCGGCGTGGGCATCGCCGACGCCGTTGAGCGCGAACTGCTTAAGCTGCAGGAGATCCAGCAATGAACGAACACCCAGCCACGACCGCCGAACCGCCGGCCGGCGAGGCCTTCGCCCAGGACCTGCGCCAGGCGGTCGACCGGATCACCCGGGTTCTCGAGCAGGAGGTTCCGCTGCTCAAGGCGCTGAAAAGCGAAGCGATCGAGGCCATGCTGGACGAGAAGCGCGCCGCCACAGAGGGCTATCTCACGCTGGCCGAGCGGCTGCGGGCCGCCCCGAAGCTGCTCGACGGGCTGGAGCCCGCCGCGCGCGAGGGGCTGCGCAGCGCCGCCGGCCGACTAGCCTCGGCGACCGAGGCCAACGCCCGGGCGCTTAGGGCCGGACTCGAGGCCAACGGCCGGCTGGTCAAGACCATCGCCCAGGCGGTCGCCGAGCAGAGCCTCGGCAACAACCGCTACCGGGCCGACGGCCGGCCGCGCAGCAGCGCGCCGCGCGGCGCGACGCCCGCCTGCTCGGTCAACAAAGTGCTCTGACGGATCGCGATCATGACGCTGGTGAATGCACTCTACTCGGCCATCACCGCCCTGCAGACGACGCAGTCGGCGCTCCAGGTCACCTCGAACAACATCGCCAACGTCAATACCGAGGGCTATACGCGCAAGAGCGCCCAGCAGCTGACCCAGGTCATCGACGGCCAGACTTTCGGCGTCGATCTGGGCCAGGCCCGGCGTTTCGTCGACGCCAGCCTACTGCGTCAGATCCGCGATCAGATCTCCGTCCTGACCGGAAACCAGGCGCAGAACGGCTTCCTGGAACGCACCCAGACGCTGTTCGGCACGCCCGGCAGCAACACGGCGATCAGCCACGACCTGGCCGAACTCGGGTCTGCGCTCGAATCTCTCGCCGCCGCGCCGAACGGCGTGGTCAACCAGAGCGAGGCGGTCGCGACGGCGCAGCGGCTCACCGAGAAGCTCAACGCGCTCAACGACCAGATTCAGGCGATGCGCCGCCAAGCGGACCAGGAGATCGCGGAATCGGTCAACAAGATCAACGACCTGCTTCAGGATCTGGACGACCTCAACGGGCGCATCGCCGAGGCCGACGCCTTGAACCGTTCGGCCGACGACCTCCGCGACGAGCGCGACCGGCTGATCGGCGAGCTCGCCGCTGAGATCGACATCCAGTACTTCGAGCAGGGCAACGGCACGACGGTGATCGCCACCACCACCGGGCGCATCCTGCTGGGCAGCCAGGCGACCAGCCTGAGCCACGCGGCGGCGGCCCAGGTCGCGGCGCAGAACACCCATCCAGGCTCGATCGACGGGATCAACCTGGGCGGCTCGGGGGTCGACATCACCGACGAGATCAGCGGCGGCCGGCTCTACGGCCTGATCACGATCCGCGACGACACCCTGGTCGACCTGCAGGCCGAGTTCGACCGCCTGACCGAGGTCCTGCGCGACCAGATCAACGCCGCGCACAACGACGGCACGGCCTTCCCGCCCCCCAGCCAGCTGACCGGGAGCCGGAGTGTGGCCGCGGCCGACGCCCCGCCGATGAGCGGGAACTTCCGGGTCGCCGTGCTCGACAGCGCGGGCGTCGTGGTCGAAAACCTCGACATCAATCTCGGCGGGATCGCCAACATCGGCGCGCTGGTCACCGCGATCAACGGCATGACCAACGCGACCGCCTCGATCAACGCGGACGGCCAGGTGGTGATTGCGGCGACCGGCGGCAACGCGATCGCGGTCAACGAGATGGACGGCCAGGTCACCACCGGGACCGCCACCCGGGGCATGGCGCACTTCCTGGGGCTCAACAACCTGCTGGACAGCGGCACCGACTACGACGTCGCCCTGTCCGACCGGGTTGCCAGCGACACGGCCGCGCTCGGTGTCGCCGGCACGATGGGGTTCAGCATCGGCGGCGCCACGACCAACGTCGCTTACGGCGCTGGCGACTCCCTGACGGACATCGTCGCCTCGATCAATGCCGCGGTCGGCGGCGCCAACGTCACCGCGAGCGTGGTGAGCGAAGCCAACGGCTACCGCTTGGAGCTGATCGACGCCGACGGGGACAACTTCTTCCTCTCGGACAGCGGCGGACTGACCGGCCAGATCAATCTGCGGCCAGGCCAGGCGGGCACCGCCGGCCGGCTCGAGGTCGATCCCGACCTGCTCGCCACCCCATCGCTGATCGCCTACGCGGAACTCAGTCCGGCGGCCGGCCTAGCGGTCGGCGACATCGCGCTCGCCGCCGGCGATTCGGCCACCGCACGGGCTCTGGCCGACGTCTTCACCACCAATCAGACCTTCGCCGCGGCCGGCGGCCTGGCGGGCTCGGTCACGACCCTGAGCGACTTCGCGACCAGCATCATCTCGCTGAACGCGGCCAACGCCAACGCCGTCGCCGGTGACGTGGCCAGCGGGGAGAGCCTGGAGATCGCTCTCGAGACCCAGTTCGGCAGCCTGAGCGGCGTCAATCTGGACGAGGAGCTGTCCCAGCTAGTGATCCTGCAGAACGCTTTCGCCGCCTCGGCCCGGGTCACCACCACCGTCAGCCAGCTGTTCGACGAACTGCTGCAGATCGGACGCTAAGGGCTTTCAAGGATAACGGCCATGGAACGGATCTCGACCCTCGCCTATAACAACCAAATCCTGTTTCAGACCTTGAATAACGTGTCCCGCCTGCAGGAACTTCAGCTTCAGCTGGCGACGGACAAGAAATCCCAGGACTACGCCGGCATCCAGAGGGAAACCGTGGACCTGGTTTCCCTGGAGGTCAGGCTGACCCAGGCCGAGCAGTTCAACCGCACGATCCAAAGCGCCGATATTCGCCTGGAACTGATGGACACGGCGCTCGGCTCGATCGGCGACGTGGCCGTGGAGTCGCGCGACCTCTTCCTCAACGCCGTGAACGGACCGGGCACCTTCGATGGCAACCTGGCCGAGTTCGCCGCCGACTGGCGTTTCCTCACGGTCCAGTTCCTCAATACCCGCGGCGCCGACGGCTACCTCTTCGGCGGCACGCGGAGCGACCGTCCGCCGGTCGACCTGACCCAGCCCGCCTATACGCCGGTCTCGCTGATCGAGAGCGACGGCACGACGGTCGACGAGACCTTCTACCAGTCCTATTACACCCAGGTGCTGGGCAACACGCTGCCCTTCGCCCAGGGCTTGTTCTACGATCAGATCTACTTCGACAAGAACGGCGTCGCGCCGGCCGGACCCCTGCCGGCGGATCCCGACAATCCGACCCTCAGCGAGTTCGTCGCCGAGGATCCCGACCTCTGGCAGTACTACGTAGACCGGCTCGACTCGGCCGCCATGCTGGCGACGCCGAAGCTGGACTACTACCAGGGCAACGACGAGCCCCAGGTCGTGCGGGCCGACGAGGATCTCGACGTGAGCTACGACGTCCGGGCGAACGAGCTGACCTTCCAGCAGGTGCTTATCGCCCTCGACGCCGTCGCCAATCTGCCGAACGGCGGCTCGACGGCCGACCCCTTCCAGAACGTGGTGATCGCCAAGGCCCGGGACATCCTGAACAGCGTCCTCGATCCTTTCTCGACCAAGGGCGTCGAGCTGGTCGACGACCAGCGGATCGAGGTCAGCCGCGCCCGCGGCACGCTCAACTTCGCCGCCGAGCGCAACGAGGCCTTCGTGGCCCAGGCCGAGGGCCTGATCGCCGACATCGAGGGGATCGACCGCGCCGAAGTCGTGGTCAAGATCCAGTCGAGCCAGACCGTTCTGGAAGCCTCCTTCGCCAGCCTCTCGCGGGTCCAGTCGCTGTCTCTGCTGCAGTTCCTCTGATGCCCCTTAGCCATGAGGCTTAGCTTAGTCTTAAATTGTTATTGGTAGTCTGGCGTCAGTGCCGCCAGAGGATCCGACTGGATGCTGACCAACCCGATCATCAGCCCTTTTCCCACCGCACAGGGCTCGCCTGTGGCGAAGCTGATTCGTGGTTCGGCCGGAGTCGGCAGCAGCTCGGGCGACAGCGGGGTGATCCAGGACCTTGTGCGGCTCTCTCTGGTCGCCGCCCGCCCGGCTTTCGAGCTCGATTTCAACAATGCCCAGAACCAAGCGCTGGCCCGGCTCGACGCCAAGATTCAGGAACTGCAGAGCACCAACTTCGGTTCCGGCAAGACAGCCCTGCTCAGGGTTAAGGCGGCCCGGCTCGAGCGGGAACTGATCGAACTGAGAGACTACAAGGAGAGAGTCAGCACCAATCGTCTGTCGGTAACCGATACCCTGGCCACCCTGTCAGATCTCCGCGGGCTGGCCGATTCGTCGACGGTGAGCGAGTTCGAAGCGAAGCGAACGGAGGTGCTCGACTCGCTGGACAGGCTGCTCACCGCCGTCAGAAGCCGCTTCGGCGCCCCTGACGGCCTGCGCAGCGCCAAGTCCGACGGCACCGACGCGATCTCCGGCATTGTCACCAATAACTTCGCCACCCCGACCGACATCCAGAACGCCCGGGACACGATCGACAAACTCTCGGCTACGCTGACCACCGCGTCGACGATCCTGGAATCGAACCAGGACGGGGCAACCAAGCTGATCAGCAGCGCGGAACGTGGCCTCGGCGACGCCAAGCAGAGGATCGAAGAGATCACGATCGCCGAACGCCGGGCCAGGATCGATGAGATTGAGGCCGAGCGGGACAAGGTGGCGCGGCTTCTGACCAACATTTCCCTGGCATTCGAGACCAGCCAGGCCTTCGGCTCCTTCATCGCCCAGAGCACCGTCCTGAAGCCGGACAACGACCCGGGATCGGTCCTGAACCTCTTCGCCTGAGCCCCCGAGACCTCGTAGAAACCTGACCGACCGGACCGGCAATATCTGCCGACCCGGCGGCAAGATATGCCGCCATCCCGGAAAAAATTTCCGTCCAGAATCAATAGGTTAAATTTGGTTAGCCAAACCGGCCCGCGACCGACCTGAGAGTGCCGCGGCGCCTGCCCTGGCATGGCCGTTGCAACGCCTGGAGCGGGTCAGAACGGCCCACGGACCAAGAAGGTCCGTTACATAGCTTCAGAATGGAGAACCAGAATGGTAGATGTCACCCTTTCGGCTGCGCAACGGAACACCGTTTTGCAGCTGCAGAACACCGTCAATCTGATCAACCGGACCAACGATCGTCTGTCCACCGGCCTCAAGGTGGCCAGCCCGATCGACGATGCCCGCGTGTTCTTTGAGGCGCAGGCGCTTTCCAACCGCGCCAACGACTTCAGCGAACGCCGGGACTCGATCGATCAGGGCGTCAGTGCGGTGTCCGGCGCCCTCGAGGCGACCGAGGCGATCGAGGCTCTGGTCCGTCAGGCCGACGGTATCGTGACCTCCGCCCGATCGGCGACGGGTTCGGAGCTGAGCTCGCTCGAGACCCAGTTCAACGAGGTCTTGGCCCAGATCGATGATCTCACGGCCGACACCACCTTCCAGGGCCTGAACCTGATCAACGGTACGGGCGAATCCCTTGATGTTCAGTTCAGCAATCTGACCACCAGCGTGCTGAACATTGCTTCGGTTGACCTGACCACCGCGTCAACCGGTCTGAACATCTCCTCGGGGGCGAACTTCACTGTCAGTTCCACCCTCGACTCGACCCTGGACGCCCTGGCGCTGCAGATCGACAACGCGCTCACCTCTCTGTCTGCTGAAGCGCAGACCCTGGGTTCCAACGTCGGTATTCTGCAGACTCGTCTCGACTTTACGGACAAGCAGGTCAACGTCCTCCAGGGTGCGGCCGACAAGCTCACGCTTGCCGACACCACCGAGGAAGGCGCCAACCTGGTGGCCCTGCAGACCAGGCAGCAGCTCGGTATCTCGGCCCTGGCCTTCGCGGGTCAGGCCGAGCAGTCGGTGCTGTCCTTGTTCCGATAGGATCGAACCAAGGATCCGACCCTTCAAGGGGGGCGCTTCGGCGCCCCCTTTTTTTGCGCCGGTTCGGCGCGCGGTGTGGCGCTGGTGGACTTCACGGCACCGGATTGCCACTATCCCCGCCGATGGATCGCCGATCATCGAGAGCCTGCATGGCGCGCGCCAGCCAGCCAATCGCTACCGCTCGGATCAGCCTTGGTGCCGCGGTTCGGCGCGCGCTCGCGGCCGCCGCGCTGGCGCTCTTGGCCGCCTGCGGCCCGCGAATCGAGACCGAGCAGTACGCTTTTGACGTGCCGCGGCTCGACGGCCTGGCGGAAACGCCGGCGAACCAGGTCGCCCTGATCGACCTGACTCAGACCTTTCTTTCCGATACGCGCCTGTCCTTCAAGGACCAGGAGATTCCAGCCCGCTACGAGACGGTCCGGGTCGTCGCCATCAACGGGACCGCGGTTCCGGAGACCTCGGGCTACGGCGAGATATCGCCGGGCCTCCACGTCTTCGACCTGACACTCAGCTCTACGGAGCACCGGGTCGTCGAGCCGGCGGAGTCGAGCCGGTCTGGCGAGCCGTCGTTGGAGACCCTGGAATTCACGACCAAGCGGCGGCTCACGCTCAACCTGAAGCCGGCCGTCCTGCTGCGCTTCGATGCCGAGGGCCGGCCCCTTGTCGAACCGATCGAGCGCAGCCTTTTCGGCCCGGAGGGGGCCTGCGAGCGCCAAGGTCTGCAGGACCGGCTGTGCTGGAAGTGCGAGCGGAATGACGGCAACGCCACCTGCGTGCGCACGCTGCACCACGCGTTCTACGAGCTCGCCAGCTAGAGCAGATCCGAGTTTGATTGAATCGCCATAGGCGATCCGTCAAACCCGGAGAATCTGCTCTAACTCAATGATGTAGATCGGATTCACATGTTTAGAGGGAAGCAGGACCTGCTTCCCTCTAAACATGATCCCATCTAGGCGCGCGTAGTTCGACGTCGCCCCCGCGCTCGTGATAGCTTGCGCGCCGTCGATCGCGGCCGAGCGGCCGCGAGCCCGGGTGCCGGCTCGCACCCAAGCCCGGCGTTGCATCCTTCGAGATCGGGAGTCGATCCTTGCTGGCAGGTGATCATGCATGACGAGGGCCAAACACCGCCCCGGCTGCGGGGCCGGAGGCTCCTGGTCGAGCGCGCGGCGGAGCAGCTCGACGCCGGCGGGCGCCCCGCTGCGCTTCGGCAGGAGCAACCCCAATCCCGGAGCCGGACCTTCAGGCTGCCGCATGCGGGCGGCGTCGGCGCGGCCCGACCCGGGGATCAGGACGGGCCCCGCGCGCCCGCATCTCCCGGTCCGTCCGCGAAGGCCGAGACGCCGCGCGCCGGAGGCCGCAGAACGCTGCCCTGGATGCGCAAGCGCCGTAAGGCGCAGAGCTGAAGCCGGCTTCCGGGCCGGACCGCCGCGACAGGCCGGTCCGCGCGGTCGGCATGCTACAGTGGGCGGCCGAATCGACTGCATGGAGGTGGACTACCGTGAGATCGATACTGGTTCCGGTCGAGGATTGCGCGAGCCTGCAGGCCCAGCTCGAGACGGCCCTGGTGATCGCGGCCCGCTTCGGCGGCCACATCGACGGTGCCGCGCCGCGCGCCGTGTTCAACACCTATGCCCTCGGCGAGGGGGTCAGCGCCGCGGCGACCACCCTGCTGGACAGCGTCGAACAGGAAGAGACCGCGCGCAGCGAGCGGGCCCGCGCCGAGTTCCGCGAGTTCATGCGCGCGCACAAGGTCGCCTGGGGCGACCCAATGAAGCCGTCCGACCAGCCGACCGCCGAGTTGCTGAACGAGATGGAACCGGGTGACGAGGTGATCGGGCAGCTGGCCCGGCTCTACGACGTCGCCGTACTGGCACGCCCGATCCCCAAGTCGGCTGTGCCCCGCCCGGCGTTGCTGGAGACTGTCCTGTTCGAGAGCGGCCGGCCGATCATCGTCGCGCCGCCCGAGGGTCCGGAGAAGATCGGCGAGGTCGTGGTGATCGCCTGGAACGGCAGCACCGAGAGCGCGCGCACCCTGACCTTCGCGCGGCCCTTCCTGGATCGGGCGCAGCGGGTCGTCGTGCTGACCGTCGAGGGCGGCAGCGTGCCGGGGCCGAGCGCCGCCGACGTCGAGGCGGCGCTGAGGCGTTCCGGCATCGCGGCCGAGGCAACCACCATACAGCCGGAGGGCCGCACGACGGGCGAGGCGATTCTCGCGGAGGCGACCCGGCAAAAGGCCGACCTGCTGGTCAAGGGGGCCTACACCCACAGCCGGCTGCGCCAGATGATCTTCGGCGGGGCGACCAGTCACATTCTGGCGGAGGCCGATATCCCGGTCTTGATGGCCCACTGACCGGCACGCCGCCGGCGTCCCGGCACGCGACAGAGAGGAACGACCTCATGACCAGCGACGCCCAGCTGCCCTTCGAGCCAGCGATCGGACTGCTGAAGCGCTTGCAGACGCGGGAGGTCGGCGCCCGCGAGCTCCTGGAGCTCTACTGGTCCCGCGTCGAATCCTTCAATCCGGCGATCAACGCGATCATCGCCGACGACATGGCGGCGGCGCGCGTCGCGGCCGACGCGGCCGACGCCAGGCGGGCGCGCGGCGACGCCCTCGGACCGCTCGACGGCCTGCCGATGACGGTCAAGGAGTCCTTCGACCTTGCGGGCCTTCCGACCACCTGGGGCGAACCGGCCTTCAAAGAGAACATCGCGACACGGGACTCCGACGTGGTCAAGCGGCTCAAGGCGGCAGGCGCCGTGATCTTCGGCAAGACCAACGTGCCCTTGATGCTCTCGGACTGGGAGACCTTCAACGAGATCCACGGCACCACCAACAACCCCTGGGACCTGGCGCGCGGTCCCGGGGGATCCTCCGGCGGCGCCGCGGCGGCGCTGGCGGCGGGCTTGACCGGCCTGGAGGTCGGCAGCGACATCGGCGCCTCGATCCGCAATCCGGCGCACTACTGCGGCCTGTTCGGCCACAAGGCCACCTACGGCATCATCTCGTCGCGCGGCCAAGCGCTGCCGGGGATCGTCTCGGAAACCGACATCGCGGTCTGCGGACCTTTGGCCCGCAGCGCCGCCGACCTCGCCTTGGCGCTCGACGTGCTCGCCGGGGCCGAAGGCCCCCGGGCCCGGGCCTGGCGCCTCGAGCTGCCGCCCCCGGGCAAGACCCGACTCGCCGAATTCAAGGTCGCCGTCATGCTGAGTGATCCCGTGGCCGAGGTCGATCAGCCGGTCCAGGACCTGATCGCCAAGCTAGCCGACTTCCTCGCCGCCGCCGGCGCCCGGGTCGACCACCGGGCGCGGCCCGACTTCGACAGCGACCGGGCGCACCGGGTCTACGTCGAACTGCTGCGGGCGGCCACCAGCCGCCGGCAGAGCGACGTCGAGTTCGAGGGCAACCGGGCAAGGGTCGAGGCGCTCGCGCCGGACGACCAGAGCTATGCCGCGCGCATGCTGCGCGGCTACACGATCAGCCACCGGGATTGGCTGAAAGTGAACGAGGAACGACACCACCTCATGCTGGCCTGGGAGGCCTTCTTCGAGGACTACGACCTGCTGCTCTGCCCGGCCGCAGCCTCGGCCGCCTTCCCCCACGACCAGACCGGCGAGCGCCACGAGCGGATGATCAGCATCAACGGCAAGGCGGTGCCGGTTACCGATCAGCTGTTCTGGGCCGGCTATTCCTGCGGCTACTACCTGCCGGCCAGCGTCGCCCCGATCGGCTTTACCGACGAGAGCTTGCCGGTCGGCGTGCAGATCGTCGGTCCGCGCTACGCCGACCGCAGCTGCATCGCCTTCGCGGAGCTGCTGGAGCGCGAGTACCAGGCCTTCGTCCCGCCGCCCGCCTTTGCGGAGCGCCAGAGCGGATCATGATCCGACGGCAAACCTGCCCCGGATCTTCAGGCGCCGTCGCCGGGTAGGAGGGCCGGCCGCACCGGCTTGCTCTGCCACTTCTCCCAGTACTCCGCCTGCTTGGAGAGAATGCTCGGACGGTTGTCCACAGCCCATTGGTAGGCCTGTTCAGTATTCTCGACCCAGCGGCACTCGTCGAACCACTCGGTGAATTGCTCGGTGTTCAACTCAGCCGCGGTCACCGGCTTCAGCGAGAACCGGGCCTTCCAAACGCCCATCCTGGGCGTGACCAGCGCGTAGTAATGCTTGCCCGGCTCGAGCGTGGCGCGCATGAAGTCGGCCGACTCGCCGACGACCATGAAGTGGTACTCGCCGGGCTCCATTTCCAACGCGAACTTGGTCTTGGCCGAAACGATGGCGATGAAGGCCGTCTTGCCGTCGGTGACATCGAAGACGGTGGACTGCACCGCGAACCCCAAGCCGGAAGGCCGCATGAAGGTGACCATGGCCTTGTCCGCCGAAGGCGCGTAGCTGGCTCTTTCGGGCGGTACGTCCTGCATGTAGGCGCTGCTGCCGGCGCAACCGCCGAGCAGCAGCAGCGCCACAAAGGCCAGGAGCGGTCGCGAGACCTTGAAACCGATGCTCATTGCCCTGTCCCTCCCCTGATCGTTCTTCCGCTGGTCCCATTCTAGCCGATTCTTGGCTCACGATCGTCACCAACAGCCGACATCCTGAGCGCCGGGGTCGGAGTCAGGCGTCGCGTTCCTCGCCGCGGGACTGTTCCATGGCGCGGTGGTAGGAGAGCATGACCTCGTGCTCGTGGGCGACGCCGACCAGGCGCCGCTCCTCGGGGTCCTCGACCACCGGCAGGTGTACTTCGCCCGAGGCGCCGAAGACCTCGACGGCCGTCGAGAGATCGTCGCCGGCCTGCAGCACGGCGGGGTGCTTCCGGGCCACGTTCTTCGCGGTCCACTCCGCGTCGTGGCAGGTGTCGAAGGCGGCCTCGTGCAGGTCGGAGAAGATGATCGTCCCGGTGAGCCGGCCCTCCTGGTCGATCACGAAGAGTTCGCCCCAGGGCGCGTCGAGCAGTCGCTGACGCACCTCGGCGATCGGCGTGTCCGGGTGGACCGTCCCGAAGGTGCGGTCCATCAGCGAAGCCACCGTGGTCTGGCGCAACAGGCCGATGTCCTGGCCGCCCTTGACCGAGACGCCGCGGCGGTGCAGCTGCCAGGTGAAGAAGGAAAAGCCATGGACCTGCTGGGTAATGACGCTGGCGATCACGGTGGCGATCATGACCGCGACGGTCAGCGCGTAGTCGTTGGTCAGCTCGAAGATCATCAGAATGGTCGAGATCGGGGCGCCGAGCACCGCGCCTGCCATGGCGCCCATGCCGATCATGGTGTAGGCGCCGTGGCCGGATGAGAGATCGGGGAAGCTCAGAGTCGCGATCACGCCGAAGGCCCCGCCGACCATCGCGCCGATGAAGATCGAGGGCGAGAATACGCCACCGCCGAAGCCGCCGCCGAGGCAGATGGCGGTCGCCGCCGTCTTGGCCACGATCAGGCCCAGCAGCAGGGTGAGGTCGTAGTTCTCGCGCAGCGCTTCGTCGGTCGCCTGATAGCCGACGCCCAGCACCTCCGGATAGAAGATCGCGATCGCCCCGAGCGCGAGACCGGCCAGGGCCGGCCGCGACCAGGCCGGCACCGGGAGCCCCTGGGCGACCCGCTCGGCGAACATGGTCGAGCGCATCAGCACGATGGCGGCGACCGCGCTGACGATGCCAAGCAGGGCGAAGGCGGGAAACTCCAGCACCGACGCGATAACGTTCTCCTCCGGCAGGATGAAGGCGGGAAAGTCGCCGTAGTAGGCGCGGCTGACCAGGGTGCCGGTGACGCCGCTGATCACGATCGGCGCGAAGGCCGAGAGGGCGTAGTGGCCGACCACCACCTCGAGGGCGAAGAAGACGCCGGCGATCGGTGCGTTGAACGAGGCGGCGACCGCGGCGGCGACGCCGCAGCCTAGCAGGGTGCGCGACAGGCGCCGACCCAGGTGCAGGCGGCGGGCCAGCCAGGAACCGAGACAGGCCCCAAGGTGCACCATCGGCCCCTCGCGGCCGGTCGAGGCCCCGACCCCGAGCGATGTGGCGCTGACCAGGGCGGCCTTGAATCCGGTTCGGAGACTCATGCGGCCGCCGAACAGGGCGTTCGATTCGATCACGTCGGCGACGCCCTGGGGCCGCCGATCCGGCATGATCCAACGCACCATCAGGCCGACCAGAAGGCCGCCGAGCGCCGGCGTCAGCAGCACCACCCACCAGTCGAGACCAGCCGCGATGGTGGTCAACTCCTGGCCCGGCTCACCGTAAAAGGCCCATTGAACGAGGCTAATCGCCTCGCGGAACAGGATCGCGGCCCCGCCGGCGGCACTCCCAATGACGACAGCCAGACCGGAAAGCACGAGCTGGTCGTTGCGGCCGAACCGCTTCGTGCGGTCGAGTAACCGCCGGAGTACTGTGCTGTCGCCCTTCATGCCGCGACTGAATACGCCCATGGACGCCGGTCTAGATACGCCGACCGGTCAAGCAGTGGAAGTCTTTCCTCTCGCCCGCCCCTTTATCCAGCGTTTCATTGGACACCGGCGCTGGTGAAGACTTCGCAAACCCGCCGCCGTGGATCAGCGAGGCCGCGGTGGATTGATCACCTTGCCGACGACCTCGGGCACCGACAGGCTTCGATGGCTCTCCCAGACCGCCGCCACCCGCTCACCGATCTCCGGCGGCATGGGCGCGACCCGGCGCCGATCGAGATCGACGTGCAGGCTGAGCCATTCCACCGTGGCGGCCAGAAAGCCCTCGTCGGCGTGGAACATGTGGTGCAGGAAGTGCAGGCGCTTCTCGTCGTAGCCCAGGAGCTGGGTGGTGAAGCGCAGCGAATCGCCCTCCATCACTTCGCGCTGGTAGGTAACATGGCCCTCGACCGCGAAGGTGGAGTGTCCGCTCCCCTCCCGATAGTCACGGTCGAGGCCGAGGAAATCGAAGAAGGCGTCGGTCGCGTGGTCGAAGGCCAGGATGTAGTAGGCCACGTTCATGTGGCCGTTGTAGTCGATCCACTCGGGCAACACCGTGCCACGGTGAAGTTCGAGCGGCGCGGCGATCGTCATGGCACCTCCGGATCGTCGGTCACGCGTGCCCGACCTCTGGACAGGGCGCCGACGCCCAGGTCGAGACGACCGTTGCGCGGCCGCGCTGCCGCATCCGTCCCAAGGGGCAGCATCACGCTCGCGTCAAGGTGGGCGGTTCGACACCGGAAGTCTAGCCATGCGGTCGATGCCGTGATACGAAATTTTTGTTTCAGGGGTTGGGGGATGTATCGCTAGGAATGATCCGCGGCACGCGCGCAGCGGCATTCGCCATCGGGGGCACCCCATACCGCAGACAGATTGGGGTGACAGCTGTGATTCCTTTCGCCCGGCAGATCGCTGCCGCTCTCCTCGCCTTGCTTCTCACCGTTGGCTGCGCGAGCGACCCTGAAGGCGTCGGACAGTCCCGCGGCACAGGCGAAGTCGCCGCCACCAGCCTGGCCGACGCCGTGCAGCTCGCCCAGGCCGACGACGACTTGGACGACGAAGACTTCGAGGACGAGGGCTTCGAAGACCTCTTCCCCGGCGAGGACCCCCTGGCGCTGGAGGAAGACTACGATCCCTTCGAAACGGTCAACCGCTTCGTCTTCGCCTTCAACGAGGCGCTGGACTTCTTCATCATTCGCCCGCTCGCCGAGCTCTACGGCTTCCTGCTGCCCGAGGTGGTCCGGGATTCGGTGCGCAACGTGGTGCGCAACCTCCTGGAGCCGGTCAACTTCCTCAACCATCTCTGGCAGGGTAAGGACGATGACGCGGCCGACATCGCCGCGCGCTTCCTGATCAACTCGACCATCGGCCTCGGCGGCCTGATCGACGTGGCCGGCTACTGGGGCATTCCCTACAGAACGGAGGATTTCGGCCAGACCCTCGGGTTCTACGGCGCCGAGCCGGGACCCTACATCGTGCTGCCCCTGCTCGGCCCCTCGTCACTGCGGGACACGATCGGCCGGGGCGTCGACGCGGTGATCGATCCCTGGGGCTACGTCGTGCCCTTCGCCGGGATCGACCCCCTGCACTTCTCCGCCGCGCGGCTCACCGCCTACGGGATCGACCTGCGGCAGCGCAATCTCGAGACGATAGATGAATTGCGGCGCGACTCCGTAGACTTCTATGCCCGCGTGCGGTCGCTCTATCTCCAGAGGCGCCGCGCCGAGATCGCGGACGAGGACAAGGAACAGGCGGCCCGGGAGGAGCTCCGGCGTGACCAAACGGCGACAAAGGTACACATCGATTTCGAAGAGCGCGGCCTGGACGAACGCTAGCCCGGTGCGCCTGGTTCCCGCCTTCGCCGTATTGGTCCTGGTCGGTCTTTGGACGGCGACCGCCGCCGCCAGCCGGGAAGACGCCGGCGCCTTTCTGAGCGACCTGAACACGGAGGCCGTCGCCCTGCTCAACAACGACGCGCTCAGCGGCGAGCAGAAGGTCGAGACCTTCGTAGTCATGATCGAGCGCAGCTTCGATGTGATCAAGATCGGCAAGTTCGTGCTGGGCCGCAACTGGAAGCGGGCCAGCCCGGAGCAGCGCGACGCCTTCATCGACGTCTTCACCAAGGTGAACATCCAGCGCTTCCTGCCGTTCTTCACCAGGTACGCCGATCATAGGTTCGAGGTCACCAAGGTCCGCCGGGACGACAGCAACCCACGGCTCTTCTTCGTCACCTCCGAGGTCGGGCGGGGCGACTCGCCGCCTGCCGTGATCGAGTGGCGGACCGTCCAGGACGACACGCGCTTCCGGATCCTCGACGTCAAGGCCGAGGGCGTCTCCATGGCGCTCACGCTGCGCAACGAGTACAGTTCGGTCGTCAAGTCCCAGGGCGTCGACGGGCTGATCGAGCAGCTGCGGTCCAAGGTGGTCGACAACAGCACGCTGCTGCCCGATTAGCAGGCCGCCGCGGACGGCTCTCGCACGGCATCGAGCGCCACCCTATTCGTGCTTCATGGTGGCGACGGGGATGTCCTCGAAGGCGGTGCCGCCCGGCGGGCTCCAGAGCACCTGCAGGGTCGCCGAGCCACGCTTCTCGAAGTACCAGATCTCGATCGCGTACCAGCCCGTTTGTCTCACTTCGATCGGAATCGGCGGTGACGTCCGGGCCGGGCCGGTCTTGGGATCGTCGAAGATGCGCGCGCCGCCGAGATGAACCCGGACCCCGTCGTTGTTGGTGACTTGAAAGCGGTAGGTCCCGGAGGCCTCGAGGCGCAGGTAGCCGGTGATGTGCGCGCCGACCAGGTCCGTGGAGCCGCTGGTCAGCACCGCCCCCTTGCCCATGTCATAGTTCAGCGTCTCGAGGGCCGGTCCCTGCTTGCCGTCCTTGTAGCGCATCCACCCCTCGAGATCGCGGACGGTATCGAAACTTGCCGCGTAATAGCGCACGGCCAAGCCGTCCTGGAGGCTCGCGCCAGCCGGCTGGGGCTCGGCCGGGAGCGGGGTCGGCGCCAGCTCCGGAGTGTCGGTGGCGCAGGCCGCCAGAAGGAGCGATGACCAGACCAGCGCGATCCTCAGCATCATTTCGATTGTCACTCCGCGGAAGGCTCCCAATGAGCGCGCAGGGTTAGCATGTTCGGCCGTCGAACGCGATTCAGGCCTGCGTGATTGACGCAGAAAAGGCCTCTGCGGTTGCCTTGGACGATCAATAGGGGAACAACAGCGGCACGATCACGAGAACGACGGCCATCACCAAGACGGCCATGAGCACGCCCACCTTCGCGAAGTCGGAAAAGCTGTAGCCGCCGGAAGCCGTGACCAAGGTGTTGGCCGAGCTCGAAACCGGCGTCATGAATCCGGCCGACGCCGCGATGGCGATCGTCATGGCGAAGGCGTAAGGCGAGACACCCAGGTCCTTCGCCAGCCCGATCGCGATGGGAGCCAGGAGCAAGGCCGTCGCCGTGCTGGAGATGAAGGTGGTGAGAAGCACGCTAAGGACGAACAAGGCCGCCAACAGGGCGGTTACGTTGAGGTCCCCAAAACCGACTGTCAGTGCCGCGACAATGACCTCGGTGCCGCCGGTTTTCTGCAGCGCGGTCGCCAGCGGCAGCATGCCGGCGACAAGGACCAGGCTGGACCAGCGAACGACGCCATAGGCCGCTTCCATGGTCAGGCAGCCTGCGGCGATGAGGGCCAGCGCCGCAATGAGCACGCAGACGGCGTTGGGGGCCAGGTCCAGCACCATGGCGGCGACCATGGCGGCGACAATTCCGATCGCCCAAGAGAACTTCTCCCGCTCCGGAGAGAAATCGGCCATCTCGAGCGGAAGCGTCAGAACGATCATGTCGTTCTTATGCTCTCGCAACAGCGCGATATCCTTCCAGGCGCCGCTGACCAGCAGTCGGTCGCCTGCCTTCAGCGAAGTATCGGACCGGCCGGCCTTGATCGCCTCGCTGCGCCGTCGAATAGCGAGCACGCTGACGTGATAGCGCGTGCGGAAGTCGATCTCGCCGAGGGTTTTCTGCACGAGGTCGGAGTCCGGTAGCAGCAGGACCTCCGCCATGCCGAGCTCTTCGTACATCGTCTTTCGTGGCGCCGCCTCCAGATCGAGCGCCTCCAGGTCCATGACTTCAATGAAGCGGGCTGCCGCCTCTTCGCTCCCGATCGCGTAGAAGACGTCCCCCGCCGAAAAGACGGTTCCAGCGAGGGCCGGCCGCACGAGGGTGCGCCGGCCGCGCCGACGCTCAACACCGATCGAGGCGATGCCGAATCTGCTGCGCAGCTGAAGAAAGGCGATCGACTTGCCGACCAGCTCCGAGTTGGCGGGAACGCGCAGGCGGTGGAACTGGTTCTCGAGGCCATAGCGCTCGACGAGCTGGTCCAGGGTCAGCGGCTTTTCGCGCACGGCCCCGTCCCCCTCGCGTGCCGTCAAGAATCGGCGGCCGACCAGCAGCATGAACCCGATGGCTGTGACGAGGACAGCGGCGCCGACCGGCGTGAAGTCGAAGAAGTTGAAGGTATCCAACCCTTGGTTTCGCAGCTCGGCGTTGATCACCAGGTTCGCCGGAGCGCCGATGAGCGTGAGCATGCCACCGATCAGGCCCGCAAAGGCCAAGGGCATGAGCAGGCGCCTCGGCGCGAAGTCGGTCTTGTTGGCGATGCTGAGAACGATCGGCAGGAACAGGGCAGCGGCGCCCGTCGAGCCGATGAAAGCGGCCGCCGCGGCGACCACGAGCATCAAGAACACGAGCAAGCGCGTCTCGCTGCCGCGCCCCATACGCATCAGCCAGGCGCCGACGACGGGCGCCACTCCCGTGGTGACCAGAGCTTCGCCGACGACGAAGAGCCCGGCCATCATGATGATCACCGGGTCGCCAAAGCCGGCAAGGCCCTCCCGCAGCGTCAGCACCTCGCCCAGGACCAAGGACAACACCACGAGGAGCGCAACGACGTCGCTGCGCATTCGGCCGCTGGCGAAGAGGAGCACGGCGACCACGAGGACGCAGAACACGAAGACCGTTTCGCTTGCCACCCCTACGTTCCCCTCCGCCGTGGCGATCCGGCCACGCTCTGCACCGGGCCAAGAACCTTGACGCCGGTCGTAAGAGTAATCCGAACGAATGAGACTGGGGCGATAGTTTTGCAACCCCCGGCTATGGACCAGCGAGAATCGGTGCGATCTGCGGCAGCCGTGCTGCTCAACCGCGATTGCGACCGGAGACGACGATCGCCGGCATCGGGATCTGCAATGTGCCGTCCACCTTGAACCGAGCCAGGCCGGCCGTGATCTCCTCTTCGATCGTCTGGAGAACGGGCTCGTCCTGTCGGTCGAGGACCATCGTCGTCCTTACGGCCAACTTCCTGAAGAAATCCATGAAGGTCGCGGCGGGCGCGGGCAGGACGGCGGTCCGGGCGCCAGGTGCCGAGCGCCGTTGAACCCGCGCTGCGCTAGACTGTCGGCTTGATGTTGGCGTTGAGCCGGAAAAGGTTGCTCGGGTCGTAGGTATTCTTCAACTGCAGCAGCCGGGGGTAAGCCGGCCCGAAGTTCGCGACCGTCCGGCTCTCCGACTCTTCGCGCAGGTTGTTGTAGTAACCCTTGGTGAGAGGCTCGAAGGCCGACCACCAGTCGCCGAGCGTAGCGATCCTGGCCTCGTCCTCCGCGGCATCGCTCCAGCTCGCCGTGATCCCGATCATGGTCTCGGCGCGCCGATGCGGCCAAGCCGTCGCATCCTCGGCGACCCGGGACACGGCGCCGCCGCAGGTGTTGAAGTACAGGTCGTAACCGGGCAGCGGACGGAAGCTCTCGACCAGCGCGTCGACGAGGTCCTGTGTAAAGGTCGCCACCATGCCGGTCCTGACGTCGTAGCGATTTCCGTGCGCGGAGGCTGCGTCGATCGCTGTCTGGGTGGCGATGTAGTCGACCATGCCGACACTGTCCTCGGCCGGCTTTCCGAACTGGCGGAGCGGCGCCAGTTCCTTCTCGCCGGCCCCTGGATCGCCGACGTAGAGAACGTCCATGCCGACGATACCCTTCTCGTCATCCCCACCGGGACCCATGAAGGGCGCCGCGTAGAGCTCGTCCGACAGCCCGGCCGAATACTCGGCCCAGAACTCCAGCACGTCGCGTGCCTGAGAGATCGGCCAGATGACGCCGCCGGCGAGCAACGACGGACCAACGGGATGCAGCATGAACTCGAAAGCGGTGACTGCGCCGAAGTTACCGCCTCCGCCGCGGATACCCCAGAAAAGGTCGGGGTTCTCCTCCGCGCTCACCCGGCGTACCTTTCCATCCGCCGTCACAATGTCGGCGGCAAGCAGATTGTCGATGGTCATGCCGAACTTGCGGTTCAGCCGGCCGAATCCGCCGTTCAACGTCAGGCCGCCGACGCCGATGTGGGACACCACGCCGGTCGTCGTGGCCAGCCCCTGCGCTTGGCTCGCCACGTCCAGGTCATGGACCAGGGCGCCGCCGCCCACGCGCGCGCGGCGCCTCTGAGGGTCGACTTCGACGCCGCTGATCGCCGACAGGTCTATGATCAGACCGCCTTCACAGGTTGATCTGCCGAAGTAGCTGTGGCCCCCGCCCCGAACCGCCGACAGCAAGCTGCGCTCGCGCGCGAAATCGACGGCCTTGCTGACGTCTTCGGTGTCCGCGCAACGGGCGATCAGCGCCGGGGTGCGGTCGTGCCTGCCGTTCCAGACTTTTCGTGCGTCCTCGTAGCCCGGCGCCCCCTTGACCAGCAGTTCACCCTTTAAGGCCTCGGCGAATTCCTCGACCGCCGCCTTCTCGAGCACGGTCTCCTCGCCGGAAAGGCTAGCCGCTGGAACGTCGGCGGTAGGACGGGTCCCGGCCGAGATCGCGCTGAAGGGAAAGCCTACCAGGCCGGTCGCAACGGCGGACCCGCAGAAAGATCGTCTTCTCATGGAGCTCCTTCCAGCGCCTTCACTATGATCGACAGACGACTCTAGGGTTCTCCCGCTTCAACAAGGTGCTGGTAATAGTAGGCGACGGCGTCGATTTCCTCGGCAGACAAGCCGGCGGCGACCGGCTGCATGATCTCGGCCTGCGCCGATTGCCGTGATTGATCGGCATAGGCCTTGAACTGCTGTTGAACATAGATGCTGTTCTGGCCTGCCAGGCGGGGCCCCAGGTCGGCATCGCCTTCGCCCGAAGCGCCGTGGCAGCCCATGCAGGCGGGAACCTCTTTTTCGAGCACGCCCTCCTGCGCGATGGACTGCCCCCTCCGAAACCGGAGGTCCTCTTTCGCCAGCTTTGCGAGCGCGTCGGGGGTCTTCAAAGGCGGGGCCGGATAGGCGGCGAAGGTGCGCGCCATGAAGTCGATGGTTTCCTCATCCAGCATGGCTGCGATCACCTGCATTTCTTCGTGCGGCCGGCTCCCGGTCTTGTAGTCGATCAGCGACTGCTTGAGATATTCCTGCTCCATGCCCCGCAAGGCCGGCGTGCCGAAGTGGACGTCGGGGCCGAAATCGATGTCGCCGCCCGCATGCTCGCCGTGGCACGCCAG
>JAAUYK010042742.1_pt1 | contig 31108 bp, 23 predicted proteins | sample 7278021 | NCBI WGS metagenome assembly JAAUYK01 (sample SAMN14350223, study PRJNA611818) | marine sediment metagenome | isolation source: surface marine sediment (1.8m) | place: French Polynesia: Moorea | collected 2018-08
ACGCCGGACCACCTTCTGGCGTTGGCAGATTCCCTTCTCCTATCCGGATCTACCGCTGCTGCTCTTGCATGCGCGCGCCTTCGACCTGCCGGCGCCAGTCTCGGCGCGGATCCGCTACATCGGCCCGGTGATCGGCCGGTCGCGGCGCGCCGCCTCGCCGCCAAGGGGCGAGATCGATCAGGCTCTCAGGGAAGTCGAGACACGGCGCAACGATCCCAGATGCCGGATCGTCTACCTCGCCTTCGGCACCCTCAAGTCACCGCAGCCGCACTTTCTCGAGCAGATCTGGGACGTGGTACGGCGCAATCCCGATTGGCACTTTGTCTTCGCCGCCGGAACCACGCCGCAGTCGGCGCTGCCCGATCCGGCCCCCACAAACCTGCGGATCCTCGCCTGGGCGCCACAGCCGGACTTCCTTCGGCTTTCACACGCCGCTGTCATCCATGCGGGGGCGAACTCCATCGTCGAATCCGTCACGGCGGGCGTGCCGATGCTCTGCTACCCCTTCCCGGTCAACGACCAATTGGGCAACGGGGCCCGGGTCGTCTACCACGGTATCGGCACGGTCGGCGCCCTGACGGAAACGTCACAGGCTATCGAGCGGGACCTGAAGCGGATCATGGACGACCCCGCGATCCATGAGAACCTCGCGCGGATGCGACGGGCATTCCTTCGCTATGAAGAGGAGCAAACCGCCGAGCGCACCATCGAAGAGCTGCTCGCCTCATGATGGGGGCGCTCCCCACCGGGTGCGGGCCTCGGCGGGCCGACGTCGATCTCTGGCTGGCACCGATCGGCCCCTTGCGGGACGACCAGGTGCGCCTCTGTCGTTCGATCCTCTCCGCCGACGAGCGCGCCAGGGTGGACCGCTTTCGCATTCCCGCGCGGGCCGAGCAGGCGCTCGTCGGGCGCGCCCTGTTGCGCCGGGCGCTTACATACCGGCTCGGCGCTGCGCCGGAGAGCTGGGTCTTCGAGACCGGCGCCCACGACCGGCCGTGCCTCGCCGCCGGCCAAGCGTTGCCGACACTCGACTTCAACCTGGCGCACACCGCCGGCCACGTCCTCTGCGCGGTCTCGCAAGGGGCTGCTGTCGGTGTCGATGTGGAGCGCCGCTCCCGCGCCGGGGATCTGCAAAAGGTGGTGCCGCGCTTCCTGGCAGAGGCGGAAGCCCTCGCACTCGCGGGGTTGGAGCCGGCGGCCCGCGACGCCCGGCTGCTGCGACTCTGGACGTTGAAGGAAGCCTATTCGAAGGCTCTCGGTCTGGGGCTGACCATGGATTACCGGACCACGACCTTCGTGATCTCGGGCCGCGGCGAGACCGCGACCGCGACCTGCGCGGGCCTCGCCGGGTGGTACTTTCAGGTCGCGGAGGCGCCGGAGCATACCTTGGCGCTGGCGGTACAAGCGGAGGACGCGGCCGTCGGCGTCACGCGCCGCGACGGGCTGGGCCTATTGTTCGGCGCTCTGGCCCAATGACGGCGCCAGCCCGAGCATGCGTCGGGCCCGTTTCCGGAGTCTTCGGGTCATCTTGCGGACCCGCTGTCTTCCAGGCGTGATCCGCTCGATCGCAATTTCCGCGAAGCGGCGCAGGTCTTCATCTTCGGCCAGGGTGCGGCTGCGCCGGTAGGCGCGATAGGCGGCCAAGCGTCTTCCCTGGCTCTCTCGCAGGCGGCCGAGCGCGAAGTGCCCTGCGGCGTCGTTCGGGGCGAGGTTGAGCGCCACGAGCAGGCTCTCCTCGGCTTTCCGGAGCTCGCCGCGGTCGAGCTCGATTTCGCCGAGTGCGACGAAAAGCGGCCGAAGCTCGGTCCGGACCCGGGAAAGCAGTGCTGCGCCGGTCTCGTAGTTGCCCCGGCGGAGCGCCTGACGCGCCTCGACGAGCGCGTCCGTGAGTGTGCCGCCCCGCTCTTCGCCGCTGGTCTCGGGGCGGCCCAGTCGCGGCGTCGCGTTACGCGCCGACGGAGCCGGGTCAGGCGCCGCCGCAGCCATGCCGGAGACTTCAACATCGAGGATCATGGGCGCCGCGCCGCGGCTCGAGAAGCGGGCGGCGCCTTCTTCGACGAGGTCGAGCTCCAGCCGCCACGAACCGGCCTTCTTCGGCGCCTCGATCCACAGCGCGAACGTGCGGCTCTCGCCCGGCGGCCAGCGCTCCTCGATCGGGGCAGCGCCGTCCTTCCACACGCGTGGCTGTCCGTCCTGGTCGAGCCAACGGTTGGCCAGGCGCAGACCGCTCTCTTCGGTCGGTCCCCAGACCAGGGGACCCGCGTTTCGCAGCGTGACCGAGAGCCTGCGCCGCTCGCCTAGGGCCAGGGTCGGCAATCTGTCGGCGGCCAGCCACTCGATTCGACAGCTCGCGTCGGGCAGGGGCAGGGGCGTCTCCTCCCGCGCTTCGGCCAGGCGGGCAGCAAGAAGCGCGCAGAGCGGCTGCACCTGCGGCTCGTCGAAGTAATTCCCATGCGGCCCGTGGATAAGGTCGAGACTATGCCTGTGATACCGTCGCTGCCAGCTCAACTCGGGCCGAGCGAAGTGCAGAAAGGGATTTTCTCCGTGTTCCCTGCCAAAAAACAGTGCCACGCGGCCGTGGAAGACGTGAACCGGAACCGCGTCGATCAGCACAACCAGTGCCACGGGCTTGCCGAGGCCCTGCAGGGCCAGGGCAAGCTCCATCGCGACCCCGGCGCCCTGGCAGTTGCCGCCGAGATAGTAGGGACCTTCCGGCTGGATTCGCAGGAGATCGCGCAAATAATGCATGGCGAGCCGCCGGTTTTCGCGCTGATGATTTTCGGGTGAAAGATCCACAACCCCTTTGCCCGTTCGCAAGCCGTAGATCGGCTGATCGGGTCCCAGGTATCGCGCCATCTGCGCGACCTCATGTCCGCTGTTGCAGCACCAGAAGAGGGGTGGCAGCGAGCCCTGGCGAGAGAGCGCTCGTATCGCCCCGTTTGGCAATGCAGGTTCGCCTGGCCAGCCGGCGGTGTAGGCGAGGATCGACCGCACCTCTTCCTCGAACAGGCCCGCGAAGGGGTCGTCCTCGTCCTGGACCGGCGCCGCCGACGCGGTCGTCGTTTCGAGACTGGCAGTGGCCTCGAGCATGGCTGACTGGTCGGCGATCGTCGTGACCCTGGCGAGGGCGGATATCGGCAATTTCAGGCCGAGTTGCTCCTCGATTTCGTTGACCAGCCTGATCGAGAGCAGGGAGTGTCCGCCGAGCGCGAAGAAGTCCTCGGTAACGCCGGGTTCCCGGTCGAGCCACAGCACGGCTTGCCAGATCCGCACGAGATCACGCTCGAGCGGCGTTCGGGGACGCGCCGCCGCCTTGTGGTCGCCTTCCGGCTGCGTGGGTTTCGGCAAGGCGGCCACATCGAGCTTGCCGTTCGCCGTGCGGGGCAGCGTCTCGATCAGAATGAACCGGGACGGCACCATCCAGTCCGGCAGCATGCGCCGGGCGTGGGCCTGCAGGTCTTGCTGGCTCGGAAAGCTCTCTGGATCCGCGACGATGTAGGCCGCGAGCGTCATCTGGGCGCCGACGCCGAAGGGCACCACGGCGACCTGCTTGACCTCGGGCCGATCCGCCAGGCGGGCCTCGACCTCGCCGGGCTCAACCCGGTAACCCCTAATCTTGATCTGGTTGTCGGCCCTGCCGATGTAGTCGAGCTGGCCGTCGGGCCGGCGGCGAACCAGATCGCCGGTGCGGTAGAGACGGCGGTCCGGGTCTTGAGGGTCCGGCAGGAAACGCGCGCCGGTCTCCGCCGCCAGGCCGACATAGCCGGCCGCGACCCCGGCGCCGCCGACCAGGAGCTCGGCGGGCAGCCCGTTGGGCACCGGCCTCTGGCGCGCGTCGCGCAGCACGATCCGCGCGCCGGGAACCGGCCGGCCGATAGGAATCCGCCCGGCGGGCTCGGCGGCGTCGACCCGACAGGCCGTGCACCAGACGGTCGCCTCGGTCGGTCCGTATTCGTTGTAGAGCCGGGTGCCGGGCAGGCGGTCCGCGTGGCAGGCGGCGACGTTACGCGGGAGTTCCTCGCCGGCCGCGATCACGACCCTGAAGGACGCGAGCTGCTCGCGAGGAACGTAGGTCAGGATCGTCTCGTAGAGCGACGGCAGGCAGAGCGTATGCGTCACGCCCCGCCGGGCGATGATGCCGCCCAGCGCCGCCATGTCGGTCTCGGCGTTGTCGTGCGGCAATACCAGCGCCCCGCCGGTGCACAGTGTCCAATAGATGCCGGCGACCGAGCTGTCGAAAGAGATCGACGAGAGCAGCAGGTAGGCTTTGGGCGGCTCGTCGTAGAAGGCGAGGCGGGCGGCGGTCGAGGCGGTGAGATTGGCGTGGCTCACCATGACGCCTTTCGGAACGCCCTGGGAGCCGGAGGTGTAGATGACGTAGGCGATCCGGTCGGGGGTCACGCCCGGGAGCGGAGCGTCCTCTTCCGGTGCCGGCGGCGGCGCGTCGAGCAGGAGCGCTGGCGGAGCGCCCTCGGGCAGGTCGTTCAGGTTGGCGCGCGCGGTCAGGACAACGGCCGCTCTGCTGTCCTCGAGCATGTGCCCGAGACGCTCAGACGGATAGCGCGCGTCCATCGGGACGTAGGCGCAGCCGGCTCTCAGTGCGCCGAGCATTGCCACGAAGACCTCGGGACCGGGGTCGAGGAAAATCGCCACCCTCTTGCCGGTGCCGAGACCCCGGGCCAGCAGGCGCCGCGCCCACGCAGCGGACTGCCGTTCCAGATCCCCGTAGGTCAGAACGGTGTCGCCGCAGATCACCGCGGGCGTCTCGGGCCCGCTCCGCGCCTGCGCTAGGATCGCTTCGTGCACCGGGCCGAGTTCCGGAAGGGCCTCGATCGCCGCGTCGCCGGCTGCGGCCCGGGCAGCCTCGGCCTCGGTCATGACCGGCAGATCGAAGGGCGGGGCATCGAGCCAATCCGGCAGCGCCGAGAGGGCCGCCTCGGTCATGGAGAGCAGCAGGTCGGCGGCCGCCGCGCCGTAGGTCGCCGGATCGTGCAGCAGCTTCAAGCCGAGCGCCTCGCCGGGTTCGACCAGCAGGGCAAGGGGATAGTTGCTCTGATCGCTGATCGCGACGTCGGTGAACAGCTGGCCGCCCGGCCTTTCGGCCGCGTTTTCGGCCGGGACCTGCTCCAGGGCCACGATGGTATCGAAGAGGGGCTGGCTGGCCGGGAAGCCGCTGTATCGCTGGATGCTGGTGAGCGGCGTCGCGTCGTGCTCGCGCGCCGACAGGGAATCGCGGTGCCGCGCCTGCACCGCATCCCGCAGCGTGGCGTGGTCGCCGAGACGCAGCCGGGCCGGCAGGGTCGTCACGAAATTGCCGACGGCTTCCTCGATCCCGGTCAGTTCCGGCGGCCTCTGGGTGTAGGCTACGCCGAAGGCGACGTCGTCGAGGCCGCTCGCCCGATGGAGGACGACGGCCCAGGCGGTCGTGACCAGGGCGCTCAGGGTGACGCGAAGGGAAGACGCCAGGGTACGAAGCCGTTCTGTCGCCTCGGCCGACAGCCTGATCTCGACAGCGCCGAAGGAGTCCGGCTCTCCGGCACCGATCTCGACCGGCGCGGTCTGGAGCCGGGTCGGTGATGGGAGGCCCTCGACCACCGCGCGCCAATAGCTCTCGCTCTCCGGCCGGTCGCGCTGGGCCAGCCACTCGGCGAAAGCGCGGAACGGCAGAACGGGATCCGCTGCGCCGTTCTTCGCGACCCCGCCTCGGGCATAGCGGCGCGCCACCTCCTTGATGACGATCGCGGCCGACCAATCGTCGACCAGCGCATGGTGGCAGGTCCAGACGAAGCGGCGGCGCCCGTCGGCCCGCTGCAACAGGGCCAGCTTCATGACCGGCGCCTCGGCCAGGTCGAGGCCCTCGCGGCGGGCGGCCGCCATGTAACGGTCCAGGGCTTCCTGCTGCTCCGCCTCGCTTTCGAGATGCCGGCAGTCGAGCTCGGTCCAGGTCGCCTCGGCGTGTTCCTTGATCACCAGGACCGGATCGTCCAGGCCCTCCCAGACGAACTGGGCCCGAAGCGCGCCGTGGCGGCGAATAGTCGCGTCCCAGGCCGCCTTGAAGGCGTCGATATCCAGGTCGTCGGGCAGGAGCGCCTTGAGTTGGCCGATATAGACGCCGCTGCCCGGTTCCGCGAGGCTGTGGAACAGCATGCCCGCCTGGGCCGAGGTCAGCGGGTAGGCGTCCTCGATCCCAGCGAAGCTCTCCGGTCGGTCACCCATCGGGTCGCTTGCCGAACATGGCGGCAAGACGCGCCCGCGCTTTGTCGTCGAGCGCGAGGCGCGGCGGCGGGGCGGTTTCCGGTGTAGGCGCGCAAGGCGACTCCAGCGCGCGCGCCAGGGCGGCAATAGTCTGGTGGCTGAAAACATCGGTCGCGTTCATCGCCAGGCCCGCTTCCGTGGCGCGCGAGGCAATCCGAATCGCGGCGATCGAATCACCGCCAAGTTCGAAGAAGTTGTCCTCCACGCCGAGGCCCTCGAGCCGAAGGATCTCGCGCCAAATGCCGTGGAGCTGCCGTTCGGCCTGGTTGCGCGGCCCGATTGGCTGGGCATCGCCGGTCGCGGCGTTGATCCTCGGCAGGGCCGCGAGCGCGGCGCGATCGACCTTGCCGTTGGCGGTCAAGGGGATCGATGGGACCTGAGTGAAGGTTGCAGGGATCATCTCGCGGGGCAGGCGCTCGGCAAGGGAGCGACGGAGATCGCTCGGTCCCACCGTGTCCTTGGCCGTGAAATAGCACGCCAGCCGCGCTTCCCCGAAATCCGGCGGATCGACGGGCTCGTCGAAGCCGATCTTCTCCAGGATGGCTGCGACGCGATCCTCATCGATCTCGTCGTCCAGCTCGTCCAGGGCGGCGTCCCGGGTCTTGTGCCCCATGCGCACGTCCCAGCTGTAGGGCAGTGCGTAGTTGTGGTAGCCGCGCCGCCGCTTGTGCACGTGGATGCCGACGTCGTTGATCAGGCAGTTGGTCGAGCGGCCCGTGTCCCTGGGCCGGGACCAGGGCGCGTGCGTGTTGAGATAGGCGTAGACCGCCTCGAGCGGGACGTCGCAATAGCGGTAGAAGTCGACGAACTCGATCTCGTTGAAGATCGCGTCGTCCCGGAAAAGGTCGCCGTTCAGCAGCCGTGCGGCGGTGTCCTCCACCCGGTGGTAGGTCTTGCGCGCCTCGAGAACGAAGCGGTCGATCTCGCCGACGTCGACCGCCGGCCGGTTGAACAGCTCCGGTGCCAAGCGCGTCTCGAACAGCTGGCCGCGCGACAGGCCGGTCACGATGAGCGGGATGCCCTCGTCGCGCGCGGTCTTGAGCCCCAGTGTGTAGATCGTCTTGAAGCAGCCGTTGCAGACGTTGGCGTGCCGCTTCAGGCTGTCGACGAAGATGGCGTTCATGCCTGGCGCGGTCATAAAGCGATGCTCGATGCCCAAGGCCTCGGTGACCCGGGTGATGTTGGCCTTAGCCTCGTCCGAAAGGAAGCCGTTGTCGAGAGTGGCCGCCAGGATCCGTGGCGTCAGCTCGGCCATGCGGCAGAGCGCGTAGGTGCTGTCCTTGCCGCCGGAGAACAGCATCAGACAGTCGAAGCGGCCGGTCCTGCGCCGGCCGTTGCGCTCGACCAGCGTGCGCAACTCGTCCATGGAGCGGAAGTAGGCGGCGGCCTTCTCCTTGTAGACGGCGTAGTCGCGGCAGATGCCGCAGAGCCCCGTTTCGTCGACTTCCACCTCGGGATAATCGGCGCCCAGCCCGCACTCCCGGCAGCGCGACGGCGCTGAGGCCGCCGGCTCGATCAGATCGAGCACGCAGTCCGTGACCCCGCTATGAGCCAGCACCATCTGGCGGATCTCGGCGAGCTCGATGCGCACGCCTCGAATCTTGATCTGTTCGTCGGCGCGGCCGTGGTAGCGCACTACGCCGTCAGGCGCGACGGAGGCGAGATCGCCGGACTTGTACATCTTGCCGCCGGGCAGGAAGGGATCGGGCAGGAACCGCTTCGCCGTCTCCTCCGCCAGGTTCTGGTAGCCGTCGGCCAGACGCTCGACCCCGCCGATGTGGAGTTCGCCGATGACGTTGTCCGGTACCGGGTTTAGGCCGGCGTCGAGCACGTAGATGCCGGTCGCCTCGGCGGGCCGTCCGATCGGCACGGAGGCGCCGGTATCGGTCGCCGGGTCGAAGCGGTGGATCATGCAGCCGACCGTCGCCTCGGTCGGTCCGTACTCATTGAGAATCTCGATATGGCCGCCCAGCACGCTCCGGGCCCGGCCGGCCAGGGCTACGGTAAGGTCCTCGCCGCCCAGAACGAGCGTCCCGATGCGCTGCACCGGTTCCCCCACCTCGACCGCCAGCTGCAGATGGGCGGGGGTCAGCTTGACCACGTCCACCGCATCGTCGGCGAACACCTTAAGGACCGAGAGGTCGGGGCCATCCAGCACTTCGCGGTAGGCGCGGATACCGCCGCCGCCGACGAGCGGGGCGAAGATCGAGGTGATCGTCAGGTCGAAGCCGGTCGGGGAATGCAGCGACCAGACCTTGGGCTCGCCGTGGGCGAAGACCCCGTGCGCCCAGGCAGCATAGCGGGCGAGCGCAGCGCGCCGGATGCGCACGCCCTTGGGCACGCCGGTGGAGCCGGAGGTGAAGATGACGTAGGCGGCGGCTTCCGCTGCCGGCGCCGGCGCGCGCCAGGCCGTCGATGGCCTTCGCGGCAGGTCTTCGACCAGCAGCCTGGGGACCGCCGCCTGCCAGTGCCCGCCCAACCTTCGTTCGGTGACAACCAGCCGGAGCCCGGCCTGCTCGACGATGGCGTCGAGGCGCGCGGGCGGCTGCGTGGGATCGAGCGGAACGAAGGCGGCGCCGGCCTTCAAGGTGCCGAGCAGGGCCGCGACCAGTTCGGACGAACGCGTAACGCTGACGCCTACCAGCGATCCCGGCGTGACACCCTCTCGTGCCAGGCTCTCGGCTATGGCGCTCGACCAGGCGTCGAGATCGCCCCGCGACAGCTCGCCGTTTTCGTCGACCAAGAAGGGACGGTCCGCTTCGGACGTTACATGGGCCCGGAAAGCCTCGAGCACGTCAACGGCTGGGGCCGCCTCGGCGCAGGCGCCGACCGCCGAGGCGGTCAGCCGGGCCGAAGCCTCCGCCGCACCGGCGAGAGGCACCGCCTCGATCTGGCTGTCCGGCGAGCTGAGGAAAGCATCGAGCAGGCGGAGGAAGTGCTCGGAAAGCCGTTGCGGCCGGCAGACCTCCTGAAGCGAGGCGTTGACGTCGAGATAGAGCGTCAAGTCTCCGCTGCCCGTGAAGTCCATCACGCTCAGGCGCAGCAGATGCTTGGCATCGCCGCAACCGGGATAGAGCCATTCGACCCCCGGGAGCGCGTCGCCGAACTTCCCGAAACGCATGGGGATGTAATTCAGTACGGCATTGAAGCGGGCGTGGTCCTGGGCCGTGCTGACTCCCGGAGAGGCGTGGCGCAGCAGCTTGAATGCCTCCTCTACGACCTTGCCGTGGAGCGTCCGAAAGGTTTCGCCGTCTTCGAGCGCGGCTTCGAGAGGCAGGAGCTCTACACCGAGACCCGCGGTCCGCTTGAACTCCTTTGAAGTGCGGCCATGGGTCATGACGCCAAGCGCGAAAGCATGCTGGCCCGAAACCCGTCCGATCCAGGCCGAGAGCGTGGTCGCGAAGATGTTGAACAGCGATTGGTGCAGATTGAGTCCCTGGAAACCCTCCTCCTGGGCGAGGCTTCGGAGCCTTTCGGCGCGCTCCGTGCCGAGCGGCAGGACGAGGCGGTCTCCGGCGTGGCTGGCGCCAATCGGCGGCGCGCCGTAGAGCGACGGCGGCGGGGTTCCCGCGGCCGAGAAGGCGGCCGGTTCCTGGCTCCTGCTTCGCCTCTCGTTCTCCGCATAGGCGGTATAGGCGGGCAATGCCGTGTTGTCGGGAGGGCTGCCGTCCAACTCGGCGGCATAGGCGCGGGCTACCTCGTCGAAGATGAGAGAGCCCGAAGCAGCGTCGGTCACGAGGTGATGCTGGTTGAAGAACCAGATCCAGTGTTTGTCGGACAGCTCGATCAGCGCCGTGTCGAAGGTTTCCCGGGCCAGATTGAAGCGATGTCGGACACGCGCCTCGATCCAGTCCCGGGCTTCCGCCTCGCTTCCGACCCTGACGACGGCAAGCGCCCCCGCCGCATCCGACAGCACCCGCTGGCGGGGCGCGCCGTCGCATTCCTCGAAGACGATGCGCAAGGCCTCGCAGCGACGCACGACGCTGTCAAAGGCGCGGCGGAAGGCTTCTGCGTCGACCGGCAGCGGCAGATCGAAGCGCCAACCCATGTTGTAGTGGGGAATCAACGGCGCCAACTTCTGGCCGGCCCAGATAAGGAACTGGCTGCGCGTCAGGTTCGAACGTGCTTCCAGGCCGCCCTCCTGCGCGGCCAAAGGGCCGCTCGGCGCTTCTCTGGTGCCGGTGACCGCGTTCATGTAGCGGCTCGGCCCTCGACGTAGGTGACGATGGCGTCAAGCGTCGAGAAGTTGGTCAGCTTGACGTCCTGGGCCGGGACCTTGAAGCCGAAGCTGCTCTCCAGAAACGAAACCAGGCGCATCACGCCCAGGGAATCGACAAGCCCGCTGAGCAGTAGGTCCTCGCCGCCCTCGACCCGTTTTCCCGAGAGCAGTTGTTCTTCGATGAATCCTTGTATCGTGTTACGCAAATCAGTCCCCATTACTGTCTAGCCTTCGCCCGATAGGGCCAAGTCGGCATCCTGCCTCAAATGGTTCCGATCGATCTTCCCCGATGTTGTCCGTGGAAACTCCTCCAGGAAGCTGATCCGCTGGGGCAGGGCGTAGGACGGCAGCCTCTGCGCGGCGAACGCTGTCAATCCCTCGGCCTGCGCGGAACGATTCGGCCGCAGGCTGACCGCGGCCTGGATCAAGTGCAGACCGTCCTCGCAGGTCACGACGAAGGCCGCGGCCTCCGCCACGTCCTCGTGGGCAGCGAGGGCGGCCTCGACCTCTTCGAGTTCGACCCTGTAGCCGCGCGTCTTGACCTGATGGTCCTTCCGGCCAAGAAACGACAAGGTCCCGTCCGGTCGCTGACTGACCAGGTCTCCGGTGCGGTAGTAGACGTCGTCTACGCCACCTGGTGCCGGCCGCTTGTAGAAGCAGCGCGCGTTCAGATCCGGCCGCTCCCAGTAGCCGCGCATCATGGTCGAGGTGCGCACCAACAGCTCGCCGGTCTCCCCCGGCTCGACAGCGCGGTCCGCCTCGTCGACCACGAGGGCGTCTGCGTTCGGGCACATTGACCCGATCGGCGCCGGGCCGTCTGTCTCCCGATAGCCGGCAGGAAGATGGTAGTAGGTGCACTGGTTGACCTCGGCCGGTCCGTAGACGTTGCTGAAGCGGGCGCCAGGCAGGCGTTCCATCAGAGCGACCAGGTGTTTCGGCACGAAGGGCTCGCCGCCGAAGAGGATCCAGCGGAGCGAGCTGAGATCCCGCTCCTCCAGAGCGCCATGGAGAAGCAACTGGATCAGCAGGAAGGGGACCGAATACCAGACGGTGAGCCTTTCGCTCTCGGCCAGCTCGGCCAGGCTGGCCGGCAGTTTCTTGTGCGCCTCCGAGAAGACGACGGTCGTGGCGCCGGCCAGAGGGGCACAGAAATAGTCGAAGGTCGACATGTCGAAGTGGAGGGGCGAGGCATTGCTCAACCGGTCCTCCGGCCGCAGGTCGTAGAGTCGTGCCGCCATGCGGGCATAGCTCATGCCGCTCGCGTGACTGTGCATGATGCCCTTGGGCGTGCCGGTCGACCCGGAAGTGAAGATGATATAGGCGAGGTCGAGCTCGGAGACGGCGGTCTGGTCGAGCGGCGCGGGGGGCATGGCGAGCGCATCTTCCCAGGAAACCCACCGCTCCGCGCCGTCGAGCGGCGCGTCCAGGCCGACGACGCAGTCGAGGCCGCCGGAAAGCGCTGCGCCGGCGTCCCGCCGCTTAACCTCGTGGGTGACCGCGACCCGCGCGCCGGATTGCGACAGCACGGCGCGCGTGCGGTCCGGCGGCGCACCGGGGTCGAGCGGCACGTAGGCGGCGCCTGCCCGCATGATGGCAAAGAGCGCGATCGCGCTCTCGAGTGATTTGTTGAGATAAAGCGCCACGCGGTCGCCCCGGCGGACGCCCTGTTCCTGCAGCATGGCGGCGACCCGGGCCGAACGGTCCTCGAGCTCGGCATAGCTGAGGCCGCGGTCGAGAAAGCGGAAAGCGACCTTGTCCGGCGTTTTCTCCGCGGCGCGCGTTACGCTGAGGTGGAGGAGATCGTGTTGCATGGCTCGTCTCGGGTGACCTTCGGCGTCAGACGAAAACCCGCTCGCCGACGAACCACAGCGCGGCGCCCAGCATCAGGGGCACGGAGGCATAGCGAAGCGCGACCTTTTCGTACAGCGGGGCGCTGCGCACGAGGAAGAGCAGTGGCAGCGCCACACCCGCGATCAGCGCCATCGCGACCCAGATGCCGAGACCGAAGCCGCCGAGCGCGATCTCCGCGAAGCCGCGGTTGAGGCCCAGGTCGTCCACGAAGCCGTTCGGGCCCAGGCCCTGCAGGGCGCCGACGATCAGCGCCACGTGGACCCGGCGCAGCCGAGGCAGCGGCCGGAAGTTGTCGACCGCCAGCAGCACGATGGAGACTGCGAACAGCGCCTGCGCGGCGAGCTTCGAGGGAACTAGAAGCCCGTAGGTCGGCAGGGCAAGGGTCGCGGCGAAGGCGAGGGTGAATGCGGTAACCACGACGGCCGCGTCCGACGCCACGCTTCTGGCGGTCTCACGGGCCCGCCAGGCGGCGCCGCTGCGCAGCATGACGACCGGCAGCAGCAGCGCCAGGGCGGCGAGAATGCGTATCGGCTTCGACAGGATCCTAAAGAGCCCGTCCAGGGCGAAGCTGCGGAAGATTTCGAGGCGCGGCGGTGCAACCAGGCTGAGCTCTTGGCGCTGCGCCTCTGTGCCGAAAACAAGCGAGACCATAGACTCGTTGTCCTCCAGGTTCAGCCGCGTATTGCTGGCCTGCAGGAGCATCGGCCGATGGGCCGGATCGGGTCCGTCGTAGAGAAACCGGTACTCGACCGAGATGGCATCCGGCGGCGGGCCTAGGGAAGGGATGGCGAACTCGATACTGACCTGCCGGGCTATCGGCGAGCCAAAGTAGCGGTGCCCCGAGATCTCAACCCGGTGTGCCGCGCCGCCGGCATGGAAGGAAAGCCTTTCGGTCAGATAGCGGTAAACGTCGGGCGCTCGCGTGTCGAACTCGGCCTCGCTGACGATGCCGTCGCCGTTGGCATCCAGGCTGACAGCCTTGTTCACGTCGGCAAGCCGGATGTGGAACCGCCCGATCATCTCGACATCGTTGACGTCGACGTAGATGTAACTTTCGCCAAGTCTATGCGCCTGGACCGGAGCTGCGAGCATCGGCAGCAGGGCCAGGAACAGCATATACCCAAAAAATCTCGACAAATCGCCCCCACCCCAGATCACGACCAATACTCTCGGCGGTTTGACGCCCTACGATATGACGTCCAAGGCGGATCAAAGCAAGCTTGATCCCCGACCCCGCGGGCCGAGCGCCTGCATACCGAAGCGGACTATCGCCTCACGGGCGAGCCTGCCGCCGATCGCGGAGATGCCGGATGAACTGCGAGACCTGCGCCGCACGCAGCCGGCCCGCTGGATAATCTGGGAGGGACCTCCGCTGAGGGAGACTGTCGAGAAGCTGGAGGCTATGGGCTTGGGTAGCGTCGTCTTCGATCCCGCCGGCAACCGCCCTTCCGAAGGTGACTTTCTGTCGGTGATGCAGGCCAATGTGGCCGCTCTGCGATTGATTGGCGATCCTCCGTCGAATTGACGGCTCTAGAGAAGCCTCGGCCCGCCGAGATCTGTCATTCCCGAGCGGTACCTTCCGGCGTCGTATGGCCTTCCAACCTGAAGGTCCGCACGGCATCAGGCGCCTCGCCGGAGCCGCCCGAAACCACCAGCCTGAAGGCTTGCGCGACATTCCGACCCTGATGCTCCTGGCTCAAGGGGCTCAACAGTCTGCCGGAGGGTTCGGCGTCCCGGCTCGCTGTGCGAGACGGGTCTCGGTACGGCTTCGCCCCTTCGTCCGCTTGGCCGTCATCGATTTCCAGCCGTGATTCCAGCGGTCGCGGTTTGAGCAATGCCGCGGTGAGGGCTTCCTCGTCACGGAGCACCCGCGTTGGTGTAGCCGCCTCCCCGCCGCCCTTTTTCTTCTCCATGTCCCTTACCCCTCTCGACCGATCTCGATCGGAATCCCCAAAGAAAAGCGCTCCGAAGCCTCCGACCTGCTTTCACTTCGACAGCCCGCCGAGGGCGCCCCAACGCCGAGCGGAGCTCATATCGGCGAACGCCCCTCTCGTTTTCCTAGCAAGTTTATACTATAGTCGAAAGTAATAGTGCGTCACTCGACAGAAGAAATCGCCGACGGCTGGGAGCGGGACCAGCGAACTCGCAACGCTGCGTGAGAACTTCTGATCACGATCATGCCCTTGGCGTGCGGCCTATGCTAGCCTCGACCCTGGGCACGAGGCGCGTGCCGGCACGACGCCGGCGAGGCCTCGAACGAAGAATGGGAGAATAGGCTATGGCCAAGAAGACGAACGTGGGGACCAAGGCAGGCGCCAAGCCGGCGGCTCGCGCGGCCCGGCGCCCGGCCGCGGGCTCCAAGAGCGGCGCGGCGGGGACAAAGACGACGCGGTCAGCGGCGGCGGGCGGCGCGAAGCGGACGGCGACACCGAAGCCGAAGCAGGCGCCGGCCGCCGGCAAGACCAAGACGCCAGCGAAACCGACCGCGAGCAGGAGAAGGACAGCCGCGAAGTCTCCCGCGACGAAGTCTCCGGCGGCGAAGCGTCCGGCCGCGAAGTCTCCGGCGGCGAAGCGTCCGGCGGCGAAACGAACGGCGACGGCAGGGCGTTCGACGGCGCGGCCGAGCAAGAAGGCGGCTGCCGGCGGAACGCGTGCGACCTTCGAGAAGAGCCTCAAGGACAGCATCAGGGGGATGGCGGAAGCCGAGGCCGCGATGGTTGATCTGGTCCGCGGCACGGTTTCCAAGGCCCTCAAGTCGGCGCCCGACAACGCCGCCGCGACCGCGGCTGTGGTGCGCGAAGCGGTGTCTGACGCGACGGCCGCCGCTCAAGAGGTCGGCGCCAACGCCATGCTGACCAGCAAGGCCGTGGCCAAGGGCGCGCTTCTGGGTGTCGCCGATGCCGGCGGCAACATGGCCGAGGCGGCCTCCCACGTCAGCAATGCGGTGGTCAAGAACGTGTCGGAGATCGGCGGCGAAGCCGCCGTGGTGGCGAAACGCGCGGTCGACGGGGCCGTCGAGGCGGCCTCCGAGCTCGGCCATAGCGTCGCCGACCTCACCGAGGCCGCGTCCAGCGGCGCGGTCGAGGCGGTCTCGAGCGCCAGCGACAAGGCCTTCGAGATCGTCAACGGTCTTTTTGCCGGCGTATCGGAGAGCATCAAGGAGGCGACGACGGCTTTCGCACCGGACGGCAAGGAAAAGAGGAAATCCGATAAGAAGAAGGCGAAGAAGGCCGTCAGCAAGAAGGGCGACAAGAAGAAGCGCAAGGCGTCGGCGAAGAAATAGCCTCACAGAGAAGATCCGGGTTTGATTGATTCGCCATAGGCGATTCACCAAACCCGGTGAATCTGTTCTAACTCAATGATCCGATCTAGATCAGACCGCGGGTATGGGATCGGCGGGAGCGACCCTTTACTGGCGATTTGCTTCAATAGTCGGGTGCCAAGGGCTGCCGCAAGAGGCCGCCCGCGCCGTCATGATCGCAGCAGCTCGCCGAGACGCGCCGCAACGGCGCGGTTGCCCGAGACCTTGAGCCGACCGAGAGACAAGGCGAGGAGGGGGTTAAGGTCACCGGCGATCAGTCGGCGCAGATTGGCGGCGGATATCTTGAGCGTACAGTCGGCGGCGCCGTCGTTGCGGGAGAGAGCTGCCCTCCCGCCGAGGGCTTCGAGAAACAGCAGACCATCGGTTCCCATGTCGAGCTTCACCTTGGCGTTCAGGGGCACGACCTTGTGAAGCCGATCGCTGACCTCCTTTTCGATGTCGTCGATATTGCTCATTACGACCTATGATCCCTCGGTTGCAGCGGACGGGGCCCCTTCGATAGCGGTCCCTCGGCCCGGAGCCGGCGAAACTCCCACTCCGGAAGGCAGTTTCCAGGTCGTATCTTTGCCCTGTCGGACGAGACCTGCGCAAGACCGACGACGGGCGGTAGCGAAGCGAATTCCTGAGCCGGACATTTGCCCGGTTGGTCCTGTGGGCCCCGCTGATGTCGAGGAAACCTAGCGATCCGCCGCGCACGCCGGTGATGCGCCCGGCGCGCGATTGTCATCAGTTTGTAACACAACTTGTTTACCGCTATTGGCACATGCGCACGTTCGTGAAGGCGATGGCCAAGGCGTCAGTGAGTTTGTCTTGCATCAAAGCGCGGCCGCTCTCAACGTGGGAACGACCAACTCCGGAGCTTCCCCGTTCGGCTCTATCCGCCAGGGGCACCTAGCGACCGAGACAGGGTGCGTCCAATGGTAGCCTGCGCGCAAACTGCGGTCCGGGCATGAGACCTGGAAGCAGGCTGCGGGCTGAGAAGGGAGCGCTGGACTTACAAGGAATGCGCAGCATAAGCTAGCGCGGGGTATCCTGGTGGTTGTAACGTCGTTCGGGAACAGGGTTGGGGAACCATGCAGATCAGGGACAAGTGGGGGTCCGTCTGGGCAGCCGCGGCGTTGGCGCTGCTCACGGCCTTGCCGGCTTCAGCTCAAACCTTGGAGCGGATTGCCGAAACGGGCGTTCTGAAGATCGGTTACCGCGGGGACGCGCGTCCCTTCTCCTACGCCGACGAGACGGGTGAGCCGAACGGCTTCTCGGTCGAGCTCTGCCGCGAGATCGCGGCCGACACTAAGGCGAAGCTCGGCCTTGACAAGCTCGAGACCGAATTCGTGCAGCTCTCCACGGAAGACCGCTTCGAGGCGGTCGTCGATGGACGGGTCGACATCCTCTGCGGCGTCGCCACGATCACCCTGTCGCGCCGGGAGCGGGTGGCCTTCTCGATCCCGACGTTTCATACCGGGATAACGGCCTTGATGCGGGCTGATGCGGACGCCTTTCTTCGCGACACACTGGCCAAGCGGCAGCCGACGCAGCCCGGCCGCGCGACCCTGATGCAGGCCTTCGCAGACCGCAAGTTCGGCGCGCGTACGAAAACGACGGCCGAGGATTGGCTTCGCGGCAGTATCGACAAGCTCGCGTCGAACGCGGAACTGGTGCTGGTCGACAGCCACGACGAAGGGTACCGCAAGGTCGCCGAAGGCGAGCTCGACGCCTATTTCTCGGACCGCGCCATCCTCATGGGCTTGGTGATGGCGAGCGACAATCCCGGCGACTTTCTCATCGGCGAGCGCCTCTACACCCACGAACCCTATGGTCTCGCGCTGACCAAGGGGGACGAGGACTTCCGCCTGCTGGTCGACCGGAGCCTGAGCCGCCTCTACCGGACGCTCGAGATCGTGCCGATTTTCAGCCGCCACCTCGGGCGGCCCGGGCTCGCCGTTGTCTCGCTCTATGCGACCACGGCGCTGCCGGAATGAGTCCATTTCGAAAACGATCCGTTCCACGGCGAATTGCGTAGTGAGGTAGCCGTAACTGCGTGGCGCGTCGGGACCGCGCAGGCCGGTATGGCTTGAAGAGCCAGAGGGGGAGGTAGACGACCATGAAGTTTCCAACCGCCTACACGATCCTGTTCGGCTTGATCGTCGTGGTGGCGATCGCCACCTGGATCGTTCCCGCCGGCCAGTACGACAGAGAACTGAGCGAAGCGCTCGGCAGGGAGGTCCCGATCCCGGGGACCTACCACGAGGTCGAGCCCAATCCGCAGGGCTTCTTCGATGTCGTGATCGCGCCCATCGCTGGCTTCTTCGATCCCGGTAGCTACGAGGCCAGAGCGATCGACGTCGCGCTCTTCGTGCTGATCATCGGCGGGTTCCTCGGCGTGGTGACCAAGACCGGCGCCATCGACGCGGGAATCGGCCGGGCGATGACAGCGCTGCAGGGGCGCGAGAAGTGGATGATACCCATTCTCATGGCCCTCTTCGCCGCCGGCGGCACGATCTACGGCATGGCCGAGGAGTCCCTCGCCTTCTACACCCTGATCATCCCCGTAATGATCGCCGCGCGCTACGACGCCGTGACCGGCGTGGCCATCATCATGCTGGGCGCAGGGGTCGGAACGCTCGGCTCGACGATCAATCCCTTCGCCACGGTGATCGCCGCGAACGCCGCCGGCGTCCCCTTCACCGACGGTATCATCCTGCGCTTCATCATCCTGGTCGTCTGCTGGCTCGCCTGCGTGATCTACGTCATGCGCTACGCCGAGAAGGTCCGGGCCAATCCCGAACTCTCGCTCGTCGCCGATCGTCGCGAGTCCAACGAGGAGCATTTCCTCAAGGGACGCAGCGAGACAGACGAGATCGAGTTCACGCCGACGCGACGGATCGTACTCGTGATCTTCACGCTCAGCTTCGCCGTCATGATCTGGGGCGTCTCGGCCGGCGGCTGGTGGATGGCCGAGATGTCGGCCCTGTTCCTCGTCGCCGCGATCCTGGTCGGAATCATCGCCCGGATGGGCGAGGAGGCGTTCTGCGACACCTTCGTCGATGGCGCCCGCGATCTCCTGGGCGTCGCCCTGGTGATCGGGCTCGCGCGCGGCATCGTGGTCGTCATGGACGCCGGCAACATGACCGACACCATCCTGTTCTGGGCCGAAGGCGCCGTCACCGGGCTTTCCGCCACAGGTTTCATCAACACCATGTTCGGCCTGCAGGCGGTGCTCTCGTTCTTCGTGCCCTCGTCGTCGGGCCTCGCGGTCCTGACCATGCCGATCATGGCGCCCCTGGCCGACTTTGCCGACGTGCAGCGCGATCTCGTGGTGACCGCCTTCCAGTCGGCCAGCGGCCTGGTGAATCTGATCAATCCGACCTTCGCCGTGGTGATGGGCGGGCTGGCGCTGGGCCGGGTTCCCTACGAGCGCTGGCTGCGCTTCATGTGGCCCCTGATGATAGTGCTGACCGTGATCATCGTGGTCGCGCTCAGCGCGGCGACACTGATCTGACAGGGAGCGGCGTCCGGTCGGGCGGAGAAGGCGAATGGCCGTAGAGGCGCAGGCGGGCGGCGAAGCCCTGATCACCAGGAAGCTGGGCTTCTGGATGTGCTCGGCCCTGGTGGTCGGCAACATGATCGGGTCGGGCATCTTTCTCCTGCCGGCCGCGCTCGCCGCCTACGGTCCGATTTCGATCGGCGGCTGGCTGATTACCTCGGCGGGGGCGATCGTCCTGGCGCTGATCTTCGGACGGCTGGCCCGATTGGTGACCAAGACCGGCGGGCCCTATACCTATTCGCGCGAAGGCTTCGGCGACTTCGCCGGCTTCCTGATCGCCTGGGGCTACTGGATCGCGCTCTGGTCGGGTAACGCGGCGGTTGCTGTCGCCTTCTCAGGTTACCTCGGCTTCCTCTTTCCGGTCATCGCCGAGAACAAGCTCGCGGGGCTGGCCACGGCGCTGGGCGCGATCTGGCTGCTGACCTGGGTGAACGCCCGCGGCGTGCGCGAGGCCGGCACGGTCCAACTCGTGACCACGGTGCTGAAGGTGGTCCCGCTTCTGCTGGTCGCGCTGATCGGCCTGGCCTACCTCGATCCTGGCAACTTCACACCGCTGAACGCCAGCGAGATGAGCAACGGCGCCGCCCTGGCGGCCTGTGCCGCGCTCACGCTGTGGGCCTTCATCGGCCTGGAATCGGCGACCGTACCTTCGGGCGACGTCGATCAGCCGGAACGCACGATCCCGCGCGCGACCATTTTCGGCACCAGCCTGGCGGCCGTGGTCTACATCCTCGTGACAATCGTCGCCTTTGGACTGGTGCCGCTGACGGTGCTGCAGAGCTCGAGCGCGCCCCTGGCCGACGTGGCCGGAACCATGTGGGGCGCGGCCGGGGCGACCTTCGTCGCGCTCGCCGCCTGCGTCTCGACATTCGGAACGCTCAACGGCTTCACCATGCTGTCCGGGCAGGTGCCCATGGGCGCGGCCCGCGACGGCCTCTTTCCGCGATCCTTCGCCCGCCTCTCCAAGGCGCAGACGCCGGTCTTCGCGCTGGTCGTCTCGAACACGCTCGCGAGCATCCTGATCGCCATGAACTTCACCAAGGGTCTGGTCGACCAGTTCGTCTTCATCATCCTGCTGGCGACCTTGACGACCCTGGTGCCCTACCTGTTCTGCGCCCTGGCGGAGTTCATGATCTTCGTCACCACCGGCCGGACCATGGCCGGCCGCGGCATCGGCGCGGTGGTCGCTCTGGCGGTGCTCGGCTTCGCCTATTCCGCCTGGGCGATCTACGGCGCCGGCCAGGAGGTCGTGTTCTACGGCTTTCTTCTGTTGATCGCCGGGGTCCCGGTATACGCCTGGCTGAAGTGGCGCCTTCGGGCCCCGGCTGGCCGGGCATAACTCAAGAAGGGAGGATTTCAATGTCGAGTTTGGGTGTCCATTCGGAGATAGGAAAGCTGAAGCGGGTGATCGTCGCCCGGCCGTCGCTGGCGCACGAGCGCCTGACGCCGGGCAACTGTCACGACCTCCTGTTCGACGACGTGATCTGGGTGCAGCAGGCGCGCATCGACCACGATGCCTTCCGGATCAAGATGAAGGACCGCGGGGTCAAGGTCTACGACCTGCAAGACCTGCTCGCCGAGACCTTCGAAAACGACGGCGAGGCCCGCGCCTTCGTGCTCGACCGGCGGATCACGCCCAACTACGTCGGCCCGATCCTGGCCAAGGAGATGCGCCCCTGGCTGGAGGAGCTTCCGGCGGAGGACCTGGCGCGCCACCTGCTCGGCGGGATCATCGTTTCGGATTTACCGGCGGAGATGGTCACGCCCATCATGAGGAGCGCACTGGCCGGCAGCGACTTCCTGGTCCGGCCCATCCCCAACGCGCTGTTCCAGCGCGATCCCTCGTGCTGGATCTACAACGGGGTCACCTGCAACCCGATGTTCTGGCCGGCGCGCAAGCCGGAGACGCTCTACCAGCGCACGGTCTACAAGTTCCACCCCATGTTCAAGGACGAGGACTTCAAGATCTGGTGGGGCGACAGCGACGAGGACTTCGGCCACGCCAGCGTAGAGGGCGGCGACGTCATGCCGATCGGCAAGGGCGTGGTGCTTATCGGCATGGGCGAGCGCACGACCCGTCAGGCCGTGGCGCAGGTAGCGGACAGCCTGTTCGCCCAGGGCGGCGCCGAGCGCGTCATCGCCTGCGCCATGCCGAAGAGCCGCGCGGCGATGCACCTGGATACGGTGTTCTCCTGCCTCGACCACGACAAGGTCACCGCCTTCCGAGAGGTGGTCGACCAGATCGAGTGCTATTCCCTGCGCCCCGGCGACAAGGGCGTCGAGCTCCACAAGGAGGAGAAGCACCTCTTCGAGGTCTACAAGGAGGCCTTGGGCCTGAAGGACCTGCTCGTCATCGGCACGGGCGGCAATGAGTTCCAGCAGGAGCGCGAGCAGTGGGACGACGGCAACAACGTCGTCGCGCTCGAGCCTGGGGTCGTCGTGGGCTATGCCCGCAACACTCACACCAACACCCTTTTGCGCAAGGCCGGGGTCGAGGTCATCACCATCAGCGGCCAGGAACTGGGCCGCGGCCGCGGCGGCGGTCACTGCATGACCTGCCCGATCGAGCGCGAACCCGCCTACTGACGTGAACCACTTGTCGCGGCCGCACCGGGCCGCGCCAGAAACCAGGGAGAGACAGCCATGGCTTTCAACATAAAGGGACGCAACTTCCTCAAGGTAATGGATTTCAACCAGCGGGAGCTGCGCTACCTGCTCGACCTTTCCCGCGACCTCAAGCGGGCCAAATACGCCGGCACCGAGCAGCAGCACCTCAAGGGCAAGAACATCTGCCTGATCTTCGAGAAGTCGTCGACCCGGACCATGTGCGCCTTCGAGGTCGCCGCCATGGACCAGGGCGCCGGCGTCACCTACCTCGGCCCGTCCGGTTCGCAGATCGGCCATAAGGAGTCGATGAAGGACACGGCGCGGGTGCTCGGGCGCATGTACGACGCGATCGAGTATCGGGGCTTCGGCCAGGAGATCGTCGAGGAATTGGGTCAATATGCCGGCGTGCCGGTGTTCAACGGCCTGACCGACGAGTTCCACCCGACACAGATGCTGGCCGACGTGCTGACCATGCGGGAGCACTGCGACAAGCCGCTGCACGACATCTCCTACGCCTTCGTCGGTGACGCGCGCAGCAACATGGGACACTCGCTGATGATCGTCGGCTGCATCATGGGCATGGACGTGCGGCTCGCGGCGCCCAAGGCGAACTGGCCGAGCGACGAGTACCTCGGGCCGGCCCGCAAGCTCGCCGAGCAGAACGGCGCGCGCCTGACGATCACGGAGGACCCCTTCGAGGCGGTCAAGGGCGCCGACTTCATCCATACCGACGTCTGGGTCTCCATGGGCGAGCCGGCCGAGTTCTGGGAGGAGCGGATCAAGCTGCTGACGCCCTACCGGGTGAACAGCGAGCTGATGGCGGCTTCGGGCGTGCCGAACACGCGCTTCATGCATTGCCTGCCGGCGTTCCATAACAGGGAAACCAAGGTCGGCGAGGAGATCTTCCAGAAGCACGGGATCTCCGAGATGGAGGTCACCGACGAGGTCTTCGAGTCCCCCGCCGCGGTTCAGTTCGAGCAGGCGGAGAACCGGATGCACACCATCAAGGCGGTGCTCGTCGCCACGATCGGGTCTTGAGCGATGCGTGTCGTCGTAGCTCTGGGCGGTAACGCCCTGCTCCGCCGCGGGCAGGCGCTCACCGCCGAAAACCAGCGGGAGAACGTAAGGGTCGCCGCCGAGGCGATGGCGCCGATCGCCGAGGAGCACCAGCTCGTCATCTCCCACGGCAACGGTCCACAGGTCGGTCTGCTCGCCCTCCAGGGCGCCGCCTACAAGCCGGACGAGGTCTATCCCCTCGACGTTCTGGGCGCCCAGACCGAGGGCATGATCGGCTACATGATCGAGCAGGAGTTGGGGAACCTGCTGCCCTTCGAGGTTCCCTTCGCCACCATCCTGACGATGATCGAGGTCGACCCGGAGGATCCCGCCTTCAAGAACCCGACCAAGTTCATCGGTCCGGTCTACGAAGAGGCCGAAGCCAAGCGCCTGGCCGAGGAGAAGAACTGGTCGATCAAGCCCGACGGCGACAAGTGGCGTCGGGTCGTCGCCTCGCCGCTGCCCAAGCGGATCTTCGAGATCCGGCCGATCCACTGGATGCTCGAGAAGAACACCATCGTGATCTGTGCCGGCGGCGGCGGCATCCCGACGGTCTATGACGAGAACCGCAAGCTGCACGGCATCGAGGCGGTGATCGACAAGGACCTGGCGAGCGAGCTCCTGGCCCGCGACCTGGAGGCCGATCTCTTCATCATGGCGACCGACGCCGATGCGGTCTATGTCGGTTTCGGCACACCGGAAGCGAAGCGAATCAAGACGGCCTCGCCGGCCGCGATCCGGGAGTACGAGTTCCCGGCCGGCTCCATGGGGCCGAAGGTCGAGGCCGCCTGCCAGTTCGCGGAACGCAGCGGCAAGGCCGCGGCGATCGGCGCGCTGGCCGACCTGCCGGACATCGTCGCCGGCAAGGCGGGCACAACGATCCGGGGCACGGCGAGCGGCATCGAGTGGCACTAGAAGGTGTGATGTAGGTCAAACGGTGCAGGCGACGCTGCAGCGAGAGCGGTAAAACCGTATCGTGCCGCGTTCCGAGCCTCGCGCTACTCCAGGGAGGAGGAAGTTTGGGAGTGTGCCATGCCATAGCCTGTCAGGGCGTCGGACCGGCGTCGCGAGCCGGCGGCGGCGTTTTGCCGCGCCTGGGGAGATTCGGACCGCGTGGACTGCTGTTCACGCGGCCCAATCCCGGCTATGAATCGAGCATGGAAACGGAAAACGACGGGCCGGCGGCAAAGCCCGACGCCGAGAAATCGAGGAACTTGAGCCTCCTCGCGGCCTTCGAGGCCACGCTTCTGTTCAGCCGGTGGCTTCAGATCCCGCTGCTGGTCGGGCTGATTGTCGCGCTGGTCCTGATCCAGTTCAAATTCGCGCAGCACCTCTTCGTCATCATGGCTGATCTGCAATCGGTCGGCCGGGAGCGGGTGATTCTCGTCACCCTGGACCTGATCGACATGGTGCTGATCGCCAACCTCGTCGTCATGATCGTGATCAGCGGTTATGAGACCTTCGTCTCGAACCTCCATATGGAGGACGAACCCAGCGTGCCGCGTTGGATGCGGCGGTCGACGACGGGCAAGCTCAAGCTGAGGATCGCAACCACGATCCTGCTGATCTCGACGATCCACATGCTGCACGTATACCTCGATCCGGCGCGGGTGGATCCGTCCGAAATCACTTTCATGCTGATCGCACAGGGCATTTTTGTGCTGACAGCGGCGGCATACGTGTTCTTCAATTGGCTCGAGTACGGGCCGGGCAATAGAGGCGATCTCTAGGCGGGAAAGGGCCTCGCCGGTCGCAGGGAAGGGGAAAGGCAATGGTTCTCGATCTCGTCCGCTATTCTCGAATTCTCGAGATCGTCGGCGACATCCTCAAGGTGGAGGTGCCGGAGGCCGTCGATGGCAAGGGACCGGCGGTGCGCTTCGGCGACCTCGCCGTCCTCGAGGGCGCGGAGGGGCACAAGTCGCTCGCCCAGGTCATCAACATCAACCGGCAAGCGGTGTCGCTGCAGATCTTCACCGGGACCAAGGGTATCTCGACCAGCTCGACGGTGACCTTTCTGGGTCATCCCATGCGCGTCACCTATTCGCCCAACATCCTCGGCCGGGTCTTCGACGGCACGGGCAACCCGATCGACGGCGGCCCGGATCTCTCCATGGACCAGCAGGTGACCATCGGCGGCCCCTCGGTGAATCCCGCCGAGCGCATCGTTCCGACCAAGATGATCCGCACCGACGTGCCGATGATCGACATCTTCAACTGTCTGGTGGAGAGCCAGAAGATCCCGATCTTCTCGGTCTCCGGCGAGCCTTTTAATCCCTTCCTGGCGCGTATCGGCATCCAGGCCGACGCGGATATCGTGGTTTTCGGCGGGCTCGGGTTGATCTTCGACGACTACTTCACCTTCCGCAAAACCTTCGAGGACGCCGGCGTGTTCTCGCGGACGGTGATGATCATCAACCAGGCCTCCGACCCGATCGTCGAACGGCTGCTGGTGCCCGACATGGCGCTCGCCGTGGCGGAGCGCTTCGCGGTCGAGGAAGGCAAGCGCGTCCTGGTCCTGCTGACCGACATGACGGCCTACGCCGACGCCTTGAAGGAGGTCGGCATCTCCATGGAGCGCGTGCCCTCGAACCGGGGCTACATGGGCGATCTCTATTCCCAGCTGGCCCGGCGCTACGAGAAGGCCTGCGACTACGCCAAGGGCGGCTCGGTGACGATCCTGACGGTCACCACCATGCCGGGCAACGACGTCACGCACCCGGTGCCGGACAACACCGGCTACATCACCGAGGGGCAGTTCTATCTCCACGACGGCGTGATCGATCCCTTCGGCTCGCTCTCGCGCCTCAAGCAGAACGTCATCGGCAAGGTCACGCGCGAAGACCACAGCCAGATCATGACCACCATGATCCGCTTCTATTCCGGCGCCCGCGACGCCCAGCAGAAGCAGGCCATGGCCTTCGACCTCTCGGACTACGACGAGCAGCTCCTGAAATTCGGCAAGCTGTTCCGCGAGCGCTTCATGGACATCGAGGTGTCGCTGCCGCTCGAGGAGGCCCTGGACCTCAGCTGGCGGACCCTGGCCGAGTGCTTCCAGCCCGAGCAGCTGCTGATGAAGCAGGAGCTGATCGACAAGTATTTCCCGAAGGACGTGGCGCCGACGGTCGAGCCCGAGGCTGGCGCGGACCAGCCGTCCGACGAGGACGAGGCCGGCCAGGAAGCCCCGGAAGCGGCGGCGGCCGACGAGGCGGTCGAGACGGAACCGGAAGCATCGCCCGAGCCCGCCGCCGAGACCGAGGAGTTGGCGGCGGCCGAGTCAGAGGAGAAGGGAGGCAAGAGTGGCGCGGCTGCAGCTCAGTAAGTCTTCCCTGGCGCGCCAAGCCAAGGACCTGCGCACCTTCCAGCGCTTCCTGCCGTCGCTCGACCTGAAGCGCCAGCAGCTGATGGCGGAGCGGGCGAAGGCGGTGAAAGCTCTTGAGGAGGCGCGCGCGGGAATCGATGGCTTCAGGAAGGAGGTCGGGCAGAAGCTTCCCATGCTCGCCAACATGAACGTCGATCTGACGGATCTCGCCAAGCTCTCCAAGGTCGAGCTGGGCATGGAGAACGTCGTGGGCACCCAGCTGCCGAAGCTGGAACGGATCGAGGTGACGGTCCAGCCCTACGCCGTCCTGTCCAAGCCGCACTGGGTCGACAACGTCGTGGCCATGCTCCACGACATGTTGGAGCTGCAAATTCGCGCCCAGGTCGCGGAACGGCGCGTCGCCCTGCTGGACGCTGCCGTGAAGACGATCACGCAGCGGGTCAATCTCTTCGACAAGGTCCTGATCCCCCGCGCCCGGGCCAACATCAAGCGGATAAAGATCTATCTGTCGGACGAAGAGATGTCGGCCGTGGTGCGCTCCAAGATCGCCAAGCGCAAGCGGGCGGCGGAGGCCTCGGCATGAGCATCGCGCGCCTCAAGAAAGTCACGCTCTGCGGGCTGCTGAAAGAGAAGAAGCAGGTGCTCGAAGGGCTGCAGGAGCTCGGCTGCATGCACCTGCTCCCCCTGCGCCCGCCGCCCGCCGAAGCCGAGAATGTGGCCTCGCCCCGCGCCGAGGCGGCCTACAAGGCTTTGCGTTTCCTGACCGACATGCCGCAGAAGCGCCGGCAGGTGGTCCGCGACCCCCAGTTCGACGTCGGCAAATTGGTCAAGGAGGCGCTCGACCTGAAACAGGAGCTGCGCGACACCGAGGACCGCCGGGACTTCCTGGCCCACCGCATCGCTGCGGTCGAGCCCTGGGGCGATATCTTCTTCCCGCCCCAAGAGTCGCTCGCCGGCTACCGGCTCTGGTTCTACATCGTGCCGCTTGGCAAGCTGGACGCGCTGACGGACGTCGATCTGCCTTGGCAGATCGTGCGCAAGGACAACCGCTTCGCCTACGTCGTGCTGATCTCCCAGGACGAGCCGCCGGGCGACGTCCTGCCCGTGCCGCGCACCCATACCGGCGCCCTGCCGGTCGCGGAGCTGAAGGCGCAGCTCGAGGAGGCCGAGGTCGCGCTTGAGGACCTGGTCGCCCGGCGCCTGGCGCAGACCCGCTACGTCTACCTGCTCAGCGTCAATCTCGCCGAAGCGGAGAACCGCGCCTCGCTGACCTACGCCGACCAGCAGACCCGCGACGGCGACGGCATCGTCGCGGTCCAGGGGTGGGTTCCCGAAGACGCGATCCCCGCCGTCCAGGCCTTGGCCGAGGAGAAGGGGTTGGCGTGCCTCTTCGAGGATCCCAGGCCGGACGAGGAGCCGCCGACGCTGCTGCAGGAGTCGGAGCGAATGGAGGCCGGCGTCGACCTCGCGCTGTTCTACACCGTGCCGCCCTACCGCATGTGGGACCCGAGCGCGGTGCTGTTCTTCTCGTTCTCGGTATTCTTCGCCATGATCCTGGCGGACGCCGGCTACGCGGCGGTCTTGTTGGGCGGCCTCCTGTTCTACTGGAAGCGCCTCGGACAGAGCGCGAAGGCCCGTGCTTACCGCCTCCTGGGTCTTTCCCTGGTCGGTTGCAGTGTCGTCTACGGAGTCATGGTCGGAAGCTATTTCGGCGTGCAGCCGCCGAAGGGCTCGGTGCTGGACTCCCTCCACGTCATCGACATGAACAACTACGGGGCGATGATGAAGCTCTCGATCATCGTCGGCGTGGCCCATCTCGTGCTGGGCAACGCCATTGCCGCCTACGTGAAACGCGGGAGCACCACGGCGCTCGCCAATCTCGGCTGGATCGCCGGCCTGATCGGCGGCACCGCCGCGGTCTATGGCGAGCCGGGCGGGCAGTCTGTGCAGGCCGGCTACATCATGGTCGCCGCTGGCGCCCTGGCAGTCTTTCTGTTCACCAGCGAACGCCCTGTCAAACGACCCATCGACTACCTAACCCGCGCTTTTGATGGCTTCACCGCACTGACGGGGATCATGGGCGCGTTCGGCGACGTGCTGAGCTACATGCGGCTGTTCGCGCTCGGCTTGGCGGCCGCTTCCTTGGCGTCGACCTTCAACGGTTTGGCGATGCAAGCCCTGGAGGCGCGGCCGGGACTGGGTCTGCTGTTCGCCATCCTGATCCTGGTCCTGGGACACGTGGTCAATCTCGGCCTCAGCCTGATGAGCGCGGTGGTCCACGGCCTGAGGCTCAATTTCATCGAATTCTACAAATGGGGGATGCCGGGAGAAGGGACTGTCTTCCGGCGGTTCGCCCGCAAGGAGGTGCAACCATGAACGAATTCATCTTGGCCCTGGGATGGGTCGGAATCTACTCGCCGATGGCCCTCGGCGCCGTCGCCTCCGCGATCGGCACCGCCATCGCCGGTCAGGCCGCCATTGGCGCGATGCTGGAGACCGAAGGGGGCTACGGGCGCTTCGTCGGCCTGACCGCGCTGCCGTCCTCCTTCGTGATCTACGGCATCGTCATCATGTTCACCCTGAACCGCGAAGTGACGCCGGAAAACGCGGGCGGCCTTTTCGGGGTCGGCTTGTTCGCGGGATTGGCGCTTCTGTACTGCGGCAGCGCTCAGGGCAAGGCCTGCGCCTCCTCGATCAACGCGTCCAAGGAGAAGCCCGAGATCTTCGGCCTTTCGTTGGCCCCGGCCGCGATCATCGAGGGCTTCGGGGTCTTCGCCTTCGTGTTCGCGTTGGTCGTCAGCGCCGGCATCGCGGGAGGGGCATGATGGCGAAGCAGACAGCCGAAACGGACGCGCCCTCCAGCGGCGTCGATGCCCTGATCGCCCGCCTCAGGGACGAGGGCGTATCGGCCGGGCGCAGCGAAGCCGAGAAGATCGTGCGCGATGCCAAAGCCGAGGCGAAGAAGACCCGGGATAAGGCGCGGGCCGAGGCGAAACAGCATCTCGAGGCCTCTCGCAAGGAGGCGGACGCCTACCGCGCCGCCGGCGAGGAGGCGCTCAAGACGGCCATGCGCGACACGGTGCTCGACATGAAATCGACCCTCATGCAGCGCTTCAGCTCCGACGTTAAGCGCCTGGTGTCGCACCAGCTGCAGGATCCCGAGGTGCTCAAGCAAATGATCGTCGCCGTGGCCGGCCGGGTGCGCGCGGACGCGGACGTTGAAGACGACGACGCGCTCGAGGTTATCCTGCCGGACACGGTCGCCGGCCTGGAAGAGCTGCGCAACAACCCCGAGAAGGTGCGCAAGGGCAAGCTGACCGACCTGGTGTTCGGCCTGACCGGCGAAATGCTGCGGGACGGGGTGTCGTTCGTCGCCTCGGACGAGGTGACGAACGGAATCCACATCCGAATGAAGGACAAGAACATCACCCTCGACCTGACCGAGCAGGCCGTGGCGGCCCTGCTGCTGCAGCACCTGCAGCCCCGGTTCCGGGCGATCCTCGAAGGCGTTGTCAAGTAGCCGGACCCGAGCCATGAGCGATCCCGACGCCTACATCATGCTGATGTCGAGCCTGCCGAGCCCGGAGGCTCTGTTTCGCGCCAAGCAGCCGCCCCTATCCCGGCTGAAGCTCGACCAGCGGCTGCGCGTGCTGACGCCCGAGGACGCCGAGACTCTGCGCCTGGTGGAGCACGTCGTGCACTGGCGCCAGATTCCCATGGGGGCGTCGGAGGAGGAGATGATCAAGCGGGCGCGCGACGCCCTTGAGAAGATCGACAACGAGACCGTGCAGCTGATCGTGCGCGACCGGCTCGAAATCCGCACCTGCGTGGCCGCGCTGCGCCGGCGCGCCCGGGGCGAGGCGGCGCCGGCGGCCGACGTGCCCTGGGGCTTCGGGCGCTGGGTCGGCCACATTGCGCGCAACTGGACGGAGCCCACGTTCCGGCTCGACGGCGTGTTTCCCTGGCTACGCGAGGCGGACCGCTTGATGAAGCAGGACGATCCCATGGCCCTGGAGCGGCTGCTCCTCGAGCAATCCTACAAGCGCCTGCAGCGCCGGGCGGGAGAGCACGCCTTCGATTTCGAGGCGGTTGTCATCTACGTCCTGAAGTGGAGCATCGTGGACCGCTGGGGGCGTTACAACTCCGAAGCCGCGTCGCGACGTTTCGAGGATCTCACCCAGGCCGGCCTGGGTGACTACGCGACCTTGTCGTTTGAAGGGGAGGCCTGATGGCTAGCAAGTCCGAAACTTCCGGTTCCACAGCGGGCGGAAAGTCGAAGCAGGGCGCCTCGGCTCCGCGCAAGCGCAAGGCCGCCGGCGCGGAGGCCGCGGCGCCGCCGCCCGCGGTCGGTGAGATGAGGAACATTAAGATCACGGGCGCCGAGAAGCCGAAGGGCGGCGGCGGTCGGGCCGGCGCGCAGTCAAACGGAGAGTCGGAGCACGGCAGCAACTTCCCGGAAACCGCCAGGATCGTCGCGGTGCAGGACGACCTCGTCGAGATCGAGGCTGAGATCGGAGTCGACGGCGAGCCCGCCCATCTCGTCAAGAACGAGGTCATCTACATCCGGCCCAGCATCCTGAACGAGCGCGGCGAGCAGGAACGCCTGAAGGCCGAGGTGCTCCGGGTGCGTGGGGTGAACGCCGACGCCCAGGTCTATGAGAGCACGACGGGCGTCGCGGTCGGCGACGTGGTCGAGCAGAGCGAAGAGCTGCTGTCCGTCGAGCTTGGACCGGGGCTGCTCGGTCAGGTCTACGACGGGCTCCAGGCCCCTCTGCCGAAGGTCGCGGTCCAGTACGGCATCTTCCTGCCGCGCGGTGTCGAGGTCCCGCCGCTCGACCCGAAGAGCAAGTGGTCCTTCGTGCCCAAGGTCAAGAACGGGGCCGAAGTGGTGGCGGGCGACACCCTGGGCACCGTCCAGGAGGGCCGCTTCACCCA
>JAAUYK010006753.1_pt1 | contig 31040 bp, 26 predicted proteins | sample 7278021 | NCBI WGS metagenome assembly JAAUYK01 (sample SAMN14350223, study PRJNA611818) | marine sediment metagenome | isolation source: surface marine sediment (1.8m) | place: French Polynesia: Moorea | collected 2018-08
CCCTGCTCCAACCCCATCTGCCCGAATGGATTGCAGATGCCGTTCAAGCCGGATGTGAAACCGGTTTTCTATCCAACGGGCTGCTGCTCAAAGAGGACAAACTTAAGAAAATTCTGACTGCCGGCATTAACTGGATTTGTATTTCCATGGATGGGGCTGATGCCGAGATGTACAACCAAATCCGGGTGGGGTCTAATTTTAATCGAGTTTGTGAAAACGTGGCCAACATCTCCAGGCTGCGCAGCAACAAGGTGCCCAAAACCATGCTCAATTTTGTTATCATGGACATAAACGCGCACCAGATGGAAGATATCGTGAAATTGGCGGATCGTCTGGGGGTGGATCAGATCAATTTCAAGCAATGTGATGTCATTCGCGATCAGGAGGGAAAAGGCTTTGGCCTTTTTGCCTCCGAGGAAACCAAAGAAATCCGGCGTCTGCAAAAATCGTTGGATAAAGCCCGGCGCCTGGCAAAAAAATTAGACATCGAAACGACGGCCTTCGCTTTTACACCTGAGGAACTGGCTGTATGCGAGCAGGATCCGCGCGATTCCCTGTTTATTCGATACGACGGCACGGTGGCGCCCTGTATCAATCTTGCACTCGGCGGACCGACCACATTCTTGGGAGAAGAAGTCACCATTCCTTCGGTCCACTATGGCAAGCTGCCGCAGGACGATTTAATGGATTTATGGGAGACAGAGAGCTGTCAATTCTACCGGCAGATATTCCAGGAAAGGGTTGAAAAATTCGATAATATCATCATGAACGGTCTGCTCGGTTCTTCGGGCAGCAACCGTGTGAAGGTGATGCGCCAGGCCCGGGAAGCCATGCCGGATCCGCCGAAGGGGTGTAATGTGTGTCACTACCTATATGATATATAAAGTTCCAAGGTTCAGAGGTTCAGGGTTCAAAGGTTCTGGTTTCAACGGTTCGGAGGTTCAAAGGCTCATAACCCAGAACGCAGAACGCTGAACCTTTGAACCTTATTTTAGATACCCGGAACACAGCCCGGGGCGCGGATCATCAAAACCGGAACACAGGCCGAGCGCAGCAAGCGGTCGGCCACGCTGCCCATTATCCAGCGGCTGACACCCGAACGGCCATGGCTGGCGATGACAATCAGGTCAACCTCATTTTTCTCTGCCCAGTGCGCCAGCGTATCGGCAACCATGCCCTCCAATACCTCATAATTAGGAACCACACCATCAAGACGGGTGTTTGCCACCATCCTTTTTAAATAGGCTTCGGCCGCTTGCGTGTGCTGCTTCTGCAGCTGCAATCGCTCTTCCTCACCAAAGCCGAATTCGCCTCTGGCCGGCACACTGGCCGGCAATTGAATTGGATTTACCACGCGGACAAATACCACATTGGTGATTTTACATCCGGTTGTAATGGCCTCCACATGCGGCATGACACATTCTGCCAGCTCCGAACCATCCAGCGGGACCATGATTTTGTTGTACAACATCAGTTGTTCTCCTATAGAAGTTGATTTGAGGTAACAATAGATATGTCAAAATATAAGAACGGTCATGCACAAGTGTCAATTCGGATGGCAGATGTCAGAAGTCAGAGGTCAGATTTCAGAGGACTCAGGACTGAGTGCTGAGGACTGAGCAACACGAACGAATGTCAGTAACCAGAGGGCAAAGGTCAAGGGCCTTAACCATTGAACCCTGAACCTCTGAACCTTGAACGGTTATACCATCCCCCTGAAGGCCATGAAGGTGAGTGACAGAACTCCGGCGGTGACCAGGGCAATGGCGGTGTCCTGAAGTGGGCGCGGAACCCGGGCTAAAAGAATGCGCTCGCGTACGCCGGCAAACATGATGAGCGCCAGGCCGAAACCGACGGCGTAGCTGAAAGAGGCGACCAGCGCCTCGAGGAAATTGTATTCTTCATTGATGTTGATCAGGCAAGCGCCCATAACAGCGCAGTTGGTTGTGATCAGGGGCAGGAAAATGCCGAGGCCGGCATACAGACCCGGGATGCTTTTTTTAAGGAACATTTCGACAAATTGCACCAGCGAGGCAATCACCAGGATAAATGACACGGTTCGCAGGTATTCAAGACCCAATGCTTTCAGGAAATATCTATCGGTAAGCCAGGTGATGACGCCGGCCATAACGAGCACGAACACCACCGCCATGGCCATGCCGACGGCAGTTTCCATTTTCTTGGAAGTCCCCAGAAACGGGCAGTTACCCAAAAACTGGGCCAGCACAATATTGTTGATCAAGATACAGCTGATTGCCAGAACGATTAAATCGCCCATCGTCATCTCCTATTTTTTACCCACCAGATTCATCAGACAAAGCATCAAACCCAGCGCGACAAATGCACCCGGCGCTTCGACCATAAACGTAAACGGCTTGTAAGCCGGACCAAAGGTATTGTAAACCAGGCCCCAGTCCTTCCATAATGTCAGGTAACCGGTGCCCAAAAGTTCGCGTACAGCCGCCAACGCCGCAAGTGAAAGCGTAAAGCCGATGCCGATCCCCAGACCATCCAGCAGGGATCGAACCACACCGTTTTTAGAGGCAAAGGCTTCTGAACGACCCAGCACCACACAATTAACAACAATGAGCGGGATAAAAATGCCCAGTTTCAGAAATAGCGGATAGGCAAAAGCCTGCATGACCAGCTCCACCACGGTCACAAATGTGGCAATAATGACAATATAGCAGGCGATTCGGACCTTGGCCGGGATGACTTTGCGCAGCATGGATACCAGCACGTTGGAGCACACCAGCACAAAGGTGGTGGCAACACCCATTCCGATACCGTTTTCAACGGTTTTGGTTACGGCCAGCACCGGGCACAGGCCCAGGACTAAACGAAACGGCGGAACTTCATCCCATAAGCCTTTGGTAAATTCCTGTACAATTGATCGGGCCATCCATCGCTCCTATTATTTAAATTCGTTCAGCTTTGCGGTTAGCTGGGGTTTCGCTTTTTCAAATATTTTCAAGGCATCATTGGTTGCCGAAGTCACCGCGCGGGATGTAATCGTGGCGCCGCTGATGGCATTAATGCTGCCGCCGTCAGAGGTGACGTTGACCGGTTCTCCCAACGGCAGCTCTTTGAACTGGGCTGCAAAGCTTGGATCAGTTTTGGCTTTGGCACCCATGCCCGGCGTTTCAGCGTGGGTGGTTACGCCCACCCCCATGATCTGATTGTTCGAGACGTCAATACCGACCATCAAACCCACATCGCCGCCATAACCTTTACCGGAGGTTTCAAAAGTAATGGCGCGCGGCTCGCCGTCAAAAACACCCACAAAAAAGGTGTGCTCGATTTCATCGACCTTAAGTAGAAAGCGATCTACGATGGGGTCGTTGGTGGCCCCTTCCAAAATGGATCGGATGGCCGGACCTTTGACAAATTCAAGGACCTGGTTTTCAATGCGATCCTTGGTGTTATCGCGTATGGCGGCCAGCAGCCCTCCGGATAAGGTGGCCAGAATTGTCAGGACAAGCAGCATTTTTATCATTTCACGCATCTTATTCAACCTTTCCAAGTGCCGGGGGTCGGATTTTATCCAGCAGGGGGCTAATCAGATTGATGACCAGAATGGCCAGAATAACCCCATCCACCCAGGCGCCGATATTGCGGATCAGCACGGTCATAATCCCACCAACGGCGCCATAAATCAGCATGGGTATGAAATTGACGGGTGAAGACGAATCTTCGGTGGCCAGGAAAAAAGCGCCGATTAAGGTATAGCCGGTTAGCAGGTGAAAGGCCGGCGGCGCAAACTGGGCCGGATTGAACAGATTAAAGACGGTGGCTGTTAAATAGACACCGGCCAGGAAGGTGAGGGATATTTCCCAGCGGATAAAGCCTCTCAGCATCAGGTAGACGCCGCCGATGATAAGACCCAGACCAAAGGTCGCGCCGGGACCGCCCAGCTGCCGTCCCATGAGAAGATCCACCAGGTTGAAGTTGTCCGCCGAGGCGGCGCCGTAATATTTTACAGCCGCCAGCGGGTAAACGGTGGCAAATTCGAGATCGTAATTGAGCAGGGCGGCATCAAAGTCCAACAGGCTTCCCCATGAGAGCATCATCATTGCCAGTGCCAGCGCGACCGGATGAAAGGCGTTGCTGCCAATACCGCCAAATATTTGCTTGCCAACAACGACCACAATGAACGTGCCGGTGATGACCGCCCACCAGGGCATGGTGGCCGGAACGAGCATGGCAAACAGCATTCCCAGCCAGGCGGCGTTTCCGTCGCCGATGGTGATGGTTCTTTTGGTCACCAGGTTAATGGCCAGCTCCCAGATGATCGCTGAGGAGATCGCTAGGCAGACCACACCCAATGCCTGCATGCCATAGTGGTATAAGCCCAGCAAAAGCGCCGGCAGGGCGGCCAGCATGGTATGATAACTGCGCTCGGTTATCGAACGCCCGCTATGAAAGAACGGGGCATGGGATACGATTAATTTTTTCTGTCCTAGGGGTAATTGCTGCTCAAGCATGTCTCTTTTCTCAAGCATTCGCTGCCTCCAACGTTTTTGCGCGTTCCAGCTCGTATTTTGCCAACTTGATATACTGCAAAATCGGGATTTGGGATACGCATACATAGCTGCAAAGGCCGCAATCGATACACGAATATAAATCGTAGTTGTCGGCGGCCTCTTCATATTGGTTGGCTTCCAGAAATCGAACCAGCATGTTGACCTGAATCTTCGCCGGGCAAATCCGGATACATTCACCGCAGTTGATACACGGATAATCTGAAGCATAGGCAGCCGCGTTGCGGTCCACCACAATTACGGCATCGGTGTCCGGCTGAACAGGATGATCCAACGCATAAACCGCCGAACCGGTCATCGGACCGCCGAGAATTAAGCGATCAAATTCGTTAACCGTTTCATCATAGGCTTCCAGGATATGACGGATTGGGGTGCCAATGCAGGTTTCAATGATTCTGTAGGTACCGTCTTTTTTAATGAATGTTAAGGTCTTGTCGGTCGGAATGTGCCCGGTTTCAAAGGCACTGCCAATAGAGATCACTGCCTCGGCATTGATAAAACAGGCTCCCAAATCCTCACAGGTCTGCCCGGCCGGCAGAACCTGTCCGAGAACCTCTTTCACCACCATGGGCTCTAAGGCGGCCGGATATTGTGTTTTGACCCCGGCGACCCGGGCGCCGATATGACCATACCCTTGCACCGTTTCACCGGCAGTAAATAAAACAAAATCCTGCACGTCGGTCACTTCTTTGAGGATCTGAATCCCCTTTGTGAGATCCTTCATGCGGGATTGAGCGATATACTGACTGGTATCCACCATCGGGTCAGGGTCCAGTCCCCTGATGACAATGGTTTTGATGTTGCCGTTTGAATTGGCAAGCTTGGCGATCGGTGGTGCGCCCGGGACACCGACCAGATAGTCGCTAAGCAGCTCAAAAGACGGCGTTTGCTTTTTTTGCTGGAAGGTGTCGTCAAACGTTTCGGCTTCATCCCGTGCAATGCTGATGGCCATATAATCTTTGCCGAAATCACCCGCATAAGGTGAAAGGGCGGCTATCCTACCGCTGATCGGAGAAATCACATAGTGCTTCTCATCCGGATAAAGGGCTAACTTTTGACCGGTTTTGACTGAATCGCCGATGGCCAGTGCCGACGGGGTTTTGTAATCATCATTTTTGGGGTGATACAGGGTGATGGTTTTGGGGGCCGGAAGTTTTTCCGTTCCCGGAAGCTGAGCAGGCAGGGTTTCATAATTAATTTGCGGTGTGGATAAACCCAAAAATGCTTTTTTAATCATGATTTAACCTTTTTTGGTTTCTCAATTGGTTTTTCTCTCAATCCAGTTTTTATAGTGCATGACAGCCGGTACACTCTACCGGACCGGCTTCAAAATCCTGGTGACATTTGATACACTGGTCATGGAATGCGTCGCCCCGTGTCAGCATTTCCGTATCTTCGAAATCAGATTCATCATGACAATCCAGACAAGTTTCATTGACCTCAGTTTCTTCTGCTGGGGGCAAATGACATGCACCACAGGCAACAAGCGCCGAATCGTCCTCTGGGGGATGATGGTGGCAGTCAAAACACGACAGCCCGTAACCTTCTATGGATGCGTGTGTTTTATGGTTGAACAGGACATTGCCCGCCGCAACCGTATACATCAAACGCAGCGGCTCTTCCGGCGCCTTGAGCGGAAAGGCGGCGTAGCTAATCACACCGATGACCAATAAACATATGGCCAATGCACCTGCCAGTTTCATTTCTTTTTTTGAAAACATATGATTTCCGTATCGTGTTTGTGTTGCCTGTCAACTGCATGCCAGAAAGCCATGCACCGACTACCATAATGTCGACTAGCTTTCAAGAAATTTCTGGTAAAGTGTGAATCCAGCTAAATATAAAATTTTTAGATAGTTATGAGAGATGATAGCGCTGCCAAAACGGCGTGATGACGTCATGGCCTCATGGCGCGATGGAAATTCGAATAATTTTAGCTCATTCCGATTATTCCAATATTCCACTACGCCAGCACGCCAACATTCCAATTGGAAGTTAAGATTCGTTTAATTGGTCCCCCTAAACACCTTTTAACACCACTTGAATAAGTGCATGTGTTTACCACCGATTAATAATATCATAGCCCCTGCGACGGGCGACTTCATCTTGAAGCTGGTGAAATCGTTGGCCGACGACAATCATGACCTTTGCCATAACGCGGTATCCCAGCTGGGCGTCATCTTCGAACAGTTGCAGCAGTCGGTCTCGCGAGATTTTGATCGTCTTGCAGCTTCGCGAAGCGCAGTGGGCAGAAAGGCGGTACTTGTTGGGCGGCACCAGACTAGACCAGCCGAAAGGCATCCCTTCGGTCAGGGTCGAGATGGTGTCTTCGGGCATTGCCGGTCCTTCGGGGGCATCCCAGATCAGATTCACCTCACCGTCAAGCACGAGCCAAAAATATTCAGGGACTTGTCCGGCCGCAAAGATGGTTTCGCCGCGTTTAAATTTTGCGACTTCGCAGCATTCCTGTACGGTTGCCAGCTGATCATCATCCAGGTCTGAAAACGCATCCACATCTTCCAAAAAATCGAGATCGACCATAAAAGCCCCCTTTGTTATTGGACCAATACAAAATCGGTCTGAACATCACCCCCTAGAATATGCTTTTCAAATACCTGACGCATCTTCTCGGGAGTCATTTTTTGATATATGACCGGCTCACTGCTGCCGAATTCAACTGTAATGTTAGGCTCATTTTTGCAATGACCAATGCATCCGGCACTGGCCACCTCAATATCTTGTCGATTTGATTTGGAAATTTCTTCCATCAAGGCGCTCATCACCTGGCGCGCACCGGCGGCAATGCCACAGGTGGACATGTGAACTGTAATTTTAACCTTCGACACCGGCGAGACAGTGGCCGATTCTTGGAGTTGATCAAAATGCTGGCTGGCGATGGTAGCCACATTTGTCATGAACATCAGCCCCATGCGGGGATCTGCCTCAAAACATTCCAGGAGGTGATCTTTCTGGATTTGCAGGATTTTGCAGGTTTTGGTGGCACTATAAGCGGAAAGCGCATACTTGAAAGGCGGTACGAAACTTGACCAGCCCAGCGTCTGCGCAGCAGATATCGCGAAAACAGTGTTTTGCTCCGAAGTGGGGCGGCCCGGCAAATCAAATCGAAGGTGGACCTGTCCATCAACGACCAGCCAGATGCGGTCGGCATCATCCCCTTCGGCAAACAGTTTTTCTTCAAAGAGATATTGCTTTTCCTGCCCGCTTTTACCGGCAGCATTTAACTGATCCTGATTGAATCCCTTGAAGATGTCGACCTTCTTTAAAAAGTCCAGACCACCCATGAGGTCCTCCTCATTCCGTGTTCGATGCTTTCAATTTTTTTTAATTTGATTGCTTTTATATTTTGTATTAGCTGTTCCTAGTTTTATAGATTCAGCGTTCAGGGTTCAGGGGTTCCGGGTTGAGCAGTTCTGACCGCTGGCCGCTCCGCTTCTGGTAACTAGCTGGCTATCGGTCTTTCGTCACTATATCTAAGCCAGTAACCAAAAGCTAGTTGCCGTGTTTGAGTTCGCAACACCAAACACCAACGCATAACCTTTGAACCTTTAAACCCTGAACCTTCTTAGGCTGCCTCCCCCAATTTGTTTTTTGTTGTCGGGTGCGGAGGGGTGCTTACCGCTCCGTCCGGGTCATAGCATGTCAGACAGCATGAAAGACAGCGATTGCTTTCACCCGCGGCGGCATCTCGTGACAGCACCTGATCGACTTCAATAAAAGAATGGATGCGCTCCTGCACCTCCAGCTCCGGCATCGGCGCTCTGGTATTTTTGACAATCCCGTCTACCTGGTCAAATAGGGTTTCGGCGATCAGATCACTGTTTAATTCATTATTTTGGGCTTTTACTTCCTGCCCCATGATAAACTGGTGAATCGAGCGGGCAGCCCTTCGTCCGCCGCCAATCGCTGACACCACCAGAGACGGACCCGTGGCGGCATCACCGGCGGCAAACAAATACGGGATATTGGACTGCAGGGTGTCCGGATCCACATCGATGGTATTCCAGCGTGTGGTATTCAGATCTGCCAGGCGTTTCTGCGTGCGCTCGGTAAACGAAACATCCGGGGATTGGCCGATGGCCGTAATCACCATATCGGTTTGCAGCAGGGTTTCAGAGCCTTCGATGGGCACCGGCCGGCGCCTGCCGCTTGCGTCGGGTTCGCCGAGCTCCATCTTTAGATACTCAAGATGGGTGGCATGGCCGTCATCATCAGCGATGATTTTCGTTGGCGCCGCCAGAAATTGAAACTCAACCCCTTCATGCTCGGCCGCGTCAATTTCGACCTCATTGGCCGGCATCTCCCCGCGGGTGCGTCGATAAACGATATAGACCTTTTTGGCTCCCATACGAATGAGATTGCGGGTACAGTCGATGGCCGTATTGCCCCCGCCGATAATCGCGGCTGTTTTGCCAATGGGAAGCTTTTCGCCACTGGCCAGGCGCGACAGAAAATCAATTCCGGTATAGCAGCCTTTGAGATCTTCTCCCTCCACCCGCAAGCTGGCATCCTTCCAGGCGCCGATGCCCATGAAAATGGCATCAAAGCCGGATGCGACCAAAGAGCTGAGGTCAAAATCATGACCGAATTTCACATTGGTGTGAAAATCGACGCCCAAATCGAGAATGCTTTCGATTTCCCAATCCAGGACCGCTTTGGGCAGGCGATATTCAGGTATACCATAGCGCAGCATGCCCCCCATTTTGGGCATAGCTTCAAAAATATTGACCTGATGGCCCAGGCGCCTGAGAAAAAAGGCACAGGTGAGTCCAGCCGGCCCACCGCCGATAACTGCAACGCGCTTGCGCGTATCGGGGGCTGTCGGTATCGGTAGGCGATCGCCGGAATTCATTTCATAATCAGCGACAAAGCGCTTCAACTGATTAATGGACACCGGTTCATCTTCAATTCCCCGGCGGCAGTTTTCTTCGCAGGGGTGCGGGCATACCCGCCCACAGGACAACAGAAACGGGTTTCGCTCTCGGATAGTATTGACAGCGCCCTCATAGTCGCCCTCACGAATCTGGGCGATATATTGGGGTATGTCGATTTCAGCGGGACAGGTCTGACGGCAGGGCGCCAGCCGATCGCTGCTGCGATTAAAATGCATCAGGCGCTCAGACATGGTTTTAACCTTCATGACATATTTGGGGCAAACCGTTTCGCAAGCGCCGCAACCGACACATTTTTCTTCAATCACCTCCGGGTATCCGTGGGGGCCCATTTTGAGCGCATTAAACTGGCAGGCGTCGATGCAGTCGCCCAGTCCAATGCATCCGACAGTGCAAGCCCGTTGGCCGCCGGATAAAACTGCCTGGGCTCGGCAGGTATTGACCCCCAGATAGACAAATTTGTCTGCAGCGCGTTCGCCCCCGCTGCAAGGGTTATAGGATTTTGGGGGCTCAGCCAGACCGACTTCCACTCCCATAACAGCGGCGGCGTTGGCAGCTGATTCAGGGCCGCCGACGATACAAACACTGGGGTCCGCTTCGCCTGCGACAACAGCGACAGCTGCAGCGGAACACCCGGCATAACCGCAACCGCCGCAATTGGCGCCTGAAAAAGTGGCTTCCACACGGGCAATGCGCGGATCTTCATATACATAAAAAACACGGGATGCCGCTGTTAAAATTGCAGCGCAAACCATTCCCAGGCCCAACATAAAAAAAATACTTGCAATCATCGCATCTCCTTGCCGATTCTCCTGCTGTATCAAATCGACCACAGTGCAACATATCGGTTCGACATTTGGTTCCGTTTAAAAAAGGGTTTTAATTATCATCTCAGGCTCATATTTTCAAGTATGTTTCATCATTTTTTTGCAATATTATCCATATTCTTGACGATCGGGGAGGTTACTTCATCAGGAGTTATGGGTTGGAGGGTACAAGATGGCAGATCGGTTGATTATTCGAGGACGAGGACGAGGACGAGGACGAAAGTATTATGCACCCATCGTCCTCGTACTTGGTTGTTTACCATAGTGTAACCTTTCAGGACTGTAAACACCCAGATTCAGACCTCTGACCTCTGACCTCTGTCATCTGATGGCTGGTTACAAATTCCGCAAATCTGGCAGGTATCGACGCGGCAAGTTGGAGAGGGTTTGGCGCTGGTGGCACGCCGATATTCGGTTTGCAGATAGGATTTTTTGATTCCCTGATCCAAAAAATCCCAGGGCAGGTGCTCATCGAGGTCGCGCTCGCGCAGAACATAAAAATCCGGGTTGATCGATACGACTTTGAGGGTACGGGCCCAGTTGCCCTTATGGGTGTGCGCCAGAGAAAGGATATCGGCAACCCTGCGATCGCCCCGGGAAAAAAGCGCCTGGATGTAGGCCCAGCGCGGTATGTCCGAATGGACCCGCAAATTGGGGACTTTTTTTAATTCGTTTTTAATTTTGGCGATCTTTTTTTTCAGATCGCCGGTTTCCGCCATGGCCACCCATTGAAATGGGGTAAAGGGTTTGGGGACAAAGCAGTTTAAGCTGATGGTGATGTCACCGATTCGGTTTTGGGCTCGGCTGGCTTTCAAGAAACGGTGCTTGATGCGTTTGCTCAAATGGATGATGGCCTCGACATCATCGCTGGTCTCGGTGGGCAGACCGATCATAAAATACAATTTGAGATTCGGAATGCCGTGGGCTACCAGGTTATCGACAGCCGCCAGAATGGCGTCTTCGGTGATGCCTTTATTAATCACCTTGCGCATGCGCTCAGAGCCGGCATCCGGCGCAATGGTGGCGGTTTTGGCATCACTGTGCTTGAGAACCGACAATAACTGCGGAGATAAACCGTCGGCCCTCAGAGAGCTGAACGATATGCGCAAATCTTGGTCCAGGTATTGGCCGCACAAGTCACTCAATCCCGGAAGATCGGAAACAGCAGCTCCCACCAGACCGATGCGGTCTGTTTGGGATATTCCCTGATCGATATCTTCGGTCAGCGCTGAAATCGGCCTGAAACGCGGGGGGCGATAGATATATCCGGCGGCGCAAAACCGACAACCGTGGGGGCAGCCGCGGGTGACCTCCACCAGATGGGTCTGCTCAAAGGCCGTATCCGGCGTTAATATGGTGCTGCAGGTGGCAGTTTGGGCCAGGTCTTTTAGGTACATCCGTTTTACGGAAGGTGGAGCGGCTTTTTGGGAATGAAATGCAGCGATCGTGCCGTCAGGGTGATAATCGACCTCGTAGAATGCCGGGACATATGCACCCGGGACATCGGAGGCAATTTTCTTGAGCATGCGACGCCGCTTGTTTCCGGGTTCGAAAGCCTCCAGAAAACGCGGAATAATCGCCTCAGCCTCACCGATAAAGAAACAGTCAAAAAAAGCCGCTATCGGCTCCGGATTTAAGAAACTGGCAACACCGCCGGCGATCAGCAGCGGATGTTGGTCACTTCTCTGATCGGCTTGCAAGGGCAGACCGATATTTTCAAGAATGGACAGAATATGGGGATAATCATTTTCAAAAGACAGCGAAAAAGCAATGACATCGGTATCAGTCAAACGTTTTCCGGATTCGACGGTTTTGATGATCGGGGGTGTCTTGCGGGAAGGCTCCGGCAGAAAGGCCCGTTCGCAGACGACATGGTCATATGTATTTAACAGACGGTAGACACTTTGAAAACCCAGGTTGGACATGCCCACATGGTAACGATTCGGATAGACGAGGGCAAAACGGACGCGCCCGCGCCAGGATTTGTGTATAGCGCCGATCTCGGCATCCTGCGGGCGCTTTTTGGATTTTGGAGGCCTTGCTGCCATGAGTTTGTCCGTTGTCCGTCTCAGGGGGTTAGTGATCTAAATCGACGGTGATTTGAGTTCACCTTGCTGGCGATGTTTCCCCACATCAGGAGCTGCTGTTACGACCTATGTGGACCATACGCTTAACATGCGGCATTTTGACGCACAGTCAATATTCAATCTGTGGTCTTTAAAAGGACCTAGCTCGCCGCATCAAGAACGATTGCCGGGCGGTGCAATGGTTCAATTTAAGCTAACGTCAGCTCCTGCTCAAATCAATTGATTTCGCCTAACCTTGACCTTCAACGGACAACGGAAATCGGTGCCCTAATCCGCCTTGCGTCTCATAAAAGTCGGCACGTCCAACTCGGAATCCTCCACGCTCAGCCCCTGGGGACCGCGGTAGAGGGCCCCGCTGGATTCCCCCACGGCCTTTTGCTGGCGGATAAAAGTGGGCTCTTCGTAATCAATGATGTCTCTTTCCAGGTCATCCGGTGTAATATCGCGTACTTTGCCTCTTAACGGCAGCTCAACCGCATTGCTGGGCATCTGCTGCATTTCCGGTTCAGCGCCGATGCCGGTTGCAATAACGGTGACGCGCATTTCATCATCCAGGCTGTCGTCGATGGAGGTGCCCCAGAAGATGTCGGCATCATCGCCGACTTCGTCGTGGATCCGTTCGGAGGCTTCGGCCACTTCCTCAAATTCCATATCGCTGGTGCTGGTGATATTCATCAGCACGCCCTTGGCCCCGGCAATGGGCAAATCTTCCAGCAAGGGGTGCGACATGGCGCGTTCGGCGGCCTCGACCGCGCGGTTTTCACCGGAGGAAATCCCGATGCCCATAATGGCCAATCCGGCTTTGGACATCGTGGTTCTCACATCTGCAAAATCCAGATTGACCAGTCCGGGCATCATAATCAGGTCGGTGATGCCCTTGACCGAGTGCAACAGGATTTCATCGGCTTTTAAAAACATATCCATCAGTTTGGCTTTCTTGGGCGCCAGACCGCGCAACCGATCATTGGGTATACTGATGGCGGTGTCGACGACTCTTTTCAAGCTGTCGATACCATCCTCAGCCAGCATGGTTCGTTTTTTGCCCTCAAACGCAAATGGCTTGGTGACCACTGCTACCGTTAAAGCGCCTAAATCCTTACAGATTTCGGCAATAACCGGTGCAGCTCCGGTTCCGGTTCCACCGCCAAATCCGGCGGTGATAAACACCATGTGGCTGTCGACCAGCGCCGCTCGCAGGGCCTCTTCACTTTCAAGCGCCGCATCGCGGCCAATCTGGGGGTTTGCGCCCGCTCCAAGCCCTTCGGTCAGTTGTTCGCCGATTTGAATTTTGACCGGTGCCATGGACATTTCAAGCGCTTGACTGTCGGTATTGGCGGCAATAAACTTAACACCTTGCAAATGAGATGCAATCATATTGTTGATGGCGTTACCGCCCGCACCGCCGACTCCAATTACCTTAATTTTTGCTGATTTTTCTTGGTCCACATAGGTAAACATTTTTTTCCTCCATAAAGTTGGGTTAAAGGTTATGGGTTATTAGAATCTATCTTCAACCGGCTTAGCCGGCTCAACCGGCAACCGGTTAACCAAAATTTAGACCACATCATTGAACCAGCGTTTCATGCGGGTCATGACGCGGTTAAAAATATTTTTATCCCGAATTCTGAATTTGCTAGAGTCCTGGTTGCTTGCTCCATATAGCACCAGCCCCACGCCGGTCGCGTACATGGGGTTGTTGACGACATCCACCAGGCCCGTGATAGCACGCGGTTTGCCGATCCGGCAGGGAAGATTGAAAATCGATTCGGCAATTTCATTGACACCTTCTAAAAGCGCCGTCCCGCCGGTGATGACGACCCCGGATGGGATCATATTCTCCATTCCGGAGCGCACGATTTCGCGTTGTACCAGCTGGAAGATCTCCTCCATGCGGGGTTCCAAGATCTCACCCAGAATCTGGCGAGATAATTTGCGGGGCTCACGGCCGCCCATGCCGGGCACTTCGATGGTTTCTTCGGGATTGATGTTTTTAGAAACGCAACTGCCGTATTTCTTTTTGATTTTTTCAGCTTCGGCATGGGGTGCGCGCAACCCGATGGCGATGTCATTGGTCAGATTATTGCCGCCCAGTGCCAAAACAAAGGTGTGCTTGATATTGTTCTGGGAAAAGATCGCCAGATCCGTTGTCCCGCCACCCAGGTCCAGTAGGGCGACACCCAGCTCTTTTTCCTCAGCGGTCAAGACGGCCTCGCCCGATGCCAGTGACTCCAAAACGATATCGCATACATCCAGGCCGGATCGGTTGGCGCATTTGACGATGTTATGGGCGGATGCCACTGCTCCGGTGACAATATGAATTTTGGCCTCCAACCGCACGCCGGACATGCCGACCGGATTTTGAATGCCGCGCTCATCATCCACCATATATTCCTGCGGCAAGACGTGAATCACCTCGCGATCCATGGGGATGGCCACCGCACGGGCCGCATCGATAACCCGATCGACATCCTGCTCGCCGATCTCATTGCCTTTAACGGCAACGATTCCCCGGCTGTTAAAGCCGGTAATATGGCCACCGGCAATGCCGGCATAAACCGCCGAAATTTCACAGCCGGCCATCAATTCAGCTTCCTCCACAGCTTTTTTTATGGATTCGACTGTCGATTCGATATTGACCACGACCCCTTTGCGCAATCCGATTGAGGGGTTAGTGCCGATGCCGATGATGTTGGCTGAGTTTCCGGATACTTCGCCAACGACCGAACAAATTTTGGTGGTTCCGATATCAAGACCGACTATTACATCTCCCTGCATTTCATACCTCCTTGTGGTCCCCGCTCGGAATCTGGATGACGGGATTGACCACGATGCGGTTAACATTGTTGAGATCTATGCGATTGAAATCCGGAAAACTTCGCCGCTTTTTGCCATAGGTCAAAATATTTTGGAACATACGAAATTTAAGTGGATAATGGTGATACCCCAGAACGACGGTTTTCATTTTTTTAAAGACTTTGAGGGTTATCCCGACTTCGCGATCCACCAGTATGTGCTTGATCTGGCGGTTGGTGAGGATACCGCGCGTCTGTTTGCCCATCAGCAGAACCTGCATCACCGCCTCAAAAGGCCTATTGAGCGAGCTCTGCGATGCGGAGAGCCGCTCAGAGGCGGTCGGTTGTTGTTTGGTTGCTGTCGCCATGCGGCCGGCGCTGCGCAAGTCGCTCATCTTTAATCCAGTGACTTGCGGTAAATTGGCCGGATCCGCAGCCGTCCATTCTTTAAATACCTGACCCTGCTCGTTCATCAGGTACTTACGATCCAGTTTGACGATCGCCAATGGTGTATGCTCACGAACGCGGATGTAAAGCCCGGAAGGGATTTCACGCCGGATTTCGGCCTCCGCGATCCAGGGATGCGCCATCAGACGTTTGCGGGTCATTGCCAGGTTGACCGACAAGATATTGACCCCCTTTTTTACGTCGGCGGCTGCAATAATCTGTTTGGCGCTCAGACGTTGCCCGCCTTCTATTTTCAAGCGTTGGGCTTTGAAATAGTCACATTGCGTGATGACATCGTGGACCAGCACAAATAAACAGCTGGTCGCCAGCAGAGCCGCAACACCAGCAACCACATAAAAGCCCATTGCCAGCCGGCGCAAAAATACAAACCGGCGTTTTTTTTTGGCGCCTTTACGATAGTTTTTGCGTGGTTTTCGTCCCATGGTTATTTGTTGTCAGTTATTTGTTATTGGTTTCTTGAACCGGTGAACCTTGAAACCGACTTTTTATTTTTTTAGATACTTTTCACCGACTTTATACACGTCGCCGGCACCCAGTGTTAGCAGCACATCCCCCGGCAGCAGGTTTTTTTTCAGAAAAGCAAGTGCCGGTTTTAAGCCATCGATATAAACGACTTCTTTGTGGCCGTGAGCTTTGATTTCCTCACAGAGTTTCTCAGAGTTCACCCCTTCGATTGGTTTTTCGCTGGCGGCGTATATCGGCATCACCACCAGAACGTCGGATTGGTAAAACGCCCGACTGAATTCATCAAAAAGGGCCTGGGTCCGGCTGTAGCGATGGGGTTGAAACACGACCACCTTGCGCCGGTCCGGCCAGTTTTCTTCAATGGCTTCCAGAGTGACTTTGATCTCCGTGGGGTGATGGCCGTAGTCATCGATAACCGTGATGCCATTTGTTTCGCCTTTGATTTCCAACCGCCGCTGAACCCCCTCAACGGTCTCCAGGGCGGTTTTGATGTGGTCAAAACTCACATCGAGTTCGGTGCCGACGGCGATGCTGGCGGTGGCATTATAGATATTATGGATGCCGGGCAGGTTCAGATCGATCATGCCCATTTTTTCGCCGTGGTGATAAACCGTAAAACGGCTTTTTTGCTGACTGAATTCGACATCCCGTATCTGAAAATCCGCCTGGGAGCTCATGCCGTAGGTCGTATAGCGTTTTTTCAACTGAGGGATCAGCTCCTGTATGGGTTCATTGTCCAAGCACAAAACCGCCAGGCCGTAAAAGGGTATGCGATCCATAAAGTTCAAGAAAACGTCCTTAATCGCATCCAGATCCGCGTAAAAATCCAGATGTTCCTTGTCGATATTGGTGACCACGGCGATGGTGGGTGAAAATTTTAAAAATGAGCCGTCACTTTCATCTGCCTCGGCGACGATAAAGTCACCTTCACCCAGTACGGCATTGGAGCCGATACTTTTCAGTTTGCCACCGATCACCACCGTGGGGTCCAGGCCGCCCTGGGCCAGCACCGAGGCCACAATTGAGGTGGTGGATGTCTTGCCGTGAGCGCCGGCAATCGCAATGCTGTATTTTAAACGCATCAGCTCGGCGAGCATTTCAGCCCGCGGAATGACCGGAATCGATGCCTGACTGGCCGCCTCGACCTCCGGGTTATCCGTGTCAATGGCTGAGGAAACCACGACCACATCGGCACCCTTGATATTCTCGGCCGCATGCCCCTTATATATCGTTCCGCCCAGTGTGTTTAAACGTGCGGTGATATCGGAGCTTTGCAGATCTGAGCCCGACACTTTGTAGCCCAGGTTCAGCAGCAACTCGGCAATTCCGCTCATGCCAATGCCGCCGATGCCGACAAAATGAATATGGTATTTCTTCAGATACACAGGATTTCCAAGTTTAGGTCTCTATGTTAAGAACAGTAAAACCATGAAACCTGACAATTTTTCCATTGAACGAATTACCCATTTGACGATTTGAGCAATTGATAGCAATCATCCACGATGTGTTGTGCGGCATCCGGATGACCCAACCGGCCGGCCTTCAGGGCCATTGCCTCAAGGGCCTGCGGGCTGGATGCATAAAATTCGATTTTTTGGGCCAGGGCATCGGCCTGCAACTCTTTCTCATGAACCATTTCAGCAGCCCCTTTAGCGACCAGCGTGGCGGCATTCAGCGTCTGATGGTCATCAGCCGCAAAAGGGAAGGGGATAAAAATAACCGCTTTGCCCATGGCCGTTACCTCGGCTACCGTTGTGGCGCCGGCCCGGCAGATGATCAGATCCGCCTGCCGATACAGCGGGCCCATTTGCCTGAAAAAAGACTGCACTTTAGCCGCTACATTTTCACGCTCGTAGGCTTCGGCGACCATCTGTTCATCGCCTGAACCGGTCTGATGAATGAAGTACAGCCCCTCTTTTTGGGTTAAATGGCTCAGGGCCTCAATCATGGTGGTGTTGATGCGGTGGGCTCCCTGGCTGCCACCGACGATCAACACGCAAAACTTATCGTCTCCGGGGGCGACGGCCTCACCATTATGATGGTTTAACAGCTCTTTGCGCACCGGATTGCCGGTCAGCCGTATCTTATGCGGCGCAAATTGCGCTTTGGTATCATCAAAAGACACATAAATTCGATCGGCAAACCGCGCTAAGATCCGGTTGGTAATGCCGGGCAAAATATTTTGTTCATGCAGCACGATTTTGGTGCGCAACAGCCATGCGCCCACCACCACAGGGCCCGCTGAATAGCTGCCGAGCCCCAGAGCGAGGTCCGGATTGACGCTTTTTAAAATGCGCAATGCTTCGATAATTCCTTTGGGTATTTTCAACGCCGATTTGGCCTGGTTCCACATGCCGCGGCCCTTAATGCCTTCGGCTGTTACGGATTCAAGTCTGAAATCTGTCTGGCTCAATACCGAGCGCTCCAATGGATTTCCTGTGCTGACAAACACAACCGTATTGTCTTTATTGCGTGCCATAAACTCCTGGGCGATGGCCAAACCCGGAAACAAATGACCGCCGGTGCCCCCACCGGCAATTACAATTCGAAGGGCTTTATTTTCGGAACCTGTTGATCCTGTACTGCCCATTTCTTAAGCCCTTCGAATGTTATTCGTTATTTGTTATTAGAACCGAACCTGGTGACTGTTCGCCCGGCATATCGTCCGTTTTTCAAAAAACAACAAATAACAGATAACCAATAACCTATAACTTGCTGGCTGCGCTGATATTCATCAATATGCCTATGGAGGCCATATTGAGCAGCAGCGACGTGCCCCCGTAACTGAGCAGGGGCAAGGTCAAACCCTTGGTGGGCAGCAGCCCGAGGGCCACGCCCATATTGACCACGATTTGAAGTCCCATGGCGACCGTCAGCCCCACTGCCAGGTAAGCGCCGAATAAATCCGGTGCGCTGCGCGCAATGGCCACGCCGCGTATGATGATCCAGGCATACAGGCCGATGATGATGGCAACCCCCAGCAGCCCCAGCTCTTCGCCAATCACCGAAAATATAAAATCCGTATGCGGCTCCGGCAGATAGAAAAGCTTTTGATAGCCCTTGCCGATTCCGGTTCCCCAGAGCCCACCGGTCCCGAATGCCATCAGCGAGTGCACAATCTGGTAGCCCTCATCGCTTGAATGCTCCCAGGGGTTAAGAAAGCCCAAGATGCGTTTGGCGCGATACTCGGCGTTGATTAAAAACAGATATGCCACCGGTAAAATGACCAGCATCGTGGCAAAAAGCTGATAAAATCGAACACCACCGATAAACAGCATGATCCAGGTTAGCGCTCCCAGAATAAAGACAGTGCCAAAGTCGGGCTGAATAAATATCAGGGCCACAAAACCGCCCAGCACCAGGACATGCGGTACAAAGCCGATTGAAAATTGTTTGATCTGATCTGACTTTTTTTCCATAGAGTAAGCCAGATAGATAACCAAAGCGATGCGGGCAAATTCAGATGGTTGAAACGAAAAACTGCCTAAGCGCATCCAGCGGGTGGACCCACCGGCAGTGAGCCCCAGATCGGTAAAATGAATCAACGCCAGCAGCGCCAGAGAAAGCCCAACCAGCGGGTAAGCCAGCGGGCGGTAATATCGATACGGGAAATGCCGCCCGGCCACCAGGATGATCAAGCCGGCCAGAGCGAACAGCGCCTGTTTTTTCAAGAAAAAAAAGTCGCTGCCGAATTTTTTGAGTGCCAGAGCCGAACTGGCGCTGTACACCATAACGATGCCGACGCCCACCAGGAAAAGCACTGGAAATAAGAGCTGGACGTCATAAAAAGCGGTTTGGCTATGCTGTTGTTTTTTTGTCATTGTTATCAGGTTTAGCCGGTTGGCCCGATGAGCCCGTAACCGGTTTGGTGATTCAGACCAAAGGATTCAATCCATCTCATTAGGCCTTTTGGCTTTACTTTGTAATTTATTAACCGCTTGGCGGAAATCATCTCCCCGTTTGGCATAGCTGCTGTACCAGTCAAAACTGGCACATCCCGGCGATAGTAAAACCACATCATGCGGGTCTGCATCTTCAAAAGCTGTTGCCACTGCAGCGGACATTGAATCTGCGGTCTTTGTCGGCGCCAGCCGGCCGAGGGCTTTTTTGATGCGGCCGGCTGCTTCGCCCATAACAATCAGTTCTTTGACGGACCTGCGTAAAGCGTTTTCAAGTGCCTTGAAATTACCACCCTTGTCACGGCCGCCCATCAGCAGCAACACCGGTTTGGAAAAGCAGTCCAGCGCTCGCAGCACACCGTCCACATTGGTGGCCTTGGAATCATTGTAAAATAAAACCTCATCGATGGTGGCCACATGTTCGAGCCGGTGGGGCAGGCCTTTGAAGGTGTCCAGGGTTTGTTGAATCCCTTCTCTGGTTGCTCCGGCCGCCAACGCGGCCAAACTGGCCGCACACACATTTTCATAATTGTGCCGACCAATCAGAGCGGTTGCGGTGATATCCAAGTCCGTGTGAATTCGGCCAGCGACGAGCGTCTTGGCCTGAGCTCGGGTCGAAGGCTCGGTCGAGTCGATTTTGGATTCGATTGGCTTTACTTTAGCCAGATTCAAAATGATGCGCCTTCCGTTTAAGACAGCGCCCTGTTCATCTGCCTCTAACGCTGGAAAAAACAACCGCTGGCTTTTAATGTGCTTCGTTTTGGCGCGAATCAGCGCATCTGAACCATTGAGGACGGCAACGTCACCGGCCTGCTGGTTTTCAAAAATCCGCATCTTTGAATCCGCATAGGCCTCAAAATCCGGGTAGCGGTCCAGATGGTCCGCCGTGATATTCAACAGCACGCTGATGCTGGGCCGAAAACGATCAATGGTGTCTAGCTGAAAACTGCTGATTTCAGCCACAACGAGCTGCTCATTTTGACCGCTGCTGACATATTCGATCAGAGGATTGCCAATATTACCGCCCACAAAGGTTGAAAAACCGGAATTTTGCAGTATCTGGCCCAATAGCTCAGTGGTTGTGGTTTTGCCATTGGTACCGGTCACCGCCACGATGGGGGCTCGGATAAACCGGGCGGCCAACTCCACCTCACCGACGACCGGAACGCCCTGGGCTCTGGCCCGTGCGACCGGTTCAATGGTATGTGAAACGCCGGGGCTAATGACAATCAGATCCGATTTTTGAAAAACAGCGCTGCGGTGGGGCCCCAGTTCAACATCAATGCCCATCTGACGCAGTTCTTTGATCCCATCACCCAGCTCCGTTTCAGCGGCGGTATCTGTGGCCGCTATCTGGGCACCCTGTTGGTGCAGAAAACGGGCTGCCGCAAGGCCGGTGCGGCCAATGCCGACAATCAAGATTTTTTTACCGGCTAATTCCATCAATAATGTCCAAACAATCCAATCGGTGTATCTAAAATCCTGCCTGTAATTTACCGGAGTAATGGAGTAGTGGAGTGTTGGAGTGGTGGACTCCTATTTCTGCACTACTCCAATGTTTTTTTATCGCATTACTCCATTACTCCAATACTCCAGCACTCCAATGCTTAATGGTTATCTCAGCTTGAGCGTACTCATTGCCAGCAGCGCCAGCGCAATAGCAATGATCCAAAACCTTACGATGACCTTGGGCTCCGGCCAGCCTTTCAGCTCAAAGTGGTGATGCAGCGGCGCCATTTTGAAAATTCGACGCCCGCTGGTTATCTTGAAAAAACTGACCTGAAAAATGACCGATAAAGCTTCGATCACAAACAAACCACCTACCAGCACCAGCAGGATTTCCTGTTTGGTGATAACGGCCATTGCGCCCAGGGCCGCGCCGAGTGACAACGAACCTACGTCGCCCATGAAGATCTGGGCCGGATAGGCATTGAACCACAAAAAGCCCATACCGGCACCGGCCAGGGTACCGCAAATGATGGCCACTTCACCGCTGCCGGCCACGTAATTGATCTGCAGGTACTCAGAAATCTTGATATGGCCGGCAACATAGGCAAAAAACATATAGGTGGTGGCGGCAATGATCACCGGGCCAATGGCCAAACCATCGAGCCCGTCGGTTAAATTAACGGCATTGGAAGCCGCCACAATCACCAGAGCAGCGAAAAATATGTAGCCCCAGCCCAGGTCCGGCGAGAGCTTTTTTAAAAACGGTATGGTGACCTCGGTGGAAAAGTTCGGGCTGGCGTAAACCAGCACGCCGGTGATGATGGCCAGGGCAATTTGCAGTCCGAATTTTTTGCGCACCGACAGGCCCTTGCTGCGTTTCTTTACTTGCATCAGATAGTCGTCTACAAAGCCCACCAGGCCGTAGCCGACAATCACAAACAGCATAATCCAGACAAAATAATTGGTCAGATCACTCCACAAAAGCGTTGAGACCACGCTGGAGAACACAATCAACAGACCGCCCATGGTGGGTGTGCCGGCCTTGGACAGGTGGCTTTCAGGTCCGTCGTCACGAATGTATTGCTTCACCTGCATGCCGCTGAGCTTGCGAATAATCCAGGGGCCGAGCAGAAAACAGATCAAAAACGCCGTCAGGCTGGCATAAATGGTCCGAAAGGTAATGTAGCGAAATACATTGAAAACCGACAGCGTCGTATGTAACGGATATAGCAGGTGATACAGCATAAGCTCGTTATTTGTTATTGGTTATTGGTTATTTGGGTCCTATCGCGGCTGAAAGCCGCGCCCATGATTTTGTTCGGTCAGTTCAAGTGGCTTGTCGCCAGGATCAAAATGTGGCACTTACAAATTTTAGGCATTTTAGGCACTTTCTTTAGAGTGCTACCCGCCCGCCTCGCCCGTCCGCCGCAATCTGCGTATGCTTGAGAGCGGGACAGTCAACAGCGATGGCGAGCAGGCAGCAGCAGCCTACCTTGGTTATTGGTTATTCGTTATTGGTTATTTGAATCCTTTTTGTGGCTGAAAGTCGCCCTCCCTAATAACAAATAACCATTAACCAATAACCATTAAGATTAAGCCTCCGGCTTAATCTTCGTCCAATCTTTCAAACCTTTAACAATGGTGTCCATGCGGGCGCCGCGGGACCCTTTGACCAGAACCCAATCACCGGGTTTCAGCGATTGCTTGAGGGTATCGAGGATCTCCTCACGGGTCCCGGCAAATATATCAGCTGGTTTCATTTTGGCACCCATGGCACCGACAACCACAGCGCCAGCAAATTCTCCGGTGACGAGCAGCTTGTCGATGTTGGCGGCCGCTGCCCAGGCGCCTACCTGTTTGTGCAGCGATTCCGCCTGGTCTCCCAGCTCCAGCATATCACCGGCCACAAATAGACTGCGGCTATTGCGTCGCAAGGTCCTCAAAGTCGTAATAGCAGCCTTCATCGATTCCGGATTGGCATTATAAGTGTCGTCGATGATATGGATGCCGTTTGCCGTTTGAAAAACATCCATTCGGCCCCACACAGGTTGAAAGCTCTCTAAACCGGCCTTGATGTCATCTGCCGACAACGCCAGCAAGTTGCCCACCGCGGCAGCAGCCAATGCATTGAGGACCATGAATTGTCCCGGGACACTCAGGTCCACCATCAACTGCTCCTCAGGCAAATGCAGGCTGAAGGAAATGCCGCTTGTTTTTTCGTTTACCGCGCTGGCCCGAATCTCAGCGTTCTTGGACAAACCGAAAAAAACAACCTCTCTGTCTGTGTGGTCTGCCATCTTAGAGACTCTGCGGTCATCGGCATTTAACACCGCCTTGCCTCCGGTATTCAGATGTTGGATCAGCTGCTCTTTTTCGCGCATGACGCCATCCATAGACCCCAGACCTTCAAGGTGTGCCGGGCCGACATTGGTAACCACACCGATATCCGGGGAGCAGATCTGGGTCAGACGTGCAATTTCACCGGGGCTGTTGGTACCCAGCTCCACTACGGCCTGCTCATATTCGCTTGTCAGCCGCAGCAGGGTCAGGGGCACACCGATCTGATTGTTATAATTGCCGATGGTTGCCAGGGTGCTGTATTTTTGAGCCACCACCTGAGCGGTCATCTGGCGAGTGGTGGTCTTGCCGTTTGAACCGGTAATCGCCACAACTGGAATACCGGATCGTAAACGGTGAAAAGCAGCCAGGTCACCCAGCGCGCGGGTGGTGTCGCCAACCGCCACGCAAGCGATGTGTGAGCCCTGCCAATCGGCAATCGGCAAATCCGCTGCTTTATCGCGGCTGACCATCAGACCGCCGATGCCCTGCTGAACCACTTCATTGGCAAAGGTGTGCCCATCGTGGACATCACCGACAATGGCAACGAACAAGTCGCGGGATGATATCTCACGCGAATCGATGCTGATGTTCTCAAATCCCTGGCTTGGGTCACCACACAATAGGTCGCCGCCGGTGGCTTTCAGAATATCCGCTAATGTCCATGTTGTTGCCTGTGTGGTTGCCATTACCCAATACCGGTTTGGTTGTTAAATTTTGAAATTCCGTTGGCTGTTACCTTGCAATTGCCGTCAGGCAGCCAGCTGAGCCAGTGCATTTCGGGCCTCCAGCCGGTCATCAAAATCAACGGTTGTCGTTCCCAAGATTTGATAGGTTTCATGACCCTTTCCGGCGATCAGCACCGTATCGCCGCTGCTGGACATTTCAATTCCCAATCGGATCGCCTGTTTGCGGTCCGCTTCGATCACATAGCCTTTTTGTTTAAACCCATTGCTCAAGTCAGCCCGTTGATAATGCCGTCCGTGGGCTTTTTGAGCCCCGTCCATAATGTGATCTATAATGATCATCGGATCCTCTGTGCGGGGATTGTCCGATGTGATCACTGCCAGATCGCAGAGGCGGGCTGCAATTTCACCCATCAGCGGGCGTTTGTCCTTATCTCTGTCGCCGCCGCAGCCAAACACGCAGATGATTCTGGCTTGCATGATCCCTTTGAGGGCCATGATCACATTTTCCAGCGCGTCAGGTGTATGGGCATAATCCACGTACACATACCGCTCGATGTTGTTTTCAATCAATTCCAGACGCCCCGGAATAGTCGTTACTGTCTCGATGCCGGATTTTATGTGTGCATTTGAAAGTTCCAATGCCGCGCCCACGCCGGCCGCACACAGGATATTTTCAAGGTTGTGTTCGCCGACCAGGCGGGATTCAAATTCAAATGTGCCCCTCGGGGTCATGATTTCACCTTTGATGCGGCTGCGACCGCAATGCGCATTCTGAGCATGAACGGTGTCATTTGATTCCAAACCGGTGCTGATGACCGGCACGCTCACCATCTGGGCAAGTTCTTTGCCGCTGGCATTGTTGCTATTGATGACGGCAACGGCCTGCGCGCTTTTGGGCCCCTGAACCAGATAGTCGGTAAAAAGACGCTGTTTGCTCTTCCAATAAGACTGCATATCACCATGAAAATCTAGATGGTCCTGGCTCAAATTGATAAATACCGCTACATCAAACCAGCAGCGCCGAATTCGCTGCAGATCAATGGCGTGTGATGACGCTTCCATGACCACATGGCTGATCCCGCAGCGCAGCATGTCACTTAAAATTCGCTGCAGGTCCAGCGACTCGGGTGTGGTGATCGGGTTGTCAAATGTATCGCCGCCATAACGATAATTAATGGTTCCGATGACACCCACCGCCAATCCGGCCTGTTGCAGGATACTTTCCACCAGATAGGCAGTGGTGGTTTTTCCGTTGGTACCGGTGATGCCGATGACGGTTAATTGCCCCGATGGATTGCCGTAAAAGTGAGCTGCGATATCCGCCAGCGCTTGCCGGGTGTCTGCCACCCGCACGTGGGGGACTTTGCAATCGATTGCTTTTTGCGAAACGATGGCAACCGCACCGCGTTTAATTGCATCTTCGATAAAATCATGCCCGTCGGCTGATTGCCCACTGATGGCAACGAACGAACCGCCGGGCTGGACTTCCTGAGACCGATAATGAATCGCTTCGATCTGAGGATCGCTGTCCTTTACAGCACCCGCATGCTCAACTGACAATGGTTTGACTGCCTTAACCAGATCCGAAAATTTCAACCTCGGGCCTCGATTCGACGAGAAGTTGCAAATTGTTTTCCGCCGCCTTCGGGCGGTATGTTTAAATAATTTAAGGTTTCGCGGGCAATCCTGCGAAATACCGGCGCTGCAACCGTGCCGCCGTAATATTTCCCCTGGGGTTCATCGATGATGACCAGGATCCCCAGCCGCGGTTTTTCAGCCGGCGTAAACCCGATAAAAGAGGCGATATAGTTGCTTTTTGAATAGGTCCCGTCTTTGTCCAACTTGCGTGCCGTGCCGGTTTTGCCGCAGACCGTATAACCATCGAGGGCCGCATTGACGCCGGTCCCACCCTCGGTGGTGACCGTTTTCATGATGGCTCTGACGGTACGTGCGGTGCGATCAGAGACCACCCGCCTGACGATCTGCGGCTGAAACTGCTTAAGGGGCTCACTGTTTTGATTGGTGATGGCCTGGACAAAATAGGGCTTCATTAAAACACCGTCGTTGGCAATGGCAGACGCCGCTGTGATAAGTTGCAGGGCCGATACCGCCACACCATAGCCAAAAGATATGGCGCCGGTGTCCACGGTGGTCCAGTTTTTATACGGCATCAGGCTGCCGGCGGTTTCGCCGGGAGAATCGATTCCGGTTTTAGCGCCGAAGCCAAAATTGCGATATATTTTGTGAAGCCGTTTGCGGCCAAGCTTCTCACTGATTTTGACTGCGCCGATATTGCTTGAATATTTTATGATCTGTTGCAATGATAGCCAGCCGTGCTTTTTGATGTCGTGGACCACATTGCGTCCGATCTTGTAGGCACCGTTTTCACAGAAAAAAATATCATGGGCCTTGATATGGCCGGATTCAATGGCGGCTGCCGCGCTAAAGATTTTCATGGTTGAACCCGGCTCAAACGGATCTGTGATAGCGCGGTTGCGCCACAGTTCCTTGTTAAAATCCGTATAAGCATTCGGGTTAAAAAACGGCATATGCGCCATCGCCAATATGGCACCGGTCTGGGGCTCCATGACAATGGCGATGCCGGAACGGGCCTCGTATTCTTTAACCGTTTCCTCCAGAGCACTCTCGGTTATGTACTGAATGGCGCGATCGATGGTTAAAATGATATTGTGACCGGAGTTGAGACTGGCTGCGGTTTGTCGCTCATCGAACACATTGCCCAGAGCGTCCTTATAAACCATCTGGTTGCTATTCGTACCCCTCAGGTAGCGGTCATAGGAAAACTCAATTCCCTCGAGCCCATAGCCGTCCAATCCGGTAAACCCCAATGCCTGGGATGCCAGCGTCTTGTTGGGGTAGAAGCGGTTGCGCTCGGGCACAAATTCGATGCCCTGTAATAGCAAACCCTCAACGGCGGCTTTTTCCTTCGGGTTGGCCTGGCGTTTGATCCAGACAAACGGGCTTTTGGTCTTTAATTTTTTTAAAATTTTGCGCCGATCGATTTTTAAAATTTTGGCCAGCGCTTTGGCGGTCTTTCGGGGTTCCTTTATACGCTTTGGCCGCGCCGCAATTGAGGTGACATCGATGGTGACCGCCATCTCTCTTAAATTACGGTCGTAGACGGTACCGCGCTTGCCGACGGATTTGAGTGATTTTTCGTATTGATTCGAGGCTTTTTCAGCCAACCACGGACTGCGGTATACTTGCAAATGCACGGCTTTGGCGCCAATCACCGCAAACAGCGCAATGAAGGCCAACCCGACTAAAATAACCCGCAATCGCATGTATTTATTCGTCATGATGGCACTGTTTTAAGCCGCGTTTTTTCACCACGAAGACACAAAGTTCACAAAGGATTTTGGTTTTGGCTTTTTGCCTTTGCGCCTTAGCGTCTTTGCGTGAGACTTTTTCCATTTAGTTCCCCTCAGGGGATGATGACCAGCTGTTTGTTGCTCGGCGCTGACAACCCGAGTTGCTGTTTGGCGATTTTGGCAATTCGCTTGGGCGATTTGAGGCGCGCCAGTTCGATTTTCAAGTTGTCCTGGTGGGTAACCAGCTGCTTCTGTTTGACCTTCAGCTCGGAGATCTCATACCGGGTCTGAATGCTCTGCACACGACACCAGGTGTAAAACAGGAGTTCGGCAATAAACAGGCCCATTATCACCAGGCTAACCACCAGTAGTTTTGGATTGCGCGTCTTTTTTTTTCTGCGTTTCATGCTGTTTACCGCACGAGTGAAACGATCAAACGATTGATGCCAAAACGACCAGAGCGATCCATAAAATAATCTGCAACAGGTAAATGATCTTATCAATTTGCGCCATGTGTATTTTTTTCCTATCGTTGGGACACAGATTTGCACAGATTTTCTCAGATTTTTTATTTAATCCGTCTTCATCTGCGTTTATCTGTGTCTTAACTTAATCTGTATCATCTGCAGACTGCTATCTGATCTAAACTTCAAAAACCATTTAACCAATCAACGAATAACAATTTAACGAATTTAGTCTGCAGACTAAATTTTTTCTGCTGCCCTGAGTCGCGTGCTGCGAGCCATGGGATTCCGGGCCACTTCCGCATCACTCGGACGCACCACTTTTTTGGTCAACGAGTGCATGGCCGGCTTTTGCCCGCAGGCGCATTCAGGCACCTTCGGCGGGCAGATGCAGCCTTTTTCCATCGCCTTGATCCGCTGCTTGACAATGCGATCTTCAAGCGAATGAAACGACAACACACACAAGCGGCCGCCGGGATTTAACCAGTCAGCCACCCCGTCCATGAAACGGCTGAGCATATCAAGTTCCCTGTTGACCGCGATTCGCAATGCCATAAAAACCCGCGTTGCCGGATGGATGCGCTGCCCGGCGGCTTTGCCACGGGGGATCGCAGCGCTGATAATCTTGGATAGCTGCCAGCTGGTCTGGATTTTTTCCTGCCGGCGCTGCTGCACAATGCTGCGGGCAATCTGTTTGGACCAGCGTTCCTCGCCCAGGTCTTTAAATAATTTGCGAAGCGCATCTTCTTTCAAATCGTTTACCAGATCAGCGGCACAGGTTGCGCTGCGCTTGTCCATCCGCATATCCAGCGGTTCATCTTTTTGGAAACTGAACCCTCTGCCGCTGCTTTCGAGCTGGTGCAGCGACAGTCCGAGGTCGAGCAAAATGCCGTCGACGGCATCTATTTGTATCTGGGCTAAATATTGAGGCAGATTCGTGAAATTGCCATGGAAGAGGTGGATATTCGATGAATAGGATTGTAGGGCTTCTCGAGCATTTGTGATGGCGTCAATATCTTGATCGATTCCGATCAGCAATCCATCCGGAACAATACGCTGGCATATGGCTTTGGCATGACCCGATCCACCCAGTGTACAGTCAGTGTAGGTTTTGCCCGGCCGGCAGTTCAGATAATGGATGGCTTCGTTGAGCATTGCAGGAATATGTCGATACGCCATAGATTTAAAGTCCTAATTTGGCAATTTCGTTTCTGACCTCCTCCTTTTTGAAATCTTTTTCCAATGCAATGTTTTCCTGTTCCCACTTCTGGCGGGCCCAGATCTCAAAATGCTCGAGGACGCCCACCAGCACGAGTTCCTTGTTGAAACCGGCATACTGTCTTAGGCTTTGCGGGATCAGAATGCGGTCCTGCTTGTCACAGCTGCATTCAAAAGCCCCCCCGATGAACACCCGTCTGAACCGACGCATGTTCTCACTGGTTTCCGCCAATGATAAAATCTTTTTTTCCAGGTTTTGCCATTCTTTGAAAGGATATGCCACCAGGCAGCTGTCCATACGAGAAATCATCACGCCGTCACCGGTTTTGGACTTGATAAACCGCCGAAATCGGGCCGGAATGATCAAGCGACCTTTATTGTCGATGGTATGAAATGAGCTGCCACGGAACATAATTATTCATCCTATTCCACTTTAATCCACTGTAACATCAATTTAAGTATATATTTGGTATTGTGTCAAGCAAAAAATTTAATAATTTTTTTAATTTTTATAATAATTATTCGAACTTAAAAAGTCTACTAAAATTTTTTTAGGAGGTGGAGTATTGTGGAGGTAATTCAGAATTCTGACGCTTAAAGTGGAAAAATTGCCGAAATTCTCAATAATCAGCCCAATTTTTTTGCGGCTTCTGATTAACACTTTGTTATTACACTTAATTATTTGTTTTTTGGATCTGTGCGACCCAGCAGAGGCCATTGGCCAGCGCGTCAATAAAATGTCACCCGTTGGCATTTAGGCAGCTATCGGCGCCAGCTTTTAGATTCAAAGATTTTGAAAATGGGGGGCAATAGATTTTTTTGAGGCAGCAATTTTTATAACATGCTATAATTAATATAAAATATGTCGATGCCAGGTTGGATAGCTTTACATACCTACTTTTGATGACCAGACCGAAAATAAATCCAATCATTTCAAATTCCTGGGCACAGAACTTGCAAAATTCCCCTCTTGAATTGTGGGTTTTACGGTGGCTCGTATCGTAATGCCCATAATTTCAATGCTCTGCAGGCTTATTGAACACCTTTCCAGAGCAATTCACAACACAATTAAAAATCAAAACGCCTTGCCAATTGATCAGGATTATTTGCTGCAAGCAGTCAGCTGCTTTTTGCGGCCTGATGTAATTGAGAAGGCGGAGCTGTATAAAATTTGAGTATCAAACTACAACTGGCAAGACACCAAGATCACTAATATTTCTTAAGCTATGATTACAATTGCTACAATTGTCGGGGCTCGACCACAGTTTATAAAAGCTGCTGCAATCTCAAGAGCTATTACTAAATTCAACAAACTTGCCTCAGGTGGATCGCCTCCGATACACGAGATTCTGATTCATACCGGACAGCACTATGACTATGAATTATCAGCTGTCTTTTTCCTTGAACTTGGTTTACCGAATCCCAGATACCACTTGAACGTTGGCTCAGGCAGTCATGGCTTACAAATCGGCAGGACCATTGAAAAGTTAGAGTTGCGATTAAATGAAAACAATCCTGACTTGGTTCTTGTTTATGGCGACACCAATTCTACTCTAGCCGGC
>JAAUYK010016599.1_pt1 | contig 30933 bp, 25 predicted proteins | sample 7278021 | NCBI WGS metagenome assembly JAAUYK01 (sample SAMN14350223, study PRJNA611818) | marine sediment metagenome | isolation source: surface marine sediment (1.8m) | place: French Polynesia: Moorea | collected 2018-08
CGCGGCGGCGCGCCTTCGGGTTCGCTCGGGTCTTCGAAGGCGGTGTGGATGGTGAAGCGGGCGCGCCCGTCGGTCTCGGAATCGTAGGTCTTGATCAGGAGAGCCTCGTCCGGCGCCATCTCCGGGAAGTAGTACCAGCGGTGGGCGGAATTGTAGACCGCCTGCTGGATCTCGCCGATCCGGTCCTTCGCCTCGCGTTGAACCGAGACCAGATCCTCGGGGGCCACCGTGGTCGCGTCGCAGAGCGCGAGCGGTGCGGTCAGCACGGGCCCCTTGATCGAGCGCCACAGGTTGATGATCGCGAAGCGGCCCGTCAGCAAGCGCTCGGCTTCCTCCGGCGACTGCGCGAAGTGGTCTCGCAGCCGGATCGGCGCCGAGCGGGCCGTATAGTCGTTGTGCACGATCGAGGCCGGCTCGCGCACGCTCTGGGCTTTCTGGACGCGGCGCGATGCGGACCGCCGGGTATGGTCGAATATCTCGACGCGGCGCGCCCCCGTCGCTTGGCGGATCAGGGCCCTGACTTCGGGCTCATGGGTTTCCGCGATCTGCCGGTCATCGTAGAAATCCGTCACCGCGCTCGCGTGGTCGACGAGCGCAAAGCCCTCACGGTCGAGCCGGAAGGCCTCGCGGTGGCGCCGACCGTCATGGATCCGGACCTTTTGCAGGACATAGTTGCCCTGGTGCTCGGAGCTGTCGCCGCCGCCCCGAGAGGCGACGTAGTTCACCGGGTCGACGCTGTTGGCGAGATACTTGAGCCCCGCCTCGACGAAACCGGGGCTGGCCGGCGCGGCTGTTCCAAGCACCATCAAATCGACCTTTCGGACCGCGTGATTCCGTTGAATTTCAACTTGACGCCCCGATTCGCTTTGTGATTCGGTGCCGACATGTCGCTCACCCGCGAACTGAGACGTCGGAGTCGTTCGGCCGCCCCCCAGGTCTTGCTGGCGGCCTTGACACTCTACTTCTGCTATCACGCGATTCAAGGAAAGCACGGTATTCTCGCCGGGACGCGGCTCGAGCGCGAGCTTTCGCAGGCCCGCGTCCTGGATCATCGCCTGGCGGCCGAACAGTCGCGCCTCGAGCACCGGGTGAGCCTGCTTCGCCCGGACAACCTAGACCCCGACATGCTGGAAGAGCGGGCCAAGGCCCTGCTCAACTACGGCGGACGTGACGAGTATGTCATCTACGGCGCCTCCCCGGACCGGCCCTGATCACATTAATCGAAATCAAGTTAATGCCGTAATAAAATATTTAATACAAGGCCTTAACCCTATCGTTGAATCGGGATCGCTTTCAGCGTACCTTCGTCCTAACGAGCACGCCTTAACAATGGTTTGGTGCGCTCCGGGGAAGGGGGCCTTGGAGCCGTCAAGCCGGTCGGGAAACGAGGGGAAAGCCGATGGCTAGGGAGAAAGCCGCTGCCAGTCCAGCGCCCAAGACGCGCGGCCGGCGGCCGAAGGCTCAGGCGGCGGTGACCGCCGAGCAGTTGCGCGCCTATTACCGCGACATGCTGCTGATCCGACGCTTCGAAGAAAAGGCCGGCCAGATGTACGGCATGGGCCTGATCGGCGGGTTCTGCCACCTCTACATCGGCCAGGAGGCCGTCGTGGTCGGGATGCAAGCGGCGATCACCGAGAAAGACGCGGTGCTCACGTCGTACCGGGATCACGGCCACATGCTGGCCTGCGGCATGGAATCGCGCGGCGTCATGGCGGAGTTGACCGGGCGCAGCGGCGGCTATTCCAAGGGCAAGGGCGGCTCCATGCATATGTTCAGCCGCGAGAAGGGCTTCTACGGCGGGCACGGCATCGTCGGGGCCCAGGTGCCGATCGGCACCGGGATCGCCTTCGCACAGAAGTATCTCGGCGAGGAGGCGGTCTGCCTGACCTACCTGGGCGACGGCGCGGTCAACCAGGGCCAGGTCTACGAGGCCTTTAACATGGCGGCGCTCTGGAGCCTGCCCGTGGTCTATGTGATCGAGAACAACAAGTACGGCATGGGCACCAGCATCGAGCGCGCCTCGGCCCGCACCGACCTCTATCAGCGGGGCCAGGCCTACGGTATCCCTGGGGCGCAGGTCAACGGCATGGACGTGGTCGAGGTGCGAGACGCAGGCGCCAAGGCGGTGGCCCACGCCCGTTCCGGCAAGGGCCCCTACATCCTTGAGATGCTCACCTATCGCTACCGCGGGCACTCCATGTCGGACCCGGCGAAGTACCGCAGCAAGGAAGAGGTGCAGAAGGTCCGCCAGGAGAAGGATCCGATCGAAGGCCTCAAGCAGAGGATGCTCGACGAGGGCGCGATCGACGCCGACGAACTCAAGCAGATCGACAAGGAGGTCAAGGCGATCGTCTCGGAAGCCGCCGACTTTGCCCAGACTTCGCCGGAGCCGGATCCCTCCGAACTCTACACCGACGTCTACATCACGGCTTGATCGGGCCGCGAGGCTCGCGTTTACCCGCGTCAAGCGGCGGATCTCTGGGAAGGCCAACATGCCAATTGAAATTCTGATGCCGGCTCTGTCTCCGACCATGACCGAGGGCACGCTGGCGAAATGGCACGTCAAGGAAGGCGACGATGTCGCGTCCGGCGACGTCATCGCGGAAATCGAGACCGACAAGGCGACGATGGAGGTGGAAGCGGTCGACGAAGGCAAGGTCGGGCGCATCGCCGTGCCGGAGGGCGCGGAGGGCGTGGCCGTCAATACCGTCATTGCCCTGCTTCTGGAAGAAGACGAGGACGCCTCCGCGCTCGACGGCGCCGCCTCCGCGCCGGCCCCGCAAGCGGCCGCCAGCGCTGCATCGGTGCCGAGCGCCGATCCGGCGCCCGCCGTCGCGCCTGCGCCGGCCGCTGTCGCGCCGATGAGCACGGCCGCCGAGCCGGAGTGGACCGGCGCCACGGTCACTGTGACGGTGCGCGAGGCGCTGCGCGACGCCATGGCCGAGGAGATGCGCCGGGACGAGCGGGTGTTCCTGATGGGCGAGGAGGTCGCCGAGTACCAGGGCGCCTATAAGGTGAGCCAGGGACTGCTGGACGAGTTCGGCGGGCGCCGGGTCATCGACACGCCGATCACCGAGCACGGCTTCACCGGCATCGGCGCCGGCGCGGCGATGTACGGGCTCAAGCCCGTCGTCGAGTTCATGACCTTCAACTTCGCCATGCAGGCGATCGACCAGATCATCAACTCCTCGGGCAAGACCCTCTACATGTCGGGCGGCCAGATCGAGAACCCGATCGTCTTCCGCGGCCCGAACGGCGCCGCCGCCCGGGTCGCGGCGCAGCACTCGCAGTGCTATGCCAGCTGGTACGCCCACATCCCGGGCCTCAAGGTCATCGCGCCCTGGTCGGCGGCCGACGCCAAGGGCCTGCTCAAGTCGGCAATCCGCGACCCCAACCCGGTCATCTGCCTGGAAAACGAGATCCTCTACGGGCAGAGCTTCGAGATCCCCGACGCGGAGGACTGGCTGGTGCCGATCGGCAAGGCGAAAGTCGTTCGTCCGGGCAACGACGTCACGATCACCGCCTTCTCTCTCATGGTGGGCAAGGCGCTCGAGGCGGCGGAGACTCTGGCCGCCGATGGCATCGACGCCGAGGTGATCGACCTGCGCAGCCTAAGGCCGCTGGACACCGAGACGGTGCTGGCCTCGGTCCGCAAGACCAACCGCTGCGTCACGGTCGAAGAGGGCTGGGCGGCTTGTGGCATTGGATCGGAGATCGCTGCCGTGGTCATGGAGCAGGCCTTCGACTGGCTCGATGCCCCGGTCAAGCGGGTCGCCGGCGTCGACGTGCCCATGCCCTACGCGGCCAACCTGGAGCGCCTCGCCCTGCCGCAGCCCGAGAACATTGTCGCCGCGGCCAAAGAGGTCGCCTACGCCGGCTGAGCGCGGGGGGAAAAGCCATGCCGATCAAGATTCTGATGCCGGCGCTCTCGCCGACCATGACCGAGGGCACGCTGGCCACCTGGCACGTCAAGGAGGGCGACGAGATCACCTCGGGCGACGTGATCGCCGAGATCGAGACCGACAAGGCGACCATGGAGGTCGAGGCCGTGGACGAAGGCCGGGTCGCCAAGATCCTGGTGGACGCGGGCACTGAAGGCGTCGCCGTCAACAAGGTGATCGCCGTGCTGCTCGAGGAGGGCGAGGACGCCTCGGCCTTGGAGGGCCTGTCCCTTGACGGCGGTGCGCCGCCGTCCTCGGCGAACGGCGGAACGGCGCCTGCTGCCGCTGCGGTCCCGGCCCCTGCGCCAGTCGCGCCAGCCGCACCAGCGACCGCGGCTCCCGCCGCGGCGACGCCCCCCGCCGCGCAGGCGGGCGGTCAGGGACGCATCTTCGCAAGCCCGCTCGCGCGGCGCCTCGCCTCCCAGGCGGGGCTCGACCTGGCGGCCCTGCAGGGCAGCGGCCCCTATGGCCGGATCATCAAGGTCGATATCGAGGCGGCGCTTGCCGGCGGCGCGGCGGCCGCTCCGGCGGCGACCTCGGCCCCGGCGCCCGCGGCCCCGGCGGCGGCGTCCCCGGGGGCCACCGGCCCCTCCGCGAAAGAGATGGCCGATCTCCTCGGCATGGCCTACCGCCAGGAGCCGCTCTCCTCGATGCGCAAGACCATCGCGCGCCGCCTGACCGAGGCCAAGCAGCAGGTCCCGCATTTTTATTTGACCGTGGACTGCCGCCTCGACGAGCTTCTGAAGGTGCGCAAGGAGCTCAATGCCCGCTTCGAAAAGAAAGGGATCAAGGTCTCGGTCAACGACTTCGTGATCCGCGCCTCGGCCATCGCCCTCACCCAGGTGCCGGCCGCCAACGCCTCGTGGGACGAGAGCGGGATGATGCTCTACGAGCACGCCGACGTTTCGGTCGCCGTGGCGACACCGAACGGCCTGATCACGCCGATCATCAGGGCGGCGGAAGGCAAGGGCCTGGCCCAGATCTCGAGCGAGATGAAGGATCTCGCGGTGCGCGCCCGCGACGGCAAGCTGAAGCCCGAGGAATACCAGGGCGGCACCTTCTCGGTCAGCAACCTGGGCATGTTCGGGGTCAAGGAGTTCGCCGCCATCATCAACCCGCCCCAAGGCTGCATCCTCGCGGTCGGCGCGGGCGAGCAGCGCCCGGTCGTGAAGGACGGTGCGCTCGCCGTGGGCACGGTGATGAGCTGCACGCTGGCGGTCGATCACAGGGTGGTCGACGGAGCGGTCGGCGCCGAGTTCCTGGCCGCCTTCAAGAAGCTGATCGAATACCCCATGGCGATGCTCCTCTAGGCGCCGCCGTTTCAGGAAGGAATGGGACATGGCCGACACCAAGTTTGATCTGATCGTGGTCGGCGGCGGGCCGGGCGGCTATGTCGCCGCAATCCGTGCGGCCCAGCTCAAGATGAAGGTCGCCGTGATCGAGCGCGAGCATCTCGGCGGCATCTGCCTCAACTGGGGCTGCATCCCGACCAAGGCACTGCTGCGCAGCGCCGAGATCTATCACTACATGCAGCACCCGGACGCCTACGGGCTTTCTGCCCAGGGCGTCGGCTTCGACCTCAAAAAGGTGGTCGAGCGCTCGCGCGGCGTCTCCAAGCAGCTCAACCGCGGCGTCGGCCATCTCTTGAAGAAGAACAAGGTGACCGTGGTCGATGGCGAGGCCAAGCTGAACGGCCCCGGTAAGCTGACCGTGGCCAAGAACGGCAGCGCGCTCGGCGAGTACGCGGCGCCCCACATCATCCTGGCGACCGGCGCCCGGCCGCGCGCCCTGCCGGGGATTGAACCCGACAAGAAGCTGATCTGGACCTACTTCGAGGCCATGGTGCCCGAGACCATGCCCAAGTCCCTGCTGGTCATCGGCTCGGGCGCCATCGGCATCGAGTTCGCCTCCTTCTTCCGCACCATGGGCGCCGAGGTCACGGTGGTCGAGGTGCTGCCCCAGGTTCTGCCCGTCGAGGACGAGGAGATCGCCAAGCACGCTCGCAAGCAGTTCGAGAAGCAGGGCATCAAGGTCCTGACCGGCGCCAAAGTGGTGGGGGTCAAGAAATCTTCAAACAACGTCACCGCGACCATTGAGGACGCCAAGGGCAAGACCAGCGAACTGACGGTCGACCGGGTGATCTCGGCGGTCGGGGTCCAGGGGAACATCGAGAACATCGGCCTGGAGACCACCAAGGTGCAGACCGACCGGGGCTGCATCGTGGTCGACGGCTATCTGCGCACCGCCGAGCCGGGCATCTACGCCATCGGCGACGTCGCCGGCCCGCCCATGCTGGCCCACAAGGCCGAGCACGAGGGGGTGATCTGCGTCGAGAAGATCGCCGGCCTCAACGACGTCCACCCCATGGACAAGGCCAAGATCCCGGGCTGCACCTACTGCAGCCCACAGATCGCCAGCGTCGGCCTGACCGAGGCCAAGGCGAAGGAGGCCGGCCACGACGTCAAGGTCGGCCGCTTCCCCTTCATCGGCAATGGCAAGGCCATCGCGCTCGGCGAGCCGGAGGGCATGGTCAAGACCGTGTTCGACGCCAAGACCGGCCAGCTCCTGGGCGCCCACATGGTCGGCGCGGAGGTCACCGAGCTGATCCAGGGCTACGTGGTCGCCATGGGCCTCGAGACCACCGAGGCTGAGCTCATGCACACGGTCTTCCCGCACCCGACCCTGTCCGAGATGATGCACGAGTCGGTGCTTGACGCCTACGGGCGGGTCATCCACATGTGAGCCATGGCAGACCGTAGCGAAGCCGCCCTGCGCCACCCCGAGAAGGCGCACAAACCGGACAATCCGGTCAAGCGCAAGCCGTCCTGGATCCGGGTCAAGGCGCCGACCAGCCGGGAATTCCAGGAGACCCGCAAGATCGTCCGCGACCATGCGCTGCACACGGTCTGCGAAGAGGCCGCCTGCCCGAACATCGGCGAGTGCTGGGCCAAGCGCCACGCCACCATGATGATCATGGGCGAGATCTGCACCCGGGCCTGCAGCTTCTGCAACGTGGCGACCGGCAAGCCCGGCCGCCTCGACCCCTTCGAGCCGACCAACGTCGGCCAGGCGGTCGCCAAGCTGGGCCTGGAGCACGTCGTCGTCACCTCGGTCGACCGCGACGACCTGGACGACGGCGGGGCGGCGCACTTCGCCGAGACCATCCGGGCGATCCGCGAGGCCTCGCCGGGCACCACCATCGAGGTGCTGACCCCTGATTTCCTGCGCAAGGAGGGGGCTCTCGAGGTCGTGGTGGCGGCCAAGCCCGACGTCTTCAACCACAACCTGGAGACCGTGCCGCGGCTCTACGCCGAGGTCCGGCCGGGTGCGCGCTACTTCCACTCGCTGCGCCTGCTCGACCAGGTCAAGCGGCTCGATCCGGCGATGTTCACCAAGTCCGGCATCATGGTCGGCCTGGGCGAGTCCAAGGAAGAGGTGCTCCAGGTGATGGACGACCTGCGCGCCGCAGAGGTCGACTTCCTGACCATCGGCCAGTACCTGCAGCCGACGCCCAAGCACCACGCGGTCGACCGCTTCGTCACGCCGGAGGAGTTCCGGCAGTACGAGGCCCAGGCACTCGGCAAGGGCTTCCTGCTGGTCTCGGCCTCGCCGCTGACCCGCTCCTCCTATCACGCCGGCGAGGATTTCCAGCGCCTCCGTGCCGCCCGCGAAGCCAAGCTCGCGGCCGCCGGCTGACCCGGTGTCGCGGCCATGCCGACGCATGACGAGGAGCGCGTGCTCGGCTACAGCCCGCGCCAGCTCTACGACCTGGTGGCCGACGTCGAGCGCTATCCCGAGTTCCTGCCCTGGTGCCTGAACGCCCGGATCCGGCAACGCCGTGAGGGCCTGATCGTCGCCGACCTGGTGATTGGCTTCAAGATGGTGCGCGAACGGTTCACCAGCCGGGTCACGCTCGATCCAGAAGGCCTGATCATCGACGTTGCCTACGCCGAGGGGCCGTTCAGGTATCTGGACAACCACTGGCGCTTCCAGGACCACCCCGAGGGTTGCCTGATCGATTTCTACGTGGATTTCGAGTTCCGCTCCCGGGTCCTTCAGCGCCTGATCCAGCCCCTGTTCCACGAGGCGGTGCGGCGCATGGTTGCGGCCTTCGAGGGGCGCGCCCGCGCGCTCTACGGCGCGCCCGGGACGCAAACCGGCACCACGGCCGCCGATACGTCGATCGAGGCCTGACGCTCTAGGGTATCTCGAGGCCCGCCCTGAGCAGGCCGAAGAGCAGGACGAGCGTCAGCGTGTTGTAGAGCGCGTGGGTCACAACGGCCGTCCAGAGTGAGCCGCTGGCCTCATAGATGAGGGCGAGACCGACGCCGAGCGCCGCGATCGCCGGAATCAGCGCCGGCACCCCGTGAAGCACTGAGAAGCCAAGCGCGCTAATCATCGCCGCCAGGGGCACGTTCATGTGCACTCTCAGCCAGCGGTAAAGAACACCGCGGAACAGGATCTCCTCCGCGAGCGGCATCACGAGACCGACCAGCACCAGGAGGCCGACGAAGCCAGTCCAGGTAACGCCGAGTGGGGCGAGGGCGGCCAACTGGGGGTTCTCGACGTCGCTGCCGATGATCGATTGGACCGCGGCGTTGATTGCCCAGGTGACCGGCAGCGCCAGCAGCGCGGCGAGCGCGGCCCGGCGAAGCCCTGCGGGTGAGGCGGGGCGCAGCCCGAGGTCCGACCAGGAGAGACGACGCCTGCGCAGGATCACGAAGTAGACCGTCAGGAAGAGCACGGCCGCCTGGACTGCGAGAATCCCGAGCACGGTGAAGATCGACCCGATCCTTTGCACCAGGCCGGAGATCGCCACGGCGCCGAGGAGAGCCGCCCCCTGTACCCCGGCAACCGCGACCAGGAAGAGGATCAGCAGGTCGCGCGCTCTGAGCGACGCGGCGAACCTCTGGTCGGGCCCGTTCTGGTCCTCGACCGCGGAGGCCCGCCGCGAGGGCTCGCTGCTCACTCGGTGACCACCGCGGTGAGCAGTTCGAACGCCCGCGCCACGGTGGCGCGGCGCACCGCGCCGCGATCGCCGGGAAAGACCTGCCGCTCGTGCCGGGGCGGGTGATCCCGCCGGCACAGGCCGAAGTAGACCAGGCCGACCGGTTTGGTGGCGGTCGCCCCGCCGGGGCCCGCGATCCCCGTGACCGCGACCGCGACGTCGGCGCGCGAGGCCGAGACCGCGCCGGCGGCCATCGCTTCCGCGACCTCGCCGCTGACCGCGCCGACCCGGGCAATCAGGTCGGCGGGGACGGCCAGCATCTCGGTCTTCGCCTCGTTCGAGTAGGTCACGAAGCCCCGGTCCAGAACGTCGGACGAGCCGGCAATGTCGGTCAGGGTGGCCGCGATCAGTCCCCCGGTGCAGCTTTCCGCCGTAGCCAGGTGCAGGCCGGCCTGCCGGTATTGCTCCAGAACGACTTTAGCAGTGTCTTCCAAGCTCATGGTCTTAAACCATAATAATCGGCCGCAAAGAGCAAGCCATAGGTCAGCGCCGCGGCGTAGACGCCGGCGACAACGTCGTCGGCCATGATCCCGAAGGCCCCTTTCAGACGCCGGTCGCACCAACTCGCCGGCCACGGCTTGGCTACATCGAATACGCGGAAACCTAGAAAGGCGACCAGATAAGCGACCGGCTCGAGGGTGAAGGGCAGGAGCGCGATCCATTGGCCGACGACCTCGTCGATGACCACGTCCCCCGGGTCGCTGGTCTCGTGGGCGGCGGCGTAGAGCCCGCTCGCCCAAAGCCCGAGCGCGAAGGCCAGGGCCGTCGCCGCGGCCAGTAGCCAGGGGCCGCCGAGCCAAACCAGCGCGGCGCCAAAGGGCAGGGCGGCGAGCGAGCCCCAGGTGCCCGGGGCGGGCCGGATCAGGCCGCTGCCGAACCAGGTCGCGACCAGGCTTGCCGGGTGGAAGAAGGGCAGGGCCGGGCTCCGGAACATCAGCTCTCCGGTGGGAGACAGACAACGGCCGTCGCCTGGGCGGCGATACCCTCCTTGCGGCCGGTGAAGCCCAGGCCCTCGGTCGTGGTCGCCTTGACACTGATCCGGCCGGGCTCGATCTCGAGCAGCTCCGAGAGGCGCGACACCATGGCCGCGCGATGCGGCGCCAGCTTGGGGCGCTCGCAAATGACGGTCACGTCGACGTTGACGATGCGCCCGCCGCGGCCCCGTGCCAGGTCTCGGGCGTGGCGGAGGAACACGGCCGAGTCCGCGCCGCGCCACTGAGGGTCCGAAGGCGGGAAGTGCTGTCCGATGTCGCCGGCGGCCAGGGCCCCGTAGAGCGCGTCGGTGAGTGCATGCAGGCCAACGTCGGCGTCGGAGTGGCCCATGAGCCCCTGCTCGTGGGGGATCGCAATTCCGCAGATGGTCACGTGGTCGCCGTTGCCGAAGCGGTGGACGTCGAAGCCGGTGCCGCTGCGCATCTCCGGGAAGGCGTATTCGTGGCGTTGCATCAGGGTCTCCGCCCGCGCCAGGTCCTCCGTGGTGGTGACCTTTATGTTGTTGGGCGAGCCGAGCACCAGCCCAACCTTCATCCCCGCCTGCTCCGCGACCGCGGCGTCGTCGGTCAACTCGGCGCTCCCAGCTTGGCGCTGGGCGCGGCGATGGGCATCGAGGATGGCCTCGAAATGGAACCCCTGGGGGGTCTGGGCCCGCCACAGGCCTGTCCGCGGCACGGTTTCCCCAATTTCCTCTGTTTCGCCGGCCTGGCGCTTCAAGGTGTCGACCAGAGGCAGCGCGGCGATCGCCGCCGGCCGCTCGGCCAGCGCCGCCACCACCCTGGCTATCACGGCGTCGCTGACGAAAGGACGGGCGCCGTCGTGAATCAGGACACGCTCGGGGCCGAGGTCGGCCAGGCTCTCGAGGCCAAGGCGGACCGAGTCTTGGCGGGTCTCGCCGCCCGCCACCGGGTCGAGAACGTCGAGCCCCTCGGCCGCTTCGTCGAACAATGCCCGGTCGGCGGCCGCGATCACGGGCCGGACGGCGTCGATGGCGGGGCTTTCGAGCAGCGCCTTCAAGGTGTGGTGCAGCAGCGGCCGGCCGGCGAGAGTCATGTACTGCTTCGGTCTTGGGCCGCCGAGCCGGAGTCCCTTGCCGGCCGCGACCACGAGGGCTGTCGTGCCCGCCATCTCTTCTCCCGGATCCGGAATGCGATCGATCACGCGACCCTAGAGCGGATCATGTTTAGATGGAACCACTACGTGGTTTCCAACTAAACATGTGAATCCGCTCTACATCCTAGGTTTAGAGCAGATTCACCGGGTTGATGGATCGCCCGTGGAGATTCCATCAAACCCGGATCTGCTCTAGTGCAGAAGGCAGGCGAATGAAATCGCCCAGGGGTCTTTGACGGGGCAGCGCAGCTTGGCTGAACCGACAGCGCCGAATTTTACCTGGGTTCCGCGGGTGCCCCCTATCCCCCTGGTCGGGAGCGGACTATAACCAGCCGATGGCGAACAACCTGCTGTTCGGTTTCGCGGCCATGCTGTCGCTGCTTCCGGCCTCGCTGTTGTCCTATCGGCGCGGCGCCGGCCAGCGTGATCTGCTGTTCTGGGTGGTGCTCGCGGCCGCCGTCGTCGGGCCGGTCGCCTACGCTCTGGCGCAGGTGTTCGGCCCTTGGCAGACCGGTCTCAGCAAGGCGCTCTGGCTCTCGATCGCCGTCAGCCTCGTGCTCTTCCTGATCCTGACTCTGGCGACACGGGAGGCCTGGCGCCTGACGCCGCTCCTGCTGCCCTATCTCTGTGGCCTCGCGGTCCTGGCCCTGGTCTGGGGCCAGGTTCCGGCCCAGGGGGAACTCACGGCTTCACTCGATCTCTGGCTGACCGTCCATATCCTGGTATCGCTGGCGACCTATGGCCTGGCGACCCTGGCGGCAGTCGCCGGATGCGCGGTCTTTCTCAAGGAGCGCGACCTCAAGCGGAAGCAGTCGAGCCGGATCGGCGCCATGCTGCCGTCGATCGCCGACGGCGAGGCGCTCGAGCTGCGCCTGCTGGCAACCGCAGAGCTCGTCTTGGGGATCGGCGTGCTCACCGGCATGGCCCTCGAACACCTGTCATCCGGGCAGCTGCTGGTCCTCGACCACAAGACCCTGCTTTCGCTCCTGGCCTTTCTGGTAATCGGCTTGCTGCTGGTCTTGCACCGTTGGAGCGGGCTGCGCGGCAAGCGGGCGGCTAGGCTGGCGCTGCTCGCCTATCTGCTGCTGACCCTGGCCTACCCCGGGGTCAAGTTCGTGACCGATATTCTGGTTGCCTAGAGCCGATCTTGGTTTGACGGGATCGCTTCTTCAAACCTGAGCCAACGACTTGGAGCGGGTTCGCATGTCTTGTCGAATCCGCGTCGCGGTTGCGTGAAAACATGCCCCGCTCTGGACGAGAGTGGCTTTGACATCCTGCCCACAGGCGATACAACTGGCCTGCCAAATAGGCAGCAAAGGGCTTGTGCCTAAAAAATGGGCATCACAATTGGTTCGGTCAGGCTGGAGCAGCCGGTCATCCTCGCGCCCATGTCGGGCGTTACCGACAGGCCGTTTCGCCAGACGGTGAAGCGGCTCGGCGCCGGTCTCGTGGTTTCGGAGATGATCGCGAGCGAGGCCGTCGTGCGTGAGGCGCGGCGCAACCTCAAGGAAGCCCGGAAGCTGTACCTCGAAGAGAGCGACAGCACGCTCGCCGTGCAACTCGCCGGCTGCGAGCCCGAGGTCATGGCGGAAGCTGCCAAGCTGAATGAGGATAGCGGCGCCGCGATCATCGACATCAATTTCGGCTGTCCGGCGAAGAAGGTGGTCAACAAGGCCGCCGGCTCGGCGATCATGCGCGACGAGCGCCTGGCCGGCAGGATCCTCGCCGCGACCGTCGCGGCCGTGAAGTTGCCGGTCACCCTGAAGATGCGCACGGGATGGGACCGGAACAACCGGAACGCGCCGCGCATTGCCCGGATCGCCGAGGACTGCGGGATCCGCATGATCACGGTCCACGGCCGGACCCGCTGCCAGAAGTTCGAGGGCAAGGCCGACTGGGGTTTCGTCAGGCAGGTCAAGGCCGAGGTCGGCATTCCCGTGATCGTCAACGGCGACCTCTGTGCGCTGGACGACCTGTCGCGCGCGCGCGCGCTGTCGGGTGCGGACGGCGTGATGATCGGCCGTGGCGCCTATGGCCGCCCGTGGTTTCTCGGCCAGGCGATGGATCTGCTGGCTGGCCGGAAGCCGCGCGGCGAACCGGCGCTCGAGCGGCAGGGCGAAATCGTGCGCCGCCACTACGAGGCGATCCTCGGCCACTACGGCAAGGTGCTCGGCGTGCGCATCGCGCGCAAGCACCTGGGCTGGTATGCGCGCTCGCTCCGGGACCCGGCCGCCTTTCGCGCGGCGGTCAACCGCGAGGCCGCGCCGGAACGGGTGCTGGCGCTGGTGCGGGAGTTCTACGACCGGGACGGCGAGCGCGCCGCGGCGGCGGCGGCGTGATGGTCGAGATCACGGCCGAACGGCCCCGGCCGGCAAAGGACCCCGGCTTGGAGCCCGACGCGATCCTCGCCGCCCTGGCGGCGCCGGTCTTCGTCGTCGACGACAGGTGGCGCCTTTGTTTCCTCAACGCCGCAGCCGAGCAGTTCTTCCAAAGCAGCATGAGCGCCCTCCTGGGCCGCCCCCTGGCCGAGGTGCTGCCGGAAGACAGCCCGATCTTTTCCCTGATCGGCCAGGTCTTGAAGAGCGGCCACAGCGTGACCGAATACGGCCTGGTCATCGAGACGCCAAAGATCGGGCCCTACAGCGTGGCCGTCACCGCGGCGGTCCTGGGCGAGCTGCCGCCCGAGCGCGTGGTGTTGTCCCTGCACGAGCGCACCATGGCCCGGCGCATGGACCGCCAGCTGGTGCACCGCAGCGCGGCCCGGTCGATCACTGCCATGGCGGCGATGCTGGCTCATGAGCTGCGCAACCCGCTGTCCGGCATTCGCGGTGCGGCGCAGCTGCTCGAGCAGGACAGCGATGCCTCGAGCCGCCGCTTGACCCGCCTGATCTGCGACGAGGCCGACCGCATCGTCGCGCTGGTCGACCGGATGGAGATGTTCTCCAGCGACCGGCCGCCGCCGCGAAAGGCGGTCAACGTGCACGAGGTGATGAACCACGTCCGGCGCCTAGCCCAGTCAGGCTTCGCCAGGAACATTCGCTTTAGCGAGGACTACGACCCCTCGCTGCCGGCGGTCTACGGCAACCGCGACCTCCTGGTCCAGGCGATCCTCAACCTGATCAAGAACGCCGCCGAGGCGATCGGCGACGACGACGGCGAGATCCTGCTGGCCAGCCGCTATCGGCACGGTGTCCGCCTCGCGCTGCCGGGGCAGGGCGACCGGGTGGACCTGCCGATCAGTCTGGAGGTCCGGGACACCGGACCGGGCATTCCCCAGGATCTGCGCAACCACCTGTTCGAGGCTTTCGTCACCAACAAGCCGGGCGGCAAGGGCCTCGGGCTCGCTCTCGTTGCGAAGATCGTCGACGACCACGGCGGCATCATCGAGTTCGACAGCAGGCCGCGGCGCACCGTGTTCCGCCTGCGCCTGCCTGTCGCGCCGGAGAGCGGCGCATGACCGCGGGCAGCACCATACTGGTCGCCGACGACGACCGGGGCATTCGCACGGTCCTCAGCGAGGCCCTTGGGCGCAAGGGCTACCTGGTGCGCAGCGCCGCCAATGCGGCGACGCTATGGCAGTGGATCAAGGACGGCGAGGGCGACCTGGTGATCACCGACGTGGTGATGCCGGACGAGAGCGGCCTCGACCTTATTCCGCGGATCCGCAAGCTGCGGCCGCAGCTCCGCGTCATCGTCATGAGTGCCCGGACCACGCTGATGACCGCGGTTCGCGCGACCGAGCGCGGCGCCTTCGAGTACCTGCCCAAGCCCTTCGACCTGCGCGAGCTCCTGAACCTGGTCGAACGGGCGCTGAGCGAGCCCCACGAACGCGAGGGGCCCGCCGAAGACCAGGGCGCAGCCGAGGAGCAGCTGCCGCTGATCGGGCGCTCGGCGGCGATGCAGGAGATCTACCGCTCCATGGCGCGGCTGATGGGCACCGACCTGAGCGTCATGGTCTACGGCGAGTCCGGCACCGGCAAGGAACTGGTCGCCCGGGCCCTGCACGACTACGGCAAGCGCCGCCAGGGGCCCTTCGTCGCCATCAACATGGCGGCGATCCCCCGCGATCTGATCGAGAGCGAGCTCTTCGGTCACGAGAAGGGCGCGTTCACCGGCGCGGCCACACGCGCCATCGGCCGTTTCGAGGAAGCCTCGGGCGGCACGCTGTTTCTCGACGAGATCGGCGACATGCCCCTGGAGGCCCAGACCCGCCTGCTGCGCGTGCTCCAGGAAGGCGAGTTCACCACGGTCGGCGGCCGCACGCCGATCCGCCCGGACGTCCGGATCATCGCGGCGACCCACCGGGACATGACGCTGCAGCGACAGCAGGGCCTGTTCCGCGAGGACCTGTTCTACCGCCTCAACGTGGTGCCGCTGCGCCTGCCGCCGCTGCGCCAGCGCAGCGAGGACATCCCGGACCTGGTCCGTCATTTCCTCAACGAAGCCCATCAGGAGGGCCTGCCGGCGAAGATCCTGGCCCCGGAGGCCATGGCGCTCCTGGTCCGGCATTCCTGGCCGGGCAACGTCCGCGAACTGAAGAACCTGGTGCGCCGCCTGGCCGCGCTCTACGGACAGGAGACGATCGGCCCGGAAATCGTTCGGGCCGAACTGGCGGAGGACCTCTCCGGTCCGGTCACGCCCCTGGGCAGTGGCGAATCGCTGAGCGCAGCCGTGGACCAGCACCTGAAGGAATACTTCGACGCCCACGAGGACGGTCTGCCCGCTTCCGGGCTCTATGGCCGAATCATCCGAGTCGTGGAACGACCCCTGATCGAGCGCGCCCTGGCCGTCACACGCGGCAACCAGATCCAGGCTGCTCGACTTTTGGGCTTGAATCGCAATACCTTACGGAAGAAGATCCGCGAGCTAGACATTCAGGTCCTCCGCGGCCTTAAATAGGCTGTGTGGCAGTATTGCAACAGCAAGACATGGCCCTCTCCACCGATACCGGAAAGACCGGCGACGATCTCGACGCCTCGCTGAGGCCGGCGACTCCCTTCAGCCAGTTTCGCGAGCGCTTCCTGGACTGGGCGCACCGCGTCAAGCTGGAGCGCAAGCTCGCGGTCGCGCTGCTGGTGGCCGCCGTCACGTCCGGGACCCTGACCTTCGCGGCGATGACGGGGCGGCTGCCCGGCAGGGTCGACCCCTGGATCATCCTCTGGCTGATCAACCTCGACCTCGTGCTGCTCTTGGCGGTGGCCGCGCTGGTTGCCCGGCGCCTGGTGATTCTCTGGATGGCGCGGCGGCGCGGCATGGCCGGCGCCCGTCTGCACGTTCAGCTGGTCGCCCTGTTCAGCTGGATCGCAGTACTGCCGACGATCATCGTGGCTCTGTTCTCGGTCCTGCTGTTCGACCTGGGCCTGCAGGGCTGGTTCAGCAAGCACGTGAGCACGGCGGTCAAGGAGTCCCTCCTGGTCGCCCAGGCCTACCTGGAGGAGCACCGCCAGACGATCAGCGCGGACGCCCTCGCGATGGCCCGGGACCTCAACCGCGGCGGCGTGCTGCTGACCACCAATCCTCAGCGCTTCAACCAGTACGTCGGGGCGCAGGCGGCGATCCGGTCGTTGACCGAGGCGATCGTATTCGACGGGAGCGGGCGGGTGCTGGCGCGCGCCGGCTTCAGCTTCGTGCTCGACTTCAACCCGCGGCTGCCGGACTGGGCCATTCAGAAGGCGCGCGAGGGCGAGGTGGCGATCCTGACCGCCGAGACGGAAGACCGGGTGCGCGCGCTGGTCCGCCTCGACGGCTTCACGGACACCTTTCTCTACGTCGGGCGCCTGGTCGATCCCCGGGTCCTCGCTCACATGGACCAGAGCCGCGCGGCCGCCCAGCTTTACGAGGAACTGGAAGGCAAGCGCGCCGACCTTCAGATCTCCTTCGCCCTGATCTTCGTCGTGGTGGCGCTGCTCCTGCTATTGGCCGCGGTTTGGGTCGGTCTGGCGTTCGCCAACCATCTCAGCCGGCCGATCGGCCTGCTGATCGCCGCGGCGAACCGAGTCGGCGCCGGCGACCTGGCCGCCAGGGTGGCGATCGACGAAGGGCGCGACGAGATCCGGTCCCTCTCGATCGCCTTCAACCGAATGACCATGAAATTGCAGAGCCAGCAGGGCGAGCTGCTCAACGCGAACCACCAGATCGATCTGCGGCGCCGCTTCATCGAGGCGCTGCTCGCCGGCGTGTCCTCCGGCGTCATCGGCCTGGATCGCAGCGGCCGGATCACCCACAGCAATCTGCGCGCCAGCGAACTGCTCGACCGCAAGGGTGAGGACCTCGAGGACCAGCCCTTGCAGGATATCCTACCGGAGGTATCCGAGTTGCTGCAGCAGGCTCAGCGCCGACCATCGAAGATCAGCGAGAAGCCGATCGCCCTGGAGACTCCGGAGGGACAGAGCCGGACGCTCTTCGTGCGCGTCTCGCCGGAGGCCGAGCGGCGGCGCATCATCGGCTTCGTCGTCACCTTCGACGACATCAGCGAGCTGCTGGCGGCGCAGCGCAAGGCGGCCTGGGCCGACGTGGCGCGCCGCATCGCGCACGAGATCAAGAACCCCTTGACGCCGATCCAGCTCTCGGCCGAGCGGCTGAAACGGAAATACCTCGACCAGATCCAGAGCGATCCGGAGACCTTCCAGGTGTGCACCGACACGATCGTGCGGCACGTCTCGGATATCGGTCGCATGGTCGACGAGTTCTCCGCCTTCGCCCGCATGCCCGAGCCGGTGATCGAGGAGCAGGAGCTTGTTAATCTGGTCGAGCAAGCCCTGGTGCTGCAGCGGACGGCCCATCCGGAGGTCGAGATCCTGTTCGAGCATCCGCCGCGGCCCGTGACCTTTCCGTGCGACTCGCAGCAGGTAGGGCGCGCGGTGACCAACCTGCTGCAGAACGCGATCGATTCGCTGGACGGCCGCGAGGTCAAGACCGACGGCCCGCCGCCGCCCAAGGGGCGGGTCCGCGTCGAGCTCTCAGCCGGCCCAGGCGCGCCGAGCATTACCATCGAAGACAACGGCCCCGGTCTGCCGAAGGCCGAGCGCAACCGGCTGACCGAGCCCTACGTCACCACGCGGGAGCGCGGCACCGGCCTTGGTTTGGCGATCGTCAAGAAGATCATGGAAGATCACGGCGGCGATCTGGAGCTTGGCGATTCGGAAATGGGCGGCGCCAGAATCCGCCTGGTCTTTCCCTCGCCCGACGATGGCGACGACGCGCCGGCCGAGCCGGCCCGGGCAGACAAGCCGAAGGTTGCTCGCCATGGCGCATGACATCCTGGTCGTCGATGACGAGGCCGACATCAGGACGGCCATCAACGGGATCCTGTCGGACGAAGGCTACGCCGTCCGCGAGGCGGGGGACAGCGACCGGGCCATGGAAGCGATCCGGCAGCGCCGTCCGAACCTGGTCATCCTCGACATCTGGCTGAAGAACAGCCAGCTCGACGGCATGGACCTGCTGAAGGCGATCCTCAACGAGTATCCAAATCTTCCGGTCGTCATGATCAGCGGACACGGGACGATCGAGCTGGCGGTCAACGCAATCCGCTGCGGTGCCTACGAATTCATCGAGAAGCCTTTCAAGGCCGATCGTCTGCTCCTGGTCGTCCAGAGGGCGGTCGAGGCCTCGCGCCTCAAGATGGAGGTCGAGGAGCTTCGTCAGAGGGCGGGCGCCGCCACCGAGTTGCTCGGCAAGTCCATTGTCATCAACCAGGTCCGGCAGGTGGTCGACAAGGTGGCGCCTACCGGCAGCCGGGTCTTCATCACCGGGCCGGCCGGGGTCGGCAAGGAGGTCGTGGCGCGCTTGATCCACGAACGCTCGCCGCGCGCCTCGGGCAGCTTCGTGGCGCTGAATTGCGCGACCATGCACCCGGATCGGCTGGAGTGCGAGCTGTTCGGCACGGAGCCCGGCGTCGAGGGCCCGGACACGCCCGGCAAGACCGGTACCTTCGAGCGCGCCCACGGCGGCACGCTGCTGCTCGACGAGGTCGCGGACATGCCGGTCGAAACCCAGGGCAAGATCGTTCGTGTGCTCCAGGAGCAAACCTTCCTGCGGGTCGGCGGCCAGCGGCAGGTCGAGGTGGACGTCCGGGTCATCGCCTCTTCGAACCGCAACCTGCCGGAGCTGATTCACGCCGGCAAGTTCCGCGAAGACCTGTTCTACAGACTCAACGTGGTGCCGCTGCGGGTCCCGGCGCTGCGCGAGCGGCGCGAGGACGTGCCGCTGCTGATCGATCACTTCATCAACCGCTCGGCCGAGCTCGGCGGGCTGCCGCCGCGCCAGCTGTCCGAGGAGGCCGTGGCTACCCTGCAGGCCTACGACTGGCCCGGCAACGTGCGCCAGCTGCGCAACGTGATCGATTGGATCCTGATCATGGCCCCCGGAGCGCCGGACGAACCGGTCAACGCGGAGGTGCTGCCCTCCGACATCGACTCCATCGCGCCCTCGATGGCCCGGAACCAGGATCCTCAAGAGATCATGTCGCTGCCGCTGCGCGAAGCGCGCGAGGTCTTCGAGCGCAAGTACCTCGAAGCCCAGGTTGCGCGTTTCGGTGGGAACATCTCCCGCACCGCCGCCTTTGTCGGGATGGAACGTTCGGCCTTGCACCGAAAGCTGCGAACCCTCGGCCTCACGGCCGGAGAGCGTCACTAGGGCGGGCCCGCGTTGACTTGGTGCTCATTCTCGATCGCACGGGGGCCAGTTCCTTCGCGCGAGACTCTGTTCTTGAAGCAAGACCGCCGGGTCGACGAACCGCCTGAGCCGGCTCTCGGCGAACCCTATGCGCTCTGGTAAAGCGGGGACCCTTCCATGCAGGTAATCGTGTGCGGCGCGGGCCAGGTGGGTTCCAACATCGCGCGCTACCTCTCCAGCGAGAACGCCGACGTTACGGTGATCGATCAGTCGCCGGAGCTCGTGCAGAAACTCGTCGAGTCCTTGGACGTCAAGGGACTGGTCGGCTTCGCCTCCCATCCCGACGTGCTCGAGCGGGCCGGAGCCACGGACGCGGACATGGTGATCGCGGTAACCTACGCCGACGAGGTCAACATGGTCGCCTGCCAGATCTGCCACACGCTTTTCGAGGTGCCGACCAAGATCGCCCGCGTGCGGCACCAGAGCTACCTGGATCCGCTCTGGGCCAACCTGTTCAGCCGCGACCATCTGCCGATCGACGTCATTATCTCGCCGGAGATCGAGGTGGCTCGCGCCATCGCACGCCGTCTGCAGGTCCCGGGCGCCTTCGACGTCAACCCCCTGGCCGAGGGCAAGGTCAGCCTGATCGGCGTCCACTGCACGGAAAACTGTCCGATCCTGGACACGCCGCTCAGGGAGCTGACCGGCCTGTTCCCGGATCTGCATATCACCGTTGTCGGGATCTCCCGCGACGGCAACGGTTTCGTGCCGCGGCCGGAAGACGACCTGCGGCTGGGCGACAACGTCTATTTCGTGGCCGAGACCGATCACCTGGCGCGGGCCATGTCGGCATTCGGCCACGAGGAAAAGGAGGCGCGCCGGGTCATCATCATCGGCGGCGGCAACATCGGCCTGTCGCTGGCCCGTATGGTCGAAGAGGATCAGCCCCACGTTCACATGAAGCTGATAGAGATCGACAAGAAGCGCGCGGAGTTCGTCGCCCAGACCTTGCGGCGGACCGTGGTGATCCACGGCGACGCGCTCGACACCGACGTGCTGGAGGAAGTCAACGCAAAGCAGACAGAGACCGTGATCGCGGTCTCGAACGACGACGAGGTCAACATCCTGGGCTCGCTGCTGGCCAAGCGCTTCGGCTGTGAGCGGGCGGTGACCCTGGTGAACAAGACTTCCTATGCGCCGCTGATCGACTCCCTGGGCATCGATACCGTAGTCAGCCCGCGGGTGATCACGGTCTCCACCATCCTGCAGCACGTCAGGCGCGGCCGGATCCGCTCGGTCCACTCGGTCAACGAAGGTTTCGGCGAGCTGATCGAGGTCGAAGCGCTCGAGACGACCAGCCTGGTCGGCGTGCCGATCCGCCAGGCCAAGCTGCCCGTCGGGGTGCTCGTCGCGGCCCTCGTGCGGGGCAACGCGGTCATCATCCCGCGTGGCGATACCGTCATCCGCGCCGGCGATCTGGTCATGATTTTCGCCGCCACTGAGGCGGTTAAGAAGGTCGAGCGGCTGTTCTCCGTCAAGCTGGAGTTTTTCTGATTACCGTGGCAAAGCAGTCGTCCGGAACGACGAGGGTCGGAGGAGGGTGGTCATGCCCCGCTTAGCCTATGTCAACGGGCGCTATCTGCCCCACAAGTCCGCCGCGGTGCACATCGAGGACCGCGGTTATCAGTTCTCGGACGGCGTCTACGAGGTCGTGCCGGTGGTCCAGGGGACCCTGATCGACGAGGCGCCGCACCTCGACCGGCTGGAACGGTCGCTCAGCGAATTGAGCATCCCGCTGCCCATGTCACGGCAGGCGATCGAGCTGGTCAGCCGCGAACTGATGCGGCGCAACGCCCTCAGCAACGGCTTTCTCTACATGCAGGTCACGCGCGGCGTGGCGCCGCGCGACCACGCGTTTCCGCGCCAGGCCCGCCCCGCGCTGGTCATGACCACGCGCCAGAAGAAGCCGCCGAGCGAGAAGCTCCTGAGCGAGGGGGTCGGGATCGTCACGATCCCCGACATCCGCTGGAAACGGCGCGATATCAAATCGGTCTCCCTGCTGCCGAACGTATTGGGCAAGCAGCAGGCGGTCGAGGAGGGCGCCTTCGAGGCCTGGATGATCGACGAGGACGGCCTGGTAACCGAGGGCACCTCGACCAACGCCTGGATTGTCACCCAGGACGGCGAGCTGGTTACGCGGGACGCCTCAGAAGCCATTCTAAACGGGATTACCCGGCTCCGTATCCTCGACTTGGCGGCGCGCGAGAACATCCGTTTCGTCGAACGTGCCTTCACCGCCGAGGAGGCGACCGAGGCGCGGGAAGCCTTCCTGACCTCGAGCACGAACTTCGTGATGCCGGTCACCCGCATCGACGGCAAACCGGTCGGCAACGGCCATCCCGGACTGCTGACCGGGCAGCTCGTGGCGAGCTACAGGAACTTCGTGCAGAACGGCAAGGCCAGCGCGTGAGCCTCCCGCCGCCGCGGGCGGTCCTCTTCGACTGGGACAATACGCTGGTCGACAGCTGGCGGTCGATCCACCACGCCCTTGAGACGACCTTCCTGGCCATGGGCCAGCGGCCCTGGTCGCTCGATGAGACCCGCCGCAACGTCCGGCGCTCCGCTCGCGAAACCTTTCCCGAGCTGTTCGGTGCCCGCAGCGACGAGGCCATGGCGGTGTTCTTCGGCGCCTTCGAAGCCAATCACCTGAGCCAGCTTCGCCCTTACGAAGGGGCGCACGAACTGCTCGCCGGGCTCGCCGCAGCGGGGATCCCGCTCGCGGTCCTCTCCAACAAACAGGGCGAGCTGCTGAGACGGGAGGTCGCGCATCTGGCCTGGGAGGAATACTTCGGCCGGATCGTCGGCGCCGGCGACGCGGCCTACGACAAGCCGGCCGCTGAGGCGGTCTCCATGGCGCTGGCCGGCAGCGGCGTGTCGCCGGGTCCCCGGGTCTGGCTGATCGGCGACACCGACATCGACATGCTCTGCGCCGCGCGGAACGGCTGTACGGCCGTTCTGCTGCGTCCCGAACCGCCCGGCGCCGGAGAGTTCCCGGACTGTGTTCCTAATTTCCATGTATCGGGCTGTCTTGCCCTAGCCGAACTCGCGTTGAATTCCTAAATTTGCCCTAGAGCTATTCCCCGTCGGTTGTGCTAGACCCACATAATGCTCGCGCAATCCTGGTTTTCGTGGAGTCCCACCCAATTCCAAGTTACGATATCCTGAGATACGGGGGCGCCGACACCGCTCTAAGAAAAAAAGGGAGTAATGGTCGATAATGCCAAGCGAAAAGTCCCAGAATGTGCAAGATGTCTTCCTCAACCACATTCGCAAAAACAAGGTCCCGGTCACGGTGTTCTTGGTCAATGGGGTGAAGCTCCAGGGCATCATCACGTGGTTCGATAACTTCTCCGTCCTGTTGCGGCGCGACGCCCACTCGCAGTTGGTGTATAAGCACGCGATCTCGACGGTGATGCCGGCCACCCCTGTGCAGCTGTTCGAGGGGGCCAAGGAAGAAGCGGAGCACGTATGAGCGTGTCATCGTTCGGCGCGATTTGACGGCAAGCGATCGCAATCCAGGAAAGCAGGTGGAGGGCCTCGGCGACGGGTCGCCGGGGAAGGCGGCGGAGCGCTGTCTCGTTCTCCACCCGGCCTTCCGGAGCGCGCCTTCGTCACCCCGCGATTCTGAGGCGCGGCTGAGCGAGGCCGTCGGTCTCGCCGAGGCGATCAACCTTGCGGTGGTCGACGGTCGCGTCCTCCGGGCGAACCGGCCGCGGCCGGGCACCTTGATAGGCAAGGGCGCTGTCGAGGAACTAGCGCATTTCATCGCCGATCAATCGATAATGCTCTGCATCATCGATCACGGGCTCACGCCGATCCAGCAGCGCAACCTGGAGCGTGCCTGGTCGTGCAAGGTGATCGACCGGACCGGCCTCATTCTCGAGATCTTTGGAGAGCGCGCCCGGACCAAGGAAGGCCAGCTCCAGGTCGAATTGGCAGCCCTGAGCTACCAACGCTCGCGCTTGGTCCGCTCCTGGACCCACCTGGAACGGCAGCGCGGCGGCTTCGGCTTCCTGGGCGGCCCTGGCGAGAGCCAGCTCGAGATCGACCGCCGGCTGACGTCGGATAGGATCTCGCGGATCAGGACCGAGTTGGCGACCGTGAAGCGGACGCGGGCGTTGCACCGCCAGGCGCGCAAGCGGGTCCCTTATCCGGTGATCGCTCTGGTCGGCTACACAAATGCGGGCAAGTCGACCTTGTTCAACCGCCTGACCGGTGCGCGCGTGATGGCGAAGAAGATGCTCTTCGCCACCTTGGACCCGACCATGCGCAAGATCCGCCTGGACAGCGACCATGAGGCCATCCTTTCAGACACGGTCGGTTTCATCTCGGAGCTCCCGACCGGCCTCGTCGCCGCGTTCCGGGCGACCTTGGAGGAGGTCTCCGAGGCCGACCTGATTCTGCACGTCCGCGACGCCGCCCATGCCGATACGGAAGCCCAGCGCCGCGACGTCGAGGCCGTGCTCGAGGACCTGGGCCTGACCGCCGAGGGGAGTCAACGGATCGAGGTCTTGAACAAGTTGGACCTGCTGGATCCCGACGAGCGTGCCGCCGTCGTCGACCGGGCCGCCCGGACGCCGGATCAGATCGCCATATCCGCGGTGACCGGCGAAGGCCTGGATCAGCTCCTCCTGCTTCTGTCGAACGCGGTGAACGGCCACCGGTGCCTTGTCGATCTTTGGATTCCTCACCAGGACGGTGCGGCGCTGTCCTGGCTCTACGAGAGGGGCAAGGTGCTGGAACGCAGCGACGACGAAGAGGGCTGCAGCCTCAAGGTGAGCCTCGAACCGGCGGTCCTGTCACGTTTCGAGCAACGCTTCGGCATCGCCGCGCGAGAGTCTCTCGACGATAGATTGACCGCCAGCCCCAGTTGACTTCCTTCGCCTCGGGTGTGGCCCTCCTACTTGTCGAGAGCCTGTCGAAGGGCAACCGCCAGCGCTCGCTGATCGAAGGGTTTGTTCAGAAGGACCCTGTCGGAGCCGATGGATCCGTTGCGCCGCGCCGCCTCCGCCGGATAACCGGAGATGAAAACAAACTGGAGGTCAGGATGCTTGATCCGCGCCTCATCGGCCATTTCCGGACCGCTCATACCTCCCGGGAGGACGACGTCCGAGAGCACGAGCGCGATCGGTAGGTCTTTCTGGAGTAAGGCCAGGGCTTCACTGGCATCCGCCACGTCCATCACCTCGTAGCCAAGGGACTGGACAATCGATGCGGCCACCTTGCGCACCTCCTCGTCGTCTTCGACGATCAAGATCAGCTCGCCCCGTCCGCTAGGCTCGGGAGCCACGGGTTGGACTTTGGGCTTTTGGGGGGCCTGATCTGCCAGCGGCAAGTAGAGCTTCACCGTTGTTCCGAGACCCTGTTCGCTGTAGATCGCCAGATGACCACCCGATTGCTTTGCGAAGCCGTAGACCGTGGATAGTCCCAGGCCGCTGCCTTCGCCGACCTTCTTGGTGGTGAAGAACGGCTCGACCGCATGCTCCAAAACTTTCTGCGTCATGCCTTGGCCGGTGTCGCTTACCGCAAGGACAACGTAGTCGCCGGCATCGACTTCGGGGTTCCTGGCGACGTAGGACTGGTCGAGCCGGGCGTTGCTGCATTCGATCGTAAGCTTGCCGCTGCCCGACATCGCGTCGCGCGCGTTGATCGCGAGATTGACCAGGGCGTTCTCTACCTGACCCTGGTCGGCTAGCGCGGGCTTCAAATCTTCGGCAGCGATGGTTTCGATTGTGACGCCCTCTCCGAGGGTCCGCGCCAAAAGTTCCGACATTTCCTCCACCATGCCCGCCAGATCGATTGGTCGCGGCGAGAGCGATTGGCGAAGAGAGAAGGCCAGCAGGCGCTGGGTAAGCTCGGCGCCCCTTCCGATCGCGCGGAACATTGCCTGCACCCTGGGTTCCTTCTCGCCGCTCTTGCCGGCAAGGATCTCCAGATTGCCCCGGATGACCGCGAGAAGATTGTTGAAGTCGTGCGCCACACCGCCTGTCAGCTGGCCTATTGCTTGCATCTTTTGGGCTTGGCGCAGCTGTTCCTCGCTGGCGTGGAGTTTGAGCTCGGCCCGCTTCTGAGCGGTGATATCGGCACCGGTTCCCCGGTACCCGATAAAGGTTCCCGAATCATCGAACACCGGTATGCCGTTAATGCTCAGCCAGTGCGGCTTGATGCCTTCTCCGACGCGGTAGTACACGAAGTTGCGGAACGGCTTGCGCTCCAGAAGTGTCTTCTTGTGCTGTGCCCATGCCGCCTTGTCATGATCTTTGCTGAGGAGCTCCTCGCGGGTCATGCCGTAGTGCCACTCGGGCGGTACGCCCAGGATGCGTTCCACGGCGCCGGACATGTAGGTGAACCTCAGGTCCGCATCCGTTTCCCAGAACCAGTCGCCCGAGGCCTCCGCATAGTCCCGGAACCGCTTTTCGCTGGCGTGCAGTTCCCGAGTACGTTCCTCCACGCGCTGCTCCAATTCGCTTTGCGCCCGCTCGAGCGCCTCCTTCGCCTTTCTGTGGTCTACCGCCATGTCCCGAAGCGAGCGGACCGCACGCGCCACGGCGCCGACCTGATCCTGACGATCCACGAAGGGCATCGGTGGGTCCAAGTGGCCGGCGGCAACACTGACCATTGTGTCGGTTATCGACGTCAGCGGCTTGACCACGGTTCGCAGCCCTAGGCCGACGGCGACCAGCACCGCGAAGAGTTGGGCGAATCCCAGGACGATTGCATCGATCAGCGCCTGCTCCTGCGCCTGTCTCAGCCGGTCGAGCGAAAGCGACAGTTCCAGGCTGCCGATGGTCTTGGTGCTGGACTGTTCCTTGAGCACGATGTCGGTGGTCTGGCTGACCACCGGTAGACGCATCGCATCCTTTGCGCGAAGCGCCACGAAGACCCGGGACTTTTCGTCCGTCACCGTGGCGGCGACGAAATCGGGATGCTGAGCCAATCCCTGCATGATGGTCTTCGCATTGTCCCGGTTCAGGTCCCATACGGAGTTCGAAAGGGCCAATGCCTGCCCGGTGGAGAGGTCGGCCAAACGAGAGTACAGTGCTTCCGTCAGCTGCCGGCGTTCCTCGCTTATCTTGACCCAGGTGACGGCTGCGGTGATCGCGGTGAGAACCGTCCCAATGAAGATCATCGCACGTGCATAAATTCTAAGTCGGGGTCGGAACACCGAACCTCTGTCCTGCTTCATTTTGCTCCTGCCCAATATCGAGAAACTGTGGCTCTGCCACCTCCAGGTCATGAACTCGTCACAAACGCTCAGATCTCAAAAGTTCGGATACTGGTCACTGAGAACATCGCGAAACCTGTCGACGAAAGGCTTAGTGATTCGCTCAATCTCACCCTTCACCAGCAGTTCCTGGAAACATCGGTCGAAATCCTGCGCGATTGCCGCTTCTCGGAAATAGAGTCTTTGAGGCCCCGGAGCGAAGATCCTCCGAAAAACAACGGAGCGAGTGATATCGAGGTCCGGCTCCTGATCGGCCTCCGCTCTGGCACGGACTACCGAGATGTAGTTTGCGGTGATCAATCCGTCTGCCAGGATCGCGTCTGCGCGGCCGCTCAGGAGAGGACGAACGTGGTCGAACCGATTCGGTCTCATCCTGAAGCTCTCGAAAGCCGGCACCGAGGATTCGATGCCGAGTATCTTGTCCGCATTGGGGAAGGCGACGATGCGTTTGCCGTGCAGATCCTCGACCGACATGATGCTTTCGAGCCCGGAGCCGCCCAGAACGGTTGCGCCATCCTGCAGGTGTACGAAGGGCTCTGTGGTGAAGCCGGAAAATTCCTGATCGGCTTCTGCCGTAGCCAGGCCGTCATAGGTCTCGAAGTCCTCGTAGTCTTTCCAGTGGCGCCCGAAGGGCACCACGGTGAAAGTGACGCTGTGACCGCAGGAGGCCAGGGTTGCCCGGATCACGTTTCCAATACGGCCGTTGCCGTGGTCATCGAAATGCGGCGGGATCATGGGCGCGATCATTCGAAGCTCTCTCGCCTCGATACCGAATGCCGAGAACAGGATTGCCGTGCCCGCGAAGGCAAATAGTCGTGCGACCGCCTTCAAGATCAGTCCCTTTCTCTGAGTGTGGCCTCAGCAATGCGACGACACGCCGGACCCGGGAAATGCGCTCCGGCAAGTGACTATCGCGAATTCGATTGCCTCTGGACGCTTCGCACCAATGCTACCTTAAACCTGAGCTTTAGAGGAAGGCTTAGCTTTCTACTTTTAGGTTAGTGTCTCCGGCCGCCGGATCGGCACGAATATCCGCCTTGTCGGCCGGGGGAATAAGCTCTTGTCCTGACGAGGTTATCAAGATAGTGCTCCGGCCATGCGCGTAGATCCCGAAGCTATAACTAAGATCCTGGCCGAGGTTGGGCAGGAAATCGTGCTGCCCCGCTTTCGGGCACTGGAGGCGCACGAGGTCCAGACCAAGGCGTCCGGCGAACTCGTGACGGTCGCCGATGAGGCGGCCGAAGCAGAAATCGGCCGCCGCCTCCTGGCGCTCCTGCCGGACTCGCTGCTGGTCGGCGAGGAGGCCGTGGCCAAGCGCCCGGCGGTGATGGAAGCGCTGGCCGGGGAGGATCCGGTCTGGGTCATCGATCCGATCGACGGCACCGGAAACTTCGCCGCCGGGCGGCCCGTTTTCGCCGTCATGGTCGCTCTGGTGCGCGGCGGCGAGAGCCTCGCCGCTTGGATCCACGACCCGCTCGGCCGCCGCACGGCGGTGGCCGAGCGGGGCTCGGGGGCCTTCATGGGAGGGGCGCGCCTCGCCGTCGCTCCCGGCGGTGCCCTGGATGGCCTGACCGGGACCCTCCATGCCGGCACCTTCGCCACGCCGGAAATGAAGCGCCAGATCGATGCCAGGCGGTCCCGGCTCAAGATTGGCCGCTCGCTGCATTGCGCCGGGCACGAGTACATCCGCCTGGCGAACGCTGACGACGGCTTCCACTTCTCGCTCTTCACCAAGCTGATGCCCTGGGACCACGCTCCCGGCGTCCTGATTCACCGGGAGGCGGGTGGCGTCGGCCGGACGCTGGACGGGCTCGACTACGGGCCGGCGCGGCGCGGCGGCCACGGTCTGCTGCTTGCGCCTGACCTGGACAGCTGGCGCGCCCTCCACGCCGCGCTATTTTCCGGCACGGAGCTCGCCCTCGAAGCCTAAGGCCCGGCCTCCCGCGGAATGCGCTTGTCGCGAGCCCCGGCGTTTCGCTAAATGCCCGGGTGCGAAAGGCACACGATAGGGGAGGTCGGATCCATGTCGAAGCCACTGCCGGGGCAAGCCCAGGTCGTCATCATCGGGGGCGGCATCATCGGCTGCTCCCTGGCCTATCACCTGACCAAGATCGGATGGCGGGACGTCGTCCTGCTCGAACGCAGGAAGCTGACCTGCGGCACGACCTGGCACGCCGCCGGACTGGTCGGGCAGCTGCGCGCCACCCTCAACATGACCCGCCTGGCCCAGTACACGGCCGACCTCTACACCACGCTGGAACAGGAGACCGGGCAGGCGACCGGCTTCAAGCAGAACGGCAGCATCTCGGTCGCGACCAACGAGGAGCGCTTCGAGGAGTGGAAGCGCGGCGCCTCCATGGCGCGGACCTTCGGGCTCGAGGTCGAGGTGATCGGCCCGGAAGAGATGAAGCGCCTCTGGCCCCTGCTCAATATCGAGGACGTGGTCGGCGGCGTCTTTCTGCCGAAGGATGGCCAGACCAACCCGATCGACACCACGACCGCGCTGGCCAAGGGCGCGCGGACCGGCGGCGCGCAAATCTTCGAGGACACCAAGGTCACGGCGATCCACACCCGCGCTGGCCGGGTCACCGGCGTGGCTACAGACCGGGGCGACATCGCCGCCGAGGTGGTGGTCAACTGCGGCGGCATGTGGGGGCGGGAGATCGGCCAGATGGCCGGCGTCGACGTTCCGCTTCACGCCTGCGAGCACTTCTACATCCTGACCGAGGAGGTCGCGGATCTGCCGAGCGACCTGCCGGTCCTGCGCGATCAGGACGGCTGCGCCTACTACAAGGAGGACGCGGGCAAGATCCTGCTCGGCGCCTTCGAGCCCAACGCCAAGCCCTGGGGCATGGACGGCATTCCCGAGGACTTCTGCTTCGACGAGCTGCCCGAGGACTTCGAGCACTTCGAGCCGGTGCTCGAGGCGGCCATGAACCGGGTCCCGGCTCTCCAGGAGGTCGGCATCCGCAAGTTCTTCTGCGGCCCCGAGAGCTTCACGCCCGACAACCGCTACATGCTGGGCGAGGCGCCGAACCTGAAGAACTTCTACGTGGCCGCCGGCTTCAACTCGATCGGCATCCAGTCGGCCGGCGGCGCCGGCAAGGTCCTGGCCGAGTGGATCGCCGAAGGGCATCCACCGATGGATCTCTCGGACGTCGACATCCGCCGCATGGCGCCTTTCCAGAACAACAAGGTCTACCTCTATCACCGGGCGAGCGAAGCGCTAGGCCTGCTCTACGCCATGCACTGGCCCTACCGGCAATATGAGACCGCCCGCGGCCTGCGGCGGTCGCCGCTTCACGAGCGTCTCAAGGACCGGGGCGCCTGCTTCGGCGAGGTCGCCGGCTGGGAGCGGCCCAACTGGTTCGCGCCGGCCGGCGTCGAACCGAGCTACGCCTACAGCTACAAGCGCCAGAACTGGTTCCCCTATGCCGCCGAGGAGCACCGGGCCGTGCGCGAAGGGGTCGCGCTCTTCGACCAGTCGTCCTTCGGCAAGTTCCTGGTCCAGGGGCGCGACGCCGAGGCCGTGCTGCAGCGCATCTGCGCCAACGACGTCGCGGTCCCGCTGGGCAAGATCGTCTACACCCAGTGGCTCAACGACCGGGGCGGCATCGAGGCCGACCTCACGGTGACCCGCCTGTCGGAGACCAGCTACATGGTTGTGACCGGCGCGGCGGTGGCCGGGCGCGATTTCAACTGGCTGCAGCGGCACATTCCGGAAGACTCGCACTGCACCGCGACCGACGTCACCTCGGGCTACGGCGTCATGGGCGTGATGGGGCCCAAGAGCCGGGAGCTCCTGTCCCGGCTGACCGCGACCGACCTGACAAACGAGGCCTTTCCCTTTGGGACCGCGCGGGAGATCGAGCTCGGCATGGCCCGGGTGCGGGCCTTCAGGGTCACCTATGTCGGCGAGCTCGGCTGGGAGCTCTACGTCCCCAGCGAGTTCGCGGTCGCGGTCTTCGACGCGCTGA